>Ga0079224_100007675_pt1 | contig 14513 bp, 16 predicted proteins | sample Stecom2015_FD_80414 | JGI IMG/M metagenome (GOLD analysis project Ga0079224, IMG submission 80414) | Agricultural soil microbial communities from Utah to study Nitrogen management - Steer compost 2015 | ecosystem: Environmental > Terrestrial > Soil > Agricultural land | place: USA: Utah...
CGGATCAATTTCCGGATCTCGGATGATATCCTCCAAATGCCACTGAACTGTATCGATCCAATTCTTTTTGTACAACAAATGTTCAATTAAGTCTGATTCGTTGTAAGGATTATTGATTTGTGCGTTTACGTCATTTGACAGATGGTAATCATCTATGCAACTATTAAAAATTTGCCAAGCTTTTTCTGTAAAATTCATATTTGGAAATAAAAAGAAAGGCAGAAATTTCTACCTTTTTTGTTTAATCAATTTATTTAATCTTTCTGCGGTCTATCAGGATTATCCGCCTTTTTTCCGTCCTCATCTTTTGTCGCATCCTTGAATTCTTTGATGCCGGACCCTAGTCCTCTCATCAATTCAGGGATTTTTCTTCCTCCAAATAAAAGTAGAATTACCAAAACGATTATCAGTATTTCCCATCCACCTAATTTTCCCATGATATATAGTTTAAAAGATACAAATTTACTTATTTTTAATTAGCTCCCAGCCAGGATTCCGGATTTTGTTTATCCGAACCATTCCTAACCTGGAAGTTCAAAATCGTATTGCCGGTTTCATCCGTATAAATTCTGCCCAGATCCTGTCCTCTCTTTACTTTATCGCCTTTCTTGACCGAAACAAAAGACAAATTATTATAAACGGTATAATAACTTCCATGACGCAAAAGCACGGTACGGTTTCCACCCGGTATAGCAATGATTTGAGAAACCTCCCCATCAAAAACGGCACGGGCATTGACACCTTTATTAGTCGCGATATCGACTCCGTCGTTGGTCACCGGCAAATTTAAAATCGGATGGGTTCCCGGCCCGAATTTCCCTACGATCTGACCTCTGCTTACCGGCCATGGAAGACGACCCTTATTGCTGGCAAATTCTCCCGACAACTCGGCCGAATTGCTTTTTGTTTCATACACTTTAGTTGAAACATCAGGTTTTGGATTTTCGACCGGTTTGGGTTTTTCCACTTCCTTCACCACGACTTCTTCTACCGGTTTATTGGCTGCAATTGCTTCTTGTTCCGCCTTTTCTTTTGCTATTCTCGCTGCTTCTTCTGCTGCTTCAAATTTCGATATTTCGGTGCGGGCAGTTGAGGCAAACTGACCTTGTGGGAAGTTTTTCAGATAAGTCTGATAAGCTGCTTTGGTATGGTTTCCGCGTGCTGTTTGCCAACCTTTGTTGTCCGCCTCTAACTGGGCGATGTTCTTTCGTGCCGAATTGGAATAATCCCCATTTGGCCATTCGTTCAAATAAGCTTGAAACGCCGCAATTGTATTGGTCTTGGCTGCAGTGTCCCATGCTTTTTTATCTTTTTCAGCTCTGATTTTGGCCAGACGGATTTCTTCTTCAATGATGTTTTTAATCTCTGAGTCAATCTCTTTTTGTTCGCGCTGTTTGGCCGCAATCATCTTTGTAATCTCTCCGGCATTTTTCTTGTATTCTTCAATTACTTTTTGTTTGGCTATCTTTTCATTTTCTAATTCATCAACCACCACGGATTGTTGCGCCAATACAGCTTCTTTTTCTTTCTTGGATTTCTCGCGCTCTGCTTTTTCCCGTTCGATGTCTTTGGTTTTAGCCAAAATTTCTTCTGCTTTTCCCAATTGATATTCAGAATATTTTTCCAAATATTTGATACGGCGAAATGCTTGTGTCAAACTTTCGGATGAAAGTACAAAAAGCAGTTTATTTTCGACTGATTTGTTTTTATAAGCCTTCACCAAAATATCTTTGTACTCCTTTCTCAATTCCACCAACTCCCTACTCAATTTATTGATTTCCAATTGCGTGAGGTAAATTTCATCTTCTATGAAACGTTTTTCTTTGGTCAATCCACTTACCAATTTGGTTTGAGCTGTAATTTTGCTGCTCAAATTCTGAACATAGAGCAAAGAGGTTTTGGATTCGCTTTGGTTGCGCTGAAGCTCTTTATTTAACTGTGAAATATCTTTTTTAAGCGCAGTATTTTGTTTCTGTAATTTTTCTTTTTGTTCTTTTAATTCCTGCTCGGTAATTTGCGAACTGGCTATTCCCGCAAAAATTAAAGTAAACAAAAAAGTGAAAAACAGTTGTTTTCTCATTTTAGCAATTTGTTGGGTTTGTAACCGGAAGGGATTTCAAAAGGCGTTTGGCTTTCTTCAAAAGTAAAATTATTGTATTCCAACTCTACTTTTTGCGTTTTTTTATCTTTTACCAAAACTTTAACATTTCGAGGGAAAAACTGAGTGCCTACCTTTTGCCAATTGGAATAGCTAATGTCCAGCTCCATTTGGGTTTTCGGGTCTTTTAAATAAGCGCTCTTCAATCTGAAGTCCGCATCCAATGTATAGGTTTGGACATACTTTCCTTCTTTTGGATTCCGGAGAATTTCCTCGTTGTCTTTGTATTCAAGCACATAATCATTTTGGATAATTTCAGAGCGAAAATCGTTGGTTTTCATATCGACAAAAATTCGACCCAAAAGCAGATTTTGCAATTTTTGATAATCGATGAAATCTACTTTCAATAAGTTATTGAAATAAGAAAAATCACCGTCTATGTAGGTTCTATCCAACTTTTCATAAGCTTTAAAACCGTCGGGAGTGATTAGCGCACGGGCTGCATTGATCCCAAATTTGGAGACATTTACCCAAATCTTTTTTCCGTCCTGAATATAGATTTTTCCGTTGAGCCCTACTGAAGTATCATCAATGTCCGCATTGATTTTGGAAGAAATCGTCAGATGCACAAATTTTGGTTTTTGCGCCAAGGCATTTTTAATGATGCCCGCCGTTTTAGTTTCCTCTGCGGTTCCGGATGCTGCTCCTTTTTGCGTACTACAGGAAGTAAATCCAAGCAGCGCAATCATGGTCCAAACAACAAAAATCTTTGATCTTCTCACTCATCTTTATTTTTAAAATCCAAAACGGAATAATCCCCCAAACTGATATTTCGGGAAACACCGTAATATTCAGCATAATTTCCAATCATGGAACCTGTCAGATTCCCATGATCGATGAGGCATTTTTCCTGAATCAAACTGTTATCTATGTTGCTGTTTACAACTTTTGTGCCGTTACCCAGCGATACAAATGGCCCGATTTTCGAATTTTCTATCACTACATTCTCCCCGATGAAACATGGCGGAATGATCAGCGAATTGGTCACTTTTGCCGAATCAGGTGTTTTGGCGAATTCTTCTTTTTCAAACGCTAGGATTTTTCCGTTTGTCTGAACCGTAACCGCTTTATTTCCACAATCCATCCATTCGTCTACCGGTCCCAATGTGAATTTTTTCCCTTTTGCCCGCATATTTTCCAATGCATCCGTCAATTGGTATTCACCTCCATTTCCACGGATTTCATTTTCCATGATATATTGGATCTCGTTTCGCAAATTTTCTCCGTCTTTGAAAAAATAAATTCCGATAATGGCTAAATCCGATACAAATTCTTTGGGTTTCTCCACGAAATCTTCAATCACACCATACGCATCCAGTTTTACTACGCCAAATGCGCTGGGATCAGCCACTTTTTTGACCCAAACGACTCCGTCAGAATTAGTGTCCAAATGGAAATTGGCCCGAAACAAAGTATCGGCAAAGGCTACGACAACCGGTCCGGACAAAGAGTCTTTTGCCATCCAAATCGCATGTGCCGTACCCAATGGTTCGTCCTGATGATAAATCGTTCCTTTGGCTCCCAATTTTTCAGCAATTTCCAGAAGCTGGGCTTCTACCTCTGCTCCAAAATCACCAATGATGAAAGCAATTTCCTCAATTTTCTGATCGGAAAGTTTGGTAATGTCCTCTGCTAATCTTTGCACAATCGGCTTTCCACCAATTGGGATAAGCGGTTTGGGAACGGTTAAAGTATGTGGTCGTAAACGGGAGCCTCGTCCCGCCATAGGTATGATTATTTTCATTTTTCTTTCAATTGTTTTCTAAGGTAATGGAATTTATTTCTTCTGTAAATTTAAACTTGATTTCTCTATAAAAATTGCGATGCCTACGTAAATCAATAAACATAAATTGCCAATCCAAAAATTATTGTCCCATAAATAATACGCCAACAATCCTAATCCTACGCTTAAAATCATGTAAAGCAATATTTTACGGGATTTGTATGGAATTTTATAGCTTTTCTGTCCCCAAAAATAGGAAATCACCATCATCACACCATAAGCAACCAAAGTTGCCCAAGCCGAAGCCATGAATCCGATAATTGGAATCAATAATAAATTCAATGCGATGGTCAGTCCCGCTCCTACCCAGGAAACAATCGTTCCTACATAGGTTTTGTCGGTGACTTTGTACCAAGTCGATAAATTGTAATAAATCCCAAAGAAATAATTGGCGATCACGATAATGGGAACGATTTTCAGTGCGACCCAATATTCGGCATTTGGCAAAATGATTTTTTTCACCCAGGATAAATTTCCCAATAAAGCCACGACGGCAAATCCACAAAAAATCACAAAATACAACATGATGTCGGCATAGGTTTTCCGCGCATCTTCCTCTTGTGCTTTTTTGAAAAAAAACGGCTCCACTCCCATCCGATAAGCCGTAACCATCAAAATCATCAGCGTTGCGATTTTATAACATCCGGCATAAGCACCTGCTTCTGATTCATCCACCATATCTCTCAATAAAAGGTTGTCCAGGTTTTCGTTTACCGTAAAAGCCAAACCGGCCAGCATAACGGGATAGGCGTATTTGAACATCTTTTTGAATAATTCCCAATTGAAATAAAACCTTAATTGTTTCAAAATAGGCGAAAGCAATAAAACACCGGAAAATGCCGCAATTACATTGGCCACAAACGGATAGGAAACTTTTTCCTCTAAACCGATGCTTTCAAGAAAAGACGAAGGAAGCAAATAGAAAAAGGCCAGAATGATCAAGGTTTGAAATACCCCTTGGAATACTTTGATGGCCGAATATTTAATCGGTTTATTGGTAAACCGCAGGAAGGCAAACGGCACCATACAAATGGCGTCAAAAAATGCAATCCAGGCAAAATAATTCAAGTATTCGGGATATTGCTGATAATCAAATAATTGAGCGATCGGCACATTAAAAATATGCATCCCGACTAAAAACACCAATGCGTTTGCAAACACAAACCAAAAGGAAGTATGAAACACTTTTCCCGAAAGATTTTTATCGGCCGAAAACCGAAAATAAGCCGTTTCAAACCCAAAGGTCAGGAATATATTGACAAAAGCGACCAGCGAATACAATTGGGCGAATTTGGAGAATTCAGCCGAATCAATATGATGGGCATAAAGCGGCATCAAAGCAAAGTTGATCAATCGTGGCAAGATTGACCCAATTCCATAAATGACAGTTTCGCTTAAAAGTTTTTTATACAATCTGCTGAACTTTGATTTGGCAAAATTCCGTTTTCTTTTTCAATTGAAAAAATGTTTTGGAATCCAAATTAAAACGGGAAAAGGGAAAGAATATTGAATTTTGAATGCCTTCCTATCTATTTTTAGTAATTTTGAGCCCAAATGCAAACAAACAAAGCCATGTCGAAACCAAAAGTCGGATTAGTAGGAGGTGGAAGCTGGGCAACCGCCATCGCTAAAATGCTTTGTAAAAATCATGAAACCATCAATTGGTGGGTGAGAAATGAATACACAAAAGAATACATTTTAAAACACAAACATAATCCCAATTATTTAACGTCTGTGGAGTTTGATGCTTCGCAACTTCATCTCACGACAGATATCAACGAATTAGTGGAAAAATCGGACTGGATCGTATTGGCCACGCCATCGATCCATTTGGAAGCTTGTTTGAAAGATTTAAAAATTTCATTGAAAGACAAACTCATCGTTTCGGCCATCAAAGGAATTGTACCGATTCACTATAAAATAGTAGGAGAATTTCTTCATGAAAACTATGAAGTTCAGTATGAAAACTTCGGGGTAATTTCAGGGCCTTGTCATGCGGAAGAAGTAGCATTGGAGCGGCTTTCCTATCTGACCATTGCGGCTCAGGACAAGGAAAAAGCCCAATTGGTCGCAGATGGATTGGCTTGCAGTTTTATCAAAACCACCGTTTCAGAAGATATTTTCGGGACGGAATATGCCGCTGTTTTGAAGAACATCTATGCGATAGCTGCCGGAATCGCGCATGGTTTGGGATATGGAGACAATTTCCAGGCGGTTCTGATGAGCAATGCGACACAGGAAATGAACCGCATCACCCAGCACATTTCTCCCATCAAACGGGATGTGAAACAATCCGCTTATTTAGGAGATTTACTCGTGACGGGTTATTCCAATTTTTCCCGAAACCGAATGTTTGGAAACATGATCGGGAAAGGATACACGGTAAAATCGGCTATTTTGGAAATGAACATGGTGGCAGAAGGTTATTATGCTACGAAAAGCGTGTACCAACTAAAAAAGGTTCTCGAAGTTAAAGCGCCCATTTTGGCTGCTGCCTATAAATGTTTGTATGCCGGTAAGGATCCAAAAAAGGTTTTTCATCGGTTGGCCAATAAATTGAACTAAATGAAAAATAACCTCTTAGTAATATCACTTGTTTTTGTTGTGCTCAGCATGGCGATTGTCATTTTGGGTGCCTTGTTTAAAATCGGGCATTATTCGTTAGGAGTCATAACCGGAACCGAAATTTTAATTTTGGGAATGTTGCTCGGAGTTGTAGCCATGGGTGTCTGTACCTATATTTTGGTGCAGAAAGCCAAAGATAAAAAATAATGCTTCGCCGCGATTTTATTTCGAAAATCATCGAACAAATGGTGAATGCCATTGCGAGGCTCATTAAAATCGACATCGAAAAAGAGCAGGAAAAATTTTCGGAAGATTTCGATGAATTTCTCCATACTTATTTTCAATTTTCCGATGCGGATTTAGCGCAATTAACGGAAGAAAATGAAGATCGGGACGGTTTATTGCTCAATGAGAATTTAAAAGATCAATTGGTTCATTTATTTGCAAATGCCGGCTGGGTCTTTCAAAATAATCAACAGACAGAAAAAGCAAAAAATTGTCTGAAAATCATCCAACGCATCCAAAACCGACATTCAAGCATTTATACTTTTCCAAACGAAGAATCCGAGAAAGTGCTGAGCAAAATTGAGGCGTTAAAATCGAAATTGAAGTAAATTAAATCTTGGTCTACAACATTTAAGAAATAATTGAAATATCCAATTCCGGACTCTCTTCCAAATCCAACATCATATTGATCAGTTTAATTGGAAAAAGAAAGAAAAAACAAACGTAAAACCACATCTTATTCCAGTTAGGGATTATCGATTTTTGTTGTCAGATTTTTTTTCTTTCTCATCGTAAATTTAATTCCGGCGTAAACATTCAGTTTACTGACATTTTCAAAAAAACCTTTATAGTCAGCCGGAGCTTCAACATTATATTTCGAATAAGAATAATCTGTTCCGATAAAAATAACAAAAGGATGTTCCAAATTATATTCTAAACTTGAGCCCAGCAAAATTGTCATTCCTTCCATCCTTCCAAAACCTTCGCCTCCCATTTTTTGCTGAATCCAACTTGCACCAATTCCGACTTTTGGCTCAAATTCGAATTTTTCTGTAAGTATCAACGGATAACTGAATGACCCATATATCAATCCCATATTTGTAGAAGTTCCGTTGCCAACAAGAGAAACGTCAGACACTTTAAAACGAGAAAAGTCAACTCCTAACCCAATTTTTATGTCGAAAAGCGAAAAAGGAGAAACGTATAATCCGTAATTAATTTTGGGATCATGTCCTTTACTGATAAAATTATCTCCTATTCCAATTGGAACTCCAGCGTAAACTTTTATTTCAGGATAGGACTGAAATACAGATTTTTCATTTTGATTTTCTTGGGCAAATAAAAAATTGAAAGAAAAAATTCCAAATAAAATAACTTTAAAATATAATCTCATAATGAATGGGTTGGTCTTGAATTTCGATGGAAACAGATTCAGCAAAAATTTCAGATGTAGTTAGATCTTTATAATAATAATGTAAAATAATATTTTGGTTTTTACCGACTAAATTGGATGAAGAATAATCAAAGTAAACATCAGATTCTAAATCGATTGGCGATAAATTATAGTGATTTTCAGCCACTTTTCCTTCCAAATTCCATCCTAAAATTTGCATTTCCGGAACCTGTTCAAAACCGATAGTTAACTCTACGGATTGTTCAACCTCATACAGTGAATTGTTTGCTAAATTCAACTCTTGATTTCCAAAATTTGAGTTCTGAATGTTATAGAAAACAGTCTTGGAATAGGTAGGATTAAGGCCATCATAATTTATAAATACAGCTATTTCATCCTCATTTATCGGGGAAGGAAACATCATTTCAAAATTCCCTGAATCATCCGTTAAATCATAAGAAATCAAATCATTTTCTGAAGGTGTAAAAAACATAATTCCATCCTTCTTTGCATGAGCCGAAACGTTAACATTTGGCATGGGGTTTCCATTTTCATCCAAAATTTTTCCTTTAATTAATAATCTGCTTTCGCCATCATAAATTAAGCTGCAAGCATTTAAAAAAATTGAAATAGAAAATACAATTATTATTCGTAACATTTTTTAGTTTAGTTTACTGACGTAGTTTTTTCAATAGGTTGCTTAAGAAATCATCAAAATATCCAATTCCGGGCTCTCATCCAAATCCAACATCGCATTGATCAACTTAAACGAAATAAAACGATTCAGATCTTTGGGATTTACTTCTTCTTCTGTAATTTTTCCTGAATTTAAAAGCGATTGACGCATGGTTCCATTGAGCAAGAAAGAAGTTGGTGTAATCCAATTTTCCCCATCAAAAAACACCAAATTCGAATAAGAAGTATCGGTAATCTGTCCGTTTTTGACGATGATGATTTCATCTTCCGTAACCGCATCCTTTAAGATTTCAAATATTTTCCGGTCTTCCGATTTGAATCGGTATTCTATTTCATTGTTTCCCAACAATTTAACGGAATGAATCGTTCGCGTAGCATAAGGTAAAATCTCTACCGATTCTATATTTTCGGCATACAAAATGCGGCATTTGAATTTCCCAACTCTTTGATTTTCAGCAATTTTTATGTGCTCTGACCAATCGATTTCATCGGTCAAACCCCATTTTTTATAACGCGTGCGCCGGAACCTTTCCAGATGGAATTCCAGATTTCGGATTTCTCCGTTTTCTATGCAAATGGTTTCAATGAATCGGGACATAGACTTTTTGGATCATTTCGTTGTATTCGTCGATTGCTTTGCTTTGATGCGTGATTCCGCCGCCACTTTTGAAAACCAAAGTTTGATCTTGCTTTTCAATAAATCGTATCATCACTGCCGAATCTACATTTTTTCCATCAAAAACCCCAAAAACGCCCGTATAAAATTTGCGGTCATAAGATTCGCCCTGACAGATGATTTCGATGGTTTTTTCTTTGGGAGCTCCGCAAATCGATCCCGCCGGCAATAGTTTTTCGAATATGGTTCCGAGATTTTTAGGGTAATCTTCCGGTAATTCGCCAGAAATTTCGGAGCTGACTTGCAATAATTTTCTTTCGTTGGTTTGGATTTCTTCGATGTACCGGAATTTCGGAACAGACACTTTTTTGGCTACCTTACTCAAATCATTTCGGATCAAATCCACGATGGTAAAATGTTCGGCCATTTCTTTTTTGTCCGAAAGAATTTTTTCTTCCGCATTTTCAATCGCCGCATCGATCGTGCCTTTCATGGGATACGAATAAATCTTCCCTTCCCTGATTTTAACAAAAGTTTCGGGCGAAAAACAAACAAATTGATCTTTCCAAAACAATTTGTATTTGGCTTTTGAATAAATAAAAATTTCTTCCAAACTCAAATTGATTTCGATAGGCGTTTCACAAGTCAAATTAGTCAAAAAAGAATTTCCATAATGTAAGTTCTGATGAACAAATTCAAATTGCTTCTGGTAATTTTCAAAAGAAATCGGTTGTTTTTTCAGTCTGATTTCGGAAGGAAATTCCGGTGAATTTCTATCGATTTGAAACCGGATTTCCTGGGTCATTTCGTCCAAAGGAATCAATTTTCCCTTTTCTTTTAAAAAATCAATGACAAACAAAAAGGGAACCTGAGCAGCACCAAGTTTGTTCATTTGTTCAAAGATTTCTTGCTTAAAAAACATACAATCAGAATCCTGTATTTCCGATTTGGTCGATTTCAGAATAGGAAGTTTGCATCAAAATATTTTTTACCATGGCATATTGCATCAAAGTTCCGCAAGCCAAAGTTGCAAAGACGCCGACAAGACAAGCCATATATCCGATACTGGAAATCATTCCCACTACAAATACAAACAACAAAATCATGATCCATTGTTTTTTAAACAATTTATAGGAAGATTTGATAGCGTCTGTAGTTGAAAATCCGCCATAATGAATCAAATAAGGTGCAAAAATCAAGGAACCCTGCACAAAAAAGATTGCAACATAAAAAAACAAATAGTAAAACATCATGAAAATCCCCATCGTGGCGCCCATAGCAGGCGAATTTCCAAAATCGGAATGCGCGCTCGTTGTTATAAATAGGAGTATAAATGGAATATACAACACAAAAACGACAATAAAAATACACAAGGTCAACAAGAAATGTCGGTTGTAATTTTTAAAGGCTCCAAAAAAATCTTTGAATTCCAATGTTTCGCCTCTTTCTACTTTTTCGGCTGCTACCGAATATCCCAGAAGAAGTGGAAAGGTCATGAACAAGCCGCCGACTATCGTCAAGAATGAAAGCATCATCAAAATCATGGAAACCAGTCCGTACAAACTGAAAAGGACCCATTCTTTTTTAAATACTTCAAATCCTTCGGTGATGTATTTTCCAAAATCAAAATCATAACCTGATTCTATTTTTTGGTTTACGGTGGCTACTTCAATTCGGTTCATTTTCGTAATAAATAAATGTGGTTTACATTTGTCAAAAATAAACTTTTAAGATGAATCCCGAAGAATTATTGAATCTAATAAAATCCAGACGATCTGTTATGCCAACTGCTTATACGGATGAAGAAATTAACCGTGAAGAATTGCAAAAGATCTTGGAATCCGCCAATTGGGCACCCAATCACAAACGGACGGAACCCTGGCGATTCAAAATCATCGAAGGGAATGCGAAACAGAGACTTGCTGATTTTATGTTGGAAAAATATTTGGAGGCGACACCTGTGGAAGCACAGAACGAGCGAAAAAAAGCCGCAATCATCGATAAATGCTTGCTTTCCGATAAAATCATTTTAATCTGTATGAAAACCTCGCATCAATTGCCGGAATGGGAAGAACTGGCAGCCACAGCAATGGCTGTCCAAAATATGTGGTTGATGTGTACGGCGATGGGAATTGGCTCTTATTGGTCTTCTCCGGGTACGATTTCAAAGATAAATGCGTTTGTAGAATTGGAAGAAGATGAAAATTGCTGGGGTCTTTTTTATATGGGAAAACTGAAAGATCCTTTGCACGAAAGCAACCGGAAGCCAATCGAAGAAAAAATTCAATTTATTCAAAATTAAAATCAAAAACAGACAGACAATGAAAAAACTAAGCTCTTTAATTTTTTTGTTCGGATTAATCCTGTCCTATGCACAAACTGTGGATGGCAATGGAAATCTTCAAACAAATAGTCAAAGATACCTTAAGGACAGGCCCAATAAAGATCGGCTGCAAGGCTGGTATATTTCAGGAAGCAATAGTTTACAATTTAACCAAGCAGCTTTCTCCAATTGGGTAGCCGGTGGTGTGAATTCATATGCTCTAACTGCCAATGTGGACTACGAATTTAACATGACAAATGGTCGTCATATTTGGGACAATCGTATTTTATTGAATTACGGGGTTTTAAGAAACGAAGGAGAAGATTACAGAAAATCAAATGATGTGATTGATTTGACTTCCTCTTATGGTTATGAATTCGTCCGCCATTTTTATTTGGCTGCTTCTACCAACTTTAAAACCCAATTTTCAGAAGGATTGGATTATACGGTTCAGGATAGTTTAACGGGCGACTATAAAAAGATTTCCAACTTTATGGCACCGGCTTATTGGTCCCTGGGTGTCGGTATTGATTATAAACCCAATGAAAATCTTCAGGTGAACTTCCATCCGTTTACATCCAGATTTACCTTTGTCATGGACGATGATTTACAGTACGCCGGAAATTTCGGATTGAAAAAAGATGGTGACAATTATTTCTATGAATTCGGTGCTTATTTGGGTGCGCGGTATAAAATAAATTTCCTGAAAAGTTTTTCTTATGACAATCGTTTGGGTATTTATTCTAATTATTTGGATGAACCTTTTAATATGGATATCGCTTACCAAGGTGTTTTGGATATGAAAATCAACAGTTTTCTATCTGCTCAAGCTACCGTCAATTTGTTCTACGATGAAGACCAGATCAAGCGCACGCAGTTAAAAGAAACATTGGGTGTGGGATTGTCTTATAAATTCAACAACGAAGCAAAATTAAAATTGAGAGAAGAAAATCTACCTCCGCCTCCGACTTTGGAAGATTTAAACAAAGCGGTGATCGACGCCCAGAAAGAAGTGGATGCGGCCAATCAAAAACTGATGGAAGCTCAGGAAAAAGTAAATGAAGCGACGGAAGAAGTCAAGGAAGCAACGGAAAATCTGGAGGTAATCGTCGAAGAAGTGCAGGAAGCTGCTACGGAAGAAACCAATTAGAACAAATATTATCTGTAGAAATTTCAATTTAAAAATAGACTTCCACACAGAAATTCAACCCATAAAAAAAGCCATCACGATTGAGATGGCTTTTTTTTCTGTTTTATTTTTTAAGAATCCAAGGCTTCCGCTCCACCTACGATCTCCAAGATCTCGTTGGTAATCGCCGCCTGACGCTCTTTGTTATATTGTAAAACCAATTCTTTACGAAGTGCATCTGCGTTGTCCGTTGCTTTGTGCATCGCGGTCATACGGGCTCCGTGTTCAGCTGCATTGGAATCCAGCAAAGCTTTGTACAATTGAGTTTTCAGCGTTTGCGGAATCAAATCCGTAACGATTCTTTCTTTGGACGGTTCAAAAATATAATCTACCGAAGAAGTAGTCGCAGTTGAACTATCTGTTTGGATTTGAACCGGTAAATACTGTTCGTCCATCACGATTTGAGTCGCTGCATTTTTAAATTGATTGTAGACAATTCTTACCTGATCAAATTCACCTGAAGCAAATTTTTCGGTAATTTCCTCTGAAACCAATGCGATTTCGTCAAAACTTAAATTGTCCCAAAGCGAAGAACTGTTTTTGTAAACGGTGGTTTGTTTTTTCAACAAATCATTTCCTTTTTTACCGATGGTCAGCAATTCCACTTCAATTCCTTTCTCTTTTGCATCAACAATCATGGATGCCGATTTTTTGATGATATTGGAATTAAAAGCACCCGCCAAACCACGGTTGGAAGTCACGACAACCAACAATAGTTTTTTCACTTCGCGCTGAGCCGTCAGTTCTCCTCCGGCGCTTGCGTCCAGCGTAGAACTGATGTTGGAAAGAATATCGCGCAATTTGTTTGCATACGGACGAAGCTGCGTTACCGCATCCTGCGCTCGTTTCAATTTGGCAGCCGAAACCATTTTCATGGCACTCGTAATCTGCATCGTTGAACCGACCGATGTGATCCTGCTTCGTATTTCTTTTAAATTTGCCATTTCAAATTAATAAGTATAATTGTACAATGTAGGAAGTACAAAGTACTTTTTTAATTTAATTATAAGGTGCAGTCGTATCGTTGATGATTTTTTTCAATTGATCCACGATTTCGTCTGAATATTTACCCTCACGTAATTCGGTCAACAATCCGCTGTACTGGCTTCTCAGCAAAGAAAGGAAGTTATCTTGCCATTCTTTTACTTTTCCAACCGGAACGTTTCTCAACATACCGTTTGTACCTGCCATAATGATTGCAACTTGTTCCTCAACCGGAATTGGTGAATTTACGTTTTGTTTCAAAATCTCCACGTTTCTTTCTCCTTTCCCGATTACCGCCATGGTAGCCGCATCCAAGTCGGATCCGAATTTCGCAAATGCCTCCAATTCACGGTATTGCGCCTGGTCAAGTTTCAAAGTTCCCGATACTTTCTTCATCGGTTTGGTTTGTGCATTACCCCCCACACGTGATACGGAAATACCTACGTTGATTGCCGGACGAATACCTGAGTTGAATAAGTCAGACTCCAAGAAGATTTGTCCGTCGGTAATCGAAATTACATTGGTTGGAATATAAGCAGAAACGTCACCTGCTTGCGTTTCAATGATTGGCAAAGCGGTCAAAGAACCACCTCCTTTTACGATTCCTTTCAAAGATTCCGGTAAGTCGTTCATCTCAGCTGCAACTTTATCGTCACCGATTACTTTTGCAGCACGCTCCAACAAACGGGAGTGCAAATAGAATACGTCACCCGGATAAGCCTCACGTCCCGGTGGACGACGAAGCAACAAGGAAACCTCACGGTAAGCAACCGCTTGTTTAGATAAATCATCATAAACAA
>Ga0079224_100007676_pt1 | contig 14510 bp, 16 predicted proteins | sample Stecom2015_FD_80414 | JGI IMG/M metagenome (GOLD analysis project Ga0079224, IMG submission 80414) | Agricultural soil microbial communities from Utah to study Nitrogen management - Steer compost 2015 | ecosystem: Environmental > Terrestrial > Soil > Agricultural land | place: USA: Utah...
CTCAAACAGCGACTCGCCCGCCCAGATGAAGAAGGTGAGCACCGCCAGGATGGTGATCTGCTCCTGAGCAGTCTCAAAGCCCAGGCCGGCAACGAAGCTTTCCTCCTGGTTCACCACCACATCGATGGCGACACCAATCAGAATTTCCGGGGCAATGTCGAAAAGCTTGTTGATGATGGAGCAGGTGGTGGCGGCGATGATCTGGCGCCGGTAACCACGCGCGTATCGAAGCAGGCGGCCGAGAGCGGCAAAGCTGCTGGTGTACTGGGCGCGTGTGGTCATGTTCCGCTTCCTTCTGCTGTCTGGTTGTCAGAGGCGGGAAGGGTAGCGGATTCTTTCATTTATTAAAACAGAATCATTTTCACTTGCGTGCGTTTCTTTGCAGCCACCGGTCCAGTTGGTCGGCAAACTCTTTTCGATCTCCCTGGCTGAACGGGGCCGGTCCGCCGGTTACCTGGCCGGCGCTACGCATTTCTTCCATGAAGTTGCGCATGGCAAGGCGCTGGCGGATGTTTTCTTTGGTGAAGGCCTGCCCACGGGGGTTGAATACGTCTGCGCCTTTCTCGATGGCTTCGGCGGCCAGGGGAATGTCCTGGCTAATCACCAGATCGCCTTTGCTCATCTGGTCCATGATTTCGTTGTCTGCAACGTCGAAGCCATGGGGGACTTGTCGGCGGCTGATGTGAGGGCTTGGTGGCAGACTGATGGCGTGGTTGGCGATGAAGGTGGTCTGGATTTGCCAGCGGGTGGCGGCACGGCAGAGAATTTCCCGGATGGGAACGGGGCAGGCATCGGCGTCGACCCAGATTGGCATTTCGGTTTTCCTTCGTTGGTTTAGCTGTTGGTCAGTTTAACCTTTCATGGGGTGAGCCTGTTAGTTTGGTTCCGCGTATTGGCTAATAGGTGTTCAGGCATGGGGAGCCTGTGTCATTGGGGACCACTTTCCAAAAACCGCTACGAGCACATCCATGTGCGCTTCTCTCAGGCCATCCATGGCCTTCGAAATTTTTGGAAAGTGGTCCCCAATGACACAGATCTGACACTGCTGATGCCGCCGCGATCTGCCCGCTGAAGGAATCTTTGAGGAATCATTATGAAAGCGTTTGTGTTCTGTTTGATGGCCATCGGCGCTTTTGGGTTTTCTCAAGCCCATGCCTCAGAAAAGGACGCCTGGACTGCCCTTAGAGAGGGGCGAGCCGTTTTGATGCTGCGTCATGCCCTGGCTCCAGGCACCGGCGATCCAGCCGGGTTTGTTCTTGGAGATTGTGGCACCCAGAGGAACCTGAACGACACGGGGCGTGAGCAAGCCCGGGCGTGGAAAGCGTTTCTGGCAGAGCATGGAATTGATGAGGCGAGGGTGTTTTCCAGCCAGTGGTGTCGATGCATTGAGACCGCTCAGGAAATGAATATGGGGCCAGTGACTGAGTGGCCGGCTCTGAATTCATTTTTTCGCAATCGGGGCGACGGCCCGCAACAGACCCGTGAAACCATCAAGTTGGTGAATGCCCTGGGCCAGGGCGCGCCCGTTGTGATGGTGTCGCACCAGGTGAATGTGACGGCGTTGACGGGTATTTTTCCGGCTTCGAATGAAGGGGTGATTCTGGCGTTGCCGTTGTCGGAGAGCCCGGACATTCTGGCTAGAGTCAGTCCAGAGCGTTGAAGGTGTAGGGGCGGGTAGTTTGGTGATTCAAGTCGGATTACCGAACCAGACCACTATGCCGGCACTGGAGGCGTTGTCGTTCTCAATATCCAGGCGCCAGTTATGGCGTTCACAGATCAGTTTTACGATAAAAAGACCCAAACCGTCATCGGGAACTTCGCTCAGGGGCGATTGTGTCTGAAGACGCGAAACGATGTGAGCGGGCAGGCCCGGACCCTGGTCCGATATTGTCAAATTGTATTCGTCAAGAGATATGCCCACCTGGCCATCGGTATGGCGCAAGGAATTTTGGACCAGATTTCGTATCAGCATGCGCACCAACGCGGGGTCCGCCTCTATAAGTTTTTCTTGAGTTGGCCAGTTAACAGAGATTCGTTGAATTGCTGTATCTTTGCTGTTTTCGAGTTCGTTCAGAACCCCACGAACACTGTTTGCCAAGTTCACGGGCTCAGAGGTTAGTTGTCCCGCCTGGTGTGCGAGATGCAGCAAAGCATCCACATCTGCCTGCATTTTCTCCGTTGCATGTCGGATTCTGGCAATTGTTTTCTGGTTCTCATTACTTAACGTGCCTCGATTATCAATGACATCGAGAGCGCCGGATATCACAGCAATCGGAGTTCTCAGTTCGTGGCTTGCCAAGCTGATCAGAGCCTTTTCCCGTTGAAGGTAGGCTGCCAGCGTTTCCAGGAGATTGTTGAGTACTTGGGTAATCTCTATCAGTTCCTCGTCGGCCGAGTACAGCGTTACCGGCTCAATGGATTGCTCGGGGTGGATGTTACGAATCTGTCGGGATAGAGTCTTTAATGGTGTGATGACCCGTGTGGTACCAATGCGGGCCAGGACGAAGCTCAGAAGTACCATGATGCCTGTAAATATGATGTAACCAATGCTCTGCATCATGTCCTCACGCCGTTCCTGCATTGTAATGTCCTGCGCGAGATAGATAACGCCAGTGTCTGCCCGAGTGCGAACGATGGAGATTAGATAGGTTTCATTGTCGATATCCACTTCCGACGCGAAAGGTTCCGAACGTCCGGAAAACATGTGCGGAAGTGCCGGTGAAGGTTGATCGTCAGGGACGTACATGACTGTCAGCAGAGCGGTTTGCCAGCTTTGGATCTGCTTGGGGTCGAGTTTTTTCTCGAAGAATGCGCGCTCCTCCTCTAAACCGATTGTCAGGCTGGTATCTTCGATGTCCTCGTAAATTGCTTCGATTGACAATAACGTGATCGTGGCATTGAGGATCCCAATAGCCACCATGGTTCGGAAAACCCGGCTTGAGAAGGATTTCTTCATCGTGAAACCGCGTTCTCAGATGTCGATTGAAGTTCCAGACGGTAGCCACGACCGTGAACGGTGCCAATCAGTGACTGTCCAAATGCGGATTGAAGGGCTTTTCTTAGTGCATAAACGTGTGTGCGCAGGGTATGCGTGTCGCCGTTATCTGTTCCCCATACTACCTGGCTGAGTTCCTCGTAGGTAACGAATCGCGGGTGCTTTCGAATCAGCGCCTCAAAGATGCGGGATGATGAACCGGACAGCGTCAAGCTGCCCTTTTGCTGATATTGAAGTTCAAGCGTTTCCGGGTCGTAGGCCAGTGGTCCTGCCTGAAGTTGTTGAGCTGCAGAGCCCTTGCGTCGGGCCAATGCGTCTACTCGAAGCTGGAGTTCCCGCAGGGCAAATGGTTTGACCAGATAGTCGTCACCTCCCAGCGCGAAGCCTTCCTCTTTGTCGGTCAAAGCTCCCTTTGCCGTCATGAAAATGATTGGTGTGTTGTTGCGCAGATCTTCTCGGATTCGTCGGCAGATTTCGAAGCCCGAGATCGCCGGCAGCATCACATCCAGAATAACGACATCGTAGGCGTGATGGGCCAGGAGGTGGAGTGCGGTCAAACCATCGGCAGCAAAATCGAGCGAATAGTGTTCGTCACCGAAGAACTCTATCAGGTTTTCCGCAAGCGCAGTTTGATCCTCAACGATCAATACGCGTGTTTGCACTTTTTCTCCCTCCTGCTAAGGATGGCTGCTGAATCCAGGGGGTAGAGACCGAAACGGCGGTTTGGTTTTGATGGTCCAACTGCCCGCTCAGTTCAAGGAACTTATGAATAACGAGCATCGCAACCATCTGTTCTTCCCTGTGGTTGCGGAACATCGCTGCATGAGCCTGTGCATTGGCGATGATGGCCATGGCTTCGTTCGGATTCCGATTGTAGTACTCGATTTTATCAGCGAGGTCGGAATAGTCATCCTTGAGCTCTACATAATGCACGTCTGGCTTGAGAGTGCCTTCCATGAACCAGGTTTCGAAGCGAGGTTTTCTCATCATGCAAAGGGAATTTGACGCCATAATCCATTTCAGATTTGTCGCAACGTCCACACCTTCCACACTTAACACGAATCGGTATCGGAGTTGTTCGCTAACGCTCAGAAATTCACGGTGATAGTCCTGAACCGAGGGTTCTTTGTGTCGGATACAGCCAATGTTGCAGAGTGGATGTTCTTTATACTTGCTTGCCAGCTCGATTCTGAGCGGGTTGTTAGACTTGCCGCGCCAGACCGCGAGGGGAATCTTATCCTCGAAAGGTATTAGGTCCGGTATAAACCGATAATGCCTGACGGAGTTCAGCTTCAACAACACGGAGTTTCCATTGTTGCGGCTGATAGGACGGCTTTTCACAAAACTCGGAAATGGCGGGACCTCAGTGACGTCGCCAAACCGGTAACTCACTTGGGCTTCAGCAGGAAATCCGCCAATCAGATTCTGGAAGTCATGGCAGTAGGCGCTGCTTTTTCCCTTGAAGTTGAAACTTCCTATCTTTTCTGAAGAAGGTGCTGGTTCAAACGATTCGCTCAAGCGATTGTAATAGTGCGCGCGTTGCCTGAGCTTCGCCTGAGTATGAAGCGGGAGCTCGTTAAATTTGTTTACTAAAGCGTTGTGCCTTAGCCGCCAGAATGCTGCTGGAATACACCGTCGAGCGGTATTGGTGACGTAGAAGCCAGCTTTGTGGAAATACCTGTCGGAAAAAACACTCTGCCAATATTTCATGCCTAACCTCTTGGTACCGGTCAGAAATTTCTGTGAGGTGTCAGGTTAGTGAGGGGCAGGTCAAGAAAAGATCAGAGGAATATCAAATTTTTATCAAACTGGCAGATTCAGGAGGGATATACAGAAAATCTCGAGGTGGCGGGAAACTGATGATGTTGAGTGGTGGTATAATCCTGTACTCATTTAATTAACAGGAAATGATAATGTCTCAGTTGCCTCCTTGCCCGCAGTGTAATTCTGAATATACCTACGAAGATGGTGTTCAGCTGGTGTGCCCGGAGTGCGGCCATGAATGGACGGAGGCCGAGCAGGCAGCGGCTGAAGCAGGCAAGGTAGTCCGTGATGCCAACGGCAATGAGCTGCAGGACGGCGATACCGTCACCGTAATCAAGGATTTGAAGGTGAAGGGTTCCAGCCTGGTGGTGAAGGTGGGAACCAAGGTCAAGAACATCCGCCTGGTAGATGGCGATCACGATATTGATTGCAAAATTGATGGTGTGGGTGCTATGAAACTCAAATCGGAATTTGTAAAGAAAGCCTGACGCTGATTCGGCACCGGGGAGTCCGGTGCCGTTTGCTGTGATTGGTCAGCTGGCTGCCAGCACTTGTTGTTCCAGTTCTTTGGCCAGATTGGGTTCTATCTTCAAGGCACCGGCCAGCTGTTCCAGCCAGGCACGCTCCATCGGGTTCTGTTCGTCGATCATCACGGCGCTGACCACGTAGATTTCCCGGGCGGCCTGGGGCGAATCGGCGTTGCGTGCCAAAGCACTGGCATCCAGTGGCGCATCGAACTGTTGCTGGATCCAGGTCTGGAGTTCGTCGTCCGGGCCCAGCCGCTCAATTTCCTGAGTCAGTAGCTGTCTTTCGTTGGCATCGATATGGCCATCGGCGCGGGCGGCCATAATCATGGCCTGGAGAATTTCCAGTCCACGACGCTCCTGGTCGGCTCCCTGTAACTGCTCAAGGGGTTGGCCCTGTTGCGCCGCGGCGGGTTGTACCTGGCCCTGGTTGTTGCTCTGGTAGTTTTGATAGGCTTTCCATGCCAGTACGCCGACACCGGCCAGGGCGCCATACTTCAGTGCCTTGCCGCCCATTTTGCGGCCACGCTTGGAGCCCAGCATCAATCCCAGTGCTCCGCCACCCAACAGGCTTTTTACATCAATGCCACTGCCGCCTTTACCTCCGGACAGTTGGCTGCCCTGGCGGGACTGACCGCCCTGGGCCTGGTTCATGATCTGGTTCAGCACTGACATTACGTTCATTGTCTGGCTCCTTTCCCGGCTGGTTGCCGTTGGCTTTGATGATAATTCTAGCCCCAGTAAAACCGATCTGGCATGAACGCCAGATGAACAGATTGTCAGGCGGTTGGCGGGAAAGTTCCTGAACAGTGTGCCTTTTTGTTATGGCAGGCAGAATGGGGGATGCGTGCATAGCAATTCCTCCTATAATGAAGAGCACGCATTAGAACTCATTCTTCGGGCTAAATGGATTGATTACTTGGCAGCTCTGAAACGCAATATCTGGGCGCTGTTTTTTCTGATTGTTACCGTCGGCTTTGTGTTGCTGGCTGTGGCATTGCATCAGCGTTGGCAGGCTCTGGTTTCTGATGAAACCTCCTATCAGTTGTCTCGGGCAGAGCTGATTTCCCAGTCTGTTCACAGCTTGCTGCGCACCCAGGAGTTGGTGCTGGATGTGGTAGGGCGCGAGCTGTTGAATAATGGCAAACCGCTTTCAGATCAGCAGAAAATTCCCCTGCTTGACAGCATCATGTCGGTTAATCCTGCGCTGGCAGGATTCGGGCTAGCCCGGCCGGATGGAACGTTTGTCCGCATGAGTACCAACGTCGATCCCGCCGGGCTTCCAAATCTGCGTGACGACCCTGTCACTGGGGCTGATTTCCAGCGCACGCTCGAATCCGACACCATGGTGGTGGGCCGGACCTATTATCTGGAGGCTGTGTCGGAGTGGATTATTCCCATTCGCAAAGCACTTCGGTCTGAGCAGGGTGAAGTGATTGCAGTCATGACTGCGGGGCTTGAACTGGGCGTTGACGGCTCTGTTCTTGGCCGCAACCTGCATGATGGCGAAGACGACAGCGTGATCCTCTTTCGGGAAACCGATGGCTATGTTCAGTTGATGTCCCGAGAGGGGGTGGGCCCTGAACAGTTCTCTTCCATTCAGGTAAACCAGGAGCAGTTGGCCAGCCAGCGCCGGGAGTTTGAGGCCAAGGCCGGGCGCACCATCAAAGACATTATGGCTAGCCGGGAGGCGGCTGTTTTCACTATGACGCGGGGAAGTGTTGACTACCTGACGGCATCTATCTACGACCCACGCTACCACTTATGGACGGTTTCAGAGACCCGCTTTACCCCTTTGTACCGGGAATACATAGCGACATTGGTACCGTTCATTCTTGGTTTCGCCGCCGGTGTCTGGCTGCTGTTTATCCTGTTCCGCATTATTGACCGGGCTGAGCGGGAACGGCGTGAAGAACTGCTCCATCAGGCTCGCCACGACGACCTTACCGGCCTGCTCAATCGAGCGGGCCTGTTGGACCGTTTGGAACATCGATTAACGCGGGCGAGACCGTTCAGTCTTGTGGTAATCAATATTGACAATTTCAGAGGTATCAATGACCGCTTTGGGCTGGAATATGGGGATCACACGCTGGTGGAATTCGGCCGAAGGCTCGAGCGACTGGCGGAAGAACACGATGATCTGGCGCGGTTGGGCAGCGACGAGTTTGCCATTGTCACCCCTAATACCGACGTTGCTCCGCTTACACGAGCCTGTACCAGCCTGGTGGAGGATCTAGCTGAGATTTTTGAGGTAGGTCGGCTTCGGCTGCAAGTGGGTGCCAGCGTGGGTATCGCCCGCTTCCCCGATGATGGTGATTCCCTTAGCAAGCTGATTCGCAGCGCCCACCTGGCACTATACGAGGCCAAGCAAAGCCGGAATGCCGTTTGTGTCTACAAGGCAGAAATGGAAACCGCTTACCTGCGGCGGCTGACTGTGGAGCAGCGGCTGCGTTATGGTCTGGCTTCCCATGCTTTATACATGGTGTATCAGCCACAGGTGAACGATGCCGGAAAGACCATTGGTCTGGAGGCGCTGGTGCGCTGGCAGGATGAGGAGCTGGGATTCGTCTCGCCGGCAGAATTTGTAGACGTGGCTGAAAAGAGCGGCCTGATGATCCCGTTGGGTAATTTCGTGCTGGATACCAGCCTGAGAGAATTCCGGCAGTTGATGGACAAGGTGCCACAGCCACTGGATCTGGCCATCAACATCTCGGTGATTCAGTTCTGTCAGCCTGGCTTTGTGGATACGGTACTCAACGCCCTGAAAACCCACGATGTCTCGCCTTCCTCCCTGGTACTTGAGATTACCGAGACCCTGTTCATGGGCAATTTCGATCAGGTACTGCAAACCATCTGCGACCTGAGAAACCACGGCATACGCTTGGCCATGGATGATTTCGGCACCGGATATTCTTCCCTCAGCCTGCTACGCCAGTTACCGCTGGATGAGCTTAAAATCGACAAAAGCTTTGTGGACGGCATTGTTGAGGATGAAAAAGCCGCCAATATGGTACGCAGCATCGTCGCCATTGCCCGCAGCCACAATATGAGTCTGATCGCTGAGGGTGTAGAAGAGCAGGCCCAGGCCCAGGCTCTGATCAACATGGGCTGTCTGCGATTCCAGGGCTACTATTTCAGCCGACCGGTGGCCATGGCAGACATTCGCCAAAAGCTCACTGACACCGCAAGACAGGACGATACCCCTGCGACCATTCGTCGCTCCTGATGGCTTTGAAGTGGCCTGCACAGGCGGCTACATTAATGATATTTGTCAGAAAACAAGGAACGCCGAATGAAACAACCCATGATTGCTCTGGCCCTGGCCGCAGCCTTGGCCGCCCCGGCCGCATTTGCCGCTGATCACGGACACGGTAACCACCACCAGAGCCGTCCAATACAAATCGACCACCCCTGGAGCCGGCCAACACCGCCTGGCACCCCGATGGGCGTGGGTTATATGACCATCACCAACCACAGTGAACAGGCTATCACTCTGGTGGGCGCAGAAACGCCAAGAGCCGGCCATGTTTCCATCCACGAAACCTCCATGCATGAGGGCGTGATGCGTATGCAGCCGGTAGACGGCGGCCTGGTGATACCCGCTGGAGAAACCGTAGAGCTAAAACCTCACAGCTATCATTTGATGCTGGAAAAGCTGCCCGAACCCCTGGTTGAGGGCGAGAAAATTCCGGTAAGACTGGATTTCGATGGCGCGGAGGACCGGGACATCGAACTGATGGTGCGGCCACTGGACGGTGCCCCGCCGATGAATGACCACGCCGGCATGAAGCACTAAACACTATTCTTCTCAGCGAACTCCGTTCACGCTCAACGCTTTACACAGGCAAAGATTGCGTTTCCGGATTCGCCATCCCAGGGCACGATTCGTTCGTAGTCGTGCTCGAAGATCGTCACCTCAAACCAGGGTTCCAGCAAAGCCGACAACTCCCGGAAGCTCAGTGCCACCATGGGGTGCTCATCCTGCCAGGATTCACGGATGCCATGGGTTGTTCGATCAATGCTCAGCCGGAGCGACTGCCGTTCACCAGCGCCCACATAATGCCAGCCAGACCGAAAGGTAAAGTCACTGCCATCGTGCCGGGTGGAGTGACTGACATACAGATTGTTGTTGATGCGGGTCTTGTCTACGGCATTAAAACAGAACAATCCGTTGGCCGATAACGCCTGGTGTGCGCTCGCGATACAGCCCTGAAGCTTCTCGATACCATCGCTGTAATGAATGGAATACAGGAAGCAGGTGATCAGATCGAATGGGCCATCAAACCGGAAGTCGCACATATCCCGAACGCTGAAGACTGCCTCCGGGCAACGCTGAAGCGCCACATCCAGCATGGGCTGATTAATATCCAGCCCTTCGCACTGGTAACCAAAGTTCAGAAAATGCCGGATGTGCGGCCCGGTACCACAGGCCAGATCCAGATGACGCCTGCCGCCATTGCCAAACAGCTGATGTAATCGCTGAACCCCGCGGCTCTGGGCCGGATAATCGATATCGGCGCACATCAGGTCGTAGTAGCCCGACAAGTCGGTGTATAAGGCATTGATGGACACGGGAAAGCCTCTGCAGAAATCAACTGAATCACCTCTGGCGGACAGCAGCTGCAGGCGGGCCTGGCGCAGCGGGCGGGCGTTTTGAGGGTGGCGTATGGTAGCGAAAAGATGCGGGAGCGGGTAGCCACCCTCGTAGATGTACTACACCGGTTTGTCTGAATGCCCCAGTGAATGCTCCGGGGCAATCTGATCCCGCACCAGCTGCTTCAGTTGCTTGATATCGGGGAACCCCCCTTGCTCCTTGCGTGACCAGATCCGGGTATCGTTTACCCAGACTTCAAAGATGCCGCCGGAGCCGGGTTTCAAGGTGAGCTCGTCAATCATGCCGTCAAAGGTGGTCAGCAGTTCCTGCGCCATCCAGGCGGATCTCAGCATCCAGTTGCAGCCGGTGCAGTAATGGAGAGTGATGCGCGTTGCCATACGGTAATGCTTCCAGCATGAAGAAATCGATCAGCCATGCTATCAAATGAAGGGGACAGTTTCTTTCTCCAGAGGGAATGGTATGGCGTATTGGCTGGTGGATAGCCCCGGTTCCGGTGATGGTGGCCGCAATGCGGATTTCTGGTTGCCGTATCTGCGTGAGCAGGGCATCGAGAACGTAACCGAATGCAGGCTGGATGAAGCCGAACAGTGGCTGCGCCTGGTCACTGGCAACGACTTGCTGTTGGCTGCGGGCGGGGATGGCACTGTCAACGGTGTGGCCGGACTTTGCCTGCGTACCGGCGCGACTCTCGCGGTTCTGCCATCGGGAACCGCCAATGATTTTGCACGCAACCTGGGTATTCCGTCGGACCCGGCAGAGGTGGCCCGTCTGGTGGCGGAAGGCAGTACCGAGATGATCGATGTGGCGGAGTTTGACGAACGCATCTATCTGAATGTTGCACACATTGGCCTGGGCACTCTACCTTCACGCCAGGCAAGTTCGCCCACTAAAAAGTTCCTTGGACAATTCAGCTACGTTGCCACGCTGTTCCGGCAGCTGGGCGCCCAGCGGGGGTTTCACGCACGTATCCGCACGGATCGCTCCACCCTGGATGGCCGCTGGCTATCCATTGCAGTTGCCACGGGTGCCTATTTCGGCGGCGGCCACGAAATACCGGAGGCTTCCGCCAATGACGGCTTGCTGGATGTGATTGCCGTTAAACCACGCCCATTGCCGCAGCTGTTACTTGCATTTCTGATGGTACGCATGAATCGCAAGACGCCGCGCCGAACCAGTACCGTCATCCAGATCAAGGGCAAGTGGTGCCACGTAGAAACCACCCGCGCCAAGACGGTAACGGTGGATGGCGACGTGGCCGGCACGACCCCGTTTCGCGCAACCTGCCGGCCTGAGGCTATCCGGGTGATCGGCAAGCAGGTGATCCACACAGGAGGGTACGGTGCCAGCAGATAACCCGGCGATTGCCCGGATATACCGGGATCAGGCCCGGCAGGTAATGGCTACGCTTATTCGCCTGTTGGGCAGTTTTGAGCTGGCGGAGGAAGCCATGCAAGAGGCCTTTGCGGCGGCGGTCCGGCAATGGCCAGGCGAAGGTATTCCGGAAAACCCGGTGGCCTGGCTTATCCGAACCGGCCACCGCAAGGGCATTGATCACATTCGCCGTGGACAGACCGCCCGACGATACGCTCACCTGGTAGGCGAGCAGGAAGAAGGCGCAGACTGCGATGATTGGCAGGCCATTGAGGACGACCAGTTACGACTGCTTTTCGTCTGTTGTCACCCTGCGTTGTCCCTGGATGCCCGTGTTGCTCTGACTCTCAGGGAGATGTGCGGTTTGACCACCGAGCAGGTTGCCCGGGCCCTGTTGCAGAAGCCGACTACTCTGGCGCAGCGAATTGTTCGTGCCAAGAAAAAAATTCGAGAGGCCCGGATTCCCTACGAGGTTCCAGAGCCCCGGCAACTACCAGAGCGTTTGCCCGGTGTGTTGCGAGTGATTTATCTGGTATTCAATGAAGGTTATTCCCGCAGTGATGGTGAGTCGGTCACCGACATGAGCCTCTCGGATGAAGCCATTCGGCTCGCTGAGAATCTGGCTCGTTTGTTGCCCGAAGGGGAAGTGTTTGGCTTGCTGGCGCTTATGTTGCTGCACGATTCCCGCCGCAGTGCCCGGGAGGACGAGAATGGCAATCTGGTTACGCTGGAGGAGCAGGATCGTTCTCTGTGGAATCGGAGCCAGATTGACCGGGGGCTGAAGTGGCTTGAACAGGCTTTGGCGCTAACGCCAGCTTCGCCATACACGTTGCAGGCTTCCATAGCGGCAGTGCATGCCCGCGCTGACGATTCCCGTGAAACGGACTGGCGTCGCATTTCACGACTTTACGAGGCCCTTTACCGTCAGCATCCGTCACCGGTGATTGGCTTGAACCACGCGGTTGCCGTAGCCATGTGTGATGGCCCGGAGGCCGGGTTGGCTCTGTTGGGTGGGCTGGTGGGCAACAAGGAAATCTTGTCCTATCACCTGTTCCACGCTGCCCGGGCCGATCTTCTGCGCAGGGCAGGGGATGTGGACGCTGCTGTCCATGCCTACCAGCGTGCGCTGGCGCTGGCTACACAAGCTCCGGAACAACGCTTTCTGGAACGCAGGCTTCGGGAATTGAGTTACCCCGTGTAAAAAAGATGTCTGTCTGTGTCGATTTCCACGATTGTCGAGCGACTTATTTAAGGAGCCAGGCGAGACCGCGTCTGTAAGGTACAGGGAGGAAGATAGATGAAATATGTGGCTCTGGTGTACTACCAGGAGAGCATTATCAACGCCATGACTGATCAGGAATGGCATGACCTGAATCAGGAGTGCGTGGCTGGAGTCGAGCGGCTGACCGAACAGGGAAACTATGTGGCCGGACAGCCTCTGCAGCCAACGGACACGGCGACCACCGTGCAGGTTCGGGATGATGAAGTATTGATATCCGACGGTCCATTTGCTGAAACCAAAGAGCAATTGGCGGGTTTTTATCTGCTGGAAGCCCGAGACCTGAATGAAGCCCTGCACCTGGCCAGCCGGATTCCACCAGCTCGCTTTGGCAGCATTGAAGTGCGGCCGGTGCGGGAACTACCACCGAAGGATTGAATAGGGAGACAGATCATGAGCTATATCGATGGTTTTGTGGCTGCCGTGCCAACCGCTAACAAGGAAAAATACATCAAACACGCCAGTGATGCCGCCGCGGTGTTCAAGGAATATGGCGCACTGAAAATGGTCGAGTGTTGGGGGGATGACGTGCCGGAGGGCGAAACGACCTCATTTCCGATGGCCGTGAAGTGCCAGCCGGAGGAAACCGTGGTGTTTTCGTGGATAGAGTGGCCTTCGCGGGCGATCAGAGACCACGCCATGCCGAAAATCATGGATGATCCACGCCTGCAACCCGATGTGAACCCTATGCCCTTTGATGGCAAGCGCCTGATCTATGGCGGTTTTGAAACGATAGTGGCGGGATAGCGGCGCCTGAGGGCACCGCATCTGCCCCGCAGCGGTCAGAGTCCGGCTTTGCGGGCCCTGGCCGCGTGCAGCTTCTTGTAGCTCTCGATCATCTTCAGGTGCCGGTCCAGCCCGCGCAGGTCCATGCCGGTTTCTTCCAGACCAAAGAAGCGGACCGTGCCGTTAATCGAGCCCACTACGGCATCCATTACCTCGTCACCAAACATCCGGCGGAAGTTGTAAAGGTAGTCATCCAGCTCCAGTTCGTCGTTCAACGTGGCTTCCAGGGCCGCGTTCATGGCCTGGTAGAACAGGCCGCGATCAACGGTGTTGTCATTGAATTGCAGGAACATCTCCACCAGCTCCTGGGTCTCTTCCAGCTCGCCCAGCGCCAGGTAGATCAGCAGTTTCAGTTCCAGAATGGTGAGCTGGCCCCAGACGGTGTTTTCATCGAATTCGATGCCGGTGAGGGTGACGATGGTCATATACACGTCCAGCTCGGCCTCTTCCAGGCGCTGCACCAGATCGGCCAGTTCGTCTTCATTCAGGCGGTGCAGGTTCAGGATGTCTTCCCGGAATTCCAGCGCCATGTTGGTGTTGTCCCACACCAGGTCTTCCACCGGATACACCTCGGAATAGCCCGGCACCAGGATTCGGCAGACCGGAGCGCCGAGGTCTTCGAACACCGCCATGTAGCATTCCTTGCCCATGTCCGCGAGGATGCCGAACAGGGTGTCGGCTTCTTCTTCGTTGCTGCCGGAAAAATCCCATTCCACAAAATCGTAGTCGGATTTGGCGCTGAAGAACCGCCAGGACACCACACCACTGGAATCGATAAAGTGTTCAACGTAGTTATTGGGTTCGGTCACCGCCATGGAGTTGAAGGTGGGCGCCGGCAGGTCGTTCAGACCTTCAAAGCTGCGACCCTGCAGCAGCTCGGTCAGACTGCGTTCCAGGGCAACGTGGAAGCTGGGGTGAGCACCGAAGGAAGCAAACACACCGCCGGTTTTGGGGTTCATCAGGGTGACGCACATCACCGGAAACTGACCGCCCAGGGAGGCATCTTTCACCAGTACCGGAAAACCCTGTTCTTCCAGGGCCTTGATGCCCTCGACAATCCCCGGGTACTTGGCCAGCACGCTGTCCGGCACATCCGGCAGGGCGATTTCGTTCTCGATGATTTCTTTTTTCACTGCCCGCTCGAAGATCTCGGACAGGCACTGCACCTGCGCTTCC
>Ga0079224_100007677_pt1 | contig 14510 bp, 13 predicted proteins | sample Stecom2015_FD_80414 | JGI IMG/M metagenome (GOLD analysis project Ga0079224, IMG submission 80414) | Agricultural soil microbial communities from Utah to study Nitrogen management - Steer compost 2015 | ecosystem: Environmental > Terrestrial > Soil > Agricultural land | place: USA: Utah...
CTTCACTGTTTTTAGCAGACTGCTTGGTTAAATTACTCATGCACAGCTCCTGTATTAAAACCTTCCCGTTTAGGCACTGATATCCAGACCACGGTTTAACAAATCTATCATAGCGTCAACATCAATCAGTACACACATATGTTTTTTAATCAGACCAGCCATCCAGGGCCTTTTGCCACCAACTTCACGCCATTTCACGTCGTCCTGTTCCAGCACATAGGTATTAATCAGTGTTTCGCAACATAATCCCCAGTCACTGTTACCCAGCATGATAACATACTGATAGTTTAGCTTTTCCTGAAGCGCAGCGTCATACTTTTCTGGCATGACCCAACAGGCGGTATCGACAGTATTGATTTTTTGCTCACGATACAGCATCACGCCTTTAAACCATTGCGGCTTACCAATCAGGCTACTAATTTTACCCATTTGGTGAATACCACCCAACTCTTTTAGCGGTACCGCAACTTTCAAACCTGCCACATCAAAAAACAGCGCCTGAAATTTGCCCTGACGATAATCTTTCAGTACAGGAGCGGCAACCTGAGGCTGCTGCGGCTCTGCTTTAACCGGAGTGGCTAAACGCTCCGCCACCGGAACATCGCGTTGCTGCAACTGCTGTGTTTTTTCTGCGACAGCAAAGCGCTGTTTTAACGCGGCAAGCGCTTTTGCCTCGGTATCAGCTTTAACCTGAGCTTTCGTATCTGGCTGTACCGGTGTTTTTGTCACTGCAGGACTGGTCGAAACCACTGCCTGCGACAACAGCTCATTTAGCTGCTGCTTTTTCTGTTCCGCAAACACGACCTGTTCTGTCTGCTCTTCTTCGGTTAACAAAGCAGCCAGATAGTGCTGCATGACCTTCTGGCTGGCGATTAAGTTGCTCATGCTGACTCCGGTGCCAACTGCAGCAGATAAGTGAGCAGCGTGTTGTAAGCAAACACACCACGTGATGCCGAAGCGAACTCACTTGGCGGTGTCTGCGCCAGACTGGCATCACGGAACTTGGTATCGACCGGTATCACTGCGGACCATACCCGGTCCTGATACTTCACCTTGAGCTCTTTATAGGCTTCCAGAGATGCCTTGGTTCTCTTATCATACATGGTAGGGATAATAGTATAAGCGTACTCTTTTTGCTGAGAAGTACGCATCAGCGCCATTGTTGCTATCATCCGCTCCAAACCTTTCAGTGCCAGAAACTCGGTTTGCACCGGGATCAGGATCCGGTCGCAGGCAGCAATGGCATTGACCATTAACACCCCCATTACCGGCGGACAGTCAATCAGCACGTAGTCATATTCTTTCTTAATTTTCTGTAAAGCTTTTTTCAGCATCAGGCCCATACCGCCTTTGCTACCCAGAGACCGGTCCAGGGTCGCCAGTGCCATCGAGGACGGTAGTATATCCAGGTTTGCCATACCACTGGGGCACAATGACTGCATAATTTCTTCACTGCTGATATCTTTACCGCGAATAAAGATATCGTAAACACTGACTTCCAGTTCTTCAGCATCAATACCAAAATAGTAGGTTAACGAAGCATGCGGGTCAGTATCGACTAATAAGACTTTATAGCCTCGTTGTGCCAGCAAGCCACCTAGCGTAACAGTAGTGGTCGTTTTGCCTACACCACCTTTTTGATTTGCAACTGTCCAAATAACCACTTCAGGGTTCCTGTTGTTCTGGCGGTACGACATCGGGGTTGTCTTCTCGCGTAGTAATACGGATGCCGCCACCGGGTAACGCTATTACTTTTATGCTGCCATCTTGCTGTGAAACCTGCTCTAACTGGCGTTGTAAATCAACGGCGTCTTCTGTACGGCTTGCAGTATTGTTGTTTTCTGACGGCGTTGGCGGCTGATAACCGTAGCGGGATATCGCGATCACCACTTTACGATTTGCCGCCCGCCCCTCTGCACTGTCGTTTTGCTCAAATGGATAATACTGGCCGTACCCTTCAATTGCCAGTCGTTGCGGCGCTGTACCCAGTTGTTCCAGTAGTCTCAGGACAGAAGTCGCTCTGCTGACTGATAATTCCCAGTTCGAGGCAAATAACTCATTGTTGATAGGCTCATCGTCTGTATAGCCGCGCACACGGATAAAATTATTGATCGGATTAATGACCCGGGTAATTTCAGTCAGCAACGTTGTGGCAGACGGTGTGGCAGTTGCACTGCCACTGGCAAACAGCAAGCCGCTACTTAGTTCAATGGTTAACCAGTTTTGATCTTGCTGTAACTTTGCCAGCCCCTGCTGCAGCAAATTGGCTAGCGCCTTTGTCAATTGCTGCTCTACCGATTGCAGCGGGCTACCAAGCAAGCGCTCTGAAACATCGGAAAGACGAGTGGCATCTGCAATCAACTCAGGCCCTTTTGCCGGTTCAAGTGAGCTGCCATAAAGCTCAAGTTCACTTTGTTGCGCGGAAGTGGTCAGCACCGACTGCCCTGGCACACCGGTACCAGACTGCTCAGGCTTTTCGAACATCCGGGTCAAACTGTCAGCCAAGACGCTGTACTGTTCTTCTTTAACAATCGCCATCGCATACAATACAACAAACAGCGCAAACATTAACGTCATATAGTCGGCATAAGACACCAGCCACCTATCCAGTTGCTCCGGCTCTACCTGTGAATGCTTTTGCTTATGACGATACATAGGCGTTACCCCGGATGATAAGCAGACAGCTTACGCTCTATATTGCGGGGGTTTTCACCATGAGCGATGGACACCAGACCTTCTATTATCAATTCATGATATAAAGTACGCTGGTGCACCAGACTCTTTAGTTTGTTACCAACAGGAATAAACACCAGGTTGGCAAACCCTACACCGTAAATTGTTGCAACAAATGCTGTAGCAATACCTGTGCCGAGTAATTCCGGCTCAGAAATGTTTGCCATCGCCTGAATAAGCCCCAGCACAGCGCCAACAATACCAATTGTCGGGCTGTAACCACCCATGGCTTCAAAAATACGGGCACCACGTAATAAACGCTCCCGCTCAAGCGTTAGCTCAGCGTCTAACGTGTCCTGCAGTGCGCTGGGTTCAACACCGTCGACCAGTAAATTAAGGCCGCGATGTAAAAATGGGTCTTGCTCTGCCAGCGCATCATTTTCCAGTGCCAGAAAACCGCTGCCACGTGCCGCGCTCCCCCAGTGTACAATGCGCTCAGCGGTGTGCCCAAGCGGCAAATGGTTGGGTCTGATAACCCAGGGCAACATTTTTAACCCCAGCTGAAACTGACTTACCGGGGTTTGCAGCATAACAGCACCGATAGTGCCGCCAAATACAATCAGAAATGCGGGAAAATGCAGTAAAGTGGTAAGACTGCCCCCCTCAATAACAAAGCCACCGGCAACCGCCAGTATTGCCAGCAAAAAACCACTGACAGCCAGTTTATCCATGTGTCACTTCCGTTATCAGACGCGACGCAACATCATTAAGGCTGACTTCTGCATCCATCAAGCCGGCGGCAGCTATTGCCTGAGGCATACCATACACCACACAACTGGCTTCATCCTGAGCCCATATTTTAGAACCGGTTTGTTTAAGTAAACGGGCCCCTTCCCTGCCATCAGCTCCCATACCGGTCAGCACAACTGCCAGTACTTTGTCTGCATATACTTTAGCGGCTGTGGCGAAGGTTATGTCCACGCTGGGTTTGAAAGTGATACGTGGTGAATCATCCTCTTTTACCCTCAAACGAGCGTCGCGCTCACTGCCTTCAATCAACATTTGCTTACCACCGGGAGCCAGATAGGCAACGCCAGGCCGGAGCACATCGTTGTCTTTAGCCTCATACACTTCAATTTTCGCCAGTGAATTAAGGCGCTGGGCAAAAGCGCCTGTAAATGCAGCGGGCATATGCTGAATAAGCACAATAGGTAACGGAAAATCGGCAGGTAGCGCGGTGATAATGCGCTGCAATGCCACCGGGCCACCGGTAGAGGTTCCAATAGCAACTAATTTATATTGCTTTCCGCTTGCCTGAAACCGCGCGGTAGTTGAACTAACGCGCTCACTTAGCTTGGGCCGCTCGAAACTGCTACGCGTTAACGCAGGCCTCTCACTTAGTTTTGGAGTAGCCATTGGCTCAGCGCGTTGACTTAATGTACTGGAAAACGTTGTTCGGCCTAGTTGCCGTTTACGGGCAACGGCTCTGACTCTATCCCGAAGTACCTGACCAGCTTCATCTTTATCGCGTGCTATGTCTTCAAACTTTTTCGGCAGAAAATCGACAGCACCAGCCTCCAGTGCATCCAGTGTCGCTTTTGCGCCTTCATGTGTTAACGACGAAAACATCAAAATGGGAATACGCTGCTGCTGCATAATCTCACGCACGGCGGAAATGCCGTCAAGCACCGGCATTTCAACATCCATCGTGATAACGTCTGGCTTTAGCGCTAACGCTTTTTCTACAGCTTCACGGCCATTATTAGCAGTATCTGCAATTTCAATATCACCATCCTTCGCCAGGATTTCTGTCAGGCGGCGACGAAAAAAGCTTGAATCATCAACCACTAATACCTTTATCGCCATAGGTTATACTCCTTAGGCGTTCACTTTATTGAAGCGATCAAACTTGATCTTTGATTTCTTCGCATAGTGCTTCAACAGGTTAGGCACATCAAGAATTAGCGCAATACCACCATCCGAAGTAATGGTCGCCCCTGCCATGCCTGGTGTTCCCTGCAATAATGCATCCAGAGGTTTAATGACAACTTCTTCCTGCCCGATCAATGAATCAACAACAAAACCAACCTGTTGGGTGCCTATTTGCACGATAACGACATGGCCCTGCTCACGACGGCGTTTCTTGTCAGAGCCTTTGACCAACCAGTGCTCGAGGAAGAACAACGGAATAGCTTTATTACGCACGACAACAGTAAGTTGGCCATCTACCAGGTTTGTTTTGTTCAAATCCAGATGGAAAATCTCACTGACGCCGGCAAGCGGTAAAGCAAAGGTCTGCTTGCCGACAACAACCATCAGTGTCGGCAGAATTGCCAGTGTCAGCGGCACTTTAATTTCCAGCAAAGTGCCTTCGCCCATTTTGGAGTGAATATGCACAGTACCGTTTAACTGATTAATTTTGGTCTTAACCACATCCATGCCTACACCGCGGCCGGATATGTCGGAAATCTGCTCTTTGGTTGAAAAGCCGGGCGCAAAAATCAGGTTAAATGCTTCAGTATCAGACATCCGTGCTGCGGCATCACTGTCGAGAATACCACGCTTGATCGCAATACCTTTTAGCTTTTCCGGGTCCATACCAGCGCCATCATCATGGATAGTCAGCAAAATATGGTCACCAGCCTGAGCGGCGGCAAGCTTAACAGTACCAGTACGTTTCTTACCGGCTTTCTGACGCACATCCGGCATTTCGATACCATGGTCTACCGAGTTACGCACCAAGTGAACTAACGGGTCAGCCAGCGCTTCTACCAGGTTTTTATCTAAATCGGTTTCCTCGCCTTCCAGCACCAGTTCAATGTCTTTTTGCAATGAACGGGCTAAATCACGTACAACCCGCGGGAAGCGGCCAAATACTTTTTTAATCGGCTGCATCCGGGTTTTCATTACCGCGCCCTGAATATCGGCAGTAACCACATCCAGATTTGAAATGGCTTTGCTCATTTCTTCGCTTTGTACAGTACCGGATAAACTGACCAGACGGTTGCGCACCAACACCAGCTCACCGACCATATTCATAATTTGGTCAAGTCGTTTGGTATCAACCCGTACAGTCGTTTCTGTCTGAGCAGCCTGCTGAGCGGCGGCAGCTTTATCTGCTGCAGGTGCGGCAACCGGCGCGGCTTTAGCCTCTGCTGGGGCAGATTTTACTGCTGCAGCTGAAGGTTCTGATGAAACAGATTTTGGCGTTGGCGCAGGCGCAGCGGCCGGCCCCTGACCTTTACCATGTAATTGATCGAGTAAGGCTTCAAACTCGGCATCATCAATTTCATCATCCGCTTTGGCTTTTGCCGTGGGTTCTGCCGCGGGTTGCTTAGCAACTGTATCAGGAATAAAGGAACCTTTACCATGCAACTGGTCCAGAATGGCTTCAAACTCATCATCGGTGATGTCGTCACCGCCATCTGCCGCAGGCGCTGAACCCGTTGTAGGCGCTGATGTGACAGCCGGCCCTTTATTTTTACCGTGCAACTCATCCATCATCTGCTCAAACTCTTCTTCAGTAATATCGTCAATATTACCGGCGGCACCTGACGTCTGAATCTCAGGTGCCGGAGCTGGCTCTGGTTTTGCCGCTGCAGCTTTTGCTACAACAGGAGGAGGGCTACCCGCTGCTTCAGGTTCGCTGTAATAATGCAGCGCATCAAGAATAGCGGCCGATGCAGGCGTCAGCGGCTGACGGTTCTGCACTTCAACAAACATGGCATTGATGCTGTCAAGCGACTGCAGTATAACGTCCATCAGTTCTGGGGTAACACGGCGCTTGCCGGTGCGCAGAATATCGAACACGTTTTCAGCACCATGACAGGCATCAACCAGCTCGGTTAATGACAGAAACCCTGCACCACCTTTCACCGTATGGAAACCACGGAAAATGGCATTCAGCAAATTAGCGTCGTCTGGATTATTCTCCAGCTCAACCAGTTGCTCCTGCAGTAATTCCAGAATTTCACCGGCCTCTACCAGGAAGTCCTGCAGTATATCCTCATCCATATCAAAGCTCATGCAAAGACACCTCTGTTAAAAACCTAAGCTGGATAACAAATCATCAACGTCATCCTGACCACTGACAACATCATCGCGCTCTGCAGCGTCAATAATAGGCCCTTCGGCTTCGTGGGCCTTAGGTTTGCTCTTGGCCGGTTTGGCTTCAGTCTGAGCCATCAGGCTTGACTGACCAAATGCAGTCAGCAGGCCAATCAGACTTTCCTCAACCTCACGCACAAGTTCGATCACGCGGCGCAATATCTGGCCTGTCAGGTCTTGATAATCTTGAGCCATTAATACATCGGTCAGCAAGGCATTCAGTACATTCGAATCACTGTTCGCTTGTTGAAAAAAACCGTCAAGGTTATGGCACAGTGTTTTAAACTCACTGAGCTGCATCTGACGCTGCATTAGCTTTTGCCACTGCGGCTGGATTTTGCCAAGCTGTTGTGTCAATTGATCAGCGATAGGTAAGCAGGATTCAACAGCATCCATGGTGCGATTCGCAGCTTGCTCTGTCATGTCTATAACATGATTGAGCCGCTTTTTCGCATCAGGGATATCTTCCTCGAGTAAGTTGTTTAACGAAGGATCTATCTGGAAGTTTTTAAGTGAATCATGTAATTGCCGGGTGAGTTTGCCTACTTCTGCAAACAGCTCCGAAGAACCAGGTACAGCCAATTGCTGTACCAACTGATTAGCAGACTCGTTCTCTCCCATCTCAAGCAGCTGGACCAACTCCCTGGCCTGATCCAGTGAAATTAAAGGCTCCGTAATTGCGGACATGGCAACGCTCCTTTATCAGTTACGATTAGCCAATCCGTTCAAATACTTTAGCTAACTTCTCTTGCAGCGTAGCGGCAGTAAAAGGTTTTACAATATAACCGTTCACACCAGCCTGCGCCGCAGCAATGATTTGTTCTTTCTTCGCTTCAGCTGTCACCATCAACACCGGAATATGTTTTAGTTTGGCGTCTGCCCGGATTGCCCGAAGCAAATCGATACCTTGCATACCTGGCATGTTCCAGTCAGTTACTACAAAATCGAAGTCGCCATTTTGCAGCATTGGCAACGCCGTGCTGCCATCATCTGCTTCAGATACATTTGTAAAGCCAAGGTCACGTAACAGATTTTTTATTATGCGTCTCATGGTTGAAAAATCATCTACCACAAGAATTTTCATGTTCTTATCCAAAATCCCCTCCGACGAGATATTACTGTTATCTCAGAATAGGTTACAACCAATCCTGCATTCTGGCTTTTAATCTGACCAATGCCTGACTATGGATTTGACTGATCCGGGACTCACTGACATTTAGTACAGCCCCGATCTCCTTCAAGTTTAGTTCGTCATTATAATACAGCGAAAGCACTAATGCTTCACGCTCAGGTAAACTACTGATTGTTTTTGCTAAATCCTGATGGAAGCTTTCACTCGCCTGACTTTCATATAAATGATCTGAGTCAGTATCACCAGAGGTTACCAGTACGTCTTCTGAAACACCAAGATCTTCAATCCCGATAATTCTGCCGCTGCTGATATCACTTAGCATATGATGGTATTCATCCAAAGATATATCAAGTTTTTCAGCAACTTCACTATCTTTTATATCCCTGCCATATACAGCTTCCAGCTCTGCTATCGTCTCTGCAATTAAACGGGCATTGCGGTGCACAGAACGTGGCGTCCAGTCCCCCCTGCGCATTTCATCGAGCATAGCCCCCCGAATGCGGATACCGGCAAAGGTTTCAAAGCTGGCACCTTTACTACCGTCAAAGTTTTTCGCCGCTTCTATCAGCCCAATCATGCCTGACTGAATTAAATCATCGACCAACACACTGGCTGGTAATCGTGCCATCAGATGGTAAGCGATACGTTTAACCAAAGGCGCGTGGCGTTCAACCAACTGCTGCATATGGTCAACACCACCATAGGCTGCAATTTTACTGTTCACGCTATCCCCCGATCAGTATGCGGCTGCACCAACTGTTCCAGAAAAAACTCCAGATGGCCGGATGCAGTGGCTGGTAATGGCCATTTTGCTGCTTTCAATGCCAGACTTTTCACTGCCATACTAGCCGGCGTTTTCGGGAAAGCTTCTACAAAGGCTTTCTGCTTACGCGCTGCTTTGCGCACATTTTCATCATAAGGAATAGTGGCAACAAGCTCTAAGCTGACATCTAAAAAGCGATCAGTCACTCTGGTCAGCTTGGCAAACAATTCCTGTCCTTCTTTCAGACTACGCACCATATTGGCGACAATCTTGAATTTCTCGACGCCATGATCGCGGCTAAGAATTTTCATTAATGCATACGCATCGGTAATAGAGGAGGGCTCATCACAAACGACGACCATCACATCCTGTGATGCCCTGGAGAAACTCAGCACCATATCGGAAATACCGGCAGCGGTATCCACTAACAAGACGTCAATGGGCGTTTGCAGTTCGCTGAATGCCCTGATAAGACCTGCATGCTCAGCCGGTGCCAGCTCAGTCATGTTCTGCGACCCTGAAGTGGCAGGTATAATTTTGATGCCAAAAGGACCATCAATGATCACATCATCCAGCTCGGCTTCACCTGCCAGCACATGCGATAAGTTTTTTTCTACTCTGAGCCCCAACATAACGTCACAGTTCGCCAGGCCCAAATCTGCATCCAGCACCAGCACGCGTTTTCCAAGCTGTGCCAGTGACATAGCAAGATTCAGCGTAACGTTGGTTTTACCCACGCCACCTTTACCACCGGTAACTGATATTACTTTTACCATCTGCTTATTCATTTTTCTCAGGCCATTGGCTTGATCATCGGTATTGTCATGACTATGCATAGGTTCCGTCCGCGCGGTTCATCTGGTCGTCATACCACTGGTGAACCGTACTACTTTGTGCAATTCGTAATTTCTCTGCCTGCTGCACCAGCTTCTGTGCATCAGCAACAGCTATATCTTCGGGTACGCGCTGGCCATTCGTCAAGTAACTTACCGGCAGCGCATTGGCAATAGCCACATTGATCACTTCGCCTAAACTTAAGCATTCATCAAGTTTGGTGAAAATACAACCAGACAACGGAATGCGTTTAAAATGGGTGACACTTTCCTGCATAACCCTTGCCTGCGCTGTCGCAGACAATACCAGATAACTTTTTATTTTGACACGACTATTATGCATCAAACTGGCAAGTTTTTCCGCCAAGCGCACATCGCGCTGGCTCATGCCTGCGGTATCTATCAATATCAGTTTGCGTTGTTGTAACTGATTAATTAACAGCGCCAGCTCATCACTGTCTTTTGCCAACTTGACCGGACAACCGATTATCCGGCCGAACGTCGCCAACTGCTCAAAAGCACCAATCCGGTAACTGTCAGTGGTAATCAGAGCCACCTGTTCAGCACCATGGCGTTTGGCAAACTCTGCAGCCAGCTTTGCAACCGTTGTGGTTTTGCCCACGCCTGTGGGGCCAACCAGGGCGACTACACCACCACGGCGCAATATGTCGTCATTGGTTGTGCTAAGTTGTCCGCCAAGCAGCTCTAATGCTGCCTCCCAGGCATCTGCGCTGTTTAGCTCTTCCGGCATAAAACACGCCAGCTGGTCAGCGACCTGTTCAGACAATCCTAACTGCTGCAGGTTTTCAATAATCAACGCCCGTACTGGTTCACGCCGTGCCAGATCCTGCCACATTAAACCTGATACCTGATGCTGTAATAACTGGCGCATAGACAACATTTCGTTACGCATCGCATCCATTTGCTGCTGTACTAACTTCGCCTGTTGCTCCTGCAGTTTAGTCAGCTCTGTTAGCTGAACAGTATTAGCGCCTGCTACCGCGCCAGAAGTTTGACGCTCAAATTGCGCTGCACGCGGTACCTCCTGTGCGGCGGATTTTGCAGACGGTTTAGCGGCAGCATTTTGTGTCACCTGTTGCTTTATCATCTGTCTGGCTAACAAGGCTTTTAGCGAGTCTGCAGGCGCTTCTGCTTCGTCATCATCGGCGACGGTAGCGCTGAAACGCGGTTCAGGCCGAGGCTGCGCTGCAGGCACAGGTTTAACCGCTGGTGCCGGTTCCTGATCTATCGCCGCGACGATCTCAACGCCTTCGGCTATTTTTTTGTTCGACAGAATAATAGCATCCGGGCCAAGAAACTCTTTTACCTCAGTTAAGGCAGTGCGCATATCTTTTGCGACAAAACGTTTGATTTTCATCAGTTATCTCCTAACTTGCCTGGCCTATTACGCTGACAATCCGAATTTGTTTATCATCAGGTATCTCCTGATATGACAATACCCTAAGTCCTGGAATAGTGTATTTCACGAATCGTGCCATTACTGAGCGTAAAATTCCTGACGTTAGCAACACCGCACTGTCGCCACTTAATTCCTGGCTCTGATGTGCATCCTGCAATGATTGCTGAATACGATCAGCTAAACCCGGCTCTATGCCGGCACCGTCATTGCCGGCGGCCTGCATTGATTGATGCAGCATCTGCTCCAGTTCAGGAGCGAAAGTAATCACCGGAATTTCTTTACGGTTACCGCCGACTTCCTGCACGATAAGCCGGCGCAGCGCAATACGGCATGCAGCCGTCAGCACATCAACATCCTGACTCTTAGCTCCATATTCCACCAACGTCTGCACTATGGTACGCATATCACGGATCGGTACCCCTTCGTTAAGCAGGTTTTGCAGTACTTTCACCACTGAGGTCAGCGGCAAGGTATCAGGCACCAGGCCTTCAACCAGTTTCGGTGAGTGCTTGGCCAGCATATCCAGCAGGTTTTGCACTTCTTCATGTCCAAGTAAGCTGGCGGCATGGTTGGTCAGGATCTGACTTAAATGGGTCGCCACTACTGTAGCTGCGTCAACAACGGTGTAGCCTAAGGTCTGTGCATGCTCGCGCTGATCTTTACCAATCCATACCGCATCCAGGCCAAAGGCCGGATCTTTGGTCGCAATACCTTTTACCGTACCAAATACCTGGCCTGGGTTAATTGCCAGCTCGTTGTCGTGGCGCAGCTCGCCTTCACCGCTGGTCACGCCCATCAATGTCATGCGATAACTGTTTGGCTCTAAATCCAGGTTATCGCGGATGTGCACCGCTGGAATAAGAAAACCCAGCTCTTGCGACAGTTTTTTACGCACGCCTTTAATCCGGCTTAGCAGTTCGCCGCCCTGAGATTTGTCAACCAGCGGAATTAAACGGTAACCAACTTCCAGGCCTATCGTATCGACGCCTTGCACATCGTCCCAGCCAATTTCTTTGACGACATTGGTCTCTACCGGTGCCAGATCGGCGGCATTGCGATTGACCAGCTCGGCTTTAGTTTCATTGTCGCGTTTGTGCATTAGGTAGGCCAGACCACCTACTACAGCCGCCAGCGATAAAAATGCAAAATGCGGCATGCCCGGCACTATGCCCATCAGGGTCAGCACGCCGGCGGCAACAAATAATACATGCACATTACCCAGCTGATCCGTCATCAGCTGGCCCATGTTCTCTGACTTGTTCTGCCGGGTAACAATGATCGCAGTACCGATAGACAGCAACAGTGATGGAATTTGTGCCACCAGACCATCACCAATCGTCAGCAGCGTATAAATTTCCATCGCATCGCCAAACGACAGGTCATGCTGCATCATGCCGATAAACAAACCGCCAACCAGGTTAATCACCAGGATAACAATACCGGCAATGGCATCGCCTTTTACAAACTTACTGGCACCGTCCATCGAGCCATAGAAATCCGCTTCGCTGGTGACTTCTTCCCGGCGCACCCGCGCCTCTTCCTGCGTGATAAGGCCTGAGTTTAAATCAGCATCAATGGCCATTTGCTTACCGGGCATCGCATCCAGTGTGAAACGGGCAGACACCTCAGCAATACGGCCAGCACCTTTGGTAACAACTACGAAGTTAATAATAATCAGAATTAAAAACACCACTATACCGACAGCATAGTTACCGCCGATAACCACTGAGCCGAAAGCTTCGATAACCTTACCGGCAGCATCACCACCTTCGTGACCTTCCAGCAGCACCACCCGGGTACTGGCGACGTTCAGCGCCAGTCGCATAATGGTTGCGACCAGCAAAATAGCCGGGAAGGCACCAAAATCGAGTGGTCGCATGGTGTAAATGGTCACCAGCAGCACCACCAGCGCTAAGGCGATATTAAATGAGAATAAGACGTCCAGCAGCAATGGCGGGAGTGGCAACACCACCATCGCCAAAGCGGCAAGAATAAATAACGGTGTACCGAGGCCCTTGGCAAAGGCAAATTTCGAGCGGTCGAAATTGGTAAAATAACTGGCTAACTGCATGACAACCCTGACAGTAAATTGGCGCTGTGTCAGGTATCAGCAAAAAGCATTCCAACAAGTACCGGTAAAACGCGCCGTAGTTACGTTTTGTATCAGTCGCGGCAGGATCAATGGCGGTAACCTTCCGGGATCGGCAGCTCTTTCGCCAACGCTTTAGGCCGGTTGCCTTTGCCTTTTTTGTACATTCTAAGCTGATATACGTAGGCCAGAACCTGCGCCACGGCAGCAAACAGTTGCTCTGGTATCGGATGATCCAACTCAGTGGTGTGATAAATAGACCGTGCCAGTGCCGGTGATTCAATCACCGGTACTTTATGCTCGTTCGCAATTTTACGGATATGCATCGCCACTTCATCCACGCCTTTAGCCACTACCACAGGGGCGCGGAACTTACCCTGATCATATTTCAATGCAATAGCATAGTGGGTCGGGTTGGTGACAATAACATCGGCTTTAGGTACTTCCTGCATCATCCGTTTCATTGACATCTGCATTTGGGTACGGCGGATACGGGCTTTTATTTGCGGATCGCCTTCGCTGTTTTTATACTCGTCCTTAATTTCCTGCAACGACATCTTCAGCTGTCGTATATGGTTCCACTTCTGATAGGGCGCATCAACTACAGCAATAACAGAGACACTGGCGCACAGGCCCAGAAATAGCCAGGCGAGAAAATACAAAGCCGATTCTATATTGTTAGGCTCACTCATCAACGACAGCGCCATGATGTCAAAGAAAAACATCTTCAGCAGCAAATAAGCAATCCCAACCACCACCAGCACTTTGAGAATACTCTTTAGCAATTCCACCAAAGCCTGCAAACCGAACATGCGCTTGAAACCACTTAACGGATTGAGCTTACTGGCTTTGGGTGCAGCCGCCTGCCAGCTGAAGTTAAAGCCACCCAGCAGGGTATTACCGATAAAACCGGCGACAAGAATAATAAAGAACATACCGGCCAGCGGCGGAATGATATGCTCACCGACCGCCCCCCAGGCCGTGAACATAGAATTAGTTTCAAAAATGTCTTTCGGGTTTAACTGCATCATGCGCTGGGCGACATCCAGCAGCGCCATAGCCAGCATTTTGCCAAAAATTAAAATCGCTGCTGCACTGCCTATCAGTACAAAAGCGGTACCCATGTCTTTAGAGCGGGCTATCTGACCTTTTTCGGCTGCATCCTGCAGCTTTTTGGACGTGGGCTGTTCGGTCTTTTCGGCGCTTTCATCTGCCATGGCAGAGCCCTCCGGTTAGCAGCCAATCAGCCGGCAGCTGTAATCAATGCTATGCTGCCACTGTTTGTCAAAATGGAATAAAAAGGTATCCAGCGTCAGCCACAGGATAACTAAGCCTGACAGCATGGTGATAGGAAAACCGATAGAGAAAATATTCAACTGCGGTGCCGCACGCGTCATAATGCCAAAAGACAAATTCACTACCAGCATAGAGACTATCGGCGCCAGTGCTATCGCCAGCGCAGTAGCAAACATCCAGCCGCCAAACTCGATCAC
>Ga0079224_100007678_pt1 | contig 14509 bp, 14 predicted proteins | sample Stecom2015_FD_80414 | JGI IMG/M metagenome (GOLD analysis project Ga0079224, IMG submission 80414) | Agricultural soil microbial communities from Utah to study Nitrogen management - Steer compost 2015 | ecosystem: Environmental > Terrestrial > Soil > Agricultural land | place: USA: Utah...
ACGCTGGCTGCGCTCAGCTCGTCGAGCGCGCCCAGCACCTTGACCAGATCGTCGCGCTGCCGGTCGATGGACGCGACCGCGTCGGGCAGCTCGTCGAGGGCGAGCTCGATCGACCCGCGCTGCTCGTTGGCGGTGATGGCCAGGTCGTTGAGTCGCTCGATCGCCTCGACGATCTCGTCGCGACCGGCGTCGATGCGGGTCATGAAGGTCTCGACCCGCGACAGCACGGACTTCACCGTGCCCTCGCGGCCCTCGAGCGCGGTGTTGATCTCCTGCGAGATCGTGCGCAGCTGGGCGATCCCGCCGCCGTTGAGGACCAGCGACATCGCCCCGAAGACCTCCTCGACCTCGGGGTTGCGCCCGGTGCGGTCGAGCGGGATGACGTCGCCGTCATCGAGCCGGCCGCGGCTGGCACCCGTCGCCGGTGCGCTCAGGGAGACGAACTTCTCCCCCAGCAGGCTGGTCTGCCGGATCTCGGCGAGGGCGTTGTCGGGCAGGTCGACGTCGTCGCGCAGCCGGAGGGTCACCCGGGCGGTGTAGCCGTCGAGCTCGACCTCGTCGACCCGGCCGACGTTGACGTCGTCGACCTTGACCACCGACTGCGGCACGAGGTCCATCGCGTCGCGCAACTGCACCGTGACGGTGATCGGGTCGTCGCCCAGGTCGGCGCCTCCGGGCAGCGGGATGTCGTACGGCGAGAAGCTGCACGAGGTCAGCGCGGTCACCGCGGCGGCGACCACGGCCGCGAGGCGGGTACGGCGGCGCAGCCGGCTCATCGCTCTCCCTCCAGGAGTCCACCGAGGGTGCGGTCGACACGCTCGACGTCGACCGGAGCGCGCCGCTCGCCGTCGGCGCCGGGGGCGGCGCGGTTCAGCCCGGCCGCGGGCAGCAGGTTCTCGAGCAGGTTGCACCCCTGCTTGCCGCCGGGGATCTGCAGCAGCAGACCGCACAGGAACGCGCCCGGCCCGCGCTGCACCTGGCCGAGGACCTCGGTGATGTTGGCCCGGGTGTCGAGGGTGCCGGTGGCCGGGTTGTAGGTGTGGAAGAGGTTGTTCAGCGCGAGCGGGGCGACGTCGAGCACCTCGGTGAGGGCGTCGCGCTGCTTGACCAGGATGCGGCTCAGGCGCTTGAGGCCGGTGATGTTCTCCCGCAGCGCGCCGCGGTTCTGCCGGACGAAGGTGCCGACCTCGCCGAGCGCGACCCCGAGGTTGTCGAGCGCGGCGGCGAGGTCCTCGCGCTCTCCCTCCAGCAGGTCGGCGGCGCCGGCCAGGCTCTGGTTGAACGCCCGGACGGTGTCGTCGTTCTCGGCGAGCACCGAGACGAACTCGCCCAGCTCGTCGACGGTGCCGAACAGCGCGTCCTTGTTGTCGTCGAGGGTGCCGGTGAGCTGGCCGAGGTTGCGGATGGTCTCGTTGAACTGCTTGCCCTGCCCGCCGAAGTTGCGCGCGGTCGCGTCGAGTAGCCGGCTCAGGGCGCCGTCAGCGTTCGCCCCCTCCGGCCCCAGGGCGACGGTGAGGTCGTCGATGCTCTGGTAGATCTCGTCGAGCTCGAGCGGGACAGCCGTCCGGGAGGTGTCGAGCCGCGCCCCGTCGGCGAGCTTCGCGCCGCCGCTGTAGGCCGGCGTGAGCTGGACGTAGCGGTCGCCCACGATCGCCGGGCTCACGATCAGCGCCCGCGCGTCGGCCGGCACCGGGTGCTCGGCGTCGACCCAGAGCCGGACCTCGACGCTGGTCCCCCGCGGGGTGACCTTCTCGACCCGGCCGACCGGGACGCCGAGGATGCGGACGTCGGAGCCCTCGTAGAGCGAGACGGTCCGCGGGAACGACGCGGTCAGGTAGGTGCGGTCGCCGCCGCCGAACACGGTCAGCGCCGCGGCCACGACGAGCGCGAGCACGACCGCCGCGACCAGGAGGCGGGTGAGGACGGTGCCGGCGACGGCACCGCGCGACGGGGTCTGCGCGGGGCTGGTCATCGGTCCCCCTTCCGGCCGCCGATGCCGTTGAGGATGCCGGGGAGCTCCGGCAGCCCGTTGGACAGGTCGGGGATCGGGTAGACGAGGTTCTGGATGTAGGTGTCGAACCACGGGCCGGTGCCGAGGGTGTTGGCGAAGACCCGGTAGAACGGCGCCATCAGCCGCAGCGAGTTGTCGAGGTTCGCCTGGTTGCGGTTGAGCACGTCGACCACGTTGTCGAGGTGCTGCAGGGCGGGCTTGAGGTCGGCGCGGCTCTGGCGCACCAGGGCGGTGAGCTCCTTCGACAGCCGCGAGGTGGAGCGCAGCAGGTTGCTGATCGACTGGCGGCGGGCGACCAGCGCCTGGAAGAGCACGTCGCCGTCGCGCATGAGCGTGACGATGTCGTCGTTGCGCTCGGCGAGCACGCCGGTCACCTTCCGGGTGTTCTGCAGCAGGGTGGCGAGCTGCTCGTCGCGGGCGGCGATGTTGGCCGAGAGCCGCGAGACGCCGTCGAGCGCGTCGCGGAACGCCTCGGGGGTGTTGTCGGTGAGCTCGGCGAGGGTGTCGAGCGCCTCGGCCAGCTGGCCGGTGTCGATGCCCTCCGCGGTCTCGGCGAGCCCCTCGAAGGCGTCGACGACGTCGTACGGCGGGGTGGTCCGGGCGGTCGGGATGGTCGCGCCGACCTCCAGCTCGCCCTCGCCGCGGGGTGTGAGGGCGACGTACAGCGCGCCGAGCAGGGTCCGGATCTTGATCTCGGCCCCGGTGCGCTCGCCGAGGTCGACGTCCTCGGTGAGGAGCATCTCGGCGACGACCTTGTCGCCGTCGAGCTCGACGCCCTTGACCTTGCCGACCCGCACGCCGGCGACCCGCACCTCGTCGCCGGGCTTCAGCCCGCCGCTCTCGGTGAACTCGGCGTAGTAGGTGTCGCCGCCGCCGATCAGCGGCAGGCTGTCGGCGCGGAAGGCGGCCAGCAGCAGCGCCGCGATGACGGCGATGCTGACCGCGCCGATGATGACGGGGTTGCGGTCGCGGAACGGGACGCTCACAGGTCGCACCTCCCGCCCACGGCGTAGTCGAGGAGGCTGACGGTGCCGACGGGCTTCGGCAGCCGGACCGTCGCCTCGAAGTTGCACAGGTAGAAGTTGAACCAGGAACCGTAGATCGCGGTGCGTCCGATCTTGCGCAGCTTGAGCGGGAGGATCTGGGCGGCCCGGTCGATCTCGGCCTTGTTGCGGTCGAGGGTGCCGGCGAGCTTGCGCAGCTCCTCGATGTCCTTGACGAACGGCTCCCGGATCCCGCCGACGAGGCCGGAGGTCTCGACCGCCAGCTCCGAGATCGCGTCGAGGGAGCCGAGGATGGCCTCGCGGTCCTCGCTCAGCCCGCCGATGAAGTCGCGCAGCCGCACGATCAGCGAGGAGAGCTCGTCGTCGCGGTCACCGAGGGTCTCCATCACCTCGTTGAGGTTGACCAGCAGGTCGCCGATGACCTCGTCGCGGTCGGCCAGGGTGCTGGTCACCGAGGCGGTACGGTCGAGGAGGTTCTCCAGCGTGCCGGACTCGCCCTGGAAGACGGAGATGATCTCGAAGGACAGCTTGTTGACGTCCTCGGGGGTGAGCGCCTCGAACAACGGGCGGAAGCCGTTGAACAGCACCGAGAGGTCGAGGGCGGGCGCGGTGCGCTCCACGGGGATCGTCGCGCCCTCCGCCAGCGGCGCGGTGGACCCGCCGGTGCCCCGGGTCAGCGCGATGTAGCGCTGGCCGACGAGGTTGCGGAACCGGATGGTGGCCTCGGTGCTCTCGGTGACGGGGGCGTCGACGTCGACGTCGAAGCTGACCAGTGCCTTGTCGCGCTCGATCACCTCGACGTCGCGGACGCTGCCGATCTTCACTCCGGCGATGCGGACGTCGTCGCCGGCGACCACACCGGTCGCGTCGGTGAACACCGCCTGCATCCGGCGGGTGTCGCCGAAGCTCAGGTTGCCGACCACGACGACGAGCATGCCGGTGGCCAGCGTGGTGACCACCAGGAAGATGACCAGCTTGATCGTGGCGCCGAGGGTGGCGGCGTCGAACTGCGGGCGCCTCATCGCAGGCTCACCTCCGTCCCGCGGGCGAGGGGGGCGAACAGCAGGCTGGCGATCGCGGGCACCTCGTCGTACGCGCGCCCGAGGACCGGGCCGAGGATGGTGCCGACGACCTCGCGCTCGGCGCGGCTGCCGGCGAAGCCCGAGCTCAGGTCGACGCCGGGGGCATCGAGACCCTGGGGGGCGACACGGTTGGGCGAGTTGCCCTTGCCCGTGGGGGTCTCGACCCCGTCGGCGAGGTCGGGGACCAGCCGCTGCGGCGGCAGGTTGTCCTGGCCCCACTCGTCGTTCATGGAGCGGCGGCAGTCCTCGACCATCTGGTCGGGCGCGCGGTCCTCGGCGTAGCGCGGGAGGTCGCCCGGCGAGTAGCCACGGGGTTGGTGCGGGAGCAGCTCGAGGTTGATGTGCAGGGTGTGCCCGCGGAAGACCTCGGCCTGGCGCGGGGCGATCTTGGCCATCGCCTCGAGGAAGCAGGGGTAGATCGGCGCCTGCTTGGCGAACACGGGCAGGATCTGCTTGCCCTGGCGGGACAGCCGGATGATGTTCTGCCCGTTGGCCTCGATGAAGTCGCGGGTGGTGCCGGAGAAGTCGGTGACCTCGGTGAACAGCGCGGTGATCCGCTGCTCCTTCTCCTCGAAGGTCGTGCCGGTGGTCACCGCGTTGCGCAGGGTGCGGGCGATGTCGGGGAGCACCTCGCCGTAGACCTGCGAGACGGCGCTGAGCTGCCGCAGGTCGTCGACGAGCGCGGGGATCTCGGGGTTGAACCGGGCGAGGTAGGAGTCGAGGACCTCGAAGTTCTCGCCGAGCGCGTCGCCGCGTCCGTCGAGCGCGGTCGAGATCGCCGTCAGGGCGCGGTTGAGCAGCTGGGGCTGCAGGGTCTCCAGCAGCGGGTAGAGGTCGGAGAGCACCTGCTCGACCTCGATGGCGACCTCGGCCTGCTCGATCACGGCGCCGGGCTCGATCGCGGTCGAGACCACGCCGCTGGGCGCGTCGAGGGCGACGTACTTCTCGCCGAACAGCGTCTTGGGCACGATCTGCGCGGTGACCTCCGCGGGCACCTGGCTGCGCTGGTCGGGGTAGAGCCCCAGGGTCAGTTCGGCCCCATTGCCGGTGCTGGCGACCTCGCGGACCTCGCCGACGATCACGCCGCGGAACTTCACGTCGGCCCGGGTCGGGAGTTGCAGACCGAGCTTGGAGGAGCGGAGCGTGACCTCGTCGTAGGACACGAACTTCTTGGCGAACACGGCATAGGTGGTCCACACGAAACCCAGGACCAGGGCGATGGAGACCAGGCCCAGTAGCCGCTTGGTGATCGTCGAGCGCATCAGCCGGCCAACCTCACGGTCGTGGTCGTGCCCCAGATGGCCATCGACAGGAACAGGTCGATGACGTTGACGGCGACGATGGAGGTCCGGACCGCGCGTCCCACCGCGACGCCGACCCCGGCGGGGCCGCCGGTGGCGTAGTAGCCGTAGTAGCAGTGGATCATGATGATCACGACGGCGAAGACGAGCACCTTCGCCAGCGACCACAGCACGTCGCCCGGGGGCAGGAACTGGTTGAAGTAGTGGTCGAAGGTCCCGGCACTCTGGCCGTAGAACTGCGTGACCGTCAGGCGGGTGGCGAAGTACGACGACAGCAGGCCCACGACGTAGAGCGGGACGATCGCGATCAGGCGGGCGATGATCCGGGTGGTGACCAGGAACGGCATCGACGGCACGGCCATCACCTCGAGCGCGTCGACCTCCTCCGAGATCCGCATCGCGCCCAGTTGGGCGGTGAACCCGCAGCCGACGGTGGCGGCCAGGCCGATGCCGGCCACCAGCGGCGCGATCTCCCGGGTGTTGAAGTAGGCCGAGACGAACCCGGAGAAGGCCGCGGTGCCGATCTGGTCGAGGGCGGCGTAGCCCTGCAGCCCGACCTCGGTACCGGTGAAGAAGGTCAGCCCGACGATCACCCCGATGGTGCCGCCGATGACGGCGAGCGCGCCGGTGCCGAGGGTCACCTCGGCCAGCAGCCGCATGACCTCCTTCTTGTAGCGCACCAGCGCGCGCGGGCTCCAGGCGAGCGCGCGCGCGTAGAACCACAGCTGGTCGCCGAGGCGTTCGAGCAGCGCCATCGGGCGCTGGGTCGCCCCGCGCAGGGTGGATCCGAGATCAGCCATCGCCGCTCACCCGGTCTTCGGCGGGACGAGCTGCAGGTAGATCGCGCTCATCACGAAGTTGACGACGAACAACAGCAGGAAGGTGATGACGACCGACTCGTTGACCGCGTCGCCGACGCCCTTGGGCCCGCCCTTGGCGTTCATGCCCTTGTAGCAGGCCACGATCGCGGCGATCATCCCGAACACCAGCGCCTTGGCCAGTCCCTGCCACACGTCGGAGAGCTGGGCGAGGGCGGTGAACGAGGCGAGGTAGGCGCCCGGGGTCCCCTCCTGGAGGATCACGTTGAAGAAGTAGCCGCCGATGACGCCGACGACGCTGACCAGGCCGTTGAGGAAGACTGCGACCAGCATGCAGGCCAGCACCCGCGGCACGACCAGGCGCTGGATCGGGTCGATGCCCAGCACCATCATCGCGTCGAGCTCCTCGCGGATCTTGCGGGCGCCCAGGTCGGCGGCGATCGCCGAGCCGCCGGCGCCGGCGACCAGCAGCGCGGTCGCGATCGGACCGGCGTTGCGGACCACGGCGAGCACCGACGCGGAGCCGGTGAACGACTGCGCGCCGAACTGCTGGATCAGCCCGCCGACCTGTAGCGCGATCACCGCACCGAACGGGATGGCGACCAGCGCGGTCGGCACGATCGTCACCGAGGCGATGAACCAGGACTGCTGGAGGAACTCCCGCAGCTGGAAGGGCCGTCGGAACAGGCTGCGCAGGACGTCGAGCGCGAACGCGAACAACGACCCGGCGGTCCCGATGGGTGCGAGCACACGGCTCGCGGTCAGTGTCGACATGGGGCGGGCAGGTCCGGATCAGGCGCCGGGGGCGAGGGACATGTTGGCCTGGAACGACCCGGGGGGCGGGGTGACGCCGTTCTCGCGGCACCAGGCACCGGGCTCGCGCTGCGACCGCCGGCGGATGCCGCTGGAGGGCTCGAGCTGCATCGGGATCGGGGGCAGCGGCGGCATCTCCAGGTCGCGCTCGGCCTCCAACTCGCTGGCGTCCTTCTCCTCGCTCATCCCGATCGGGCCGACCGTCTGGGCGTTGAGGAACTGGCGCACGACCGGCTCCTCGGAGCTGAGCAGCATCTCCCGCGGGCCGAACATCGCCAGGTGCTTGTGATAGAGCAGGCCGATGTTGTCGGGCACCGTGCGGGCGGTGTTGATGTCGTGGGTGACGATCAGGAACGTCGCGTCGATCTGCGCGTTCAGGTCGATGAAGAGCTGATTGATGAACGAGGTGCGGACCGGGTCGAGGCCGGAGTCGGGCTCGTCGATGAGCAGGATCTCGGGGTCGAGCACGAGCGCCCGGGCCAGGCCGGCGCGCTTGCGCATCCCGCCGGAGATCTCGCCGGGGAGCTTGTCCTCGGCCCCGATGAGACCGACCAGCTCCATCTTCTCCATCACGACCTGCCGGATCTCGGACTCCGACTTCTTGGTGTGCTCGCGCAGCGGGAAGGCGACGTTGTCGTAGAGGTTCATCGACCCGAACATCGCGCCGTCCTGGAACAGCACGCCGAAGAGCTTGCGGATCTCGTAGAGCTCCTTCTCCCGGCAGCTGGCGATGTCGAGCCCCTCGATCACGATGGAGCCCTCGTCGGGCTTGAGCAACCCGATCAGCGCCTTGAGGAACACCGACTTGCCGGTACCGGACGGACCCAGCATCACCGAGACCTCGCCGGCCGGGATGGTGAGGGACACGTCCTTCCAGATCAGCTGCTTGCCGAAACTCTTGGTGAGGTGCTCGACCTTGATCTCCACGCCCACGGGCGCACCCTCCCTCGTATTCGCCACCCGACTCTGAGTACCAACGAGTAGCCAGAGGCGAGGTTACGGCCGTCACAGCCCCCCGCGCCCACTCGGTCCGGCCCTCGGCGTGGCGCCCGGACCGGCCGGAGAAGCACGACGGCCGCCCTCCCTGTCGGGAGGACGGCCGTCGCTGCGGATCAGACGCGGAAGGTCACTTGAGGGTGACGGTGGCGCCGGCGCCCTCGAGCGCCTCCTTCGCCTTGTCCGCGGTCTCCTTGTTGACCTTCTCGAGGACCGGCTTCGGCGCACCCTCGACCAGCTCCTTGGCCTCCTTCAGGCCGAGGCTGGTGAGCGCGCGCACCTCCTTGATGACGTTGATCTTCTTGTCGCCGGCGGCCTCGAGGACGACGTCGAACTCGTCCTGCTCGGCGCCCGCGTCACCGGCGTCGCCGGCGGCGCCACCGGCGGCCGGGGCGGCGGCGACCGCGACCGGAGCGGCGGCGGTGACGTCGAAGGTTTCCTCGAACTGCTTCACGAACTCGCTCAGCTCAAGAAGGGTCATCTCCTTGAACGCGTCGAGCAGCTCGTCGGTGGTGAGCTTCGCCATGGTGGCGGTTCCTTCCGTGTGGTTCTGACTAGTGATGCGTGCTGGTCGTACTGGTGAGGCTCAGGCCTCGGTCGTCTCCGACTCCTCGGCGGGGGTCGGGTCGGTCGTCTCCTCGGCCGGCGCCTCGGCGGCGGCGGGCTCGCCGGCACCGCCGGCGAGGATCGAGGGGTCCTGCTCGGCCTTCGCCTGCAGGGCGCCGGCGAGCCGGGCAGCCTGCGAGATCGGGGCGTTGAGCAGGTAGACGGCCTGGCTGAGCGAGGCCAGCATCCCGCCTGCGAGCTTCGCGAGGAGGACCTCACGCGACTCGAGGTCGGCCAGCTTCGCGATCTCCTTCGCGTCGAGCGGCTTCCCCTCGAGGAAACCACCCTTGATGACGAGGGAGGGGTTGGCCTTGGCAAAGTCACGCAGACCCTTGGCCGCCTCGACGACATCGCCGTTGATGAAGGCGATGGCGGTCGGACCGACCAGCAGGTCATCGACACCGTCGATGCCCGCCTGCTCGGCGGCGATCTTGGTCAGCGTGTTCTTGACCACGGCGTAGGTGGCGTTCTCGCCGAGAGCTCGCCGCAGATCCTGCAGCTGCTTGACGGTGAGACCGCGGTACTCGGTCAGCACGGCACCGGCGGAGTCCTGGAACGAGTCCACGATCTCCGCGACGCCTGCTGCCTTGTCCGGCCGCGCCATGGGTCTCCTTCCGTACCTGTCTGACGAGACCGTCGGAGAAGACGAAAAACGCCCCGACGCAGGCGTCAGGGCGTGGATCCGTCCACATGGACGGCGGCTCACTCACTGTCACCTGCGCAGGTCGCCCGCCCGGGGGCGGGGCCTTCTGTCGGTGTCACCCGGAAGGGCGACGATGACGACCGGCGGTCTCTGGTTCCAGCGGAGAACGATACGGCTCAGCCGCCCCAGGACCAAATCGGCCGATCCCGGAACGCACCAGCCCCCGCCGGCTGATCCGGCGGGGGCTGGTGCTGTGCGGCGTACGGCGGGGCTCAGGCCTCGTCGTCGGCCGTGACGTTGCGGGTGCGGTTCGGGTCGACCGGGACGCCGGGGCCCATGGTGGTCGAGATCGTCACCTTCTTGATGTAGCGGCCCTTGGAGCTGGCCGGCTTGAGCCGGAGCACCTCCTCCAGCGCGGCGGCGTAGTTCTCGGCCAGCTGCTCCTCGGAGAACGACGCCTTGCCGATGATGAAGTGCAGGTTGGCGTGCCGGTCGACACGGAACTCGATCTTGCCGCCCTTGATGTCGGAGACGGCCTTGGCGACGTCGGGGGTGACGGTGCCGGTCTTCGGGTTCGGCATCAGGCCGCGGGGGCCGAGGACCCGACCGAGGCGGCCGACCTTGCCCATCATGTCGGGGGTCGCGACGACGGCGTCGAAGTCGAGCCAGCCGCCGTTGACCTTCTCGATCAGCTCGTCGCCGCCGACGATGTCGGCGCCGGCCTCGCGGGCCGCCTCGGCCTTCTCGGCGTTGGCGAACACCAGGACGCGGGCGGTCTTGCCGGTGCCGTGGGGCAGGTTGACGGTGCCGCGGACCATCTGGTCGGCCTTGCGGGGGTCGACACCCAGCCGCATCGCGACGTCGACGGTCTCGTCGAACTTCTTCTTGGCGCCGGCCTTGGCCAGGCGGATCGCCGCCAGCGGGCTGTAGAGCTCGTTGCCGTCGATCGACTCGGCGGCGGCCCGGTAGGTCTTGCTGCGCTGCATGGTCTGGTCTCTCTTCTTCCAGGTGTGGTCTGCGGACCAGCGCGGTCCTGCCACAGGTGCGGGAGGTCGGTGCTGCGGCGGATCAGTCCGTGGTGACGCCCATGGAGCGGGCGGTGCCCTCGACGATCTTCATCGCGGCCTCGATGTCGTTGGCGTTGAGGTCGGGGAGCTTGGTCTGGGCGATCTCGCGGATCTGGTCCTTGGTCAGCTTGCCGACCTTGTCGGTGTGCGGGACGCCCGAGCCCTTGGACAGCCCGGCAGCCTTCTTGATCAGCTCCGCGGCCGGCGGGGTCTTCGTGATGAAGTCGAAGGTCCGGTCCTCGTAGATGGTGATCTCGACGGGGACGATGTTGCCGCGCATGGACTCGGTCTGGGCGTTGTAGGCCTTGCAGAAGTCCATGATGTTGACGCCGTGCGGGCCCAGCGCCGTACCGACGGGCGGGGCCGGGGTCGCGGCGCCGGCCTGGAGCTGCACCTTGACCAGTGCGGCGATCTTCTTCTTGGGGGGCATGTGCTTCTTCTTTCTCTCGCGTGGTCCTGACGGGGGTGGATCCCCCTGCCACTTCGTGTTGCGTCGTACGGCGGGCGCGCTCGGGTCAGACGCGCTGGATCTGGCTGAAGCTCAGCTCGACCGGGGTCTCCCGGCCGAAGATCTCCACCAGCGCCTTGACCCGCTGGGTGTCGGCGTTGATCTCGGTGATGGTCGCGTGCAGCGTCGCGAACGGCCCGTCGACGACCATGACGGAGTCGGAGACCTCGAAGTCGGCGACCTCGACCGGCTTCTGCGCGGCCGGGGCACCCCCGGAGGCGGCGCGCTGCTCGGGCGTCGCGGCGGCCTCGGCGGCGGCGACGACGGAGGGGGCGAGCATGTTCTCGACCTCGGTGAGGCTCAGCGGCACCGGCTGGTGGCTGTGCCCGACGAACCCGGTCACCGACGGGGTGTGGCGCACAGCGGCCCAGGACTCGTCGGTGAGGTCCATCCGGACCAGGACGTAGCCCGGCAGGACGGTGCGCTTGACCAGCTTGCGCTGGCCGTTCTTGATCTCCGCGACCTCCTCGGTGGGGACCACGACCTCGTGGATGTAGTCCTCCATGTTGAGGGAGACGATGCGGTTCTCGAGGTTCGCCTTCACCCGGTTCTCCATGCCGGAGTAGGTGTGGATCACGAACCAGTCGCCGGGCTTGGCCCACAGCGCCTGGCGGAACTCCTCCAGCGGGTCCGCGGGGCCCTCGTCCTCAGCCCCGGCCCCGGCCTCGGCCTCGGGCGCAGCCCCAGCAGCGTCCTCGGCTGCCTCGGGGGTGTCAGCGGCGTCGGCGTCGGCCGAGGCAGCGCTCAGCTCATCGACCTCGGCCTGCGGCTGGTCGAGCTGATCGTCTGGGTTCGACACGTCGGACACCTCGTCTGTCACCTTCGTTCGTCTTGCAGTGGTTCGACCCGCGGTCACCGGGGCCGGTGGTCCTCGACCGGTTCAGCCGAAGACCCAGAACGCCAGTCGGCCGAAGCCGAGGTCCAGGAGCGACACGATCGCCATCACCACGATGACGAAGACCATCGTCACGATGAAGTAGGTGACCAGCTGGCTCTGGGTCGGCCAGACCACCTTGCGGAGCTCTGCGACGACCTGGCGGTAGAAGGTGACGGGGTTGGTGCGCTTCTTGCCGTCGGAGGACGGAATCGGTCGGCTCTCCGACACTCCAGTCACCTCTCCTGCCTCGTCCTGCGTTGCCTGGGTCGTTCCTGCGGGTTCTCGCAGGGCACGAGGGACTTGAACCCCCAACCTTCGGTTTTGGAGACCGATGCTCTGCCAGTTGAGCTAGTGCCCTCCGGCGTCGTGCGGGCATGCCGCAGCATGGGCCGAAGACGCCGACGAGGGAGTCTACGGGCTGGCGCCCGTCAAAGTCGAACCGAACCGCCTCGCGCCCGCGCACCCTCCTCTGGAACGATAGCGAACGTGAGCCAGCCCCCCGTCCGTCCCGACCGCCCCCTCGCCGCCCTCTCCCCCGAGGAGCTGCGGACCCTGCACCGCGACCTGGAGACGGCGTACGCCGGGCTCCGCGACGCCGGGCTGAAGCTGGACCTCACCCGCGGCAAGCCGGGGGCCGACCAGCTCGACCTCTCCGACGGGCTGCTCACCCTGCCGCGCGGCACCACGGACTCCCGCGGCACCGATGTGCGCAACTACGGCGGGCTGGAGGGACTCCCCGACCTGCGGGCGATCTTCGCCGAGCTGCTCGGCACCTCGGTCGACCAGCTCGTCGCCGGCGACAACTCCAGCCTGGTGATGATGCGCTCGGTGCTCAGCTACCTGTGGCTGCACGGGGGCGTCACCAGCCCGCGCCCGTGGTCGGCCGAGGAGAAGGTCACCTTCGTCTGCCCGGTCCCGGGCTACGACCGGCACTTCGCACTGCTGGAGTGGTTCGGCATCGACATGGTGACCGTCCCGATGAACGACGACGGCCCCGACGCCGACGCGATCGCCGAGCTGGTCGCCTCCGACCCCTCGATCAAGGGGATGTGGCTGGTCCCGACCTACGCCAACCCCACCGGCACGGTCACCACGAGGGAGGTCGCCCAGCGGCTGGCCTCGATGCCGACCGCGGCCGAGGACTTCACGATCTTCTGGGACAACGCCTACGCGCTGCACCACCTCACCGACGACGAGGCGACCTCCGCCGACATCCTCGCGCTCACGGCCGAGGCCGGGAACCCGCACCGCGCGATCGTGTTCGCCTCGACCTCCAAGATCACCTATGCCGGCGCCGGCGTCGGGTTCCTGGCCGGCTCGCCCGAGACCGTGCGGTGGTACACCACCCACCTGGGCAAGGGCTCGATCGGCCCCGACAAGGTCAACCACCTGCGGCACGCGCAGTTCTTCGGCTCCGCCGATGGCGTGCGGGCCCACATGCGCAAGCACCGCGAGCTGATCGCCCCGAAGTTCGCCGAGGTCGAGCGGGTGCTGAGCGCGGGTCTCGGCGGCACGGGGGTCGCCAGTTGGACCGTGCCGGTCGGCGGCTACTTCGTCAGCCTCGACGTGCTCGACGGCACCGCGAGCCGGGTCGTGCAGCTGGCGAAGGAGGCCGGCATCGCCCTCACCCCGGCGGGCTCGTCCTTCCCGCGCGGGGAGGACCCGCACGACCGCAACATCCGGCTCGCGCCGACCTTCCCGCCGCTGGCCGAGGTCACCCGGGCGATGGAGGGCGTGACGACCTGCGTGCTGCTCGCAGCGACCGAGAAGCTGGCTGCCGAGCAGCCGGGCGCGCAGGACTGATCCGGGCGTGACGGGGAGCGCGGGGAGCCAGACCGGGCCCGGGGCCCGGCGGGACCTCCGCGCGCTGCCGAAGGCCCACCTGCACCTGCACTTCACCGGGTCGATGCGCCACTCCACGCTGCTGGAGCTCGCGGCCCGCGACGGCATCCACCTGCCCGACGCCCTGGTCGAGGACTGGCCACCCACCCTGTCGGCGGCCGACGAGAAGGGCTGGTTCCGCTTCCAGCGGCTCTACGACGTCGCCCGGTCGGTGCTGCGCACGCCCGACGACGTACGCCGCCTGGTGCGCGAGGCCGCCGAGGACGACGTCGCCGACGGGTCCCGGTGGCTGGAGATCCAGGTGGATCCCAGCGGCTACGCCGCCCTGTTCGGCGGGATCACCGCCTTCACCGACCTGGTTCTCGACGCGGTGCGAGAGGCCTCGGCCGCGACCGGCCTGGGCATGGCGGTGGTGATCGCGGCCAACCGCACCCGGCACCCGCTCGACGCGCGCACGCTGGCCCGGCTCGCGGCGCAGTACGCCGACCGGGGGGTCGTGGGGTTCGGGCTCTCCAACGACGAGCGCCGCGGCACGACCAGCGAGTTCGCGCCGGCGTTCCGGATCGCCGACCGGGCGGGCCTGCTGCTGGTGCCGCACGGCGGCGAGCTGCGCGGTCCCGCCCACGCCCGGGTCTGCGTCGAGGAGCTCGGCGCCGGCCGGCTCGGGCACGGCGTACGCCTCGCCGAGGACCCCGCGCTGCTCGCGGACGTGGTGCGCCGCGGCGTCGCGCTCGAGGTCTGCCCGACCTCCAACGTCTCGCTGGGGGTCTACTCCGACCTGACCTCCGTGCCGCTCCCGACGCTGCTGGACGCGGGCGCCACCATCGCGCTGGGGGCCGACGACCCGCTGCTGTTCGGCTCCCGTCTCGCGGCGCAGTACGCGACGATGCGCGCGGCGCACGACCTCGACGACGCGACCCTGGCCCACCTGGCCCGCAGCT
>Ga0079224_100007679_pt1 | contig 14509 bp, 12 predicted proteins | sample Stecom2015_FD_80414 | JGI IMG/M metagenome (GOLD analysis project Ga0079224, IMG submission 80414) | Agricultural soil microbial communities from Utah to study Nitrogen management - Steer compost 2015 | ecosystem: Environmental > Terrestrial > Soil > Agricultural land | place: USA: Utah...
GGGTCGCCCCCTTGCGCGGCGATCATCCGGCACCAGGTCTCGTAGGCCCGACCGTCCGCCAACACCGGCTCGGGATCCACCTCGGACAACCCGGCGAGCGCCAGCATCTCCCGGGCGAGGGCGAGGGTGAGTTCGGTGATGTCGGCAGGGCCCCGCCCGCGCAGCACCTCCACCGCTTCGCGCACCTCGAGCGCGTTGCCGACGGCGCGCCCCAGCGGGACCGACATGTCGGTGATCAGCGCGCTGGTGCGCACCCCGTTCCCGGTGCCGATCCCCACCAGCGCTTCGGCCAGCTCCCGCGCCTGCGGGAACGTCTTCATGAACGCCCCGGAGCCGCACTTGACGTCCAGCACCAGGCTCTGCGCCCCTTCGGCGAGCTTCTTGCTCATGATCGAGCTGGCGATCAACGGCACGGACTCGACCGTTCCGGTGACGTCCCGCAGGGCGTAGAGCTTGCGGTCCGCGGGGGCCAGTCCGGTGGTCGCCGCGCACACCACGGCACCGATCGAGTTGAGCTGCCGCTGGATCTCCTCCGCGGACAGCTGGGCCCGCCACCCCGGGATGGACTCCAGCTTGTCCAGCGTGCCACCGGTGTGCCCCAGGCCCCGGCCGGAGAGCTGCGGGACCGCGGCACCGCACGCGGCCACCAGCGGCGTCAACGGCAGGGTGATCTTGTCACCGACCCCTCCGGTGGAGTGCTTGTCCACCGTCGGCCGGCGCACCGCGCCGAGGTCGAGCACCTCCCCGGAGGCCACCATCGCGGCGGTCCACCGGGCGGTCTCGGCCGGGCCCATGCCGCGCAGGAACACGGCCATGGCCAGCGCGGCCATCTGCTCGTCGGCGACCTCGCCCCGGGTGTAGGCGTCGATCACCCAGTCGATCTGCTCGCCGGTCAGTTCCTGCCCGTCCCGCTTGCTGCGGATGACGTCGACGGCCGTGTGCACGCGCTCCTCCGTTCCCCACCGGCTGCTGGGGCCAAGCAGCAGCACCCCTGGACGACCCACCCCGGACGGGTGGTCACAGCTCGAAAGCGTCCGGCAGGACCTGCCGCATATCCAGCACCCCGCGCGGCGTGTCCAGCAGGCAGTCCGGTCCGCCCAGCTCGTGGAGCAGCTGCCGGCACCGGCCGCACGGCATCAGCAGCTGTCCCGTCCCGCTGCGGCAGGCCACCGCCACGAACCGCTGGGCCCCGGACAGCCGCAGCTGCCCGGCCATCGTGCACTCGGCGCACAGGGTCAGCCCGTACGAGCCGTTCTCCACGTTGCAGCCGACGACGACCTCCCCGCTGTCGGTCAACGCGGCCGCGCCCACCTGCAGTCCCGAGTAGGGGGCGTAGGCCTTCGCCGCAGCCTGCACCGCGGCGTCCCGCAGTGCGTCCCAGTCCACTGCTGTCGTCATCCAGAACTCCGCATCACTTCCGGGCTCCGCCGGCGCCTTCCGGTCGCCGCGCGCTCACCGGGCTGCCCGCTGCGCACCGGCGAACCAGCTCACCGAATGCGGCCCGGAGCGGACGTCGGCACCGGCGCGGTGCTCGCTCCTGCCCCACCGGTGGCGCCACCGCTCACGGTGCGCTGCCCCAGTGCGGCAACGCCCGGACGCCACTCCCACGTGTCACCTGTTCGAACGGTGTGACTTGCTTCATCCGGTGATGCGGGTCTCCATTTTGGGGAAAGCGAAACCGAAAGGGCATCATCGAGATATCACGAAACGATTTCTATATCGATCAACACCGGTCGGCCGGGCTGTCTGCTCGATCACAGACGCCGTGGGCGAGTAGGCCGGAAGATACCCCCGGGTCTAGCATCCGAGAAGTCAAGGCCCCAGTTCGTGGCCGGTCTCGGGGCGCACCCAACGCCTTGTTGGGACCACTGCGATTCGGGGTCCGGTCACACGTGTTCCCGAACGGGGCCCGTCAGTCCACCAGCGAGGTTGGAGGCCTTCCACCATGGCCAGCACCACCGCCTCCGCGGCAGAGGCTCCCGAGCGCGCTGAAGCGCCGCTCGCGAAGGGGCGTCTGTACCGCGGCGACCTGGGCATGTGGTCGTGGGTCGCCCACCGAATCACGGGCGTACTCACCTTCTTTTTCCTGTTTGTGCACGTCCTGGACACCGCACTGGTCCGGGTCTCACCGAACGCATACGACACGGTCATCGAGACCTACAAGAACCCGGTGATGATCCTGTTCGAGCTGGGTCTCCTGGCGGCCGTGCTGTTCCACGCATTCAACGGCATCCGGGTAATGCTGGTCGACTTCTGGGCCAAGGGCACGAAGTACCAGAAGCCCATGCTCTGGACCGTCATCGTGCTGTGGCTGGTGTTGATGATCCCGGCCGCGATCAGCTTGCTCAGCCGCGCTGCCACGGAATTGCTCGGGGGGCTGTGAACCATATGAGCGTCACTGAAGCACCGCTGTCGGTTGACAAGCCGCGCTCGCCGCGTCGCCCGGCCGCACGCCGCAACAACTTCGAACTGTTCAGCTGGATCTTCATGCGGCTGTCCGGGGTGGTCCTGCTCTTCCTGGTGCTGGGCCACCTGCTGATCATGCTGTTCCTGGACGGCGGCGTGCAGCGGATCAACTTCGCCTTCGTCGCGGGACGCTGGGCTTCCCCGTTCTGGCAGTTCTGGGACCTGCTGATGCTGTGGCTGGCCGGCCTTCACGGCGGCAACGGCCTGCGCACCGTCATCAACGACTACTCGCGCAAGGACAGCACCCGTTTCTGGCTGAAGATGCTGCTGTACGTCTCGGTCGTGCTGACCGTGGGTCTGGGCACCTTCGTGATCTTCACCTTCGACCCGAACATCGGCTGACCGCGCCACGACCGCAGCGTGGGGACCGAGCACAGCGGTCCGCCACAGCCCAAGGAGACGACCAATGCAATTCCACAAGTACGACGTGGTCATCGTCGGCGCCGGCGGTGCCGGGATGCGCGCCGCGATCGAGGCGGGGCAGCGCGCCCGGACCGCCGTGCTCACCAAGCTCTACCCGACGCGATCACACACCGGTGCTGCGCAGGGTGGTATGTGCGCAGCCCTGGCCAACGTCGAAGAGGACAACTGGGAGTGGCACACCTTCGACACCATCAAGGGCGGTGACTACCTGGTCGACCAGGACGCCGCCGAGGTGATGGCGAAGGAAGCCATCGACGCGGTCCTCGACCTGGAGCGGATGGGGCTGCCGTTCAACCGGACCCCCGAGGGCAAGATCGACCAGCGCCGGTTCGGCGGGCACACCCGCGACCACGGCAAGGCCCCGGTGCGCCGCGCCTGCTACGCGGCCGACCGCACCGGCCACATGATCCTGCAGACTCTGTACCAGAACTGCATCAAGCACGGCGTCGAGTTCTTCAACGAGTTCTACGTCCTGGACATCGCGATGAGCGAGGGTCCGGACGGGCCGGTGTGCACCGGCGCGATCGCCTACGAACTGGCCACCGGCGAGATCCACGTCTTCCACGCCAAGGCCGTCGTCTTCGCCACCGGTGGTTTCGGCAAGGTCTTCAAGACCACCTCCAACGCCCACACCCTCACCGGTGACGGCATGGGCATCGTCTACCGCAAGGGCCTGCCGCTGGAGGACATGGAGTTCTACCAGTTCCACCCGACCGGTCTGGCCGGCCTCGGCATCCTGATCTCCGAGGCGGTCCGCGGTGAGGGCGGCATCCTGCGCAACGCCGACGGCGAGCGGTTCATGGAGCGCTACGCGCCCACCATCAAGGACCTCGCCCCGCGCGACATCGTCGCCCGGTCGATGGCCCTGGAGGTCCGCGAGGGCCGCGGCGCTGGTCCGAACAAGGACTACGTGCTGCTCGACGTCACGCACCTCGGTGAGGACGTGCTGGAGTCCAAGCTCCCGGACATCACCGAGTTCTCCCGCACCTACCTGGGCGTGGAGCCGACCAAGGAGCCGGTGCCGGTCTACCCGACCGCGCACTACGCGATGGGCGGTATCCCCACCAACTTGGACGGCCAGGTGCTGCGGGACAACGAAAACACCGTCGCCGGCCTGTACGCCGCCGGTGAGTGCGCCTGCGTGTCGGTGCACGGCGCGAACCGCCTGGGCACCAACTCCCTGCTGGACATCAACGTCTTCGGACGCCGCTCCGGGTTGGCCGCCGCCGAGTACGCCAACAGCCACGACTTCGTCGAGCTCCCGCCGGAGCCGGCGAAGATGGTGCAGGGCATGGTGGAGCACCTGCGCACGGCTTCCGGTGGCGAGCGGGTCGCCACGCTGCGCACCGAGCTGCAGCAGACAATGGACGCCAACGCCTCGGTGTACCGCACCGAGGAGACGTTGAAGCAGGCGCTGGCGGACGTGCAGGCGCTCAAGGAGCGGTACGGCCGCATCGCCGTGCACGACAAGGGCAAGCGGTACAACTCCGACCTGCTGGAGGCCATCGAGCTGGGCTTCCTGCTCGACCTGGCCGAAGCGCTGGTCAACGGTGCGCTCGCCCGCAAGGAGTCCCGTGGCGGTCACGCCCGGGAGGACTACCCGAACCGGGACGACACCAACTTCATGCGGCACAGCATGCAGTACAAGGTGCTGCCGGAGAAGGAAGACCCCAACGCACCGCTCGGGTTGACCGGTTTCCAGTCCGACATCCGGTTGGACTACAAGCCCGTCGTCATCACCCGGTACCAGCCGATGGAGCGTAAGTACTGATGACCGCCGCCACTACGAACGAGAACAAGGACCGGGCCACCGACCTGCCAGCGGATGCGCCGCCGGTGCCGGAAGGCGCCACCATGGTCACCGTCAAGATCCTCCGGTACAACCCGGAGGTCGACGAGGACATGCACTGGGAGTCCTACCGGGTTCCGGCGCTGCCCGGGGACCGCGTGCTGAACCTGCTGCACTACATCAAGTGGTACATCGACGGCACGCTGACCTTCCGCCGGTCCTGTGCCCACGGTGTGTGCGGTTCGGACGCGATGCGCATCAACGGCGTCAACCGGCTCGCCTGCAAGGTCCTGATGAAGGACATGTTCGCCAAGAGCGGGGAGACCACCATCACCGTCGAGCCCATCAAGGGCCTGCCGGTGATGAAGGACCTGCTGGTGGACATGGAGCCGTTCTTCGAGGCCTACCGGGCCATCAAGCCGTACCTGATCACCAGCGGCAACCAGCCCACCCGGGAGCGGATCCAGTCCCCGGCGGAGCGGGCGCGGTTCGACGACACCACCAAGTGCATCCTGTGCGCGGCGTGCACCACGTCGTGCCCGGTGTACTGGTCCGACGGCTCCTACTTCGGTCCGGCGGCGATCGTCAACGCGCACCGGTTCATCTTCGACAGCCGGGACGAGGCCGCCGAGGAGCGGCTGGACATCCTCAACGACGTTGACGGTGTCTGGCGGTGCCGCACCACCTTCAACTGCACCGATGCCTGCCCGCGCGGCATCCAGGTGACCCAGGCGATCCAGGAGGTCAAGCGCGCCTTGATGTTCCGTCGCCGCTGAGCGAGGAGCTCGAAAAGCGGTTCGGGCAAGGCCTCCCGGCTTTGCCCGAACCGCTTTTTTCATCGCGCGACTTCTTGCTTCTCGACCTGCGACGCCCGGAACCCGCGCCAGCCGATCACCCCGATCGCCGTGCCCAGGACCAGCGAGACGACCGCGATGACCAGGTGCACGACCAGGTAAGAAGTCGGGGATCCGGCGGCGTCCCAGGACCGGTCGCTGCGCCAGATGTTGCGGATGAAGTTCGGCCACAGCACGTAGGTCCACACTCCGAACAGCAACAAGAACAAGGAAATTCGGCGAGAGAGCGTCACGGCGGCACCTGTTTCTTTCCTATCGCGATTGCGTGGCGGCCTTCACATCGACCGAATGGTCCGAAACCGCCTCGTTTTCGAGGTTAGCCGACACGCCCTGGTAAACCAGGGTGCGGCCGTCCGCCACTTGTCCTATGCCACTCGGTTTATCCCCGCGCAGCAATGGCCGGTTGGCTTACTCCAACAGCCCACTTCGGAGAATTTAGCTAGCCTCATCACGTGCGGACAAACTCAGCGAGATCATTCCCTGGTCAGCATCGCGCGTTCCGCAGTTTCGCCTGCGTTCTCGCCGGGCTGCTGTTGCTGCCGGCCACCGCTGGCGCGGCCGAGGAACCGGAACGGCAGGAATGCTGGGAGCGCAACGCCGCACCACCGCCTGCAGTGGACACTTCGGAGGTGCCTCCGCCGGGAGTGCCTTCCCCACCGCCGCTGCCGGTGCCGGAAGAACCGGTCGGTGGTGACCGGCTGGGCGAGTGCGGGCTGATCCTGCCGGACGGCGCTCCCCCGCCACCGGAAGGCATCACCGCGGCCAGCTGGCTGATCGCCGATCTGGAGACCGGTGCGGTGCTGGCCGCTCAGGATCCGCACGCCCGACACCGGCCGGCCTCCACCATCAAGGTGCTCACCGCCCTGGTGGCCATCCGGGAGATGGAGCTCGACGACACCATCGTCGCCACCCAGGAGGACGCCGATCAGGAAGGCAGCCGGGTGGGGCTGGTGCCGGGAACGACCTACACCGTGGAGCAGGTCGTCACCGGGTTGCTCATGCAGTCCGGCAACGACGCCGCCCACGCCTTGGCCCGCAAGGCCGGCGGGATGGACGCCATGGTGGACAAGATGAACGAGTTGGCCCGCCAGCTGGGCGCGCTCGACACCCGAGCGGCCACACCGTCCGGTCTGGACGGTCCGGGGATGAGCGCGTCGGCCTACGACCTGGCGCTGATCTTCCGGGAAGCGCTGCGGGAGCCCGCTTTCGCCAAGGCGATCTCCACCAAGCAGACCTTGCTGCCCGGTGCTCCCGAGCAGCCGCCGTTGGAGATCTGGAGCGACAACTCGCTGCTGTTGAACTACCCGGGGGCGATCGGGGGCAAGACCGGGTTCACCGACGACGCCCGGCACACCTTCATCGGGGCCGCCGAGCGGGACGGGCGGAAGCTCGTCACCGTGCTGATGCGGGGCGAGGTCGAGAACGAGCGGCTGCCCGCGCAGGCCATGCGGCTGCTGGACTACGGGTTCGAGCTGCCGGAGGACGCCGAGGTCGGCGAACTCGTGACCGGGAAGCCGAAGCCGGAGTCCCCCTCGCCGACGCCTGCTCCGCGGGCCGCTGAGCAGGAGGTGCAGGAAGCCTCCGGCACCGACTCCGGGGACACCGAGCGCAGCTTGTTCGGCAACGCCGGCGGGCCGCTGGCCCTGCTCGCCGGGGCGGCCACGGCCCTCGTGGGGATGGTGGCGGTGCGCAACCGCCGGATGCGCGCGATGTCCCGCAGCGACGACGGGGGCTCCGCGGACGACGACTGATCCGCCGGCGGGCGGTCGCTCACCGGAAGCGCCGCCAGAGCCAGCTGGCCAGCGCACCGAGGCCGAACAGGCCCATCGAGGTGGCCACCCGCATCCGCGGCTGCACCACCACCGGGCGGAGGATCGCCGGGCCGGGCGGCTGGGGAGCTGCTCCCCGCCGCTCGGCCGCCTGGCCGACCGCCGTCCAGGCAGCGGTGAACAGGATGAAGCGGGACGCGAGGTTGGCGAACACCAGCAGACCGATGATCGGGCCGAACGCGGCCCCGGCCGGGGACGAGGTCACGCTGTTGAGGTAGATCTGCCCCACCTGCTTGAGCAGTTCGAAACCGACGGCGGCGAACAGCGCCCCCGTCAAGGAGTCGCGCCAGGCGACCGGCTGGCGCGGCAAGCGGGTCAGCACCCACAGGAACACCAGCCAGCTCGCCGCCAGCGACAGCGCGATGGCCAGCACCCGCAGCACGATCGCCGCGCCCAGCGTGTCGGCGATGCCGAGTAGTTCGAACATCCGCCGACCGAAGCCGCCGAACGCGCTGATCCCGAACGACAGCACCAGAGCTGCGCCGAGGCCGCCCAGCGCGGCCAGGTCGTAGGCCATCCGCTTGATCATCGGCGGCTGCTCGGGCTTCTGCGTCCACTGCGCGGACAGGGCCTCCCGCAGGTTGGTCATCCACCCCAGCCCGGAGTACAGCGCCCCCAGCAGGCCGAGGAGGCCGACGGCGCCGGCCTTGTTGACGGCCTCGTTCACCACCCGCTCGAGGATTTGGCTCATCGCCGGGTTCGGCACCGAGGTGGTGATGGAGGTCTGCAGCCGCTCCAGCAGGTCCGGGTTTCCGCGCAGGACGAAGCCGGCGATGGCGAAGGCGATCATCAGCAGCGGCACCAGGGCCAGCACGCTGAAGTAGGTGATCGCGGCCGCGTAGTAGTCCCCGTACTGGGCCTGGTAGCGGGTGACCGCCCGCAGCAACCGGTCGAGCCAGTAGTGCTGCTCCCGGAGCCGGGTGAGCCGGCTCGGCTTGCCTTCTTCCTGAGTAGCCACAGGCACCCTCCTGCCGGAACGGCTTGCGCCGACCGGCAGCAGGGTACCGGGATTCGATCAGTTCAGCTCACAGGCGGGAGGAAGCCCACGCGCTCGTAGACCACCTTCAGGGTGTCCGCCGCGACCTGGCGGGCCCGTTCGGCGCCGCGCTGCAGCACCTTGTCCAGTTCGGCCGGGTCGTCCAGGAACTCCTGCACCTTCTGCTGGATGGGGGTGACGAACTCGACCACGACCTCGCCGAGGTCCTTCTTCAGGTCGCCGTAGCCCTTGCCGTCGTACTCGGTCTCCAGCTCGGCGATCGTCTTGCCGGTCAACCCCGAGTAGATGGACAGCAGGTTGCTGATGCCCGGCTTGTTCTCCGGGTCGTAGCGGATCTCGCGCTCCATGTCGGTGACCGCGGAGCGGATCTTCTTGGCCAACCGCTTCGGGTCCTCCAGCAGCTCGACGACGCCGGAGGGCACCGACTTGCTCATCTTCGAGGTCGGGTCCTGCAGGTCGTAGACCCGCGCGGTCTCCTTCGGGATGTGCGCGGTCGGCACCTTGAACGTCTCCCCGAACCGGGAGTTGAACCGCTGGGCCAGGTTGCGGGTGAGTTCCAGGTGCTGGCGCTGGTCGTCGCCGACCGGCACCACGTCCGTGTGGTACAGCAGGATGTCGGCGGCCATCAGCGCCGGGTAGGTGAACAGGCCGACGCTGACGTGCTCCTCCTCTTGGCGAGCCGCCTTGTCCTTGAACTGGGTCATCCGGCTGGCTTCGCCGTAGCCGGTGAGGCATTCCAGCACCCAGCTCAGCTGCGAGTGCTCGGGCACGTGGCTCTGCACGAACAGCGCGCTGCGGTCCGGGTCGATGCCGAGTGCGAGCAACTGGGCCGCGGACAACCGGGTGCGCTTGAGCAGGTCTTCCGGGTTCTGCTGCACGGTGATGGCGTGCAGGTTGACGACGCAGTAGAACGCCTCGTAGTCGTCCTGCATCACAACCCACTCGCGCAGGGCGCCCAAGTAGTTGCCGAGGTGGAACGAGTCAGCGGTGGGTTGAATACCGGAGAACACGCGCGGCCGTGCCGCGGGCTTTTCGCTGGTCTCGGGTGCGTTGCTCACCCTGCAATTCTCGCAAGTCCAGCGTTCGGGAGCGGGAGCGGGGGCCGAGTCGTTCCGTCAGCCTCGAAAGCCCCGCTCGATCACAGGTCGGTGCGCCGTTCGTTCTCGGGCTGGACCTTCTTCTTGCGGAAGGCGCCGGCCACCATTCCGACGATGCCGAGCCCGATCGCGGTCACTCCCACCGGAGCGCGCAGCAGGTCGAACGGGGTCGCTTGGGCGAGCACGGCGGCCGGGGCGGCGTTCGCGACGGAGGCTGTGGACAGCAGCAGGGTCAGCACTCCAACAGCTATCCCGGATAACTGCACGGAGCGTAATATTCGGCTACGCACGAGCGCATCTCCCTCAATGGTTAACCCTTCAGGGGCTAGTCCAAGTCCTAGTCCGGTAGCGGACCGTACCAGCCACAAGTTGCGGGAAAGTGTGGCTCCAGGTAAACGCGCCACGACGCGGTGATCATATTTTCCGGCCGCTCGGCGCTTTTCCCGGGCCCCTGAGGGAGGAGGACGAAGCAGGTCAGGCGCCAAAACAGACCTCTCGTCCGGTTTTCCGCGCCCGACCTGCCGGCCGCTCGTCGCGCAGCCCGATCAGACCACTCCGAGCTGGATCCGCCGGGGTCGCCCGTACGTGGTCGTGCGCTGCCGTGCGGGACGCCCGGCCCGCTCCGCCAGCCGGCGCAGTTCGGCCACCGTGCGCGCCGAACCGTGCTCCGAGCCGGCCATGCGGCTGATGGTCTCCTCCATCAGCGTTCCGCCGAGATCGTTGGCCCCGCCGTTGAGCAGCGTCGTGGTGCCCTGGTCACCGAGCTTGACCCAGGAGACCTGGACGTTGTCGATCCGCCCGTGCAGCAGGATCCGGGCCATGGCGTGCACCGCCCGGTTGTCCCGGAAGCTCGGCCCGGGCCGAGCCAGGCCGGCCAGGTAGATCGGCGCGTTGCGGTGCACGAACGGCAGCGGCACGAACTCGGTGAACCCCGCGTTGCCGTGCTCGGCGGCCTTGTCCTGCACCGCCGCCAGGGTGCGGAAGTGCCCGAGCCAGTGCTGCGGGGTGTCCACGTGGCCGTACATCATCGTCGCCGAGGACGGGATGCCCAGCCGGTGCGCGGTGGTGATCACCTCGATCCACTCGGCGGTCGGCAGCTTGCCCTTGGTCAGCACCCACCGGACCTCGTCGTCGAGGATCTCCGCGGCGGTGCCGGGGATGCTGCCCAGTCCGGCTTCCTTGAGCTCGGCGAGCCACTCCTCGACGCTCACCCCAGCCTTGGCCGCCGCGCTGACCACCTCCATCGGGCTGAACGCGTGGACGTGCATCTCCGGCACCCGCTGCTTGACCGCCCGGACCAGCTCGGCGTAGCCGCTGACCGGCATCCGCGGGTCGATGCCGCCCTGCATGCACACCTCGGTGGCCCCGGCCTGCCAGGCCTCCTCCGCGCGGTCGGCCACTTCCTCCGGGGACAACCGGTAGGCGTCGACGTCCCGCTCCCGCTGCGCGAAGGCGCAGAACCGGCAGCCGACGTAGCAGACGTTGGAGAAGTTGATGTTGCGGTTGACGATGTAGGTGACGTCGTCGCCCACCACGTCCTCGCGCAACTGGTCGGCGATCCGGCTCAGCTCGTCCAGCGCTGGCCCGTCGCAGGTGAGCAGGGCCATGGCCGCGTCGGTGCGGCTCTGGTCGAGCAGGCCGGCCGGATCGGTTTCGGCCAGCCGCAGGGCCTCCCGCACGTCGGCGTCCAGGCGCTGCGGCGCAGTGGCCGGCAGCTGGTCGCGCAGCTCGGTCCAGTCGCCGTAGACGGTGTCGAAGTCGCTGCGGCGCTGCTCGGTCCGGCCGGTGGTGTCGATGCTGTGGTGCAGGTCGGTCCGGCCGGTGGAGTCCAGCCCGCCTTCCGGTTCCTGCCACTGCCTGCCGACCGGGCGGGCGTCCTGGGCCGCGAGTCCGTCCTCTGCAGACAGCGCTTGGACGTGGTCGAACAGCCGCGGATCCAGCCACTGCACGGCTTGCCCGGTGAGCGCGGCGCGCACGTAGCGCGGGTAGATGGTCAACCGCTCCCGCAGTTGGAAGCCGCCTTCGGCGGTTTTGGCCGCCAGGTCGTCGATCTCCGGCCACGGGTGCTCCGGGTTGACGTGGTCCGGGGTGACCGGGGAAACCCCGCCCCAGTCGTCGATCCCGGCCCGCAGCACCAGCGCCTGCTCACCGGCGACCAGGTTCGGCGGCGCCTGCACGCTCACCCCGGAGGGCAGCACCAGGCGGGCGACCGCGATGGTGGCGGCCAGGTCCTGCAGGTCGGCGTCGGGCATGCCGCGCATCGCGGTGTCCGGTTTGGCGCGGAAGTTCTGCACGATCACTTCCTGCAGGTGCCCGTACTGGCGCGCGCTGCTGCGCAGGGCCAGCAGGGATTCGGCGCGTTCGACCTTGGTCTCCCCGATTCCGATGAGGATTCCGCTGGTGAAGGGGATCGCGACGCGGCCGGCGTCGGTGAGCGCGCGCAGCCGCACGGCGGGTTCTTTGTCCGGGCTGCCGTAGTGCGGTCCACCCTTCTCCCGCCACAGCCGTTCGGCGGTGGTCTCCAGCATCATGCCCATGCTCGGGGCGACCGGTTTGAGCCGGTTGAACTCGGCCCAGCTGAGCACGCCCGGGTTGAGGTGCGGCAGCAGACCGGTTTCCTCCAGCACCGCGATCGTGCAGGCCCGCAGGTAGTCCACTGTGGAGGAGTATCCGCGGGCGTTCAACCACTCGGCGGCGACCGACCAGCGGTCCTCCGGGCGGTCGCCGAGGGTGAACAGCGCCTCCTTGCAGCCCGCCGCGGCGCCTTTTCGCGCTATTTCCAGAATTTCGTCCAATTCCAGAAATGCCGATTCCACCCGGTTCGGCGTCGTGGCGAAGGTGCAGTAGTGGCAGCGGTCACGGCACAGCCTGGTGAGCGGAATGAAGACCTTCCGGCTGTAAGTGACAATTCCCGATCTGCCCTCGGCCAGCAGGTGCGCCTGCCTGGCTTGGCGCGCAGCCGCCATCAGTTCTTCCAGCGCTTCGCCTCGGGCGTGCAGCAGCACCGCGGCTTCGGTGGCGTCCAGGGAAACTCCGTCCCGCGCGCGGCGCAGTGCGCGCCGCATCGCCGCGGAATTCGGCTCCGGTTCCGGTGGGCTCAGTTTCAGATCCGACACCTGGTGACCTTAAAACCACCGGGCCCCTATTTCCATCAAAACTGTCTGCGATGGAATTACTCCGTTTCGCCCTACCGGAGGTCATCGAAATAGGCGGAAAATTTCGGCAAATGCGACTAAGTGATCACACTTAGTCTCCACAGGGAGGACATGTGTCACACAAGAGTATGTACCGGCGGGTTCTGCAGGCCGCCGGCGCTGCCTTGGCACTCGCGCTCGCGGCACCGCTGAGCACCGCCGGTGCCACCGCTCCCGCCCCCGCGGAGCAGACCGCAGCAGCGCACTTCGTCGTGATCGCCCCCGAAGGCGAAGGAGTCGCCCGCACCGAAGAATCGGTGCGCGCCGCCGGCGGCACGGTGATCCAGAGCTGGCCGCAGATCGGAGTGGTCGTCGCCAGCTCTCCGAACGCCGGATTCGCCGAGGAAGTCCGCGGCATGCCGGGCGTCGAGCAGGCCGGGGCCAGCCGCAACCTCGCCGAACAGCTCCCGCCGCAACAACTCCAGCGGATGGAGCAGCTGGAGGGCACCGCGGACCAGGTGACCGCGCGCGCCGCCACCGACGCCGAACCGCTCGAAGCCGAGCAGTGGGACCTGCCGCTGATCAAGGCCCCCGAAGCGCACGCCATCTCGCAGGGCAGCAAGGACGTCACGGTGGGCGTGCTCGACTACGGCATCGACCCCGAGCACCCCGACCTCAAGGACAATTTGGACGTTTCCCGCTCGGTGAGCTGCGCCGGTGAAGGCGTTCCCGACACCCGCCAGGAGGCTTGGGCGCCGCAGGACGAAACCCAGGCCCACGGCACGCACGTGGCCGGCACCATCGCCGCCGCGCGCAACGGGATCGGCGTCGCCGGAGTCGCACCGGGCGTGTCGCTGGCCTCGATCCGGGTCATCGACGACGACGGCTTCATCTACCCGGAGTACGCCGTGTGCGGCTTCATCTGGGCAGCTGAGCACGACATCGACGTCACCAACAACTCGTACTTCGTGGACCCCTGGTACCTGTGGTGCGACAGCGACCCGGACCAGCGGGCCGGCGCGGAAGCCGTCCGGCGCGCCGTCGCCTACGCGCAGAGCAAGGACGTGGTGCACGTGGCCGCCGCCGGCAACAGCAACTGGGATCTGTCCAAACCGATCCACGACACCGAGAGCCCGAACAACGGCGGCCCCACCCAGGACCGGATGGCCGGCCACGAGTGCCACTCCCTGCCCGGTGAACTGCCCGGCGTGGTCACCGTCTCCTCGGTCGGCCCGGACTCGGTGAAGTCGTACTTCTCCAACTACGGCCTCGGCTCCATCGATGTCGCCGCGCCCGGCGGCGACGCCCAGAAGACGCCGGGCACCCCGTCCCAGAACGGCCGGATCCTCTCCACGGTCCCGGGCGGCGGCTGGGGCTGGATGCAGGGCACCTCGATGGCCTCCCCGCACACCGCCGGTGTGGTCGCCCTGCTGCGCAGCACCCACCCGGAGCGGAACGCCCAGCAGGTCGCCGCAGCGCTGGCCGTCCAGGCCGATCCGCTGCCGTGCCCGACGAGCTACGACCCCGACGGTGACGGCAAGCCGGACGCGGTCTGCGCCGGCGGTGACAAGGGCACCGGGTTCTACGGCGCCGGCCTGATCGACGCCCTCGACGCGGTGAAGTGACCGGCGGACCTCGTGCGGTGGGGCGTCCCGCTGCACGAGGTCCGCAGCGGGCACGGGACGGGTGGTGCTGGCGTTCTTGAGTTGCCGCCCGCCCCGGCCCGCAGCAGCCCCGGAAGCGAAGCGCTGTCGACCGCAGGACGGGTGCCGTGGCTGAGCCGGAGACCTTCGTCATCGTCGGCGCCGGGCTGGCCGGCGCCAGAGGAGCGCAGGCGCTGCGCGAGAACGGCTTCTCCGGGCGCCTCCTGCTGATCGGGGAGGAAACCGTCCTCCCCTACGAGCGCCCACCGCTGTCCAA
>Ga0079224_100007680_pt1 | contig 14509 bp, 10 predicted proteins | sample Stecom2015_FD_80414 | JGI IMG/M metagenome (GOLD analysis project Ga0079224, IMG submission 80414) | Agricultural soil microbial communities from Utah to study Nitrogen management - Steer compost 2015 | ecosystem: Environmental > Terrestrial > Soil > Agricultural land | place: USA: Utah...
GAGATCCGACCGGGCTGGGTGCGCGGCGAGGTGTCCAATTTGCGCAGGCAGGCCAGCGGGCATGTTTATTTTTCGCTGAAGGACGCGGGCGCGCAGGTGTCGGCGGTGCTGTTTCGCGGCGACGCGGCGCGGCAGACGGTGCAGCTGCGCGACGGCGTGCAGGTGGTGGTCTATGGCGAGGTGTCGGTCTATGAGGCGCGGGGCAATTACCAGTTGATCGTGCGCGCGGTGATCGAGGACGGCGTGGGGCGTCTGCAACGCGAGTTCGAGGCGCTCAAGCGGCGGCTGGCGGACGAGGGGTTGTTCGCGCCGGAGCGCAAGCGGGCGATCCCGGCGATGCCGCGCACGATCGGTTTTGTCACGTCGCCGACGGGCGCGGCGGTGCAGGATTTTCTGCGGATCTTGAAGCGTCGCGGCTGGCGCGGGCGCGTGGTGGTGTTGCCCGCGAAGGTGCAGGGCGAGGGCGCGGCCGCGGAGTGCGCGGCGATGATCGCGCTGGCGGGCGACGCGGCGCGGTGCGGCGTGGTCTTCGACCTGTTGGTGGTCGGGCGCGGCGGCGGTTCGCTGGAGGATCTGTGGGCTTTCAACGAGGAGGCGCTGGTGCGGGCGGTGGCGGGGTGTCCGGTGCCGGTGATTTCGGCGGTGGGACACGAGATCGATTTCACGTTGTGCGACTTCGCGGCGGACGTGCGCGCGGAGACGCCGAGCGCGGCGGCGGAGTTGATTTCCAGCGGCTTCGTGGCGGCGGCGGAGAAGCTGGAACGGCTCGACGAAGACCTGCGGCACCATGCGGAGGCGACGTTGGAGACGTTGACGGAGCGGCTGGATCACGCGCGGTCGCGGCTGCGGTTGTTGTCGCCCAAGGCGCAGTTGGAGCGCGAGCAGTTGAAACTCGACGATGTCGGCAACCGCCTGGCGGTTGCGTTGGAGCGCGGGGTGCGGCGCGGGCGCGAGCGGTTGAGCGCCGCGGCGGCGTTGCTGCGCGAACGCACGCCGGCGCGTCGGGTGGAGCGCGAGTCGCAGCGACTGCTGGGGCTGTGGAAGCGCTTGCAGGCGGCGAGTCCGGACTCGGTGCTCAATCGCGGCTTCGTGATCCTGCGCGACGCGGACGGCAAGCCGCTGGCGAGGAAGACCGCGGTGTCGCCGGGTGCGCGGGTGCGCGCGCAGTTCGCCGACGGCGAGACGGGGCTGACGGCGGATTGACGGGTAATCCTGCTCGGCGGTGGACAGGGAGCAGACGGCATCACAGACTGCGGGCTTTCCCCTGATGAAACCAACCCCGTTTGCTCTGGCGCTATTCGCGTCGCTCGCCCTTTCATTCGCCGCCCCGCAGTCGTCCGAGGCGGCCGAGACCAAACCGCTGCGCGTGGTGCTGAAGCTCGACGACACCTGGGCGGTGAGCGGACGCCTCTCCGAGCGCTGGCAACGCATCGACGATTTCGCCGCCGACCGCGGCATTCGTTATACGGTCGGCGTGATCGCCAATTCGCTCGAAGGAAGTCATCCCGAATACCTCGCGAGCCTGCGCGCCATCGCCGGGAGCGGTCGCGCCGAGTTGTGGCACCACGGCTACGATCACAAGGCCTGGGAGGAGGAGGGCAAAAAGCTGCGCGAGTTCAGCGGTTCCGGATTTGAGCACCAGTTGGACCACCTGCGAAAGGCGCAGGCGCTGGCCAAGGAGAAGCTCGGCGTGACCTTCGAAACCTTCGGCGCGCCCTACAACGCCACCGACGCGGACACGGTGCGTGCGTTGGCGGAGCTGCCGGAGATCAAGGTGTGGCTGTTCGCCCCGCGCAACGTGAGCTCGACCAAGTTCACCACGCCGCAGATCGGCGCGGTCAACATCGAGCACCCGGTGCACAAGCCCAACTTCGAGCAATTCAAGCTCGGCTACGCGAAGCACAAGACCGACCCGTATCTGGTGATGCAGGGACATCCGATGAGCTGGGACGACGCGGCCTTCGCGGAGTTCGCGCGCATCGTGGATTTCCTGCTGGCGGAGGGCGCGGTGTTCGTGTTCCCGCGCGACCTGCCGCGCGGGTGACCGGACGGTGGTCTTGCGCGGCCTGTTTTTATGCGTCGAGACCGGGGATCAAAGGGTCTCGCCGTCGTGCCACACTCCGTTGACGAGCAGGAGTTGTCCCTCGGCACGCAACGAGACGTGGTCGTAGGTGACGATCTTGCGCATGAGCAGGTCGGCCAGCGTCTGGCCCATGACGGCGCCCACGTAGATGCCGGTTTCCTTGCCCGGGATGCCTTCGTCGATCTCGGCGGCCGCGAAGCCGCAATCGACTGGAAAGGACAGTCCGGCCTCTTTGAAAAAGGTCCGGTCAATCCCGCCGCCGCATAACAACGCGGTCGGTTTGGTCGTGTGAAACCAGCGCAGAAAACGCGCGGGCGACTCGCCCCGGATGTATTCGAACGGAGTCAGGGGGCCGGGGTCTTTGCCGGCCGCCTGCATCTCTACGAGGTAGCTGCCGAGGATGTTCTTTTTGACCACCGGCGGGGTGTCGTCGTGAAAGATGAGGGCGATGCGCGTGTGTCCCTTGGCGCGGATTTTATCCATGACGACGCGGATCGCGCGGAAATGGTTCATGCTGATCCGGTCCAGGTGGGGATGCACCATCACGCGCTCGGTCGAGACGACGACAAAGTCCTGCCAGGGGAAGTCCGGCAGGGTGGTGGTTTCAAAGCCCCAGGCGAGGGCCACGCCGCGGATGTTGCGGGCCAGGAGGATCTGGCGCAGCCGCTTCACGGAGTAGCCCAGCGTGTCCAAGTAGAAGTCCGAAACCGAGTAGCCGTGATCGACCATGCGCCGGCCGAAACACTCGCGATGCACCTGAAACAGGCGGGTGCGGGGGGAGGTTTTTTCGCAGGGATACAGCATCGCGACCTCGCCTTTGAGCCGTTCCGATTTCACGTCGGATCGGTAGGAGATGAGGGCGGAGAGTAGCGGGTCGGGCCGGTAGCCGAGTTGTTCGGCGGCGGCACGCACCCGTTGCCCGGTCTGCTTGGCGATGCGGGGGTCTTCGCGCAGCGCATACGATACGGTGGCGACGCTGACGCCGCACTGCGCGGCGATGTCCTTGAGGGTGATTCTTCGGCCCACGGGGTGAAGGCTTGGGGGATGGGGAGCGGGGGAGGAGGGGAGCATCCTTGGCCCGCGCCCCGAATGGCAAGCCAATCGGCTGCGTGGCGGATCAACGTGACGGGGCGCGTCGGAAACCTTTCCCGGCGTAGGCGGGCGTGGCGTCGAGCGCGGCGCCGAGGCCGTCCCAGTCCGCCGAGGGGGTTTCCGTGAACACCGGTCCGGCGGGGGCGTCCTTCAGGGGGAAGGACGCGGTGTTCTCCAGCTTGACCCGGGAGTTCGCGGGCTCGGGCGGCTGGTCGATGGAGACGATGAGGCTGTTTTTCACGAACACGCGTTCGTGCGGGGCGTCCTTGGAGGCGGCCCCGAGTTCCATGGAGAACGTCGTCGTGTCGCCGATCGCGGTGCAGCGGTCGAGCCGGATCACCGCGTTGGCGTAAACCCCGAAGTTGGCGGTGCCGCCGCTGCCACCGCGCTTGATCGGGTAGCCGGCGATGCAGTTCTCGTAGGTGGCGTCGGTCCACATGCGGAAGTTGCGCTTGTTTCGGAAGGCGACGCAGCCCTTGAAGGTGACGTTGGTGGCCTTGAGATCCCAGCCGCCGTCGGTGCAGTCGAAGGCCATGCAGTCGATGAAGGTGAGGTTGGCGACGCCGCGCTCGACCACATAGCCGTCGGCGTTCCAATATTTTTTACCGGGGGGGGCTTCGTGGTAGGCGTTGCGGGCGACGCAGCCGCTGAAGGTGATGTCCCGGTCGTGTGCCATGGCGACACCCTCGGGCAGGTTCTTGCGCTGGTCGCCACGCAGGTTGAAAACCATGTGGAAGGGGTCGGTGGCGTAGGGCTTGCCGCCGGCGTCGCCGTGGACGTTGACGATGCGGAAATCGCGGTTGCCGCCCTCCCAGCGCAAGGCCGAGCGGGTGAAGCCGACGAACGTGCAGTCCTGGACCAACACGTTGCGCGTCCAGGTCTCGGGTTTTTCCGCGACGGCGTTGTGTTTGAAAATCACGCCCGCGCGCACGTCGCGGACGTCGAGTCCGGAGATCGCCACGGTGTCGTTGCTCCCTTCGGTGATCACGGCGGCGAGATGATTGCGCACGCGCAGGTCCCGGATCGCGACATGGCCGGCGCCCGGGGCGATGGTGATCAACGGTTCGCCCTCGCCGGGGCGTTCCTTCACCCAGCCGCTCGCAAACACCGGGAGTCCGTCGCCGGTGTCTTCGCCGGTGATGGTGAGCGGGGCGTCCTTCGCGCCGCCGCGGGTGATCGGCAGCGCGGCGTCGCGATACTCGCCGCTGCCCACGCGCAATGTGTCGCCGGGTTCCAGTTTGGCCAGCACGGCGGACCACGATCCGGTCGGCGCGGCGGCGGCGTGTTCCCAGGAGCCGCCGTTGCCGTCGCCGCGAGCGGCGGGCAGAACATGATAATCCGCGGCGGTCGCCACGGAGAGTTGCGCGACGAGACCGGCGCAGAGCAGCCAAGCAGCGGCCAGGCGCGGTTTGCGCGAAGTGGGGCGAGGGGTAGTCATCGGGGCAAGCATGTCGGGTTGTTGGGCGGGGTAAACAAACACCCGATTGAACTTATTCAACGCGTCGCCGTTACCTGAATTTGGCCACTTGTATAAGTTCACCAAAGGCATCGTTGCGGCCGTGCTCCGATCCGTGGCAAACCCTGTGGGCGGCTCGCGCGTGTTCTCCGGGACCGCAAACTCCCCACGCCATGCTTCAGACGTTCAGCGCGTTCACCGACGGTTTTCACGAAACGGGCAGCCAGGTCGCCAACTGGGTGATGGCGCGTTCGCGGGAACATTTTCGTCGCGACGAAGCCGCGCGCGCGGCCGTGACCACGCCGGAGCGACTTGCCGACTACCAACGGGGCGTGCGCGACCGGTTTTTGAAATCGATCGGCGGGCTGTCCGTGCTCTCGGCCGATCTCAACGTGGTCGAGACCGGCCGTCTGCAACGCGACGACCATCACATCCGCAAGATCGTCTATGTCGCGCAGCCCGGCGTGTATGTGACCGGTCTGCTCTACGTGCCCGTCGGGTTGGACACGGCGGCTCCGGCGATCCTCGTGGCCTGCGGTCACAGCAAGGACGGCAAGGCCGCGCCGGCCTACCAACGCGTTTGCATCGACCTCGTGCGCGCCGGTTTCGTCGTGCTCATCACCGACGCTCCAGGTCATGGCGAGTTGGTGCAGTGCCTGACCGACGAGGGCTCGCCGCTGGTCGGGATCAACACCCGCGAGCACTCCCGCCTGCAACTGCCCGCGTCGATCATCGGTCGCAACATCGCCCGCCACTTCATCGCCAACGCCGTGCGCGGGCTCGATCTGTTGCAAAGCCTGCCCGAGGTGGATCCCGACCGCATCGGGATCGCCGGCAACTCCGGCGGCGGCACGCTCGTGCAATACCTGCTCGCCGTCGATCCGCGGGTGAAGGCCGCGATGCCCGCCTGTTCCTTCGCGACGCGCGAGTCCTACCTCGCCACCGGCGTGCGCGCCTACGATGGCGAGCAAAACCTGTTTGGCGCGGTCTCCGATTCGCTGGATTGCACCGAGCTGATCGCCGCCATCGCGCCAAGGCCCGTGCGCATCGGCGTCGCCGAACATGATTTTTTCAGCATCGACGGCGCTATCCTGGCGCACGGGCGGGCGAGGCAACTTTACCGCGTGGCCGACGCGCCCGAGGCCGTCGATCTGTTCATCGCGGAGGATCAACCGCATGGTTTCTCGGCGCCGCTGCGACACGCCTGCGTGCAGTGGTTCGCCCGCCACTTGCAGGATCGCGAGATCACCGCGCCCGCCGACGAGCCCGCGGTCGAGTCTCCGGCGGCGCTTCAGGTCACGCGCACCGGGCAGGTGCTCATCGAGTTTGCCGACGCGCGCTCGTTGTTGGATTTGGAACGCGATCACTGGAAGGCGCTCCGCGCCGGGCCCGCGTTGACCCGCGAGGAAATTGTGGAGCGGCTGGCGCCGACGGAGCGTGTTGTGCCGCTGCACCCGCGCCGCGTGGCCCGGGGCGTGTCCGGCGACCACGTTGCCGAGCGGATCTTTTTCTTCAGCGAACCGGAGGTGGTCGTCACCGCGGTCGTGTATCGACCGACTGGAGACATCACGCGTGCGGTCTTGTTGCTGATCCCCGACGGCACCGAAGGGCAGGGGGTCTTCTCTGTGGAGATCGCCCGACGCGTCGCGGACGGCGAGTTGGTGATGGTCTTCGACGTGCGGGGCACCGGAGCGGTGCGCATGCATGGTCGCAATCCTGGCCACGGACTGGGGTTTCAGAGCACCGAGTCTCGCGTCGCCGGCGACCACTTCATGCTTGGCACCAGCATCGCCGCGCGCCGGGCCTTCGACGTGACGCGCGCGCTGGAATACCTGCGCCTGCACCAACTCGCCGGCATGGACATTCCGGTGACCGTGGTTGGACGCGGCTGGCCCGCGATCTACGGACTGCTCGCCGCGGCGATGGACGGCGGGCTCGACCGGCCGGTGTTCTCGGGTCTGCCGGCATCGTGGGGCGAGGCGTTTGACGCGATCTCCGAGCGACCGGATTCGATCTCGGCGTCATTGATAGTGCCCGAGCTCGCCGGTCGCGCTGACATCGACGATCTGCTGCGTCTGGCGGGCGGTTCCCGCTAATAAACGAAAACCCGTCTGCGTCGGTCAGAATTTTAGCCGAAGGCCGGAGGGCTTGTCCGCTGGCGGCTCTTTACGGCTGCACCGACGCAGTCGAGCCGAGGGTTATTTCGCAGCGGATCAATCCGGAGCAGTCCGCTCCGCGCTTTGGCGCGAGGCGCAGGCGATGGACGGTCTCTTCGCCGCCACGATGGCCGCGGTAGTCGCAGTGCTCGATGAGCGTGAACGCACAATCGTCTGCCGGCGCGATCCGCAGCGTGCCGCCGGGCGCGGAGAGAAGCAACGTGTCGCCGTCGCGGACGACGGGATCCCGGCAGATGAGCATCGCCTCGACCACTCCGGGCTCGGCGAGCGTATAGGTGTCTGTGATGACGAGACGGCCCGCGCGTTTTTCGAAAACATAGCGGCGGTGCAGTTTTTGGCAGCGCGCTTCGGGCGGATAGCATTTGGCGAGATCGACGAGGAATTCCGCGCGGTCGCCGCCGACTTCGGCCTTGAGCACGACGGCGGCGGCCTCGCGACCGGCGATTTGTTCGCGACCATTGACGAAGGGCACCGAGTGGCCGAGCGAACGCGCGGCGACGTGGGAGTAACGTTCGTCGCCGAAAAAGCCCTTGGTGTATTCCGGCGCGCCGATCTCGATGAAGGCGGGGGCGCCGTTAAGATTGAGCAAAAAGCCTCCGCAGTCGTTGTGGTTGTGGTGCTCGGCGTTGTGGCCCGCCTTGGCGGCGAACTCCCAGAGGTTGCCGGCGGCGTCATCGCCCCGGACCACGATCGCCCCGTAGTCGCTGAAAAAAACATCGCAAGCCTCGGGCTCCCGGGCTCGTGCGCTCACCTTGGGGGAGGGGGCGCGCAGGGCCAGCCGCGAGAGGTGGAAGAAGGTGCTCTTGTGCGCGTCCGGATCGAAGCCGGATTCCCGGTGGTGTCGGTAACCCGCAGCGGCGTGCGCGGACAGAAGCGGGTCGTCAAGGCGTTGCCCGAGGTAGCAAAGCAGCGCCGCGTCGAGACGGCCGACCCGGGGGGCGTCGGAAAAGTTCACGAGATGCCCGCCGGACAGACACATCGCCGGGGCGAAGCGCGCGATGAGTGCGATCTTATCGTGACCCTCGAACAATGAGAGTCGGCCGGCGGTGCGGGTTTCGAGCGCGGCGTTGAGCTCGGCGAAGCGGCCGAAGCCGTAGGCCCAGTAGGCCGGCCCCTCGGAAGTCGCTCCGTCATCCTCGAAGCCGGCGATAAAGTTGGGCAACGCGCGGGCGGCGCGCGCGATCAGGCGGGCGAGCAGCGCGTGATCGTTCTCGATGAAGAGCGCCGCGCCGATCACGCCCTGGTGGCAGACGGCGTTCCAGTTGGTCGATCCGCCGACCCAATGGAAATGGCGTCGGGGGGCGAGGTAGTTCTCAAACAACTGGACGCGCAGCCGACCGCGGACGCGTCGCGTGAAGTCGGCCGGGACGACTTCGCGGAAAATCGTCAGCAGCGCGGCCAAGGTGTCGGCCGTGTCGGAGGCGCACAGGTCGATCTTCAGCGGATCTTTGCCGGAGGGCTCGTCCCCCGCGTGCGCGGGCAGGGTCCAGGAGGTCTCCGCGAAGATTTCCTCCAGCTTGCGCAGGAGGGATGGCAGCAGTCGCGCGCGGACGGCCTCGTCGCCGAGGAGAATGGCGAGGGCGGCGCGTCCCAAGCGACGGCGGCGTTCGAAGTAAATTTTTTCGAAACGGGTGCGTGCGCCGGTGCGGAAAAAGTCCGTGTAGAGTTCGTCGGTGAGCTTGGGCAAAGGTTCATCGGCCTCGGCGTCCGCACGGGCGGTCAGCGGTCCGATCCAGCTGGCGACGTCGGGGTTTTCGCGGGCGGCGGCCCAGGCGGGATCGCCGAGCGGCGGCAGCGGCGGTCGGCCCTCGGCTTTGGCGAGAACGGCCTCGATTTCGGCTTCGGACGGAGGGGCGAGCAGGATATTGCGCATGGCGCGGGAGGGGGGGGCGGCGAGGCATGTTGGTCCTCGGCCGACTGGAATGTCAACGCCGGTGTCATGACCGCCTCTGGGCGGCTGCATGAGGTCTTGTGGGATGAATTCGCGGGATGACCATCGGACGGCAGCATCGTGGTGTCCAGCGGTTCGGTAAACGGACGCGTTGTTTAACTTATTAGACCGATCCGGCGGCGGCCTTTGTATAAGTTCAATAACCGTCTCATTGAACCCGGACGCCGCACGTGGGAACAACCGGGATGCCCCTTCAAAGAGGCAGACTTCAGACCACGAGATGATCCAGACGTTCAATGCGTTTACTGACGAGTTTTATGAGACCGGAAGCCATGCATGTGGCAGGTTCCACTAGGGACCGGCTCACCTCCTGTCGGCGGGGTGTGCGCGATCGGTTTCGCAGGTCGATCAACGGTCTGCCCGAGCCGGCCGGGGAACGGTATCCGGTCGAAACCGGCGTTCTCGCGCGTGACGGCCATCGCATCCGTGAAACGGTCCATGCCTCGCAGCCCGCCCGGGGTGCATGTCGCCGGCCGCAACGTCGTCCGCCACTTTATCTCCGAGGTCATGCGCGCCGCCGGACCCGCCCTTCGCAAAAACACTCGCGCCCGATCATAACCCTCTATCCCCAGCTCAGAAACATGGCCATCACACACACAGCAATCAGCTACTACGGACTAAGCTACGTCGAACATGCCGCGGCGGACTTTCAAGAGATGAAAACGCACGGCTGCACGACGGTGATTCTCGCGATCACGGAATTCGATTTCGACTTTTGGCGACCAAACATCCCGAAGATCGTGGCCAAGGCGCACGAACTCGGGCTGCGCGTGCTGCTGGATCCGTGGGGCATCGGCAAATATTTTGGCGGCGAACAGGTCAGCCTGTTCCTGCAAAACAACACGGAGAACCGCCAGGTCTCCGCGCTCACCGGTGAAAAGCTCCCCTACGCCTGCTTCAACACCAATAGCTTTCGGGACTACTTCCAGCGCATCTGCCTCGCCCTGGCACGGGAAGCCGGAGCCGACGGCTTTTTCTGGGACGAGCCGCATTACGCGTTTCCGAAAGCCTACGCATCGATCACCGGCGGCGTGTCGGACGAATGGAGCTGCCGCTGCCCCGTGTGCCAGAAACGCTTCGGGGAATATTACGGCTATGAAATGCCGCGCATCATGAACGACGACGTGAAGCAGTTCCGTTGGCGCGAAGCCATGGTCATCCTCGAGGAGACTTCCAAGAGGATCAAGGAGCTCGATCCCAAGCAGGAAATCACCTGCTGCGTCCACGCCACGCTCAACAGCTACTATGTGACCGAGCATCGTGGCTACGACAACTGGGACCTGGTCGCGGCGTGTCCGTATTTTGATGTCTTTTCCACGACGATCATCGCGTGGGATCTGCCCGGGGCGTTTTTCGAACAGATCACCCGTCGCACGGTGGAGATCGCGAAACGGCACGGCAAAAAGTCCGAACGCTGGCTGATGGGCTACTACAAACAGCCACGGGACTTCGCGCAGATCGACGCCGTGGCGGACCTGTGCGCCGAGGCCGGCGTGGACCGGCTGGCCGCGTGGACCTATCGCGGCGGCCACGGCACCGTGCTGGCGGCCCCCGACGCCCTGGCGCTTTGGGGTCGCATCGGACAAAACTACCAGCGGCTTCTCACCGAAAACGAAGGATAAATCATGTTTGACGACCTCAATTACACCAAGACGGTGTTCGATAATATTCATCGGGTGCTGACCGGGCAGGCGGACAACCTGAAAGCGGCCGGCGCGCTGATGGCCGACGCGATCGCGGCCGACAAGCTCATCAGTGTCTATGGCGGCGGCGGGCACACCACGCTGGTCATGGGCGAGATGTTTTTCCGCGCCGGCGGCCTCGCCAACATCAACCCGATCATGGAAACGGGCCTCTCGGTGTTCAACCAGGCCCTCAAGTATCTGGAGCTGGAGCGCTGCGTGAACTACGGCGCCTCGATCCTGAAATACTACGATCTGCAAAAGGACGACCTGCTGATCATCTTTCACAACATCGGTATCAACGCCGCGACCATCGACGCCGCGCTCGAGGCCAAGAAAAACGGCGTCCGCATCATCGCCGTTTCCAGCGGCAACTGGCAGCAGGAAATGCCCGACGACCACTTCATTCGCCACCCCTCCAAAAAGAACCTGTTCGATTTGGCCGACGTCTGCATCGACGACTACAACCCCGTCGGCGACGCTGTGGTGACGGTGCCCGGTCTCGGCACTCCGATCGCCCCGATCTCGAACGTCGTGGACTTCGCCATCGCTCACTTTCTGGAGATCGAGTGCATCCGCCAGTGCGTCGAGCGTGGCATCGCGCCTCCCGTCTGGCGGAGCGCCAACCAGCCCGGCGGCGACGAAGCCAACGCGGCTTCGCTCAAAAAATACAAGCCGCGGATCAAGAGTCTATGACCACGAACATCAACGGGGCCCTTGATCGCCTGATCCGGAAATACGGCCTTCCCCCCGGCGAGATCATCGACGCGGAACACTCGCCCGCGATCCGGACGCACGGGGGCGAATTCGCCCTGCTGCCTTGGAGAGTCGAACGCCGTTTCATCGAGTTGAAAAACCTGATCGACAACAACACCCTGGAGCACGTCTCGACGCTCCGGTTCGCGTCCATCACCGCGGGTGGCGATCTGCTCCGTCAAGTCGCCCGGGAACTGGACTTGGCGACCTGGCTTGCGGGATCCCCCGTGGCATCCTTGTTTGCCGCCTGCTCCGGCCGGGCCGCCGCAAACCTGATCGTGAAATTGGAGAGCGGGATTCGCTTGAGCATCGAATGCTGCAACCGGCTGCCGGCGGGCCGCGAAACCATCGACCGCCACAAGATCATCGCCCGGCGGGGCGTCGCGTCCGATCGCGTCGTGGACACGCAGGTGCCGCAGTCCTCCATTTATGCTTTCACCCACAAAGGCGACGCCCGCCACACCGACACCGACGCGGAGCTTTTCGGATTGTCCGAACCGGCGACCGCCCTGGTGCGCGCCGCGTTTGCCGTGCTGCGGGACCCGGCGCTCGGTGCCGAATGGAACACCGCGGCCGCCGCATCCCAACGCCTGATCGAGGCGATGATCCAATCCGACGCCACGTCCGCCGTCGTCAGCCTTCAAGGGAAAAAAACAACATGAAGCCCGTAAAGATCGCGATGGTGTCCCTCACTCACGGGCACACCCGGAAATACTATCAGACCCTGAACGAAAACCGTAAGCTCGACTGGGTGGCCTCCTGCGCGGAGGACGCGGCGGCGCGGGATGTTTACGACCTCTATAAAACCGGCGTCCCGTGTTACCTGAGTGCCGAGGAGATGCTCGACAAGCATCCGGACATCGAGGCGGTCGTGCTGGCCTCGGCCAACAACCGGCACCTCGAGCAGGTCCGCTTTTTCAGCGCGCGAGGCATCGATATCCTGTCGATGAAAATCCCGACCTTCGACATGGAGGAATATGACGAGATGATCGCCCGGTGCGACGAGGCCGGCATCATCTGCCAGGTCGAGTTGGAGCTCCACTACAACCCCGTCGTCCTCCGGCTGAAGAAACTCCTCGAAGAAGGCGCCGTGGGGAAAATCCTGTCGGTGCAAGCCACCAACATCACCCTGTCGCCCGCCTGGGCGTTTTCTTGGCAGGGGAACCCCGAGGCGAGTTTCGGCAAGCGCGTGCCGCTGCGTCCGGGGGATCCGCGCTTCCGGGGCGGCGCCCTCTGCGATCACCCGCACGTTTTCGACATGATCCGCTGGCTGACCGGTTCCGACTTCGATTATCTTTTTGCCGACGTCGCCCCCAATCTTCGCCCCGATCTGGAGGTGGAGGACATGCTGCTGGTGAACGGAAAGATGAAGGACGGCACGACCTTTCTGTTCGATCCTTCGTGGTCCCGGCTGGAAGAGCGGCTGAAGGTGCCGGGACCGGGCTGGGAGGTGTTTCCCAAGCGCATGGAGGTGAACATCACCGTCTCGGGCGAAGACGGGGTGCTGGTGAGCGATTGCTTTGGTCCCAATGTCTATCACAACGGAGCCCCCAACGATCGCTACACCGTCCAATACACCTATTTTGACGAGTGGATCGGATTGATCGACGAGTTCGTCGATTGCGTCCGCAACCGCACGCAGCCCCGGATCAACCTGAAATGGCACCGGCAAACCATCCGGGCGATGAACGCTTGTTACGAAAGCATTTCCCTCCTCGCACCCGCCCGGTTGGCCTGACGACTTGGTCGGGAGAACTCTCAAGCAGAATACGCCGGCTACTTCCGCACGGGGCGTGCGATGGGGGCATGGTCAAAAGCTACACGCCGGCAGGTGTGTGCCGAGCCAGGGCGGCGCGCAAAAAAAGCCCGCCGGCGTCAATCGGCGGGCCGGGAAAACACGCGGACGATCCGCGAGCAAAACATCAGCATCTACGGCGATGAGCGCCTGCGAACGCCGCCGCCGCCAGACCGGCCAGCGCGGCGAAGGCCGAGGGCTCGGGGATGGTTCCCGACACCAGCAGCTGTCCCCCCGACAGCACGCCGGCGGACAGGCGGATTTCGTCCAGATAGCCCGAGAACACGGTCGCGGCGCCGCCGGTGCCTTGCGCGCCGATGCCGAAGCCGGTGTTGGAGTTCCACAGCGAGGTTTGGCTGATCGTGCTTTCGTATGAGATCGATTGCAGCGCGGTGTTGTTCGTCAGGTCTTTCACATGGAAGGTGATGCTGCGCTCCGACTCCGTGGCCGAGGTGTTGACCGCGACAGCCAGGTAATAGTTGACCCCGGTCTCAAGCGTGACGCCGCTGTAATATTGACCGGCGGTGTTGCCGTCGGACGACAGGATCACCCCGAACTCGCGAGATGCGGACAACGCCATCGTGTAGCTGCGCGCGCCGTTGCTGCCCGCCCATTGCCCGGCGACAAACGTGAGCGATCCGTTGTGCGTGGACAGCTCCAGATTCAGCTCCAGCGTGAACGCGTTCATGGTGAACGCCGCGTTGTCCGGGGCGCCGAGCCAGCCGTTGCTGCTGGCGGGCTTGGCGAGCCGTCCGGCGGAGTATGAGGTGGTGCTCGACGGCGACAGGGTGAGGTCGTGGCCGTTTCCGCTGGAATCGAGCCGGATATCCTCCTCGTCGTCGAAGCGCCAGTAGGCGACGGTTTGCGCGGAGAGCGAGGCGGCGGTGGCGAAAAGGGCGAGAGCGGCGAGCAGGATGCGACGTGCGGTATTCATGATCGGGATACGTTTTCGGTGGAGGGGTAGGGGTTTCCTCTGTTCTCGCCGGATCGAAAGAGTCGGGCAAACGACTCTTGGTTGAATTTATTCAAATCCAGGCAGGGGGAGCGCGGTCGGGTTTGAATAAGATCAACGCCGCGCCCGTTGACGGTGTGGTGGCGAGACGCGAGACCTCGCGGCGAACCGGGCATTCCCCTCGACGGCCAACCCCGTCGGCCCGGTCAACCCTCAACCCCATAACCCTGATGAAACACATCCTGAATGTTCGTCTGCGTCCGGTTTTACGGACCCTCGCGATGATTGCCATGATCGTCTGCTGCTCCGCGTCTCCCTGCTTTGGGACCGTCGAAATTGTCAACGATTTCAGCGGAGGCGGAAACACCGCCAACGGTTATCCCGGCGTCGCCGGCGACGGCTGGACCAACAAATGGAGCGTCAACAATAACGGCGCCGGCACCTGGTCTGGTTCCGTCGTCAACCAGGCGCTTCGCGTGAGCAACAACATGAACGTGGTCGGCACCCAGCACATCGTGTTGACTCGCGCTTACGATGTCACGCTTCTCGATTTGCAAAACCCCTA
>Ga0079224_100007681_pt1 | contig 14508 bp, 12 predicted proteins | sample Stecom2015_FD_80414 | JGI IMG/M metagenome (GOLD analysis project Ga0079224, IMG submission 80414) | Agricultural soil microbial communities from Utah to study Nitrogen management - Steer compost 2015 | ecosystem: Environmental > Terrestrial > Soil > Agricultural land | place: USA: Utah...
GACAATGGCTCTGGGAATATTTGCCGTAGGCAATTCATCTCCGGTAAGTACATCTACCTTATCATAAAAATGTTGCAACTTCAGCTCATTGGTCAACTTCGGACTTAATACGGAACGCAATGAAGCCATCAAACTATTATTGATTTTTTTTCTGTTCAACCAGGATTCATAGGCTACAATTCCCGAATTATCCCCTTCTGATAATTGATCATTTTCATAAATAAAATTGTTTCGTATGGTCAGTAGGTTTGTTGGATTCAACTGCCAATCTATCCGCAGAAAAGCGGCATCAGTACCTTTTCGTTTATCAAAAGACCCAAACTGAGGATTAGCGGAGACCCCGTATTTAGAACGAGCGATATCCAGAAATTCGTCCAGAGTTCCCTGCGTTACCTTCCACGCAGCCTCATCGGCAGCAGATTGAATATTGGCAATATCTAATGGGCGGGAATCTGCCTGATGGTCCCATGCCAGAAAGAAATGAGCACGGTCTTTTAATAAAGGACCACCTAAAGAGAAGCCATATTGATAAGTAGCGTATTGGTTATCCACTTCATTCCCCCTTCTGTCATAGGGGCTGGACAACCAGTCTGTACGTCCGAAGGCAAATGCGCTACCGCTTAATTTATTGGTTCCCGATTTAGTAACCGTACTGATGGTTCCGCCACCGGCACGGCCATGGGTTACATCGTATTCATTGGTAACCACCTTAAATTCCCTGACAGCCTCCATAGAAATAGAATAAGCACCCGAAGTAGATCCGCCGGCAATGGTTCCTTTTGCGGTCATTCCATCTATGGTATAATTAGTAGAGGAAGAAAGCTGGCCGCCCAAACTGGAGCCATTGCTTAAAGGAGAAAGATCTATAAGCGAAGTAAAGTTTCGCCCATTAACAGGCATTTTCGCTATCTCCTGAGAAGTAATAGGTGTAGAGGAGCCTAATGACTTCACTGTACTTTTCAATGAATTGGCCAAAATTTCAACATGGGCAATCTCGGTAGTCGTCACCTTCATTTCGAAGTCAATAGTTAATTCATCACCCAGGTTTAGCGCAAAACCTGACTGGCCTTGTTCAGCATAACCCATTGCAGAAACGACGATGGAATAAGGTGCGCCCAAGGGTAATTGCTTGAAGATAAACTTACCGTTCAAGTCAGTTACTGTACTGGTTTTAAAGCCGGTAGATACATTTTTAACTATAACCTGAGCGCCAATAACCGGGCCTTCTTCGGGGGCAGTAACCCTGCCGGTTATACCGGCCAGATTTCCTTGTGCTAATAACTTCTCAGGAAGCCATGTCAGCAACAAGAGGACGAGGATTGAGGTAATTTTACTTTTCATTCTTGTCGGTTTGTTTTTAAATTTTTATAGTGGAACAATAGAAAACAAAAAGATTTTTATGTACAGGATAGTTATGTACTCAAAACTTTGGGCAATACAAGTCCGGCATCAGCTTATCGCGATGTTTACATGGTTAAATACTTCAATAAATTATTGATTACTGTTGGATGAGGCGAATGAGCTCTTTCCCGATTTTTTCGCTTGGTTTTTTGATGGATTTCGCCATACGGTCTAATTTTTCCAATTTCATACTGGTAAAAAATTCATTACCTGAATAAATCAATTGCTTATTCTTGTCGTAAATGGAATAACTCAAAATATGAAACAAAGTGCGCATTGGCTGCTCCTGCCATTTGAGGTAATGTTGGTTCAATACCAGTAAATAATCTGCTTCAACTTGCAGCAGCAGGTCTTGATAGGTAGCCGTTGACAAATTAGCTAAATCAGAGGAGCAACTCTGGCCTTCACCGGTAACTTCAAGATGGTCTGTCAGTTCTGTCCAGCCCTGCTGGCTGGGCGATAAAAGGATAAAATCAAAACCTGCCTTTTGTTCCATATCCTCCAAATTAAGGGCAACGAGTTGATTAAATTGCCATTCAATACTATCTACCGGAATGGAGATTTGCTCGGCAATGAGTTCGTCATAATAATAATTAGACTTAACATTATTGGGGGCACCCACTAGTAATACCCGTACCGGCTTATGGGGATGACCCACGCTACCCGACTTGCGGGCATGAGCTGTTAAGAAAAAAGAACTGCATACAAATAATAGTATAATGATTCGGCTCATCTCTGTAGTTTATGCTGCAAAGGTGAGGTACTAAGGTTAAGTAATACTTAACTTCCAATTAAGTTTATAATATTGGGCAAAAAATCTATGCTCAACCTGAACCTAGCTGTTTAGGCACAAAAAAAGACAAGAACTTAATGGTCTTGTCTTTTTTATAATGACTGATCCGGATTACCAACTTCCACTGGCCGCACCGCGGCCAAAGCTGCCTCCGCCAAAACCGCCGAATCCCCCACCACCGCCTCCCAAGCCGCCGCCACCAAACCCGCCAACTCCTCAGCCGCCGCCAAGCAAACTGCCTAGTATAGCTCCGGTAAGGATATCGCCGCCCCGACGACTCATATAAGTACCTTCGCCATCGCGACGACCGCTACCGGGGCCACCACCACCACCCCTGGAAGCTGCAATGATGACGAACAAAATAATGCCCACAACTAATAAAGCACCCAATAAGCCTACACCTTCCGGTTGTTCTTGTTTAGGATCAGCGGTGTACTCGCCACGTGTAGCTTTTACTACTGCATCAGCAGCCTTTCGGAATCCGTTAAAATAGTGACCGGATTTGAATTCAGGCACCATTTCATTTCTAATAATTCTGCCACACATGGCATCCGTTAAAGCACCTTCTAAGCCATAACCTGGCGATATATTTATTTTTCTGTCTTCTGCAGAAGCAAAAATCACCACACCATTGTCTTTTCCCTGGCTACCCACTCCCCATTTGTTGCCCAGCTCAGTAGCATACTGGGCTACTTCATAGGCTCCCAGACTTTTAATGGTAACAATGGTAATTTGTGTAGAACTTTCCTGTTCGTATTGCAAGAGCATACGTTCCAATTCATCTTGCTGAACTGGAGTCATCATATCGGCTAAGTCGTTTACCAAGCGCGGTGGTTCCGGACGGGGTGGAAAATCCTTATCCGGATAGGCCAGGGCCATCAGACTCCACAAACAAAACAATAAACTCAGGCTAAAAATTTTATTCAATCTATACATGTATCCTGCCGCACTCCATAATGATAAGCGCTTTTTTTAACTAATGTCCAAATACAATATCGTCCGGTAATTCATTTCTATCGGTATCCTGATCGTAGGGAAAATGCTGATGAAGTGCTATCCCAATATCCTTTATAGCCGCTGCTATACCTTCTGCGATCTGACCATTCTGAAAATGTGTACGCATTAAAGTCACTTCATTCATCCAATACCGGTCAATATCGGTTTTCTTAAAAATACCCTCATCCCCGAATAAGGCCATCTGATGATCATTAATGGCTACATAAACCAAAACAGCGTTCCGGTCTTCTGTTTTATCCATCTTTAGTTTAAAGAACACCTCACGCGCCCGATCCATGCTATCTACATAGCTACAATGTGACTCAACAAAAACACGAACCTCTCCCGAAGTTCTACGCTCCGCTTCCTGAATAGCAGTAATGACTATTGCTTGTTCTTGTTTGTTGAGCAGACTTTTATTTTTTCTTGAAAACCAACCAAACATGGGATAATAACATTGAGGGTAAAGAATAAATTTCAATCAAGCACGAATGCTTTTGCTATTAAAACAAAAAAGCGGTTTGACCCGCTCTTTTGTTGGAATAATCGATTAAAATTTCACTTCGGGGTTCTTCTCGGCACCGGCTTCGGCTTTAAACATCCCTTTTTCTTTAAAGCCAATCATGCCTGCCAGAAGGTTATTAGGGAAAGTACGTACTTTAATATTGTATTGCTGTACCGATTCGTTAAAGCCTCTACGTGCTAAAGCAATTCTATTGTTTGTTCCGGTAAGCTCGTCTTGTAAAGCCAGGAAATTTTGGTTGGCCTTGAGTTCAGGATAATTCTCAGCCACCACCATCAGACGACCTAATGCCTGGGTCAGCTGACCTTGGTTAGCTTGAAAGTTTTCTATTTGTTCAGGACTTAAATCATCCGCATTTACATTCATTTGAGTGGCTTTTGCACGAGCTTCTATAACAGCAGTAAAAGTAGCTTGTTCGTGTTTAGCATAGCCTTTAACGGTTTCCACCAAGTTAGGTATCAAATCGCTGCGGCGTTGATATTGGTTTTCCACCTCGCCCCAATTAGCTTTTACCCCTTCATCCAGAGTTACCAAACTCTTTTGAAGGTTACATGCCTGACAGCCACCTAAAACAACTACACCCAAAATTACCAGTAATACGATTAATCCTTTTTTCATATTTATATTTTTATCTTAAAAAATTATTTGTTCAAAAATAACAGAAATCAATAAATATTCCCGCTTTATTCGGTGAATTTTCGGGTAACCATACCGTATCCTTTGGATTAGTTCCTGCTATCCACCCCCCAGTACAGCTTTTTACGTATGGTTTTCAAGAAATTATGTTCATCTAAACGAACTAAGGAAATGGAGAACCCTTCTTTTTTTACGGCTAGCTGTATGTCCTTATCGATGGTTTCCATGCGCGAATCGAGGGTACACAAAAAATGATCAACCCTACCTTCTACTTCAAAAGAAATGACATTATCGTCAGGCACTACTATGGGACGAATATTGAGGTTGTGAGGAGCCACCGGGGTGATAACAAAACTTGCCGCCTGCGGAAAAACTACCGGGCCACTACAGCTTAAAGAATAACCGGTGCTGCCGGTAGGTGTCGAAACAATTAATCCATCAGCCCAATACGTATTTAAAAATTCTCCGTTAAGGTAAGTATGGATCTTGATCATTTGTGAGGAGTCCTTACGATGTAAGGTAAACTCATTTAATCCAAAAGGACTTTTGCCGAATAAAGGTACACTGGCATCTAAATGTATCAGGCTGCGCTTGTCGATAGTATAGCTGCCGCGAACCAAAGCCTGAATAGCCAGATCCACTTCATTTTCAGGAACATCGGCCAAAAAGCCCAAACGACCTAAGTTGATGCCCAAAATCGGAATGCCCGTATCTCCCACAAAGCAAACGGCATCGAGCATCGTACCATCGCCGCCTAAGCTAATCATAAAATTGGTTAGCCGGTTTAAGTCCTCATACCCGTTAAATAACCTGGGCGGCTCCGGAAATTCAATATGAGCTTGTAAGCGTTCGTAAAAATCTTGGTAAATAACTATATCTAGATTATTTTTTCTCAGTTCCTGCAATAAGTGTTTTAAAACAGGCAGGTCATGATCTTCAAATACTCGATTATAAAGTGCTATTAACATCCGTTAAAGTTTTTTAGCCTAAGCGTAAGTAGCTTATTCTCCGCTTCTATGTAAATATAGTGATTTTTCACCCAGATGATTAAGGGTATATTCAAACCTGATTTTAATGTCATATAAAGTAACCAAATCAATCCCAAAACCTCCTGAGTACAATAGCTGATTCGACAAATAATCGCCAGATGCCGCTGCAGCAGAATGATAGCCTGCTCCTACATCTCCGTATACCTTTGCATACAAGCTGATAGGCACTACCTGAAAAAAGCGAACAGGAAGCTTAATCTTTATATGGAGCAATTGATACTTCCAACTGGCACGCGCCAGTGCAAAGGAACTGCCATCCATCACATAATATTCGTACCCACGAATATAGTCAAAACCATAACCCAGGTTTTGTCGGAAAATATAGGGTTGCCTTTGTGGCCAGGATGTGCGGGCACGCAAGACCAAGCTGCCGTACCATTTCCTCCAGGGATTGAAGTAATAGTCATAATGCAGATGTACACTACTTTGCCCGTATTTCCCCGATAAAGCAAGTTTTTGCTCAAACAAACCAATAAACCGGCTGCCGGTTAAGGGGTAATTCCAATTATCCACACCGTTGTATTCAAAACGATAGGCCAATTTAAGCACATTCTGCTCATTACGATTATCGCCCAAATATTCAGGATTTAATTGGCGTACGGTATCGCTGATCCAATAATGATGAAATGATAACTGTGCCAAATGGGTTACGGCATATGCCGGCCGATAAGTATAGCCTGCGGCACCTTCAAATCGCCGCTGCATAAAATTTCCAAAATGACGGGCAAACTCTAATTTATTAGCGGAGGTTTGAAAAGCAATTTCCCGATTTTGTAAACCAAAAAACGACAAACTAAAACCGTGCTTTTGGCTTTTGTCGGCATAGGGCCTGCTATAGGTAAAACCTGCTTTTTGGGTATAGCCTACCTGCCCGGTCAAGCTAACTGTTTCCCGGTTACCCCGAAAGTTATTATGCGTTAAGGTAAGACCAAGATTAATGCGGCGTAAATCTCTGTTCATTTCTGTCCACCAGACATTAAAATTCCTATCGGCAAACTCCAGGTTAGGCTCAGGAAAAATAGGAAAACGATCCATCACAGTTATGTGAATATCTACCGAATCACCCTCAATTATCGGTTCCAGTTCCACTTGATTAAATAAATTAATGGTCATCAGGCGCAATTGGTTAAGCTCCATAATAGAGCTCAGGGAATCTGCCGGAAGACAATTACCGGGCTGAACACTCAGTTCCCTAAAGATGATATGATCTTTGGTGCGTCGATCGCCGGAAACGTCAATACTCCGTAACCACAGGCAGGATTCGGTTTGGGCTACGGTGTCGAAGACTTGTGCCGATAAACGACCCACAAATAGAAAAACCCAACAGAATAGTAGAAATCGGAGCATGGAGGCGTAAAAATCGGGGCAAAGATAGCAAATTGAAATTCGGAGACTTTTGCTAAAATGCCAATATTTGCTAAACAAAACGAAGAACATTACGGATTTTAAAATTTTATTTTTAGATTTGCCTAAAAATAAATTTACACAAGTTGAATAAAGACCACAAATCTTTAGGGGAAGTACACGGCAGCGTGGATGTAAGTAAAGGAAAATCCAAATGGCGAAAAGCATTCGCCTTTTTTGGTCCGGCTTACTTAGTCAGTGTTGGATACATGGATCCGGGCAATTGGGCAACTGACATTGCCGGTGGAAGTCAGTTTGGGTACACCCTGATTTGGGTATTGGTTTTGAGCAATCTTATGGCTTTATTGTTGCAATCGTTCAGCGCCCGGCTGGGCATTGTTCGTGGGCAGGATTTAGCACAATGTAATCGGGAAACCTATCCCCGAGGAATGAATTTTATCCTGTACCTCTTAGCTGAGTTGGCTATTGCTGCCTGCGATCTGGCAGAGGTTTTGGGTATGGCCATTGGTTTACAATTGTTGTTTGGCCTCGATTTAATTTGGGGTGTTTGTATCAGTTTTGTCAATACCTTTCTATTGCTGTGGTTGCAGCGATTTGGTATGCGAAAGATGGAATTATTTATAATCAGCACCATAGCCTTAATCGGCTGCTGCTTTTTGGCGGAGATGATTATGGCCAAACCGGACCTGACTGCCATTGCCCGAGGTTTGGTACCTTCCATCCCCAACAACAATGCCTTATATATTGCTATCGGAATCATTGGCGCCACTGTGATGCCCCATAATTTGTATCTTCACTCGGCACTGGTACAAACAAGAAAAATAGGAACCGGAGAGGCCGAAATCCGAAAGGCCATTAAATATAACTTTTGGGACAGTGCGATTGCACTCAATCTGGCCTTATTCGTAAACGCGGCTTTATTGATACTAGCGGCATCTGTTTTTCATAGTCAGGGGAAACAGGATGTAGTTGAGCTGGTAGATGCCCACCAGCTGTTGGCGCCGATGATGGGTAGTGAATGGGCACCGCGTTTATTTGCCATTGCTTTGATTGCTGCCGGTCAAAGTTCAACCGTTACCGGCACCCTTGCCGGGCAAATAGTAATGGAAGGCTACCTGCGTTTACGCATCAGCCCTTTCCTGCGCCGGCTGATAACCCGACTTTTGGCCATCATTCCGGCAGTACTGGTGATTCTGATTCTAGGCGAATCACAAGTAGGTGCTTTATTGATTTTTAGTCAGGTTTTACTCAGTATGCAATTAGCCTTTGCGGTCATTCCCCTCATTCATTTTGTGAGTAATAAGGCTAAAATGGGTAAATTTAGCATCAAAGCCGGTGCTCGAATATTGGCCTGGGCTGTAGCAGCCTTAGTTTCAGTTTTAAACCTAAAGCTGGTATATAACGAAGCTTCCGGCTGGCTGCAAGCCGCAGAATCGGTTTGGGTAGATGCCTTAATTATTTTATCTTATTTAGGTTTAGTAGTGCTTTTAGTGCTCACTGTTATCTATCCCATGATTACCCGCAGGTTTCAACAGTACGTAGATATGCATCAGGAAAATATTGACCTTAATGAACTTCCTCAACCTTCCTACCATCGGATTGCCGTGGCTCTGGATTTTTCTCATGCCGATAAACCGGTACTTGCCCATTTATTAAACATGGCCAAACCGGGAACAGTGTTACTATTAATTCACATCACGGAAAGTGCTTCTTCTAAATTGATGAGCTACCACACAGAGGATTTAGAAACCCGCAGCGATAAACAACGACTGGAAGATTACGCCAAAGTCCTTTCTGAAAAAGGATATGAGGTAATTGTTGCCGCCGTACATCAACGGAGACATCGTGAGATAGCCAGAATTTGTAAAGAATTACAAGCCGATTTGCTCATTATCGGAAGCCACGGTCACAGAGGCATTAAAGATTTAATCTTTGGTGAAACTGTGAATCAGGTAAGGCATTTAGTAAACATACCGGTATTGGTAGCCAAATAAAAGCTACTCAATCTCCAGCATTCCTCTGAAGCCCCTGGCGGCATAATAGGATTGTGCACCATTATGATAAGTAAACACCTGATTATATCTACGATCGCCAAACAAAGCTCCACCCAGTTTTCGGATTTCTGTCGGGGTTTGAATCCAACTGGATGTTTTGGTATCAAAAGATCCCAAGGTTTGTAAATGCCGATATTGTTCTTCTGTCAACAGGGTGATACCTAAGTCAGCAGCCATATCCATCACTGTATTTTCAGGGCGGGCTTCTTTTCTGGCTTCCCATGCCTCTCTATCAAAACAAAGGCTGCGCCTCCCCTTCGGGCTTTCTGCCGCACAATCAAAAAAGACGAAAGCATTAGCATTTTCAGGAAGAATCACCACATCAGGCTCGCCACCTGTTTCCTCCATCTGCTCCAGCACAAATAATTTTTGAGGCTTTGCTTTGAGCTGAGCAGCTACATCTGCCCATGTAATGCCCTGATGCCGTTCAGGATGTTTTTCAAATCGTTTTTGAAGTATTTCCAAAAGTTGTTTAGTGGCGGTTTCGCTAAGTGTATTGATTTTTGGGGTAGCCATGAATAAATCAGTTTGAATGCCGTTTGAAAATTGTTTTTCTATTACAAATGTAGGCTTGCTCAAAAATAACTACAAAATGTTGGGCGCAATTTAATGGTCTTCCTGTTAGATTTGTGTAGGAAGAACATTTAAAATGTCATTTTGGCAAATTCTTTTGCTTTGGAATAATACTTACAATGCCACTGATAAATACTAAAACCAACCAGTGTTTATCTCCCGGGCAGGAAGAGGTAATTGGCAATAAGGAAACGCTTAAAAATCAGGAACTGCACAGAACCTTCCATAGATGCATTTTGCAGTTGTACAAAAACCTACCTGATTATTAAGTTACTTTAATGCAAAGAAAAGGCAGCTTATCTACCTTTGCTTTTTCTGCCTCCGGTAGCCCACATTCACCACAAATACACCGCCTAAGATAGTCAGGATAGCAAGCAGGGTCCAATGAGTAATCCGCTCCTGGTACCACAGGAAGCCCACGATTACGGCTACTACCGGGTTGACATAAGCATATAGCGTAGCTATGCCCACAGGCAGGTGCTGAAGCATATACATGTAAGCAGAGTAAGCCAGCACCGACCCGACCACGATCAGGTAGATCATGGTCCACCAGCCTTCTGCTGCTACTCCCCGCAGACTCCCACCCTCATCGAGCAGGCCGCTGGCCAGCAAAAGAATTAGCCCACCCGCAGTCACTTGCACACCCGAGTTAAAAACCGGGTTGGATGGCTTGAAGCGTTGCTTGCTTAGGACACTGCCTAAGGCCCAGGTACCGGTAGCGACAAACACAGCCAGTAATCCCCAGAGATAACTCCGCTCTTGTATAAAGGCCAGGTTATCTTTAAAAATAAGTCCTACTCCGAAGAAGGCAACGATAAGACCGGAAACGATAAGGCCATTAAGCCGCTCCCCCCTGTTGATCATGAGGTTGATCATCACGGCAATCAATGGCATCAGACCACAGATGATGGCGGCCATGCCGCTACTGATATATTGCTCTCCCCAAGTAACGAGACCATTCCCCAGACTGATCATCAGGGCGCCGATAAGGCTCTGAAATAAAAGGTTATACCAACTGTAGTCCATCGCCTTTTTATAGAAAAAAGCCAGTATAATCAGGATGATACCCGATACGGTTTGCCGGAAACCGGCCATAAAAAAGGGAGGAAAATGCTCAATGGCAATACGAATACCCAGGTAGGTTGTACCCCAGGCAATACAAACGAAAAACAAAGCCAGATAGGCTTTAGGATTACCCTGACCCATAAAAGGACGGAACTGGAAAAAATTCCGGAAGCGAAGGTACATTTTCTTCGAAATATTCCATGCTGGCATTCCAGCACCATTTATAAACAATACCCGGCTTAGCTGTCACAATAGAGGAGAAAAATATTGCAGGAAAATGTCATTTTGGCAAGCAAGCATAGTTTGGAATAGCCCTTGTTCTACTTTCTAGCAATACAAAAAGCAATATATTTACTATGCAGGAAAAAGGTAACATTTCGATACACACAGAGAATATCTTTCCCATTATTAAGAAATTTCTCTATTCAGATCATGAAATTTTTCTGAGAGAATTAGTGTCTAATGCGGTAGATGCCACACAGAAGATTAAGCGTCTGGCGGCTTTAGGCGAATATAAAGGAGATCTGGGCGAGTTAAAAGTTGCCGTTAGCTTAAACCCTGAAGCCAAAACGATTACCATTAGTGATAGAGGAATTGGGATGACCGTAGAGGAAATCAAAAAGTACATTAATCAGGTGGCCTTTAGCGGAGCAACCGAGTTTATGGAAAAGTTCAAAGAAGCGGATGATGCCAACGAAATTATCGGCAAATTCGGACTCGGATTTTACTCTGCTTTTATGGTAGCCCACAAAGTAGAAATCAATACACTTTCCTGGCAGGAGGGTGCCACCCCTGCCCGATGGACCTGTGATGGCAGTACTGAATTTGAAATTTCTGAAGGTGATCGTACAGAACGAGGTACGGATATTATTTTGTACCTGAATGAAGACTCCAACGAATTTCTGGAAGAATCACGTATCAGTAATATACTTCTGAAATATGGTCAATTTTTGCCGGTACCCATTCAATTCGGCATGCGCAACCAGCAAGAGCCCGATGGGGAAGATGAAGAAGGGAAACCTAAATTTAAAACCATTTCGGTAGATAATATCATCAATAATACAGCGCCTATATGGATTAAGGCACCTTCGGAACTGAAAGACGAAGATTATCTAAACTTTTATCGCGAGTTGTATCCATTTGGCGAGGATCCCTTATTTTGGATCCACCTAAATGTAGATTATCCTTTTAACTTGACCGGTGTTTTGTATTTCCCTAAAGTTAAAACCGAACTTGAACTACAACGCAATAAAATAAAGCTGTTCAGCCGTCAAGTATTTATTACTGATGAAGTAAAAGACATTGTACCTGAATTTTTGATGTTGCTGCATGGTGTAATAGACAGTCCTGATATTCCCCTAAACGTATCCCGGAGCTTCTTACAAGCCGATGGAAATGTCAAGAAAATCAATAGTTACATCACCCGAAAAGTAGCGGATAAGCTATCGGAATTGTACAAAGCGGACCGAAAATCTTTTGAAGAAAAATGGGCAGACATTGGCTTATTCGTAAAATACGGTATGGTTACTGAAGATAAGTTTTATGAAAAAGCTAAAGAATTTGCCTTATTGTGCAATACAGATAACCAATACTACACTTTAGCCGAATATAAGGACAAAATTGCGCCCTTACAAACAGATAAAGAGGGTAAAGTGGTGTACCTCTATACCAATGATGCTGCAAAACAAGACACTTTTATAACCGCCGCCGGCAAGAAAGGCTACGATGTCTTAGTAATGAATTCACCATTAGATCAGCATTTTATTGGTCAGTTAGAACAAAAAACGGAACAGACTTCATGGAAGCGGGTGGATGCTGACGTAATGGACAAACTGATTGAAAAAGAAGAAAAAATAGAAGTGGTACTAAGCGAAGACCAGCAATCAGAAGTTAAAGCCTTATTTGAAAAAGCCATTAGCCAGCCTGGTATGTCAGTAAGTATTGAAGGTTTACATCCTGAAGAATTGCCTGTTACCATTACGATGGACGAATTTATGCGCCGTATGAAAGATATGGCACAAAATGGTGGTGGGGGCATGATGAATTTTTACGGGCAACTACCGGACAATTACAAAGTTTCTGTAAACGGAAATCATCAATTGATTCAACGCTTACTGGCTGAACAAGATGAGGCAACCCGTAGTCAACTTGCCAAGCAGGCTGTAGACCTGGCTTTGCTTTCGCAAGGCTTATTGAATGGTTCGGCATTGACAGACTTTGTCAATAGAAGCGTGGACCTTATAGGTAAGTAAGGTAATATATACGCTAAATAAAACAGGCTGTTACGATTCTAAGTAACAGCCTGTTTTATTTGATTAAGAAAGTTCTGAAGCCAAACTATCCAATAAATTTTTCATTTCCTCTTTTTCCTCTTCGGTGTAGGGAACGTCCACATCACGCTTATTCATCAATTGATGCACGGCATGACTATCTACATCCATCAATAAATTAGCATACTTGTATATTTTGGTATAAAGGTAGCTGTACAACTTAGGAATGGCATAATGTTCATAAGCAGGCACTCCGGCAAAAGTTACCTTCATGACAAATTCCGATTGGTCATCTAAACAAGCCCGGAGGTATTCGTTTTCAGGAAATGGATTTCCGGTGGTTTCCTCCACCCATTGTAAAAAGCCTTCTTTTAATTCGTTAAGCTGCATTATATAAAGTGTATTTATTGTTCTGTGGCAAAAATAAACGTTATTGTGTAAGCGGTCTAAAAAATTTTAAGCTCACTTACTTACCCGGCCCAGGCCTCTCTGTCCAAACTCCGGTATTGTATCGCTTCGGCTACATGCTCAGGCTTAATGTTTGCCGAGAAAGCCAGATCCGCTATGGTACGGGAAACTTTAAGAATTCTGTCGTAAGCTCTTGCAGAGAGGTTTAATTTCTCCATGGCAGTTTTCAATAATGAAGTACAAGCCGTATCCAACACACAGACTTCTTTGAGCAGTTTACTACCCATAACGGCATTACAATGAACACCGGGAGAGTGGACAAACCTTTTAGTTTGCACCTCCCTTGCAGCCATCACTTTTTCACGTATTACCGCACTGGGTTCTGTATTATGTATCGAAGACAGTTCAGAAAAGGCTACCGGTGTAACTTCTACATGTAAATCTATTCTGTCTAATAAAGGCCCGGATACTTTATTCAGGTAGCGTTGTACCATTTGTGCCGAACAAGTACATTCCTTATCAGGATGATTATAATAACCACAGGGACAAGGATTCATGGAAGCAATCAACATAAAACTTGCCGGGAAATCAATGCTTATTTTAGCCCTTGAAATAGTTACCTTTCGTTCCTCCATGGGCTGGCGCATCACTTCCAAAACGGTTCGTTTAAATTCAGGCAGTTCATCCAAAAATAACACCCCGTTGTGTGCCAAAGAAATTTCACCGGGTTGCGGATGCCCGCCCCCACCCACCAAAGCCACATCAGAAATAGTATGATGTGGCGATCGAAAGGGTCGCTGAGCCACTAAAGATGCCTGAGCCGGAAGCTTACCTGCCACAGAATGGATTTTTGTAGTTTCCAATGCTTCATGCAAGCTCAAGGGCGGAAGTATAGTAGGCAGGCGTTTGGCCAACATGGTTTTGCCTGCCCCCGGTGGTCCGATGAGGATGGCATTATGACCTCCGGCTGCTGCAATTTCTAAAGCCCTTTTAATATTTTCCTGCCCTTTTACTTCATTGAAATCAATATCAAAACTTGTTTGTGCATTAAAGAATTCCGTACGGGTATCCACCAATATGGGTTGCAATTGACTACGCTCATTCAGCAGGTCCACCACCTCCATTAAATTGTTGGCCGCATAAACATCCAAATTGGCTACCATTGCAGCTTCTCTGGCATTATCTGCAGGAAGAATCATGCCTTTAAAGCCTTCCTTTCTAGCTTGAATAGCCATGGGCAATGCTCCTTTTACCGGTTTCAAGCTACCATCCAAAGACAACTCACCCATGATGACAAAATCAGCAAAGCGATGGATTTGTATTTGCCCTGTTGTTCCTAACATGCCAATGGCAATGGGTAAATCATATGCAGATC
>Ga0079224_100007682_pt1 | contig 14506 bp, 12 predicted proteins | sample Stecom2015_FD_80414 | JGI IMG/M metagenome (GOLD analysis project Ga0079224, IMG submission 80414) | Agricultural soil microbial communities from Utah to study Nitrogen management - Steer compost 2015 | ecosystem: Environmental > Terrestrial > Soil > Agricultural land | place: USA: Utah...
ACCCGTGGTTCGCACACACGCGGCACGAGATTGGCTCGTCTTCCTGGGTTTAGCCCTGGGGCCCATGCTGGTCGGCCATACCGGCCAGAACTGGGCGCTGCGGTACCTTCCCGCGCATGCCGTCAACCTCACGCTCCTCGGGGAGCCCGTGGGCGCGACGATCATCGCCTGGACGCTCCCCCAGATCGCCGAAACGCCGCCGATCGGGGCCGTGGTCGGTGGCTGCCTGATCCTCAGCGGTATCATGCTCGGCTTGCGGAGGTGACAGGATGGACCGGACGGTGGAGGTGGTTCGTGGCGCAATCGTGGAATCTCGTCATGCGGTCCATGCGGCGGTAGTGGATTCCGGCGGACAACTTCGGGCGTGGGTGGGCGATCCGGATTGGGTGACCTTCTTCCGCTCCGGCGCGAAGCCGTTCCAGGCATTGCCGCTGGTGCGGGACGGGGCGATCGACCGGTTCGGTCTCACCTTCGAAGAGCTCGCACTCTGCTGCGGCTCGCACTCCGGTGAGGCGCGGCATCTCGCGACCGCCGTCTCGATGCTCCAGAAGATCGGAGTGGACGCGGAGTCGCTCGCCTGTGGGCCGCATCCGCCGATCCACGAGCAGACGCGGCGCGACCTCGCCGAGGAAGGGCTGGAGCCGGTCCGCCTGCACAACAACTGCTCCGGAAAGCATGTAGGGATGCTCGCACTGGCCCGGGTCCATGGGTGGGAGATCGCGGGGTACAACCGGCCCGAGCACCCGGTGCAGGGGAGGATCCTCTCGGAGGTGGCCCGGTGGGCCGAGGTTCCGTTCGAGGCGATCGGCATGGGTACGGACGGATGTGGCGCGGTGTGCTTTGCGCTCCCGCTCCGACAGATGGCGCGGGCGTACGCGAACCTGGCGGCAGCCGCGCGGGCGGGCGAGCGTGACGCGACCTACATCGTGGGGGCGATGACGAACTATCCGGAGATGGTGGCGGGCGAGGGGCGCCTTTGCACCGATCTTATGGAGCAGACGACGGGACGTCTGTTCGCCAAGGTAGGCGCCGAGGGCCTCTACTGCGTCGGTGTTCCGGGAGCCGAGCTGGGGGTGGCGGTGAAGGTGGAGGACGGATCCTCGCGTGCGGTGGGTCCGGCGATCCTGACGGTTCTCCGACAGCTGGACCTCATTTCCGAAGACGATCTCGGCGCCCTCTGGTCACACGCCTACCCGGACGTGTACAACACCTGTGGTGACCTGGTCGGTCAGCTGCGTCCCCAGCTCGATCTCTGCACACCGGACTGACTTCGCCTTGTTGCCGATGGAACGCGAGGCGCTCCTCGAGGTGTCCGCCGCGGTCGCCTCGCGGGATGCACGCAGCCTCGAGCGGGCGCTCCACCTCGCTCGTCGCTTCTCGAGCCGTACCGCCGTCGACGAGGTGCTGCTCCAGTCCCACCTCTTCGTCGGCTTCCCGATCGCACTGGAGGCGTTCATCCTCTGGCGCCGGATCGAGCCCCTGGAGAGCGTGGGACAGGCGACGGAGGACGGCGCCGACTGGCGGCGTCGGGGCGAGGATGTCTGTCGTGTCGTCTACGGCCGCAGCTACGAGAAGCTCCGGGCGAACGTCGCCGGGCTCCACCCCGATCTCGACCTCTGGATGCTCGTCGGCGGCTATGGCCGCGTTCTCGGTCGACCTGGTCTGAGCCTCGCCACCCGCGAGCTGTGTATCGTGGCTCTTCTGGTGGTATGGGATGCGCCCCGTCAACTGCATTCACATCTCCGGGGCGCGGCGAATGCGGGTGCAACCGATGCCGAGATCGATGCGGCCGTCGAGGTCGGCTGCCGGTACCTCGATCCGCTGAGGCAGAGTTCGGTGCAAGCGCTTGTTGCTCGGGTTCGGGAAGGTCCCAGCCGCTCGCCTGCGCCAAGATAGACGCGGCGGACGCACGGGGGCAGGATGGTCGGCGGTTATGTTGAGGCGTAACCACGATCGACCCGGATCGCGACGTGGACCCCGGGTTGATGAAGGCCAACCGGAGTGGTGGCGCTGGTGAGACAGGGGGCGGGGGGAGTCTCCCTCGGGCCGCTTGCTGGCCTGGCGACCGGGTACCGGAGTAGCGGCAACTGGCGAGCGGGAAAGGCCAGCGCACGAGGAGCGAGATCGATGTTTCTGGACCATGCGGTGATCGAGGTCGTGGCGGGACGTGGCGGCGCCGGAGCCGTGAGCTTCCGGCGCGAGTCGTATGTCCCTCGTGGCGGCCCGGACGGGGGGGACGGGGGGAAGGGAGGCGACGTGGTGCTGGTGGCGGATCCCCAGCTCTGGACGTTGATGGACTACCGCTACCGGCAGCGGTATGCCGCGCCCTCCGGGAATGACGGTCAGGGCCAGAACCGCACGGGCCGCAGCGGTGAGGATCTGGTGCTCAGGGTGCCACCAGGCACATCCGTCCGGGATGCCGACAGCGGTGAGCCGCTGGGGGAGCTGCTGAACGAGGGGGATCGGTTGGTGGTTGCAGCCGGGGGTCGAGGGGGGCGGGGCAACGCGTCGTTCGCGACGGCGACGAACCAGGCCCCCCGGCATGCGCAACCGGGGGAGGAGGGCGAGGCCCGGCGTATCGAGCTGGAGCTGAAGCTGATCGCCGACGTGGGGTTGGTCGGCGAGCCGAACGCGGGCAAGTCGACCCTGCTGGCGGCGATCTCCCGCGCCACGCCGAAGATCGCGGAATACCCGTTCACCACGCTCACGCCGAACCTGGGCGTGGCGCAGCTGAGCGACAGCCGTTCCTTCGTCGTGGCGGACATCCCGGGAATCATCGAGGGCGCGCACGAAGGGCGCGGGCTCGGCCACGAGTTCCTCCGTCACATCGAGCGGACCCGCACGCTGGCGCTGCTCATCCCCGCGGACGCCATCGACCCGCAGGCGGAGTACGACCTGCTCCGAAGAGAGCTGGAGACGTACTCGGAGGAGCTCGCCGGCAAGCCGCACTGCGTGGTCTTCAGCAAGGCCGACCTGCTGCCGGCGGATTGGCCGAAGCCCGAGGTGGAGGCGCCTGAGGCCTGGGGACAGTTCCTGATCTCGGCGGTCGCCGGCCGAGGGGTGCGAGAACTGTTGGAGGCGCTCTGGCTCCATGCCCAGGAGACGCTCGAGCGCGATCGGGAGGAGGCCGACGAGCCGGAGCCGTGGCGCCCCTGAGGTAGCGGTGCCGCTCAGTGAAGCCGAACTGGAGCCACTGCTGCGGTTGGCGCTCGTGCAGGGAGTCGGGCCGCAGAGGCTGGCGCTCCTCGTCGAGCGGTTCAGGGGTGCGGAAGCGGCGATGGTTGCCTCCCCAGCCCGCCTGCGTGAGGTTCCCGGCATCGGACCAGAGCTGGCCGCGCGGATCCGCGCGGCGAACGGCTCCCGCGCCCGGTCCGCGACCCGCTCGGCACTGCGTTTTGTACGTCACTCCCGCGCCGTTGCGCTGACCCCCGCGGATCCGGCATATCCTCCCTCGTTCCGCTCCGTGATCGACCCGCCGTACCTGCTCTTCGCGGCGGGTGACCTCGACGCGCTCGCCCGCACCGGAGTCGCGATCGTGGGTACGCGATCTCCCACTCGATACGGCCGCGAGGCCGCGGAGCGGCTTGGCTTCGACCTGGCCCGCGCGGGTCTCGCAATCATCAGCGGGCTCGCCCGCGGGATCGACTCGGCAGCCCACCTCGGCGCCCTCGAAGCAGGCGGCACCACGATCGCGGTGCTCGGACACGGAATCGACCAGGTCTACCCGCCCGAGAATGATCGCCTCTTCGCCCGAGTGCGTCGGCACGGTCTGCTGCTCACCGAATACCTTCCCGGGGAGACGCCCAAGGCGGGCAACTTCCCGCGTCGCAACCGCTTGATTACCGCCCTCGCTGAAGCGGTGGTGGTCGTCGAGATGGGACTGAAGAGTGGGGCGCAACATACCGTGGGTTTCGCGCTCGATCAGGGGAAGGAGGTGATGGCGGTACCCGGGTCGATTCTCTCCCCGATGAGCGGCGGAACGAACCAGCTGATCAAGGACGGGGCACGCCTCGTCGCCTCCGCCCAGGACGTCCTGGAAGAGCTTCGGGGTGTGGGCTCGTGTCAGCCGGAGCCCGACGCGGGCGGCCCTAGCGCTCAGCCTGCTTCCCATGCCATGGAGCTTCTCACGAGGCCGGAGGAGGTGCTCCTCGAGGTGATGTCGCGCGATCCGCTGCACGTGGACGAGCTTGCCTCGGGTGCGGGAGTGTCTCCCGCCGAAGCGCTCACGACGCTCCTGCACCTCGAGCTGAGGGGTCTCGTAACGGCACTTCCCGGAAAACGCTACTGCCGCACCTGAGGGGGCGCGCGGCGAGGAGTCGGGCGACTTTACTCCGCCTTCGGGGTAACACCGCTGCAGTATTCAACATGCCCGCCTGTCCAGGCGGGAGGGAACAGCCGACGACGACGTCCAGGCAAGCGGTGACGAAGCCCCGGTCGCTCTACATCCACGTCCCCTTCTGCGCGAGGCGCTGCTCCTACTGCGACTTCGCGGTCGAAGCCGTGCGCCGCCCTCCCGTCGAGGAGTGGCTCAACGCAGTCGTCCGTGAGCTGGAGTTGATCGCCGCCGAGCGGGGGTGGGCTGAACCACTTCAGCTGGAGACGCTCTATATCGGCGGAGGGACCCCGTCGCTGCTCGGGACCGGGGTGATGGCCCGACTCGTGGAGCGGATTGCGCCTCTCGCGGTGCTGGAGGCGGGGGCCGAGTGGACGTGCGAGGCGAACCCGGAGAGCTTCGACGATGCGCTCGCGGTCGACTGGCGGAGCGCTGGGGTGAATCGTCTCTCCTTCGGCGCCCAGAGCTTCGATGTGGGGGTACTGCGGTGGATGGGCCGGCTGCACGGCGTGGAGGGTCCGGCACGGGCGATTGCGGCGGCGCGCAAGGCCGGGTTCGACAACTACAGCATCGACCTCATCTTCGGATTGCCGGAGCGGCTCGCCCGCGACTGGTCGTCCGACCTCGACCGGGCCCTGGGGCTGGACCCGGCGCACGTGTCGCTGTACGGGCTTACAGCGGAAGCCGGTGCTCCGCTCGGTCGATGGGTCGCCGAGGGATCTGAGCGGCTGGCCGACGAGGATCGCTACGCGGACGAGTACCTTCTTGCGCACGAACGGCTCACCAGCGCGGGCTTCGACCATTACGAGGTCTCCAACTTCGCGCGCCCGGGCCGTGGATCCCGGCACAACTTCGCGTACTGGACCGGGGCGCCTTACGTTGCTCTCGGGCCGGGGGCACACGGGTACTACCCTCCGATCCGCCGCTGGAACCTGCGGTCCTGGTCCGCATATAGAGATGCGCTGGCCGTCGGCCGGCTTCCGGTGGACGGGGAAGAGCGGATCGACCGCGACGCCGCCGCGCTGGAAGCAGTCTGGCTCGGCCTGCGTACCCACCGTGGATATCCGCTGAAGGGGGACGATCCGGAACGGTGGGATGTGGCGAGGAGGTGGGTAGCTTCTGGATGGGCTACCCTGGACCAAAACGTCGTCTGCCTCACCCCGGACGGCTGGCTGCTGCTCGACCGCCTCGCGGTGGAGCTGCACGACGCCGGGGGCACGCGTGTGCGCTCCCGGCGGATTGACGGGGCGGCGGCCCTGGTCCAGATTTCGGGCACCTCCCAGGGATCAGCATGAGCGTGGAACCCCTCACCGATCGCGAACACCGCGTCCTCGAGGCGGTGGTACGGACGTACGTGGAAACGGCGGAGCCAGCGGGTAGTCGAACGGTCGCCCGCCGGTTCAAGCTGGGCATTTCCCCGGCAACGATCCGCAACACCATGAGCGACCTCGAAGAGAAGGGGTACCTCTGCCACCCCCACACCTCGGCTGGTCGGATGCCGACCGATCGCGGCTACCGGTTCTATGTGAACGAGCTGCTGAACCAGCCGAGACGGATCGCTCCCGAGGCAGAGGAGCTTCGCGTCGAGCTCCAGGCAGCGGACCGTTCGGGGGTCGAGTTGCTGATCCGGAGGGCCGCGCAGGTTCTCGGGCTGCTCACGAGCGAGCTCGGCGTGGCGACCGGTCCCGCCCTGAGCGAGAGTGTGCTCGAGCGGATCGAGCTGGTTTCGGTGGCACATGGCAAGATCCTGCTGGTGCTGACGTTGCGCGCCGGCGGAGTGCGTTCCGTCTTCGTGAACGTGCCGGCGGAGATTCCCCCGAGCGTCCTCGGAGTGGTAGCCCAGGTGTTGAACGAGAGGCTCACCGGGCTTACGCTCTCCGAGGTGCGGGCTACGCTCGCTGCCCGGCTCCGCGATTCCGCTCCGGCTGGCGACCCGACGGCCACCGAGCTGCTCAACATCTTCATCCAGTCCGCCGACGAGTGGCTCGAGCTTCCACCCGCTTCGGCGACCCTGCACCTCGGCCGGGCATCGGTGCTCGCCGAGCAGCCGGAGTTCCAGAACGGCTTACGACTGAAGGGTTTGATCGAGCTCACCGAACAGACGGACCTGCTCCGGGCGATGCTCGAGTCGCGGCGGGGTGCGAAGGGTCTCACCATCACCATCGGGGCCGAACACTCCGACCCGGCTTTCGCCGGCTTCACCGTGGTGACTTCCGAGTACAACGTCGGTGAGCTCCGCGGCGTGATCGGCGTGATTGGTCCGACCCGCATGCCCTATGAGCGGGTGATCAACCTGGTGGAGGGCACGTCGGCGCTGGTTTCCGAAATCCTAACCTGAGGACGGCCCCCTTGAGGGATTACTACGATATTCTCGGCGTCGATCGATCGGCCGACGCCGAGACGATCAAGAAGGCGTATCGGAAGCTCGCACTTCGATACCATCCGGATCGCAACAACGGCGATGCGGACTCGGAGGAGAAGTTCAAGGAGGCCACCGAGGCGTACGAAGTCCTCCGCGATGCCGACAAACGCGCCGCGTACGATCGATACGGCCACGCCGGTGTGAAGGCGGGCAGCGGCGCGAACAGTGGCTTCGCCGGTTTCGGCTTCGAGGATGCGCTGAACATCTTCATGCGCGACTTCGGCGGGTTCGGCGGCTTCGAGGACCTCTTCGGCGGGCGCCGTCGGTCACGGGTGCAGCGAGGGCAGGATACACGCGTCCGGTTGCACGTGAGCCTCGAGGAAGTCGCGCGCGGGGTTCGCAAGAAGATCCGCATCCCCCTCCTGGAGCCGTGCGACAAGTGTGAGGGAACCGGGTCGCGCTCCCCAGGGGAGCCGCAGACGTGCAGCACCTGCAACGGCTCGGGTGAGATCCGCCGGGTCCAGCGCAGCGTGTTCGGTCAGTTCGTCAGCGCGAGCACCTGTCCGGCGTGCGGCGGAGAAGGGAAGCGCATCCTGGATCCGTGCGATCGCTGCCATGGCGACGGACGGGAGCGCCGCGAGCGCGAGTTCGAGGTGGATGTGCCGCCGGGCGTCACCTCCGACAACTACATCACGCTGCGCGGGCAGGGCAACGTTGGACCGCGGGGGGGGCCGCGCGGCGACGTGCTGGTGGTCCTCCAGGTGCAGGACGACCCCCGCTTCGTTCGTGAGGGAGACGACCTCGTCCACGTCCTTCCCGTCTCGTTCAGCCAGGTCGCGCTCGGCGACGAGGTCGAAGTTCCCACGGTGTGGGGTCCGGAGCGCATCGAGATCCCGGCCGGGTCACAGAGTGGCGACGTGATCACGTTGCGCGGGAAGGGCCACCCCCATCTGGGTGGCGGTGGACGTGGGAACCAGCACGTGAGGCTCCAGGTGTGGACGCCCATTCACCTCGCGCCCGAGCAGGTGTCGCTCTTCGAGCGCCTGCGAGAGATCGAGGGGGATCCCCCCGATACGAACGGACGGCCTCGCCAGAGCTTCTGGAACCGGGTCCGCGAAGCGTTCACCGGCTGAGCGGCCGCCGCCCGCGCACGCCGGTTCCGCCACGGTCACTTCCGCGTCCCCCGGAGACGTCCGTCCGCGATGGCACCCGATCGATGGCTGGTTCTCTCCGCCCATCCCGACCCGGACGACCCCCTCCGCGATCTGCTGATCGAGGGTCTCCTCGCGTTGGGCGGTCTGTCCGTTCTGGAGGAGGATGACGCCCTCACCGTCTACCTCGATCCACCCGCTGATCCGGACGCCTTCGTCGCCGGAGCCGAACGTTTCCTCGCGGATTGGATTGCCGACGATCCCCCTCCCCTGAGCTGGCGCTGGCAGGCGAACGAGGACTGGGAGCGCGAGTGGCGGCGCGGATTGCAGCCTCGGAAGGTCTCCCGTCGGTTCGTGGTGAAGCCCAGCTGGACGGAATGGGATGCCGCCGCCGAGGAAGTGGTGCTGGTGATCGATCCGCAGATGGCGTTCGGCACCGGCGAGCACGCAACCACCCGGGGCTGCCTCCGACTGATCGACGAACTGCTGCGGCCGGGCGATCGCGTTCTCGACGTTGGTTCGGGCTCGGGAATCCTCTCGATCGCCGCGGCCAGGCTGGGTGCCTCCGAGGTCGTTGCCATCGAGTACGATTCAGACGCGAACCTCAACGCACGCGAGAACTTCGACCGGAACGGCGTGTCCGATCGCGTGTCCCTCCGCGAGGGCCTCGCGGATCCCGAGACGATCCGGCGCCTCGGACCCTTCGACGTGATCCTCGCCAATATCCTGAGCAGCGTCATCCGTCCTCTGCTTCCGGCCATGCGCGATGCGCTGCGGAACGAAGGGCGGATCGTCGTTTCCGGAATTCTCGTCCGCGAACGGGACGAGGTCGTTCGTGCAGCTTCGGAGGCCGGCCTGCGGGTACTTCGGGAGGATACGGAGGAGGAGTGGTGGAGCGCGGCGTTGACCCGGGGGTGAGCCGGTGGTGAATCCGGTCCTCACGCTCACAACGCCAAAAAGGAACGAAGCCCGCGTGTTCGGGGCCTCGGCGTCATCTGAACGTCCGGGCCGTGCGACGACGTTCATCGCCCCGGCATCGAAGCTGCCAGGCCCCCAGGCAGGCCCTTGTCGACTCGTTCGCGTGAGGAGAGGAGATGGCGGAGAAGACGTTGTTCAGCAGGATCATCGACGGTGAGATCCCCGGAACGTTCGTCTACCAGGATGACGACCTGGTCGCAATCCGGGACATCAAGCCGGCCGCGCCGGTACACATCCTGGTCATCCCCAGGAAGCCGATCCCCTCGCTGCAGCACCTGGAAGAGGAGGACGTGGAGCTCGCCGGTCGGCTGCTGCTCGCCGTCTCCCGGATCGCCGAGCAGGAAGGGCTGACGAGCGGGTACCGGGTGATCGTGAACACCGGACCCGACGGCGGCCAGACCGTTCCGCACCTGCACCTGCACCTGCTCGGTGGGCGCGCGATGACGGAGCGGATGGTGCCGTAGCAGCAGCCGTTGCGGCCACACCTCAGTCGCCCGGTAGTGAAGCGGAGGACTGCCGAACGGCGGTGGAAATCATCTCCTCAGCGCTCCGACGGCTGGATGGCGCCGGCCGCCCCAGGACCGCCGGTCTGGGAACGGTCTCCGCGGCGCTTCCGCTCCCCACCGCGAGGGCTGCCAGCGATGCCGCGGTGACCGCGAGCCCGAGAACGAGAAACGCGTCCTCGAACGCGAGCCACTCGAGCCCGAAGAGGAAGCCCGCAAGCACGGCACCCACATTCCCCCCCGCGCCGACGATCCCCGACACCGCTCCGAGCGACTCGGGCCGGACGAACGGAACCACCCCGAAGGTTGCACCCTCGGCCATCTGGGCGCAGAGGCTGAACAGGATCAGCAGGGGGATCGCTGCGGCGAGAAGGCCGGCCTGCGAGAAGAGCAGGAGTGCCAGCCCCTCCGCCACGAGGATGGCGAAGTGCGCCCAGACCCGACCCGAGAGGCCCCAGCGAGCCCCCGAGGCGTCCGAAAGGTAGCCGCCGAGGGTCCGGGCGAAGAGGTTCATCAGCCCGAATAGACCAGCAATGAGCCCTGCGGTCCTGAGGTCGAGCGTGAAGCGATCGTGGAAGTAGAGGGCAGCCACGTTGTTCATGGTGAGCTCGATGCCGAAGCAAGCGGCGTAGACGACGAAGAGCGCGAGCACCCGCCGGTCGCCGAACGCGCTCACGAGCGAATGCAGACCCCCGCCGCGCAGGGGCCGACCCAGCCTCTCCTGCCGCCTCAGCTCGCGATAGTTCCCGTCCGGCGCATCCTGCGTGACGAGGTAGTAGCAGATCCCCAGGAGGAAGAGGACCGCCCCGGGCACCACCATCGCGAGGCGCCAGGCCTGGCTCTCGGCGGCGCCGAGCGACACCAGCGCGGCGAGGAGCAGGGGCATGGCGATCTGGGTGGCGCCCCCACCCGCATTTCCCCACCCGGCGGTCGTGGCGTTCGCCGTGCCGACGCACCTCGGCGCGAACATCGTCGAGGTGTGGTACTGCGTGACGACGAACGCGGCGCCGATCGAGCCGATCGCCAGGCGGAAGAGGAGAAACGCCTCGTACGATCGGGCGAGTCCGATGGTCATGACCGGGATCGAGCCCACCACCAGCAGCGCGGAGTACACCAGCCGCGCGCCGAAGCGGTCGCAGAGCGGCCCGATCAGGACCCGAACCAGCACGGTGGCCGCAACCGAGGCGACGATGGTGTTGCCGATCTGCGCCTGGCTGAGACCCAGATCCTCCCGGACCAGGGGCATCAGCGGAGCGATGCCGAACCAGGCGAAGAAGACCGCGAAGAAGGCGAGCCACGACATGTGGAACGCCCGCATCTGCGGTGAGGAAAAGGAAAAGAGCTGGATCTGCGTCGCCTTGTTCCGGATCTCCATGCGTGTTCTCGATCGCTAGGCAAAAGAAAGCGTTCCCGTGGGGAGGTACGGGAACGCTGGTGTGTGCGAGCTTCCGGGCACGTGGCCCGCTCGACGGATCAGTCGACGTCGACTCGTATCACCCGGCGCAGGTAATCGGGCTTTGCAGGTGGAGCAGGATCTCTCCGTCGGCCGAAACGTCCACGGAATAGGTGCGGATGCCGCCGCATCCGTGCATGAGCGGCTCACCCGTCGCAAGCTCGAATGCGTGACCGTGCAGCGGACACACGATTCGGCCTGCTCCGACCAGTCCGTCGGCGAGTGGCCCCCCCCGGTGGGGGCAACGTGCCTGGACCGCGTGGATGTCACCGGACCTCGTCCGCACGATCGCGATCTCCTGTCCCCGCACCACGAAGACTCGGCCTTCTCCCAGGGGGATTCGGTCGATGGAACCGAGGTTCGCCGGAGCCTGTTCGGCTCGTGGATAACTCTGCGGCATAGGGTTGCTCACGGGGCCAGGGTGGTTGCGAACTGCGCCGGATGCGCGGGAGACAGCGCCTCCAGCCAGGGATCTTCATAGTCTTCGATGGCGGCCTCCAGGGCGGCATCCAGCTCGGCTGCAATCCCCTCGACGTCCTCGACGAGGATCGCACGCAGGTGCTCGATGCCGATGCGCGGCACGAAGCTGTACGTGCGCTCCAGGTAGTTCGCGTGCTCGCGGTAGTACTGGATGAAGCGGCCCGCCAGGCGGAGCACCGCCTCGTGTGTGTCCACCACGGCGAGCAGCTCCGCCTTCCGCACGTGGGCTCCTCCGGCGCCGCCCACGTAGATCTCCCATCGACCCCCCTCCACTGCCACGACGCCCACGTCCTTGATCAGCGCCTCCGAGCAGTTCCGGGGGCAACCGGCCACCCCCATCTTGATCTTTGCCGGCGATTCCAACCCCTTGAATCGCTCCTCCATCTCGATCCCCAGCGTGGTACTCTCTCCCAGCCCGAATCGACAGAACTCGCTACCGACGCATGTCTTCACCGTCCTCACCGACTTGGCGTACGCATGGCCCGACCGCATGCCGAGGTCTCGCCAGACCTCAGGAAGCTGCTCCTTGCGGATTCCGAGCAGGTCGATGCGCTGACCGCCGGTGATCTTCACCATGGGCACGCGGTACTTGTCGGCCACGTCGGCGATGCGTCGGAGCTGGTCGGCCGAGGTGACGCCGCCGGAGATCCCGGGGACCACCGAGAAGCTCCCATCGTGCTGGACGTTAGCGTGTACACGATCGTTGATGAACCGTGCGTCCCGCTCGTCCACGTACTCCGAGCCCCATAGCGTCTTCAGCAGTGAAGCGAGCCCCATCTTGCTCTTCGGATCGTCCCTCCCGTTGGCGAGCTCGGCGAAGACCGCGGAGACGCTCTTCAGCCCGCGGGCCCGTATCTCCTTTACCAGCTCGGGCTTCCGGAGCGGTACCCCGGGCACGTAGTAGTGGATGGAGGGGTCCTCCTCAGTATCCCCGCCCGCGGCGAGCTCCAGGATCCCCGCGACCTGCTCCTTGCACGAGCCGCAGCCGAGGCCGGCGCGTGTGCGCTCGCACAGCGACGCGAGGCTGCGGCACCCCTTCTCCACCGCCGCCACCAACTGCCCCTTCGAGACGCCGTTGCAGTTGCAGATCTGGTGATCGTCGGGAAGCGTCTCGAGGCTGGGACCACCGGCTTCGGCGGCCGGGAAGAGAAGCTCCGATCGTCGTTCCGGCGCTTCCTGGCCGCGATCGAAGAGCTGGAGCAGGTGGGCCCCCCGCGAAGTGTCTCCGAGAAGGATCGCACCCGCGACGCGGCCCTCGCGGAGCACGATCTTCTTGTAGATCCCGGAGGACGCTTCCACGTACCGGATCTCCTCGTCGCCCTCGGCAGCTTCCTGCTCGCCCATGACGCTCAGGTCGACACCCATGACCTTGAGCCTCGTGGCGACCCTGGAGCCCGTATAGACTGCGCGCGGGTTTCGCCCGGATAGCCTGTCGGCGAGCACGCGTGCCTGCTCCCAGAGAGCAGCGACCAGCCCGTACGTGCAGCCGCGGTGCTCGATGCACTCCCCGAGCGCGTGGATGCAGGGGTCGTCAGTAAGCAGGTCGTCGCCCACCAGGATTCCGCGCTCCGTCGCCAGCCCGGCACGGCGGGCGAGATCGATGTTCGGACGGATCCCAGCGGAGACCACCACCATCTCGCAGTCCAGCATCGTCCCGTCGGCGAATCGCAGCCCCGTCACCTTACCGTTACCCAGCACTTCGCGAGTGGACTTCTCCAGGTGAACGTGGAACCCCATGCCCTCGAGAGCTCGCTGAAGCAGCGCGCCGCCGGTGGCGTCGAGCTGCATCTCCATCAGGTGCGAGCGGAGGTGAACGACGTGGACCTCCTCCACCCCCAGCTCCTGGAGGCCGCGCGCCGCTTCCAGGCCGAGCAGCCCGCCGCCGATCACCGCCGCCTTCCGCGAGCGGCGCGCGTAGTCGGTGATCCCGTGGCAGTCGTCCAGCGTTCGGAAGACGAAGAGCCCGTCCTTGTACCTGCCGTCGGGGCCGTTCAGGCCCTGGAAGGGTGGCACCACCGGGGAGCTGCCGGTAGCCAGCACGAGAGTGTCGTAGCGGTACGAGTCTCCTCGCTCCGACAGCACCCGCTTCGCCCGTCGGTCGATCGCCGCCACACGCGTCCCGGCGTGCAACGTGACGCCACGCTCCTCGTACCAGCTCAGCGGGTTGATGAAGATGTCCTTCGGGTCCTGCGTCCTCGCGAGAACGTTGGAAAGCAGGATCCGGTTATAGTTTCCGTACGGCTCGTCGCCGAACATCACGATGTCGAAGATGTCGGCGCCCCCGCGGTCCATGAGGTCCGCGACGAAGCGGGCGCCCGCCATCCCATTCCCGACCACGACCAGCCTCTGCTTTCTGCTCATCCGGCGGTTCCTCCATTCGAGATCCCCTCGATGCGCACCGCGCACACCTTGAATTCCGGCACCCGACTGACGGGGTCCAGCGCCGGATTCGTCAGCCGGTTGGCCCCGAGCTCACCCCCCCAGTGGAAGGGGAGGAAGAGCGAATCCTCCCGTTGCCGGCCGGTGATCTCCGCGGGGAAGCGCGCGCTCCCGCGCCGCGTCGTGAGGACTACCTCCTGGCCCGGGTAGATGCCGTATCGCCGAGCCGTGTTGGGATGGATCTGGACGGTGGGCCGCGGCGCCATCTCCTCCAGGCGTCGGACCCGGTGCGTCTGCGTGCCGGTCTGGTAGTGACCGAGCAGACGCCCGGTGCTCAGGTAGAGAGGGTACTCGGCGTCCGGTTCCTCATCCGGACTCGCGTGTTCCGCTACGATGAATCGCGCTCGGCCGGAGGGAGTGGGGAACCGCTCCGCGAAGAGCCGCGCGGTGCCGGCATCACTCCCTTCGGGACAGGGCCAGAAAACGCCCTGTTCGCGATCGATGCGGGTGTAGTCGATGCCGCTGTAATCCGCCGGCGCACCCGCGGTTGCCCGGCGCAGCTCGTAGAAGACGACCCCGGGGTCCGAGGAGGGAAAGTGGGCGCCTTTGCCGAGCCGTTCAGCGAGCAGGCGGAGGATCTCCAGGTCGGTACGCACGCCCGCCGGGGGAGCGAGCGCGGCCCGTCGCCGGATCACTCGCCCCTCGAGGTTCGTCATCGTCCCGTCCTCCTCCGCCCACTGGGCCGAGGGCAGCACGATGTCGGCGAGCGCCGCGGTCTCCGAGAGGAAGAAGTCGCTGACGACGAGGAGATCGAGGGCGCGGAGTCGGGGCTCGACCGCCGTCGCGTCCGCCGCCGAGACCGCCGGG
>Ga0079224_100007683_pt1 | contig 14505 bp, 10 predicted proteins | sample Stecom2015_FD_80414 | JGI IMG/M metagenome (GOLD analysis project Ga0079224, IMG submission 80414) | Agricultural soil microbial communities from Utah to study Nitrogen management - Steer compost 2015 | ecosystem: Environmental > Terrestrial > Soil > Agricultural land | place: USA: Utah...
AATTTCAATTATTGTTTTACTAATTTCTGCACTAAATTATATTCTCCTAATTGGCCTTGAATCATATAAATTCCGGGCTTAAGGTGACTAATATTCAGTTTATTTTCTTGGGAAGAAATTGTTTCAAATTCTGAAATTAATTTTCCATTTAAATCTAGAATTTTCACACGTTCAGCACCATTGGTAATTATGTAGTCTTGAGTAGGATTAGGGTAAATTCTAAAGTTTAATAAACCGTTTTCGTCCACACTAAAATCTGGGCATCTTAAAAAAGCTTTACCAGGAGATCCTAAAAAGCATCCATCGAACCAAGCTTTAGGCGAGCAAACGTCTGTATTATTGGTATAATTGGTGTCTAATTCTAGGGTGAAGCCGTGCCCATCGGCACCTTGAGGCCATTCAATATTATCGTTATAATAGGTTACAAAATGTACTTTATTATTGGCTTCATAAAGTCGAACGGCGTCGCCATCAGCACTAAATCCGAATGTAATAGGCCCAACTTTATTCATAACTGTTGGATGTATAGCCGTAAATTTTGCGTTATCGGCATAAACTACTAAGCGAGCAAAAGGATTTAAAATAGTACCAGTAGGGAAAGTAAAAGAGTTGTAATTATTTTTATCAGTAATTCTCCAACCACTAATATTGATTGAAGAACCGGTAGTATTTCTTAATTCGACCCAATCGCCAGGGTCTTGAGTAATTAAGCTATTATAATTAATTTCAGAAATCACTACTTTTTCGTTTACACAAGGAGTTTTAGCAGCTTTAGGCGAACCACCAATACAGCCACAGCTCCAGTTTTTAGGGTCGTTAGGGTCTCCTTGTTCGTTAATAATTTCAAGGGTTCTACCAAGGCCATCAGCACATTTACTCCAAGGAACAGAATCGCCGTATGTAAATTGAATTTTAATAACATTTGCGGCATCTCTTAAAGTAATTTGTTCACTTTTATTACTGAATTGAAATGGCAAAATTCCATCTAAAGTCATGCCATAGATATTCTGAAATTTTGCAGCATTTTCTCCAAGAACTAAGTATCCATTTGGAGGAATTATACTATTAGTTGGAAAAGCATAAGGAGGATTGAATAAACTGCCATCTCTTAATGTCCAACCAGTAATATCGACTGGATTTGAAGAGTAGTTATGAATTTCAATCCAATCTCCAGATGAATTTAAGCTATCACTATGATAGTTAAGTTCGGTTATAGCAATTTGAGTTAATCCAGTTTGAAGCTGGAAAAAGATGAATAGCAAAGCTATTAGGCCGGTATTTAACTTAGTGTTTTTCATAAGAATACACTATAAAGATATAAGTTTTTAATAATAGAAAAATAGCTATTAAATTTTTTGCACCTTTGTTGTATATGAAGGTGGTTTTATTCTTTGGATCATTTAATCCTATTCATATTGGTCATTTAGCCATTGCAAATTACGTTTGTGAATTCACGGATGCAGATGCGTTATGGTTTGTAGTTTCGCCGCATAATCCGCATAAAGAGAAAAAGTCTTTACTCAATGATCGTATACGTTTTTATCTTGTTCAGGAAGCTATAAACGATTATACGAAAATGAAAGCGAGCGATATAGAATTTGGATTACCTCAGCCTTCATACACGATTAATACACTTACAATTTTGAAGGATAAATATCCTCAACATGAGTTTGTATTGTTGATGGGTGCAGATAATCTTATCCATTTCCATAAATGGAAGAACTACGAGAAGATTTTAGAAAACTACCAGATCATGGTTTATCCTCGTCCAGAAGTTCCTGAGCTTGTTTATGAAAAATACCCGTCGGTGCAACGTATACAAGCGCCTTTAATGGAAATAAGTAGTACTTTTATACGAAATGCTATTGCTAATAATAAAGATGTACGTTTTTATCTCCCACATAAAGTGGCTGAGTATATAGATAAAAACCTTCTATACAAGTAATTAAAAGCTTAGGTTATTAATTTTTACTTCTGCTTTTCCTTCTGCAAAAAGCACTAAATAAAATCTGGTATTGTCAGATTTTACGGACTTTAGTTTTAAAGTATTTACTTTTCCATTAACCAAGAAGAAATCTTGTACTGTATAATTTTGTAAATACCCATTTAAAGAGGCTTGTGCAGCATTAAATTGATCTGTGAGGTCGAACCTAAAAGCTTTAGCAATTTTATTTCGAATGGTGCTTTTAAAAAGCCAATTTGCCGATTTAATTAAGCCTTGTTTTGTCCTTAAATCATAGTCTAAATCGGCTAAATAAAGCTCATTGGTTTTGCTGTCGAATGCAGGTTTTCCTTTTAAATAGAATATAGAACGAAGATCTAATGATGTGAAGGTTTTTATAAAAACCTCGTTATTAGCCCCAAAAATATCTATTTCATCTATCTTAATATTCTTGTTTTTAGTTACAGCAAATACTGAATCTTTTAATACGCCATTAGCTAATTTACTGGCTTCTTTAAAAGGCAAATCAACCTCTAACTCTACTTTAAATTGACTCGATGGTTGAGCTACAGTTATATTGGGTAGGGGAGTGGTATTACCTGCAGGCATGCTTCCAAAAGAAGTTATAATTCGGGTTTTTAGTCCACCTTTTAACAACATCATTTTATCATTACATACAATGGGAGCCATAATAAATTCATAAGGCTCAAGTCGTATCCAAGCATTATAAGTACTATCCACTAAATATGGTTTTTGGATTAATTTCCAGAATTTATCGGCTTCTTTTTTAAGATTAATGCTGTTTTTAATCTCGTAATCGATACGAGTTGCTAAATCTTTCAGCTGGGTTGATAATTCTTTTTCAACGAGGGTTTTAATATTAATGCGTAATGGACCTAGTTTTATATAGGGATCTTTCGTTATTTCGAAGGAAGAAGATTCTGTTTTTGTGTCGATTAACCAGTTAGGATAAAGTGTAATTTTTGAAGAGAAGGTGATATTCGCTTCAAACTCGGTCGAAGTTTCTACTTTAGGACAAATACTACAAGCTTCGTATTGACCAGAAAACCAGATTTTTAAAGGCAGAGTAATTCGGATAAGGTCTTTAATTCCTTGGAATCTAAAAGCTCCTGTTTTAGTAACAATTAGCTTAATATTATCCTTGTTATTATTGTCATAACTATTGTCTTCATAAATCAAGTTTCCTTGTTTTTTTTCAAGCGCTAATTCTATTTCTCTATAAGGTATTTGAATCGGAATTGAAATCTCCGACATGGGTAATTCTTCTACTTGAACCTGAGCTTCTAGTTCAGGTGCAGGCATAACAATTCTACTTTTACAGCTAAAGGTGTAAATTATTGGAAATGCTAATAATGCGAGAAAAATTCTTTTCATTTGTGTTAATATTAAGAGAGTGATGGATATTCGTCATGCAAAATACAATGATATTGAGCAGGTTGTAAAGATATACAATAGTGCTATTCCCGACAAATTAGCTACAGCCGATTTAATAGAACAATTGGTTTACGAAAAAATGGATTGGTTTTGTAAACATAGCGAACATAAATATCCATTATTAGTTGCTGAAGCAAACAAACAAATTATAGGTTGGGCTTCAATTAGCGCTTTTTATGGCAGACCAGCATATGCAAAAACTGCTGAAATAAGCATTTATATACTAAAATCGCATCAAAATAAAGGAATTGCTACTAAGTTACTTTCCAAATTATTAGAAAAAGCCAAACAAAATGGATTTCAACAAATACTTGCCTATGTTTTTGGACATAATGAAGCAAGTATCAATTTCTTTGAAAAATGCGGTTTTATAAAACGTGCAGAATTGCCACAATTGGCAGATATGGAAGGATTTATGGCTGATTTAATTATTTTACAAAAGAGCATTTAATTTATTCTTCATTAAAAACCCTACTATGCTAACAAAGGTATTTTAATAAAATATCTGAAAATCTAATGTATAGTATAGCTTTCTGCGTTTACTTTGAGCATAGATAGCATGGATACATTAGGAAATAAAGCATTAAGACCGAAATTGAAGAAATTTGGGCGTTTACTTCTAAAAACAAGTTTAATACTTACATTAATTATTGGTGTATTGCTTGGTATTTTAGGAGGCTTGGTATATTATTTCCAAGATGATATCAAGAAATATGCAATTGAAACATTAAACGAAAATCTACAAACCAAGCTGGATGTAGAATCAATTGATATTACCGTACTGAAGCAGTTTCCATATGCATCTTTAGAATTTAAAAATGTAGTATGCGCAGAAGCTTATGAGCGCTCAAATTCGCAGGATTTATTTAGTGCTGGAAGAATTTATCTGCAATTTAATCTTTGGAACGTCATCGATCAGAATTATACTGTAAAAAAAATCACTGTAGAAGATGCAGCTGTAAATCTTTATCGCGATAAAAATGGTAAAGATAATTGGCATTTTTGGAAAATTAGTGATGATACAAGTAGTAGTAAGAAGAGCTTTTCTTTTAAACTTAGTGGAGTGCAACTTAAAAATGTTGATATTAATTATATTGATGAATATGCACAAGTTGAGATTGAAACACATTTTGACTATTTTAATATGGCTGGACGCTTCTCTGATAAACAGTTTGCTTTAAATGCAAATACTGAGTTTGTAGCTAAAAGAGTTATGGTTCAAGGTGTCACATATTCCGACAATTATAAATTAAAACTCCATGCAAAATTCTGGGCTGATACTGAAAAACAACTATATAAAATTAAATCTTGTGATCTTCAAATTGAAGACCTGCCGCTTAAAGCTAGCGGAGAGTTTGGAAAAGATGAAACAGCTTGGTATATAGATGTAGATTTACAAGGGAAAAACCTTAATATTTCTAGAATCTTATCTATGCTTCCAGAAAGCATCAGAGAAATAAAAGAAAATTATAAAAGTTCAGGAAAAATCGAAATAAAGGCCAAGGTAAAAGGTCATTTCATAAAAGGTTCATTCCCTAGTATTCATGCAGATTATTCGGTATCTAAGGCTACGTTTAAGTATGTTCCATCGAGTGTTGAGATGGAGAATGTAACTGGAAATGGGAGCTTGTATATAGCCAAACGTTCAGAATCATTCTTTAAGATTGATTATGTAGAGGCTTTTCAGAAAAATTCAAGTTTAAAAGGAAGTTTTGAATGGAGAGATTTTGATAATCCTCTAGTGGTAAGTAGTGCTGAATTAAATGCTGATTTAGCGGAATTTTTACCATTTTTTCCTATTGATACTATTGAACAAGTAAATGGTCGTGCAAATCTAAAATTAGACCTAGTTTTGAAAGCTTCAGGCAAAAATTTCACGAAAGAAGATTTTAGAAATGCTAAGATGGATGGGAATATGGAACTGCAAAATGTAGTTCTACGATTAAAAAATTCCCCCCTTCAATTTAATGATATTACGGGCATATTTATGTTCGATAATAACAATGTTTGGTTGAGAAAAGCTTCAGGTATTTTCAACGAAAATAGGATTGAATTAGACGGTAAAGCCCTGAATTTATTATCATATATCTTAACTGAAGATGAACCATTGTATTTATCGGTAAATTTAAAAAGTGAAGAAGTTAATATAGATAAATGGTTAACACAAAATACTACTGCGCAGAATACTTCAAAAGATACAAGTAAATCGGTCTTTGCTTTGCCTAAACGTTTGTCTATAGATTTTGACGCAGAAGTTAAAAAAATAACTTTTACAAAGTTTGAAGCAACTAATGTAAGAGGCTCGGTAAGTATTAAGAACAGAGTTTTTGCGGCTAAGTCGTTAACTATGACTACAATGGATGGCGAAGCTATAGTTTCGGGAATTGCCGATAATAGCAATGGTAATTGGAATGTTACGGCAAATGGCCGATTTACCAATATAAATGCTAGTAAGTTATTTTATACGTTCGATAATTTCCAACAAAATCAATTAACGCATGAGAACATTTCAGGTTCTGTAGATGCGGTATTCGACTTTAAAGCAAAGTTTGACCCATATTTATCTGTAGATTTAAAGAGTGTGTATTCATTAATTAACTTGACTATAAGTAAAGGGGAATTAAAGAATTTTACTCCGCTAGAAAAGCTTGCTGGATGGGTCAAATTAGAAGAGTTACAACATGTAAAATTCTCGACATTAAAGAATGAAATTCTAATAAAAGATGAAAAAGTAATGATGCCAGAAATGAGCATTGTTAATAATGCTATGAATTTGAATTTAGGTGGTGAACATGGGTTTAATAATGTGGTGGATTATAGAATAAATATGGATTTAGGCACATTGTTGGCTAATAAATTTAAATTAAAACGTAGTGCAAAACAAGAAGAATTTGGAGAGATTATAGAAGAATCAACGGGTCGTATGCGTATTTACGTGCATATGTATGGTCATATGGACGATTTGAAATTTGGTTTAGATGGTCGAGGAATGCGTCAAAAAATGGCAGATGATATTAAGAAAGAAAAATTGAATGTTCGAGATTTGTTGCAACAGGAATTTGGAAAGGTAAAGAACGACAGTATTTTGAAGAGTGATCCTTGGTTAAGAGAACGTCAGGAGAAGCGAGATTCAATACGTAAAGTGTCACGTGGAACAGAGAGTTTGGAATTTGAGTTTGAGTAGGATATTTGTTGGCACAAGCTTGGAAGCTTGCGCCAGCGAGTTTGAGTTTGAGTAGGATATTTGTTGGCACAAGCTTGGAAGCTTGCGCCAGCGAGTTTGAGTTTGAGTAGGATATTGTTGGCACAAGCTTGGAAGCTTGCGGTTTGGAATTTGAGTTTGAGTAAGATATTGTTGGCACAAGCTTGGAAGCTTGCGCCAGCGAAGGAAGCTTGCGCCAGCGCAAGTAAAAATTTATTTTAAAGTCCGGCTACTTTACGAAGACCTTGAATATTTTGGATAATAACCTTACGACCATCGATTTGGATAAGGTTTTCTTGTTTAAAGTCGGCAAGTAAACGAATTAAAGTTTCGGTAGCGGTACCTACGATAGAAGCTATATCTTCGCGACGCATATTAATTTTCACAGAACCATTTTCAAGGCTATCAGAACCATAAGTTTGATTTAGAAGCAGAAGCGTAGCTGCAGTACGCTCACGAACGGTTTTTTGCGCCATGTTCGTTATAGATTCTGTCATAATTTCCAGCTCTTTACAAGCCATTTTAAGTATTTTATGAGAGAAAGAGGCCGAATTAAATAAGGTTTCTAAGAAAGTAGATTTAGGAATAAAGCATAAATGCACATCTTCTAATGCTTCAGCAGAAACAGGATAAGATTCTTCAGCAAGAAGCGATTTATAACCTAATAATTCTCCAGGACCAACTATTTTTATGATTTGATCTCGACCATCTCCATGTCGATATACCTTAACTTTTCCATGTGTAATGCAATAAACTCCTATAGGAAAACTACCTTCTTGTAAAAAGATGCTTCCCTTTTTGAGATGCTGACATGTTTTTTGTGAATCTACTTTTTGTAAATCCGTAACGCCCAAATTACTCCATATGGAGTTTTTGAAGCTGGCACATGCCGCACAAGAGTGGTCAACCTGCTTTTTTTCAGCCATTATTGCATTAATAATCTACCACAAAAGTACAATATTTTTAATTAAATGACTTTAGTCATAAAGTTCAAGGTAAATATATAAGATTTTTGTACTATCAAGATTTACCAATGGAAGAGAGTAAACATAATCCACACACAAAAAAAAGAGAGCTTCCCTTAAATTTCGGATGTGAAATAAGTTATTTTGCCAAGGATATGCTAATTTGGGAGGAACGCTTAAAGGGCTTGGAATTAACAAATAATAGGGAAGAAATTAGAGAAACATTAAATCAACTTAATGAGCAATTGTTTATTCAGAAAACCTTATACAACAAGTTGATTAGCGACATTTATTTATTTCAATGCGAAATAGATTCACAACACGAGAAAAACAAATTAAACGATATAAATAAACCAGAACTTAATCATGATTCGTTAAAAGAAGAATTAGAAAAGTTCAAAAAACTCTATTCTCAATTTAAGGTTGATATTATGGATTTTACAGCAAAATGGATATAAATTTCGCTGTTTTTAAAGGGATTTTTGATTAGATTTGCGCCAAATATCCCTGATTTTTGAAAAAGATACTTGTTACCGGAGTTGCCGGATTCATCGGATTTCATTTTATGAAACGTGCTTTAGCAGAAGGCATGGAAGTAGTTGGTTTAGATAATATAAACGACTACTACGATGTAAATATTAAATATGCTCGTCTTGCTCAATTAGGGTTTGATAGTTCAGAAATTCAGTTAAAGTCTTTAGTTAGAAGCAAAACTAATCCACAGGCTCGATTTATTCAATTGGATTTATTAGATTCTGATGGTGTGATGCAATTATGTAAAGAGGAAAAGTTTGATGGTATTGTAAATCTTGCTGCTCAAGCTGGTGTGCGTTACTCTCTTACTCATCCGCATGTATATACTGAAAGTAATATTACTGGGTTTCTACATATTTTAGAAGCAGCCCGTCATACACAAGTTAAACACTTAGTATTTGCCTCATCTTCATCGGTATATGGACTTAACGATGAAATTCCATTCAGCACCAAACATAATACCGATCATCCCATTAGTTTATATGCAGCAAGTAAGAAAGCCAACGAATTAATGGCACATTCTTATTCGCATTTATACAATATTCCTTGCACTGGATTACGTTTCTTTAGTGCTTATGGGCCATGGGGAAGGCCAGATATGGCTTTATTTATCTTTACTCAAAAAATAATAGCAGGCGAACCAATTGATGTTTATAATCACGGTAAAATGAAGCGCGATTTTACCTATATAGACGACTTAGTAGATGGGGTATATAAAGTTCTACACCAAATTCCACAAGCAAATCCCGATTGGAAGAAGTCTACTGGACCATACGACCGCTCATCTGCACCATACAAACTGTATAATATTGGCAATAATGATCCAATAGAATTGAAAGACTTTATTGTTGCTTTAGAAGAAAAACTTAACAAAAAGGCAATATGCAATATGTGTCCAATGCAAGCGGGAGATGTTTCGCAAAGTTGGGCTGATTCATCAGAATTGATAGATGATGTTGCTTATGAACCTAAAACTACGGTGAAAGAAGGAATTTCAAAATTTGTAGATTGGTATTTAGAATTCTACAAACCATAAAACAATCTCATAAAGTATTCATAATGTTTAGATAACATGCTTGGCTGATATGCAAAATAACTTTGCAAACAGAAAACAGCTAAGTAATGAAATCAATTTTACATCTAATTTTTGTAGTTCTATTTTCTGTTAGTACAACTCAAGTTTTTGCTCAAGATGCTAAGCTTACGGGTCAATTAACAAATGAGAATGGAGAAGCGCTCATAGGAGCTAATATTATTGTGAAATCCCTTGGAAAGGGAACGATGAGCAATTTAGAAGGTAAATATTCCTTAATCTTGCCTCCAGGTACTTATGAAATAAGTATATCTTATATTGGTTATGAGACTGTTATTTGGAAAAATATAACATTATCTGCAAACCAAACCTTGGTAAAAAACGGGAAGTTGAAACCAAGAGAAAATAATCATTTAAACACCGTTGTAATAACTGCTCAGGCAAACAGACAAACAACTACTGCCATAGTTTTAGAACAGAAAAATGCATCTATTGTATTTGATGGTATAAGTGCAGAACAAATACGAAAGGCACCCGATAGAACTTCTGCAGATGTTTTGAAACGAGTTTCTGGAGCAACCATACAAGACAATCAATTTGTTGTTGTTAGAGGTCTTCCTGAGCGGTATAATGCCGCATATTTAAATGGAAGTCCGCTTCCCAGCTCTGAACCCGATAGAAAAGCCTTTTCTTTCGATATTTTCCCTTCAGCTTTACTTAACGATTTAAAGATTATAAAAACCGCTATGCCTTCTCTCCCGGGTGATTTTGCAGGCGGTTTAATAAGCGTTTCTACCCGCGAAATACCCGAAAAGAATTTTTACCAAATTCAAGTTGGTACAAATTTCAATGCTATTACCAGCTTTAAACCTTTTATTAGATCTAAAGCGGGAAAAACAGATTTTTTAGGTATAGATGATGGTACTCGTGCTTTGCCTAATAATATGCCTAGTAACGAAGAAATGCTCGCATTACAAAATGGGTTTGAAAAAGATAAATTGGTTCAAGTTGCGCAATCTATGCCCAATAATTATGAAAACAGAACCCTAAAAGCTATGCCAGGATTGAATCTTCAGTTTACTATGGGTAATGTAAAGAATTGGAATAAAAAAGGGGAGAATAAGAATAGTTTAGGTTCCGTATTTGCTTTAACATACAATTCTACACCTACTTATAGAGAAGCCGAAAGAGCAGAATTTGATGACCAAAACCACAAAATGGTTTCCTATTTCGATAAGCAGTACACGAAGAATGTTTCATTTGGTGGATTATGGAATTTAGCCCTTTCATTTGCACGAAATAATGACAATTCAAATAAAATATCGCTTAAGAATTTGGTGAATATTAATTCCTTTGATCAAATAGTAGAAAGGGAAGGAAGAGACTATATAAAAGGCTACGATATTAAAGCGTATAACACACTATACACACAAAATCGTTTGATTTCTTCACAATTAAATGGAGAACATACATTTAGCAAAAGAAAAGTCAAGCTTGACTGGGGACTGGGATACTCTAATTTAAATAGAATTACTCCTGATTACAGAACAACATTATATCAACGTGGAGATAGTTCTATGCCTTATATGATTCCTTTTTCGAATTCTGTTCAACCTAATATTGCAGGTAGATTTTTTTCGAATCAAAACGATCATTCGTACAATGCAGCGGCCGATTTAACCATACCTATTAAAAATGGGTCTAGTAGTCATCAGATCAAAATGGGGTCTATGTTACACTTCAAGAAAAGAAATTTTGAAGCTCGTCAATTTGGATATGCGCGTTATAAGTCGAATTCTAGTAATATTTCTGAGATATCTCAAATGAGTATAGATTCTGTGTTCGATTCAAGAAATATGGGAACCGAAGGATTGCTGATAAGAGAAGTTACAAAGTTGTCAGACACCTATGAATCGGAGCAAAATACTATTGCTGGATACCTTCAATTGGAGAGCTCATTTTTACGAAATAAACTAAAGTTTATATATGGAGTTCGGTTTGAATCGTATCGTCAAATTTTAAATACATACGCATTAGCAGACTCAAATCCCATTTCGATAGATACAACCGTTAACGATTTCTTGCCGAGTTTAAATATCATTTATACCCCACATTCCAAAATTAATCTTCGAATATCTGCTTCACAAACAGTTACAAGACCAGAATCCAGAGAATTAGCACCATTTTCCTTTTACGATTTTGGATTATTTGCTCTCGTGAGTGGTAATGCAAATCTGCAAAGAACCAAGATTAGCAATGCTGATTTTAGATTCGAATATTATCCTAAAACGGGTCAATTAGTATCCGCTTCATTCTTCTACAAATACTTCCAAAATCCTATCGAAAAGATCTTATTTCCTGGTGTGAATGAAGGAAGATTCTTTACCTATATAAATGTGCCCAAGGCATATACATATGGAACGGAATTAGAGTTACGATTGGCTTTATCAAGCTTTATGAAAAATAACAAATCAAGATTTTTAGATGATTTTGCATTAGTTGCCAATGCAGCTTATATGATATCTGAAGTGAATCTAGATGATGTAGTTGGGGTGGAAGAAAAAAGACCCATGCAAGGACAATCAAACATCATATTCAATGGGGGATTTATATATAACGATAGCAAACACCATTTTAGTGTGAGTTTTATGAGTAATTATGTGGGTAGAAGGATTTTTTTAGTTGGTAATGAATTCGACCCAAGTGTATGGGAAAATCCTCGTTGGCTATTAGATCTAACTGTGTCTAAAAGTTTCATAAAGAATAAATTAGAGTTGAAGTTATCGATTAAGGATTTACTTGCTCAGCGGTCTTACTTCTATGAAGATATAAATCAAAACAAGAAATTTGATAGAAATTCAGACAATATAAATTTCTCATACAAATACGGTCAACAAGCTAGTTTTAGTGCATCCTATAAGTTTTAATCTTTTCGTAATAAAGCCGTATTATTCAGGTAATAGTGGGTCTATACATTTGCTTGCAAATAGAAAAAATTATGAAAAAAATTCTTGCATTTGTATTAGGAGTAGTAAGTATAAACGTAGTTTATAGTCAGGCTCCCTTTTTTACTTACACAAATTATATAGGCGCATTTGAACCAGCGCCAGCGCAGCCTTGGACGGATTCCTGGACTAATTTTGATCCACAAAACACGAATTATCCAAATCCAACAGTTAGTATAACATCAAACATAACATCAAACACAACATGGACCTCAAACAATGTATATTTAATTGACGATCAATTTATTTACGTAAGAAACGGTGCAACTTTAACTATAGAGCCAGGAACTATAATAAGAGGAACTGGAAAGGGCACATTAATAATTGAAAGAGGGTCTAAAATTCATGCACAAGGAACAGTAAATAACCCCATTGTATTTACCTCTGCAGCACCAGCTGGAATGCGCGATTATGGTGATTGGGGAGGAGTAGTAATTTGTGGTGCAGCCCAACACAATTTAGCGGCAGGCCCTAATGCTATAGCTGAGGGTGGTATTGGTGATGCAAACGCTGGTGTAGGTGTGCATGGAGGAAATAACGATGAAGATAATTCTGGTGTGTTTAGTTATGTAAGAATAGAATTTCCTGGAATCTCATTAACTGCAAATTCAAATTCAGAAATTAATGGCTTAAGTATGTATTCTGTTGGACGCCAGACAAAAATAGACCATATTCAAGTTTCGTATAGTGGAGATGATTCATTTGAATGGTTTGGAGGAACCGTTGATGCTAAATATTTAGTAGCATATAGAGGATGGGACGATGATTTTGATACAGATAATGGTTATAGAGGACGTGTTCAATTTGCAGTTTCGGTTCGAGATCCAGAAATTGCTGACCAATCAGGTTCAAATGGATTTGAATCGGACAATGATTCACAAGGAACATTAAATACCCCAGTTACTGCACCTATATTTTCGAACGTAACAATTATTGGTCCCAATTACACGGGCTCAAGTTATACAACGGCTTCAGATTATAAAAGAGCCTTACATATTAGAAGAAACAGTTCTATTTCTGTTTATAATTCCATATTTACAGGTTATCCAGACGCCGGTATATTATTAGATTCACGACGAACTGTTGCAAATTATTGTAATCAAGATCTGCAGTTCAAAGGGAATATTTTAGCTGGAAATACAGGAGTTGTAAAATTAGCTAGTAATTCGGATACTCTTTGTGTAATGAATATTTCAGAGCTCAAAAATGCGATTGATGCAGATAATGATACTTTGGTCAATTCGAATGATGTTCAACTAGTGGATGCTTTTAATAATACCTTATCAAATAGAGATTTAAGGCCTACAAATGGTTCTATTGCAAGTACAGGAGCTATATGGGATTTTGTAGATGTGTTTTATGGCATAGAAGAAGGAATTAGCGCAAATTTGATAGAAGTATACCCGAATCCAGCTTCAGAAATAATTACGATAAAAGTTGAAAATGCTGGCAAAATTCAAGTTTTAGACATGACAGGAAGATTGGTTTATAATGTAGGAACAACTATAGGGAAAGAAAGTGTGGTAGATGTTTCCAAATGGTCAGCAGGAGTTTATCTGGTTCGGGTGGAAGTATTAGGCGAAGTATGGACTCGTAAAATAGTTAAGAGATAGAAGAATTCATACTTAGCAAAAAGGGGCAGGCAGTTCGTAAGGGCTGTCTGTTTTTGTTTGAATTGCTGTATATTTGCATAAAATTAGAACAAGATGAACATCACAATAGATCAATTAAAAGATCTTAGAAGCCGCCTGGATGCGGTGAGGGGGTCTCTTTGACGTGGATGATTTAAAAATCCGCATTCAAGAGGAAGAAAATATAACCTTGGACCCAGATTTTTGGAATGACCCAAAAAATGCTGAGAAAGTCAGCAAAAGCTTAAATAAAAAGAAAAATACCGTACAACAATACGAGGCTGTAGAGTCTCTATTGGATGATGCATTTGTTTTATTCGACTTCTTTAAAGAAGGAGAAGTGGAAGAAAGCGAATTAAACCAAGCATACGAAAAGGCAAAAGAAGGGGTTGATAACATGGAATTACAAATTATGTTATCTAAACCTGAGGATGCAATGGATGCAGTAGTGCAAATTACAGCTGGAGCTGGAGGAACTGAAAGTTGCGACTGGGCTTCGATGCTGTTACGTATGTATACCATGTATGCCGAGAAAAATGGCTTTAAAGTAATAGAACAAGATTACCAAGAAGGGGATGTTGCAGGAATAAAAACTGCTACTATTCAAATTAGTGGTCCTAATGCCTATGGATATTTAAAGGGCGAAAATGGAGTGCATCGTTTAGTTCGTATTTCTCCTTTTGATTCAAATGCCAAAAGGCACACATCTTTTGCCTCAGTTTACGTATATCCATTAAT
>Ga0079224_100007684_pt1 | contig 14504 bp, 14 predicted proteins | sample Stecom2015_FD_80414 | JGI IMG/M metagenome (GOLD analysis project Ga0079224, IMG submission 80414) | Agricultural soil microbial communities from Utah to study Nitrogen management - Steer compost 2015 | ecosystem: Environmental > Terrestrial > Soil > Agricultural land | place: USA: Utah...
CGATTGCGGAGGAAAGAGGACATGCCGAACGTTCCGAGATGCGGTGCGGGCGCATGGCTCCTCGTCGTCGTCGGGACCCTCTCCCCGGCCTCGGCAGCGCAGCCGGCCGAGAGCAACCCGCCCGGGATCGCGTCGACCTTCTCGATTCTCGCGTACGATCCGCAAACCGGCGAGATCGGCGGTGCGATTCAGTCGCACGTCTTCTCGGTCGGCAACGGCCTCTTGTGGGCCGAGGCAGGCGTCGGCGCAGTCGTGATCCAGGCCATCGCCGACGTGTCGTATGGGAAAAGAGCCCTTGCGCTTCTCGAGCAGGGCGTCCCTGCCGATGAGGTCGTGCAGCGCGTCTATGCCGACGATCCGGACCGATGGCGCCATGCGTGGCCGAAGACCGGCAGGCAATTCGCCGTCATCGACGCTCACGGACGACACGCCGCGTTGACCGGCACGGACGTCGCAGCATGGGCGGGGCATGCATCGAGCCCGCATGCGACGGCACAAGGCAATCTGCTCGCATCGGAAGAGGTCGTGCTCGAGATGATCCGCGCGTTCGAGGAAGCGGAAGGCCACCTGTCCGTGCGTCTCGTTGCGGCGCTTCGAGCGGGCCAGGCCGCCGGAGGCGACGTTCGGGGCATGCAATCCGCGGCCCTCGTGATCGTCAAAAAGGACGGCGGCGTATGGCTGAACAACGACGTCGTCATGCGCCTTCAGGTCGACGATCATCCCGATCCGATCAACGAGCTCGGCCGGCTCGTCGACCTCGCGCTCGACGCGCATCAGAGGATGGACGCGCTGCGGCGGGCGGTCGAAGGCGGGACTCCGATGCGCGACGAAGCATCTCTCGACGAGACCCTGGACGAGACTTGATCGTGCGCGCAGAAACGCTGATCGACGCCGCCGCGCTCCGTGCGCATCTCGACGATCCCGCGCTCTCGATCTTCGACTGCCGCTTCTCGCTGGCCGACCCGTCGGCCGGACGCAAAGCCTATCTGGCGGGGCACGTGCCCGGCGCGCGTCATGCGGACATCGACGACGATCTGAGCGGACCGCGCGTCGCCGGCGTCACGGGCCGGCACCCTCTGCCCGACCGACACGCGTGGATCGCCCGCGTCGAAGCGTGGGGCGTTTCGCCGAACCACCAGGTCGTCGCCTATGACGACTCGGGCGGCGCGTTCGCCGCGAGACTCTGGTGGATGCTGCGCTCGATCGGTCACGCGGCCGTCGCCGTTCTCGACGGCGGCTGGCGCGCATGGGTCGACGCCGGCTACCCGACGACGACCGAGCTTCCGCCGGACCCCGCGCCGTCGCGCACGGACTACGCGCGCCGCCGGCCGCTCACGCGGGTCGTGACCGCCGACGAGATCGACGGACGCCGCCAGGCCCTGCTCGATGCGCGCGATGCCGCGCGGTTCCGCGGCGACGTCGAGCCGATCGACCCGGTCGCCGGGCACATCCCAGGCGCCCGCTGCGCGGCGTCGAGCGGGAATCTCGACGAGCGCGGCTTCTTCAAGCCGAGGGACGCGCTCCGCCGGCGCTTCGAAGCGCTTCTCGAGGGCGCGCCCGGTCACGACGTCGTGTGCTACTGCGGCTCCGGCATCACGGCCGCGCACAACATCCTCGCGCTCCGCCACGCAGGGTTCGACGAGCCAGCGCTCTATGCGGGCTCATGGAGCGAATGGATCAACGACCCGTCGCGCGGCATCGCGACGGGAGATCACTGAAACGCGACCTCCGCGAAGCTGCGGAGCTTGCGCGAATGCAGCCGGTCGCGCTCGTGCGCGCGCAGCCTCTCGAGCGCGTCGAGGCCGATGTCGAGATGCTGCCCGACCCGCTGCCGGTAGAACTCGCTCGCCATGCCGGCGAGCTTGATTTCGCCGTGCATCGGCTTGTCGGACACGCAGAGCAGCGTGCCGTAGGGCACGCGGAAGCGGAACCCGTTCGCGGCGATCGTCGCCGACTCCATGTCGAGCGCGATTGCGCGCGACTGCGAGAGCTTGCGAATCGTCGTCGCGTTGTCGCCGATCTCCCAGTTGCGGTTGTCGACGCTGCAGACCGTGCCCGTGCGCATCACGCGCTTCAGCTCGAAGCCGGTCAGGCCCGTGACCGCGCCGACCGCCTGCTCGAGCGCGACCTGCATCTCCGCGAGCGCCGGGACAGGCACCCACAGCGGGAGCTCCTCGTCGAGCACGTGATCCTCGCGGACATAGCCGTGCGCGAGCACGTAGTCGCCGATCTTCTGCGAGTTCCGCAGCCCCGCGCAGTGACCGAGCATCAGCCAGGCGTGGGATCGCATCACGGCGACGTGATCGGTGATGTTCCGCGCGTTCGAGGGACCGGTGCCGATGTTGATCATCGTGATGCCGTCGCGGTCGGGCTTCAGCAGATGGAACGCCGGCATCTGCGGCATCCGCTCCGGAGGCACGCCCGACACCGGCCCGTCGCTGCCCGGTGCCGTCATGACGTTGCCCGGCTCGACGAATCCCTGCCACTCGCCGTGCGCGGCGGCGAGGCGCTCGCGGCAGATGCGGGCGAAGGTGTCCACGTAGAACTGGTAGTTCGTGAAGATGACGAAGTTCTGGAAGTGCTCCGGGTCCGTGCCCGTATAGTGATGGAGCCGGTGCAGCGAGTAGTCGACGCGCGCGGCGCGGAACAGCGCGAGCGGCGCCGGCTCGCCCGGCACGCGCCGGAGCGTCCCGTTCACGATCGCGTCGTCCATCGCAGCGAGATCCGGCGTGTCGAAGACGTCGCGCAGCAGGCGGCGGCTCGCGGAGCCTGCCGAATCCACGGCGATGTTCACGTCGCGCCGATAGGCGAAGTGCACCGGAATCGGCTCCGTCGATTCGCCGATGGCAACGGGCACGCCGTGATTCTCGAGCAGGAGCCCGATCTGCTCGATGTAGTAGTCGCGGAAAAGGTCCGGCCTCGTCACGCTCGTCTCGTGCACCCCGGGACCCGCGACGAAGCCGTAGGACAGCCGGGAATCGAGACGGCCGTACGTCTCCGTCGTGATCCGCACGAGCGGGTAGACGGCGCGGACGCGGCTTTCGAGATCGGCGCCGCTCGCATAGGCCTCGAAGCGCTCGCGAAGGAAGGCCGTGTTGCGCTCGTAGATCTCCCCGAGGCGGGCGACGGCGGCCGCCGCGTCGTCGAAGAGCTCGGTCGGAATCGGCGGCGGCGAAACGGTACGTAAATCGTTCATTCGACTAGGTTCCATCCTAGACGGCGCCCAGGCAAGGGCCGGCGCCCTTGGCATGCCGATTGCATTTCCGCTCCGCGAGGGGAATCCGTCCGAAAGGCGTCGACGACATGAATGGCCGCGAAGAAGGTCGGTCCGCGTTCCGCCCGACGAAGCCGAGGAGATCCTTCATGAGAGTCGCCGACGTGATGAGCCGCGAGGTCGAGCTCGTGTCTCCGGAAGCCACCGTGCAGGAGGCGGCCACCGTCATGGCCGAGTACGACGTCGGCGCCGTGCTGATCGGCGCCGGCGACTCGATCGAGGGCATCCTGACGGATCGCGACATCATCCTGCGCGCGATCGTCAACGGCCGCAATCCCGCCGAGCTGCGCGTCAGGGACATCATGTCGACGACGCTTTTCATGTGCCGTGACGACGATTCGCTCGAGGACGCCTTCCGCATGATGAGCGAGCGCCAGGTGCGCCGGCTGCCGGTGCTCGACCAGGACGGCAGGCTCGCGGGCATCGTCGCGTTGAGCGACCTCGGCCGCCTCGAGCGCGACCCGCAGCGCGTCAGCGAGACGTTGCGGGAGCTGGCCGAGCCGCACCGGCGGAAGGCCGCCGCCGGATCTTCCCGCGCGGACCAAGGCTCCGACACGGAGCGTCCCGAAGACACTCTGTGACGCTCGACCAGGCGCTCGCGTTCATCATCGTCGTCGGCATGATGGGCCTCTTCGCATGGGGCCGCCTCCGCTACGACCTCGTCGCGCTGCTCGCGCTCTTTTCGGCCGTCGCGGTCGGCATCGTCCCTCCCGACGAAGCGTTCTCCGGCTTCGGCAACGACATCCTCGTGATCGTCGCCACCGCGCTCCTCGTCAGCGCGGCCGTATCGCGCTCGGGCGTCATCGACATCGTGCTGCGCCGCGTAAGTCCTTATCTCAGGTCGCCGACGACGCAAGTGCTCGGCCTCGTCACGGCCGTCACGCTCCTGTCGGCATTCGTGAAGAACATCGGGGCGCTCGCGATGCTGATTCCGGTCGCGCTGCAGCTCGCGCGGCGCACGGGCACGTCGCCGTCGTGCCTGCTGATGCCGATGGCGTTCGGCTCGCTGCTCGGCGGCCTGATGACGCTGATCGGCACGTCGCCGAACATCATCGTGTCCCAGATGCGCGAGCAGATCTCGGGAGAGCCGTTCAAGATGTTCGACTTCTTCCCGGTCGGTCTCGGCCTGTCGGCGGCCGGCGTCGTGCTGCTCGCGCTCACGTATCGGTTGCTGCCGACGTCGCGCAAAGGCGTATCGACGATGGACGCCGCGTTCAACATCGAGGGGTATACGGCCGAGGCGCGCATGCCGGCCGAATCCCCTTTCGTCGGCCGCACCGTCGCGGACCTCGAGGCGCTCGGGGAAGGCGACGTCGAGGTCGCAACGATCATCCGCGAGCGCTTCCGGCGCTACACCCCTTCCGACAGCTGGACCTTGAACGCCGAAGACGTGCTTCTGCTCGAAGGCGAGCCGAGCGCGATCGAGCGCGTCGTCGGTCAGGCGCGGCTGAAGCTCGCGTCCGAGGAAGAGGAGGAAGAGGAGGCTCCGGACAAGGACGGCAAGCGCGACAATGTCGGCGTCGTCGAGGCCGTCGTGCGCAACGACTCGCCGCTCGTCGGCCGCTCGGCGGCGCAGATTCGTCTCTCCCAGCGCTTCCAGGTCCGCGTGCTCGCCGTCAGCCGCAGCGGCGAGCGGATCGCGCACCGGCTTCGCTCTCTGAGATTCCGCCCGGGCGACGTCGTCGTGCTGAAAGGCAACCTCGAGCAGCTGCCGGACACGCTCGGCGAGCTGCGCTGCCTGCCGTTGGCCGGACGTGACCTCCGGCTCGGACGCGGCGGCCACAGCTACGTGCCCGTGCTCGTTCTCGCGGCCGCGATGGTGCTCGTCGCGCTGGACGTCATACCCGTCGCGATCGCATTCTTCGGCGCGGCCGTGCTCCTGCTGCTGTTCCGCTCGCTGAGCCTGCGGGAAGCCTACGAGGTGATCGACTGGCCGATCCTCGTGCTGCTCGGCGCGCTGATCCCGATCAGCGAGGCGATCCGCACGACAGGGGGCACGGACCTCATCGCGGGCTGGCTCTCGTCCGCGACCGGGCCCCTGCCGCCTCTCGCCGCGCTCGCATTGATCATGATCGTCGCGATGATCGTCACGCCGTTCCTGAACAATGCCGCGACCGTGCTCGTGATGGCGCCGATCGCGGCGAGTCTCGCCGCTACGCTAGGCTTCGCGCCCGACCCGTTCCTGATGGCCGTGGCGATCGGTGCCGCATGCGACTTCCTGACCCCGATCGGCCACCAGTCGAACACGCTCGTGATGGGCCCCGGCGGGTATCGCTTCGGTGACTACTGGCGGCTCGGGCTGCCGCTGTCGATCGTCGTCGTAACCGTCGGCGTCCCGCTGATCGCGCTCGTGTGGCCGCTGACTAGAGCGTGACGAGGAACCCGTCCGGCGCCCGAAGCTGCACGACCGACAGCATGTTGATCGCCGCGTGCGCGAAGATAGCGGGCCACAGCGTTCCCCACCGCAGCGTGAACGCGGCCAGCACGAGCCCGAACAGCGCGGTCTGCACGACACCGTAGACGCCCTGATAGAAATGGCCGAGCGCGAACAGCGCGCTCGAGATCAGCACCGGCGGCCAGAACCCGCCGACGAGCTCGCGAGCGCGCGTCAGCAGCAGTCCGCGCGCAACGATCTCCTCGTAGAAGCCGACGAGAAGCAGCAGCGCGAAGACCGCCGCAAGCGGAGTCTCGTCGGTCAAGCCGACGGCAAGCGACTCGAGGCCCGCGATGTGCTCCTCGAGGGTGCCGGGCGACAGCGCGACGATCGAGAGCGTCAGGAGCAGGTTGACGCCGAACCCTGCGAGGAGAACGATCAGCGCCCGCCCGAGATCGCCTCGCCGAGGGGCCCGCAGGCCGATCCGGTCGAAGCCCTGCTCCCGGGCAGCGAGCAGCAGATAGACGCCGCCGAGAACGAGCAAAGCCTGCACGAGCAGCACGGCCGCGAGATTCGGGGTTTCGAGCGAGAAGAGGCCGACGACGATGCCCGCGCCGATTGCGCAGGCCGGCACGAGCAGGATCACGGCAACGATATCGAACGCCGCCTGCCGCCGGGAGACGGGTGCAACGGCCTCGGGCGGCGCGTCCTCCGCCGTGCTCATGTCGGGATGCCTTGCTGCATCGAATCATTCTACCCGGCATGCGTGCCGAGGCCGCCGGTACCGATACCGTGCCGTCGCGAGCTTCCCTTTGCGGCGAAGCATGTGTTTATCGTGATGTGCTTCACATTCGAGCGCATTGCCATTTTTCGGCATTTTTCATCCGGTCCATGGCCATTTCGTGCTGCGAAGCTGCGACTGTCGAAGTTGAGGGGCTCATGATGACGCTGACCCGCACCGATTCGATGGCCGCGGCCGCCGCCGGAGCGTTCCTCTGCCTGCTTGCGGGCGAGTCGGTGCTCTTCGCGGACGACCCGTTCGATGCGGATCCGCCGACGGCTTGCGGCGCATGCGGCGAGCAGAACGAGCTCGCGCCGTTTGGCGCCTTCGGGGACACGTACCACGTCGGCACGGCGCACCTCGCCGCCGCGCCGGTCGTCTCCGACGGAGCCGGTGCGTGCCGGGATGACGCGCTTTCGGCTTCGACCGCGCTCGAGCGAAGGATCGCCGCGGAGCGTCGGTCGGCCGCGGCGCTGCACATGGATTTCTAGGAATGGACAACCGAAGAGGGAGAGCCGGAGAGGGAGAACCGATGAGGCTGCAACGCTCGATCGACATCGCCGTCGCAGCGACAGGACTCGTCCTTTCGAGCCCGCTGCTGTGCTTGATCGCCTGGATGATTCGCCTCGACGACGGCGGCCCCGTGCTGTTCACCCAGATCCGCGTCGGCACCGGCCGCGCGCCCTTCCGGATCTACAAGTTCCGCACGATGCGCGACGGTGCGACGACGCGAGTCGGCCGGTGGCTCCGGCAGACGGGCCTCGACGAGCTTCCACAGCTCGTCAACATGCTGCGCGGCGAGATGAGCCTGATCGGCCCGCGGCCGCTGACGCCCGAGGACGTCGAGCGGCTCGGATGGGACGGCGATTCGCACGCGGTTCGCTGGAGCGTCAGGCCGGGGATCATCGGGCTCGCACAGCTCTATGCCGGCGCCGGCAAGCGCCTCTCGTGGTTTCTCGACATGGTCTATGTTCGCGACCGCCGGCTTGCGCTGGACGCCGGAATCTTTGCCGCGACGGCGGTGATCGGCGTCGTCGGCAAACGGCGAGTTCGCGGCTGGCTGCGCGCCTATCGCCGCCGCCGAAGCGCCGCGACGGCGACCGTCAACGGCAGACGCACGGCGCGCCGGCCGGCGCTCGTCGACGGCGGCAGCGCGTGGCCGGCCATGCCTCGCTGAATCCGGCAAGGCCGTGCGCCGACCTTTCTGCGCGGCCGCGTTTCTGGTCCTGCTGACGGCAGGCTGCGGAGGCGGCTCGTCCTCCGGCCGCGGTCCGGCGGCGCCGCCGCCCGACGATAGCGCTCCGTCCGGCCTCGACTCGCGGCCCGTGAACCTGACGTGCGTAGCGCCGCCGCGAGCCGATCCCGCGGCGTCCGAGATCGCGCTCGAGCCGGTCTTCGCCGCGCTGTCGTTCGCGCAACCGCTCGGCATGCTGCAGATGCCCGGAGACGACAGCCGTTGGTTCGTGCTCGAGAAGGGCGGCACGGTGCGGGTGGTCGCGAGCGAGCCGGGCACGGCCGCCTTCGACGCCGACTTCCTTCGCCTGAACGTCAACGCGAGCGGTGAAGGCGGCCTGTTCGGCATGGCCTTCCACCCCGACTACCCCGCGGACCCGCGCGTATTCGTGTCCTGGACGGAAGGCTCGGCGCCGATGACGTCCGTCGTCGCGCATTTCGTCAGCCTCGACGGCGGCGCAACCCTCGATCCCGGCTCCCGCTCCGACGTCATTCGCGTGAACCAGGACGCATCCAACCACAACGGGGGGCACATCGCTTTCGGCCCCGACCGGCATCTCTACTTCGCGCTCGGCGACGGCGGCGGCGGCGGCGACCCGCTCGACCGCGCGCAGGACACGACGAACATGCTCGGCGCGATGCTGCGGCTCGACGTCGACGGCGCCGCGCCTTATGCGATCCCGTCCGGCGCGAACGGCAATCCGTTCGCGGATCAGCCGCCGTGTCCGCCCGATCACTCGGCGGGCTCGAGCTGCCCCGAGATCTTCGCCTGGGGCCTGCGGAATCCGTGGCGATTCTCGTTCGATCGCGAGACCGGCAAGCTCTGGGTCGGCGACGTCGGTCAGGGCGCGCGCGAGGAGATCGACATCGTCGAGCGCGGCGGCAACTACGGCTGGGACTGCCGGGAAGGCTTCGTCGCGCACGGCAGCCCGTCGCCCGCATGCGCGAACGTCACGAATGCGGTCGACCCGGTGCACGATTACCCTCGTGCGCTCGGGCAGTCCGTCACGGGCGGCTACGTCTATCGAGGCACCGCGATTCCGGCGCTCGCGGGTCAGTACGTGTTCGGCGACTTCGTCAGCGGCCGCATCTTCAGGCTGATCGGCGACGGGCAAGGCGGCTACGTCGCCGACGAGCTGCTCGACACCGAGCTGCAGATCGCTTCGTTCGCGGAGGGGCCGAGCGGCGAGCTCTATGTCGTCGACCTCGGCGGCACACTGCACCGTATCGTGCCGGCGGACGGCGGCGGGAGCGGCGAAGAAGGGCCAAACGTAGCCGAGCGCTTGTCCGCGACGGGCTGCGTGGACCCGTCGGATGCGACGGTTGCGGCCGCAGGGACGGTTCCTTACGGCGTGGCCGCTCCGGCCTGGTTCGACGGCGCCGTGCGCGAGCGCTTTCTCGCGCTTCCGGAAGGCACCGCGATCGCGATCGACGGCGGCGGCAAGCTCGTCTTCCCCGTCGGCACGGTGCTGATGGAGCGGTTCCGCGTCGACGGCGCGCCGATCGAGACTCGGCTTCTGATGCAGCATGCAGAGGGCGATTGGGGCGGCTACAGCTACGCGTGGGACGCGTCGCTGCAGGACGGCGTGCTCGTCGACGGCGGACGGACCGTCGACCTCGGCGGCCGGCAGTGGCAGTTTCCGAGCAGCGCGGACTGCGCTGCGTGTCATCGCTCGTCGGCCGGTGTCGCGCTCGGCCTCGAGGCCGCGCAATTGAACCGCTCGTTCACGTATCCGCTCACCGGCCGGACAGCCAATCAGCTCGCGACGTTCGATTCGATCGGCCTCTTCGCGTCGCGCGCGGTGCCGGAAACATTGCCCGCGCTGCCGTCACCCGACGACCCGGCCGCAACGCCCGAGCAGCGGGCGCGCGCCTATCTGCACGCGAACTGCGCTCACTGTCACGGGGCCGCGCAGCTCGCGGGACTCGACTTGCGCTACAGCACTTCGCTCGCGCTCACCGGAACCTGCGACGTGCCGCCCGCGCGAGGCGATCTCGGCCTCGAGAACGCGCGGATCGTCGCCCCGGGCGATTCCGACCGCTCCGTGCTCGTCGCCCGCATGTCGCGGCGGGACGTGCACGGCATGCCGCCGCTCGGGTCGTTGGCGACGGACGACGTCGGGATCGCGCTGATCCGGGCCTGGATCGACACGCTCGCCGGCTGCGGATGAGGCGTCTGCGCCTCTATCCGTTCTCGAGCGCTCCGATGAATCGACGACACCACGCGTGGATGTCGTTGCGGGTAAGAATCTCCATCATCGCGCGATAGCGATCCCGCCGCTCCGCGAGCGGCATCTCGATCGCGCGCTGCATGCCTTCGGCAACGCCTTCCCGATCGAACGGATTCACGAGCACGGCCCCTTCCGCGAGCTCGATCGCGGCGCCGGCGAGCCTCGACAACACGAGGACTCCGGGATCGTCCGGATCCTGGCTCGCGACGTACTCCTTCGCAACGAGGTTCATGCCGTCCCGTATCGGCGTCACGAGTCCGACTCGCGCGAGACGGAAGAGCGCCATCAGCAGGCTGCGGTCGTACGAGCGGTTCAGGTAGCGAATCGGTACCCAGTCGACCTCCGCGAAGCGGCCGTTGATGTTTCCGGCCGCCTGCTCGAGCTCGTTGCGGATCGCCATGTAGGTGTCGACCTCTGAGCGCGTCGGCGGCGCGATCTGCATGAACGCGACGTGACCGCGCAATGTCGGATAGTTCTCGAGCAGGCTTTCGTAGGCCCGAAACCGAAGCTCGAGGCCTTTGCTGTAGTCGAGGCGGTCGACGCCGATGATCAGCTTGCGATCGCGCAGGCTGACGCGAAAACGCTCCACCTGCGGCCGCTCGAGATTGTCCGTGCTGAGCGAGCGGCATTGCTCGACGTCTATGCCGATCGGAAACGCAGCGGCGTTGAACACGCGGCCGAATGCGCGGATCCTGCCGTCGTCGAGCACCTCGCCTCCGATATCCGGCTGCGTGAAACACTCGCGGAGCGCGTCGACGTCCGGCTGCGTCTGCAATCCGACGACGTCGTAAGCAGACAGCGCCTTCAGGAGCACGTCGTAGCGCGGCAAGGCCTTCAGCACATCGAAGCCGGGGAACGGCACGTGCAGAAAGAAGCCGACCGGGCGATCGACGCCTGCTTCTCGCAGCGTCTGGCCAAGCGGAAAGAGGTGATAGTCGTGCACCCAGATGAGGTCGTCGGGCTGGAGCAGCGGAATCAGGCGCTCCGCGAACAGCCGGTTGACTCGCCAATAGGCCTCATGATCGCTGCGGCTGTACGAGAAAAAGCCGAGCATGAAGTGGAGCAGCGGCCACAGCGTGTTGTTGCTGTAGCCCGCGTAGTAGCCGGTGAAATCGTCCTCGCCGATGTCGATCGTCGCGAACCGGACGTTGCCGGACGTCGTGAGCTTTGCCGGGCCGGGCTCCCCGTCGATGGTCCGGCCGCTCCAGCCGAACCAGAGGCCGCCCTGCTCCTTGAAAGCGGCCATCAGACCGACCGCGAGCCCGCCGGCAGACTTTCCGCTCCGCGGAATGGCAACTCGATTCGAGACGGCGACCAGCCGGCTCATCGACCCTCGCTCATCGTTCCCGTGCCGATGTCATTATGCCCGCCGTGCCGAGCGCGGCGCAGCGCATGAACACGGATCACGGCGCGAGACGGGGCGAGACGGCCGGACCAAGCCGGTCAGCGCTTGCGGCGCTGGCCGCGCTCGACGCCCGCTCGGTCCGCGGAATCGCGTGCGTCGTCGCGCGCATTCGCTTGGCGGCTCGTGCTGCCCGGCGCGACAACGGCAACGGGATCGCTCGCGGGAAAGGTCATCTCGAGCGCGTCGTCGAGCTCCTGATCGAGCGTGTCGGGAGTCTTTTGCATCAGTCCACTGTACGCCAGATAGTCCTGTCGGGACAGAGGCACAAATGCTGATACGGCCCGCGCGTTTACCGCGATACGAGCCGCTCGAGCCAACCGAGCACATCGTCGACGCCGGCGAGGCGCCAGCGCGCGAGCGTCGGCCCGTCGCCGACCTTGACCGATACGCCGCCGAGCGCGTTCACCGAGCGAAAGCCGGTCTCGTCCGTCACGTCGTCGCCGATAAAGACGGGCGTGCGCCCTGCAAACGGAGGCTCCGCCATGAATAGCTCGATCGCCCTGCCCTTGTCCGCGACGCCCGGCTTGATCTCGAGCACGTAATGGCCGAGCAGGATCTCGATGTCGGGAGGCGTCTCGTCCTGAAGCTCGCCGGCCAGACGATGAACGTCTTTCTCGAGCTCCGGCCTGTTCCTGTAATGCACCGCGAACGCGGTTCCCTTGTCCTCGATCCACACGCCTTCGTGCCGTGCGACGAACGGCTCGACCTTGCGGCGCATGTGCTCGAGGCCCTCGCTCGGGGCGAACGACGAGACGCGGCCGTCCGGGCCGCGGCGCTCGAGCCCGTGAACTCCGGCCGCAAGGCAGGTATGCGGCGACAGGATGCGGTCCACCTCGTCGATGCGCCGTCCGCTGATCACGGCGACCGCGCCGCCGCACGAATCGAGCACCTTCGGCAGCAGCCCGCGCAGCCGGGCGGACGCGCGTGTGAGACTCGGGTGCTCGACGATCTCGACGAGCGTGCCGTCGAGATCGAGAAAGAGCGCGGGGCGGCTCGGCCAAGGCGGAGGCGAGGTTCCGATCATTGCGCTCCTACTCCGGGTTCGGGCTGAGCGAGCGGCGCTCGTCGCAGCGACGAGGGACGGATGCCTGTCTTGCGCATTCCGTTTATAGTTCGAAGCGAAACCAAGAACAGCTGGACCGGCCCGGCGAGGGGCTGCGCGTCTCGCGAGCCGGCAATCCACGGGGGAGAATCATATGCGCAAGAGTGCCGCGGCCGCGATCGTGCTCGCTTTGTGGGCCTCGACCGCGTTGTCGGCCGACGAGACGAGCTTCGAGGCGCGCCTGTCGACGGTGCCGATCGACCCTGCAACGGCCGCCACGGTGACCGGGCTCGGCGAAGCCCGCGCGACGCTCGACGGCTCGACGCTCGTCGTCTCGGGCACCTTCAACGGGCTGCAGGGGCCTGCGACCGCCGCGCGCCTGCATCTCGGAACGCATACCGGCGTGCGCGGCGACGCCTTCGCCGATCTCGTGGTCACGGACTCCACGACGGGCTCGATCTCGGGCTCCGTCGAGCTTTCGCCCGAGCAGCTCGACGCGCTCAGATCCGGCCGCGTGTACATTCAGCTCTATAGCGAAGCCGCGCCGGACGGTAACCTGTGGGGCTGGCTGCTCGGCGACTGACCCGCCGACGGGCTAGCGCAGCTGCGGCAGCACGCGCGCGCCGAACACGTCGATGAACTCCGGCTGATCGCGCGCGACGTTGTGCAGGTACACATCCTCTATTCCGAGCTCGGCATAGACCTGCAAGTGCTCGATATGCCGGACGGGATCGGCGGATACCGGCAGCGCGTTGGCGACCTCGTCGACGGACACGAAACGCGCCGCGGCCTCGAACTGCTTCGGCGTCCGAAGCACGGCCAGCACGTCGGTCCCGAGCAGGTTCGCTGCCCATTCGCGATGCGCCGCGGACCTCGCGTCGGCCTCCGTCGGCGCCCAAGCGAACGCGCATTGCACCTTGATCGGCTTCCCTTCTCCGCCGCCGTCGCGAAACGCGTCGATCAGCGACCGTAGCGCGTCGGGCGCGGCCCCGACCGTCATCAAGCCGTCCGCCCAGCCGCCGAGCCAGCGCGCCGTCGCCGGCGTCAGAGCCGCGCCGAAGACGGCGGGAGGACGGGCGGGCCGCGTGTACAGCGTCGCCTCCTCGACCGTCACCCGCCCATAGTGCGTCACCGTCTCGCCGGCCCAGAGCGCGCGCATCACCTCGATCGACTCGAGCAGCCGCGCGTTGCGCTCGCTCTTCGCCGGCCAGTGCGCTCCGCAGATGTGCTCGTTCAACGCCTCGCCGCTGCCGACCGACAGCCAGAAGCGATCCGGGTACATCTCGGCGAGGGTCGCGGCGGCCTGAGCGATGACGGCCGGATGGTAACGCCAGCCGGGCGCGCTCACGCAGCCGAAGTCGAGGTTCGTCGCGCACAGCGCGGCGCCTAGCCACGACCACGCGAACCCGCTCTGCCCCTGCGACGGCACCCACGGATGGAAGTGATCGGAGCACATCGCCGCGTCGAAACCCGCCTGCTCGGCGAGGCGGACGTATTTGAGGAGCGTGCTCGGCGAGTGCTGCTCGTGGGAAGCGTGATAGCCGTAGCGGGTCATGTCCCGCCCTATTCTTCAAGAGCGGTCTCCGCCGAATAATGAGGATGCCTACCGACGGCCGCGCGCCGTTACGTATGCATCACGAACTTCGCGCGCCGCTCGGCGATGCGCCAGCCGTCCATCGTCAGCTTGAAGTGATCCTCGAGCTCGCCGATCAGCGTGCGGGAGTCGCATTTCGCGCCGAAATGCTTGTCCGAGTTCAATGCGTCGGCGGAGTACAGCACGACGTAGGTCGTCGCGTGCGCCGAGTGCGGTGATTCCACCTGCACGAGAATGTTCGTGCACATGTGCCGGGTGATGCGATTGCGCGGCCGCGTTCGATAAGACTCGACGATCTCGTCGTGCCCGCACAGCGGCTCGCCGTTCGGTCTATGCAAAAGCCCGTCGCTCGTGAAGAGCGCTGCGAACGCCGCAAAGTCCTGTCGGTCGTTCGCCGCGATCGACTCGAGCACGAGACGCGTGCACGCATGCTCGATCAGCAGGCGTTCCTGCTCGCTTATCGTGGGTGTCGTCATGGCCGTCAAGGATAGCGCATCGACGTGTGTGTAATGTCGCTGACGCTCCCCGCCGACAGCACTTCTCGCCGTTCCGATCGCGGAGCCTCGGCTC
>Ga0079224_100007685_pt1 | contig 14503 bp, 14 predicted proteins | sample Stecom2015_FD_80414 | JGI IMG/M metagenome (GOLD analysis project Ga0079224, IMG submission 80414) | Agricultural soil microbial communities from Utah to study Nitrogen management - Steer compost 2015 | ecosystem: Environmental > Terrestrial > Soil > Agricultural land | place: USA: Utah...
GAACTCGGCAAGGACTTCGAGTTCGTGACCTACCCGATCGATGCGCACGGCTGGCAGAGCCCGTGGGCCAGGCGGGATTCGCAGCGGCGGATGCAGAAGCTGTGGGAGAAGGTATTGCTGGACTAGTCGTTGTGCTGAGTCGTGAGATGTGAGTCGTGAGTCGTGAGTCAGGAGAGGTGAGATGCCTCCGATCGGCCGTCGAAGCAGTAGCTCACCATCCACGATTCACGGTATACGATGCGAAAGCTCCACTTCGCGCTGAGCACGGAGGGCTGCTTGTCCGCGGCATCGGAAATAATGGACGGGAGATCGTGCATCCTGCGACGACTCACATCTCACGACTCACGACTCACGACTCCTGACCCACGACTCCCGACTCCTGGCAACCAACCACTCCCTTCACATCCACCCGCGTCTCCTGAACCACACATAGATGGCCACCGACACGCCGGCCATCGCCAGCAGCACCGCCGGGTATCCGTACGGCTTCGCGAGCTCGGGCATATATCGGAAGTTCATTCCATAGATGCCGACGATGAACGTGAGAGGCAGGAAGAACGCCGAGAAGACCGTGAGGATCCGCATCACCTCGTTGGTGCGCTTGGCGGACATCGACAGCTGGACCTGCAGAAGCTGGTTCACCTCGTCGAGCAGTTGGTCGACCCAGAACAGGTAGGCGTCTGCCGCGTCGCGCATTTCCTGGTTGAGCGGATCGCCGCGTTCAGCGGGAGGCATCATCTTCTGCAGTGCCAGCGAGGTCTGCCAGAGGATCCGCCGGGTGAGCGTCAACCTACGCTTGATGTTGAACGCGTCACGGGTGGTGGGCGATGAGCCCTGATCGGTGAACACCCCCTCCTCGAATTCATCGAGAAGACTCTGGGTGCGCTCCAGGGGCCAGTCATAGGACTCGAATGCAGCCAGCACCAGCCCCGTGATCAACGACTGCACCGACCTGCTGCCATTCTCCGTCCTGACCTTGTCGCGGAGTGCCGCGATCTCGGTGAGCTCGATCCGCCTGACCGTGAGAATGAGCGAACCGCGGTGGAAGACCGCGATCTTGCGGGTGAGCTGCTGGATGGTGGACGAGTCGTCCGGGGCGGCGTGATCGCGGGCGCGCAGGATCAGGAACGCGGCGTCGTCAATGCGCTCGAATTTGGGCAGGTGCTCGGGGTCGAGGCAGTCTTCCACGACGGTGGTTGGGAGCCCGTACTCCCTCGCGATCTCCTGGAGTTCCTCGCGAGTCGGACCGACGACATCGATCCAGTGACAATCCACACGCGTGACGACGTCGTGCCGCATTGATCGCCCCTGGTCGTGGTGTTGTCGGCGAGTATCGCCGGAACGGCGTCAGGCGGCCGAGGCCACCAGGTCGCGCGACAGGTACTCGGAGAAGATCTCCTCGGCTTCGCGCATCGTCTCGACCTGGAAGAGTCGCTGACGCAGAGCGTTGGCACCCGGCATTCCACGGGTGTACCAGCCGAAGTGCTTGCGGAACTCCAGGACGGTCCGGCGAGAATCCCCCTGGAGCTCGATGGCAAGGTTGGCGTGCTCCAGCGCCACTGCGAACCGCTCGGCTGCGGTCGGAGCGGCCGGCAACTCCTGTCCGTCGAGCAGGGCACGGGCGTCGCGGAACAGCCAGGGATTGCCGAAGGAACCGCGGCCGATCATCACGCCGGCACACCCGGTGTGGTTCTTCATCCGGATCACGTCCTCGGCGGAGTTCACGTCGCCGTTGCCGATCACCGGGATGCTCAGCGCCTCGACAACTGCCGCGATCTCGTCCCAGTCGGCTGAGCCAGTGAACATCTGCGAACGAGTCCGAGCGTGCAGGGTGAACGCCCTGGCTCCGGCATCCTGGATCCGGAGCGCGATCCCCACCGGGTCGCGCATCTCCTGCGACCAACCAGAGCGAGTCTTGACGGTCACTGGCAAGTGGGTGGCCGCAACACAGGCCCGGATGATCCGCTCGACCAGGTCCAGGTCGCGGAGGCAGCCAGAGCCGCCGTTGCGGCTGACGACCTTCTTGACCGGACAGCCGAAGTTGATGTCGATGAAATCGGGCTGGTAGTGCTCCGTGACGAGGCGGGTGGCCTCGGCCATTGCCTCGACGTCGGCACCGTAGATCTGGATCCCGATTGGCCGCTCGACCTCGTCGAACTCGCAGCCCTCGAGGACCCGGCCTATCCGGCGGCGGATCCCCTCCGAGTTGAGGAACTCGGTGAGCACCACGTCGGCACCCATCCGACGGCAGATCCGGCGGAAGGGCGGCTCGGAAACCCCCGCCATCGGGGCGAGGTAGAGCGGGAACGAGGACCCGGTCGGGTACGGGAACACCATACCCGAAAGATAGCCAGTCGCTCAGTTCCCCAGGTATTGAGCCGGGATCGGGGTGTCTGGCGACTCGTTCTGCCAGAGGATCGAGACCACCCACCAGCGGCTGCCATCATTCCAGAGCTGGATGCTGTTGATGCCCCGCATGAAGGGCTCCGGGTCGTTGGCGGCCCGGCGCGACTCGTAGGTCGAGAAGACCTGGACCACGTTGCCGAACTGGTCGGTCCGACGGCCGATCTCCCGCTCGAAGAAGCCGTTCTCCTTGAGACCCGGGCCGGCGCGGCTGATGTACTCGTCGACGCTCCAGGACAGCCGGACACTGGTGCCATCGGCCCGCTTGCCCGTCGGCATCAACCTGCCGTCGGGGACGAACAGGGAACTCATCCGGGGCCAATCGCGCTCAGCACCCGCGGGGCCCGAGATGGACTGGTACAGCGCGGAGAGGATACCGTCGATGGTCGCGACATCTTCCGCGCGCGCCGGCGCGGTTTCCTGGGCTGGTAGCGGGGCGGCTGCGAGTGAGAGCACGGCCAGGAGCGATAGTGCACGCACGGGGGTCTCCGTCGGTTGTCTGGTTTGGGGTCACTACGCGAGAAAGTCTCGATTGGTGACAAGGTCGCACGAGGAGGCGGGTCATTCTATTCTTGTGCCATGCTGCCCGGAGACTTCCTCAACGCTGACTCGGTTGCGCTCGATCTCGACGCCGCAACTCGCGACGACGTGCTGGTCGCAATGGTCGGGCTGCTGGGGCTCCCCGAGCGATCCCGCACCACCCTGCTCCGCCTGCTGGCCAGGCGCGAGCTGCTGGGTTCCACCGCCGTCGGGCGAGGGATCGCCATTCCGCACTGCCGATCGCTGGTGGTGCAGCGGGTGAGGATGGCCTACGGTCGCCTGGCCCGGCCGATGGCCTGGCAGTCGATCGATGGCGAGCCGGTCCGCCACGTCTTCCTGATAGTCGCGCCACCGGTTGAAGTCAGCAACCAGTACCTCCCCACGCTGGGCCAACTGGCGCGGGCTGCCAGGCAGCCCGAATTCCGGGTCGCACTCGAACAGGCCAAGACGGCCCAGGAAGTGGCCGCGTTGCTGGCCGGCGGAAATCGCGGCTGACGACTGCCGCATCCAGGCGGGGCCAATGCTGAAGGGGCGCACCGTGTGGTGCGCCCCTTCGTTCATTCCCACTCGATGGTCGCCGGTGGCTTGCTGCTGATGTCGTAGACCACTCGGCCGACTCCCTTCACCTCGTTGGCGATCCGGCTGCTGATCGTCGCCAGCACCTCGGGTGGGAACGGGAACCAGTCGGCGGTCATGCCATCCCGCGAGGTCACGGCGCGCAGGGCGATCACCTGGTCGTAGCTGCGGAAGTCGCCGACGACGCCAACCGAACGTACCGGCAGCAACACCGCGAATGCCTGCCAGATCTGGTCGTACAGGCCGGCGGTGCGGATCTCCTCGATGTAAATGGCATCGGCCTGACGCAGCAGGTCGCACTGCTCACGGGTCACTTCACCCAGGATCCGGATCGCCAGTCCCGGGCCGGGGAACGGATGTCGGCCGACCATCTCCTCGGGCAGGCCCAGCTCGCGACCGACCTGACGGACCTCGTCCTTGAACAACTCGCGCAATGGTTCGATGAGCTTGAACGGCAGTCGCTCCGGCAGGCCACCGACATTGTGATGCGTCTTGATGGTGACCGAAGGACCGCCGGTCGGCGAGAACGACTCGATCACGTCGGGATACAGTGTCCCCTGCACCAGATATCCGACATCGTCGCCGACGTGACGGGCCTCGCGCTCGAACACCTCTATGAAGCGATGACCGATCTTCCTGCGCTTGGTCTCGGGATCGGTGACTCCAGCCAGGTCGGCTAGGAACTCGTCGGCGGCATCCACCGTGCGCAAGTCTATTCCGAGGTTGCGACGGAAGGTCTGCTCGACCTGCTCGCGCTCACCGAGGCGCAGCAGCCCGTGGTCGACGAAGATGCAGGTGAGTCGATCGCCCACGGCGCGGTGGACCAGTGCGGCTGCGACCGACGAGTCGACGCCACCGGAGAGGCCGCAGATCACCCGGGTGGTGGGTCCCACCAGCTCCCGAATCCGCTCCACCTCGCTGTTGACGAAGTGCTCCGAGGTCCAGTCGGGCTCGCAGCCGCAAATCCCGAACAGGAAGTTCGCGATCATGTCACCGCCCCGGGGCGTATGTGCCACCTCGGGGTGGAATTGCACCGCGTGCAATGGCCTTGTCTCGTGCTCCATCGCGGCGATCGGTGAGTTCTCACTGCTCGCAGTCACCCTCCAACCGGGGGGCACCTCGTCGACGTGGTCACCGTGACTCATCCACACCGGAGTGGTCGCCCCCGGCGTGAACCCGATGAACAACCCTCCTCCGATGATCCTGGCATCGGCCCTGCCGTACTCGCGCCGCGATGCCGCCACGACCTTGCCGCCGGCCAGGTGCGCCATCAACTGCATCCCGTAGCAGAGACCCAGCACCGGCACACCCAATTCGAGCAGGTCGGGGTGCGCGGTGGGCACGCCATCACCGTAAACCGAGTTGGGGCCACCCGAGAGGATGATCCCCCTGGGCCGCCACTCACGAATCCAGTCGATCGTGCGAGAGGGTGGGTGTATCTCGCAGTAGACTCGCTGCTCGCGCACCCGTCGCGCGATCAGTTGGGTGTACTGTGAACCGAAGTCGATTATCAGGATACCGTCGTGGTGCTTCACGAGCTCTCTTCGGAAAATGGGTCTGCGATTTCGGAGCGGAACAGGTCGGTGAGGCGTTCTCGTGGCCTGACCACGGCCCAGCGATCGCCGTCGACGAGCACTTCGGCGGCTCGGCCGCGACTGTTGTAGTTGCTGCTCATGGTGAACGAGTACGCGCCGGCTCCGAGCACCGCCAGGAGCGAGCCGGTGGGCAGTGGCGACAGTTCGCGACCCAGCGCGATGAAGTCACCGGTCTCACAAACCGGACCCACCACGTCAGTGGGCCGCGGCTCGCCGTCGCACAGTTGCACCGGTACGATCTCGTGCCAGGCGCGATACAGCGCCGGGCGGAGCAGGTCGTTCATTCCGGCGTCGATGATCGCTATCTCGTGACCACCAGACTGCTTGCGATGCAGCACGCGAGTGAGCATCACCCCAGCAGGCCCCACCAGGTAGCGGCCCGGCTCGACCCGCACCTCTGCGCTGGCAGCGGCCAGCTGATCGCGCACCGCGTCGAGCATCACGATGGGTTCCAGCGGTGTCTCGTCGCGATAACGGACACCCAAGCCGCCGCCGATGTCGATCACCCGAATGTCGTGGCCATCGCTGCGTGCCCTCGCAACCACGTCGAGCAGTCGGGCAACACCGGCCACTTAGGGCTCGGGCGACAGCAGCTGCGAGCCGAGATGCATCGCGATCGAGTCCAGGACAAGTGCATCGGTGTCGGCCAGGATCGCGAAGACCTGCGACAACTGGTCGACGGGGATTCCGAACTTGAGTCCACCCTGGCCGGTGCTGATGTAGGGATGGGTGTCGGCGGTGACATCGGGATTGATGCGGATGCCGATGTGCACCCGGGCCTGTTGCATCCCCGCCAGAACCGCGAGTCGATCCAGCTCCGAGACCGACTCGACGTTGATGTGCCCCACCCCAGCCGTGATCGCCGCCTGCAACTCCTCGTCAGTCTTGCCAACGCCGCTGAACACGATCCGCTCTGCGGGGAACCCGGCAGCGAGTGCGCGCAGCATCTCGCCACCGGAGACGATGTCGGCACCGGCCCCGAGCTCCGACATCAGTCGCAGTATTGCCAGGTTGGCGTTGGCCTTCACGGCGTAGCAGATCCGATGCGGCAGCGACCCGAACGCCTCGTCCAGCCGGCGGAAGCGCTCGCGCACCACCCCGGCATTGTAGACGTAGGTCGGAGTGCCCACCGACTCGGCGATCACCTCGAGCGGCACCGAGGCCATCATCAGCTCGCCCGCTTCGTTGCGGGTGAGCCCGGCATCGGCGAACAACGGGCTCAATACGCCCGTGCCCAGACGGCCTCCACGGTCGCCGGCCTGCCGGTCCAGATGCAGGTCGTGGGAGCGATTGGGGAACGGAACTCCGGGTTCGGGATGCAGCGGATCGTGGCCTTGGTGGCCTCCTTGATCTCCTGCTCGACGACCGGGTCACCGCAGAAGCCGGCGTAGACGAAGCCACCTTCGTTCTCGAGGAAGTCGATGAACTCCTGCCTGCTCTTCGGACCCCGTAGCGAATTCGCCTCACGACGCTCGAGCGCAGTCGTGAGCAATCCGGCCTGGATCGCGTCGAGTTCCCGCTTGACGCGCTCGGCCAGTCCCTCGATTGGCATGGACTCCTTGCCACCGGTGCGACGCGCGGCCATCACGGTACCCGCAGCGATGTCGCGAGGGCCCACTTCCAGGCGCATCGGCGTGCCGCGGGCTTCCCACTCGAAGTACTTGGCACCCGGCTTGAGGCCGTCACGCAGGTCCGCGGTGGCACGGATTCCCGCCGCGCGCAGCTCCGCCACCATCGACTCGGCCGCCGCGAAAGTCGCCCCCTTCTCCTCCTCACTCCGCCAGATCGGGACGATCACCACCTGCCACTGCGCCAGGCGTGGCGGGCAGACCATGCCCTTGTCGTCGCCGTGAGTCATGATGAGTGCACCGACAAGTCGGGTCGACACGCCCCACGAGGTGCTCCACACATAGTCGAGACCCCCGCTCGCGGTCTGGAACTGGACCTCGAACGCCTTGGCGAAGTTCTGGCCCAGGTTGTGGGAGGTGCCGGCCTGCAGCGCCTTGCGATCCTGCATCAGCGCCTCGCACGAATAGGTGCGGATCGCACCGGCGAACTTCTCCGACTCGGTCTTGAGGCCGGTCACCACCGGCATCGCCATCCACTCTTCCATGAACTTCCGGTACAGCTCGAGGATCAGCAGTGTCTCGACCTCCGCCTCCTCCTCGGTGGCGTGAGCGGTGTGACCCTCCTGCCAGAGGAACTCGGTCGTGCGCAGGAACAGCCGGGTGCGCATCTCCCAGCGCACCACGTTGGCCCACTGGTTGACCAGCACCGGCAGGTCGCGCCAGCTCTGGATCCACTTGGAGAACATCGAGTAGATGATTGTCTCCGAGGTGGGACGCACCACCAGCGGCTCCTCCAGCTCCTTGCCGCCGCCGTGGGTGACCACCGCGAGCTCGGGCGCGAAACCCTCGACGTGCTCGGCCTCGCGGGCGAGGAACCCCTGCGGGATGAACAGCGGGAAGTAGGCGTTCTCGTGACCGGTCGCCTTGAATTGTTCGTCAAGGGCACGCTGCATCTGCTCCCAGATCGCGTAGCCGTTGGGACGAATGACCATGCATCCGCGCACCGGCGAATAGTCCGCCAATTGTGCCTTCTGGATGAGGTCGTTGTACCAGGCCGAGAAGTCCTGGTCCCGTGGGGTGATTGCCTTCGCGTCAGCCATCGTTCAACCGTTTGAAGTGAGCAGTGTGCGACAACGTTCGATCACGCGATCGAGCGGTTCCGCAGTCTGGGTCTTGTTGTGCAGGTCCTTGAGCTGCACCTCACCCCGGGCGCGATCGTCGGGGCCGACAACTATCGCCAGCCGGGCACCGCGTGCATCGGCCAGCTTGAGTTGCTTGCCGAGTGCGACGTCGGAAAGCGAGTGCTCGGTCGCGATTCCTGCGATGCGTAGCTCGCGACTCAGCCTCAGGACTGCGGCACGATCCTCCGGCGTGACCCCCGCGACGAAGCACTCGATCGACGCCGCCGCTGCCGGTGCGAGGCCCCGATCACGGAGCAGCTCACCGAGCACGACGTCGCCGAGCCCGAACCCGACCGCCGGGAGATCGACACCGCCGAGCGATGCGAGGAGGTTGTCGTACCTGCCACCGCCGCAGATCGCCCGGAACTTCCCCTGTCGATCGAACAGCTCGAACACCGTCCCGGTGTAGTAGGCCAGGCCTCGCACGATCGAGAAGTCGATTTCGATGTACTCTCCGACGCCCATCGCGTCGAGCGCCGCGAGGAGCTGGTCGAATCCGGTGGCTGAGATATCCTCGTTGCGCGCCGCTGACTGCAGTGCGTCGCGCCCCCGAATCGCCGCGACCTCGAGCGTGCCATCGATCTGTGCCTGACTCAGCCCGGCATTGGCAAGAGTGGCACGGATCGCCGGTTCGCCGGCGCGTTCCAGCTTGTCGATCCCGGCGAACGCCGGCCCCACGGTGTCGCCATCGACGCCGCGCGCCGCGAGAAGTGCCAGCATCAGGCGACGATCCGACAGCCGCACCTTGAAGTCTTCCGCGCCCAACCCGAGTTCGCGACACACGTCGACCGCCAGTGCGATCACCTCGGCGTCGGCCAGCGGTCCGGGTTCACCGACCAGGTCGCAGTTTAGCTGGAAGTGCTCGCGCAGGCGCCCGCGCTGCTGCTTCTCGTAGCGGAACAGCTGCGGGAGACTGAACCAGCGAATCGGCTTGCGCATCGCGGATGCGTGCGCCGAGACCATCCGCGCGAAGGTCGGCGTCATCTCGGGGCGCAGTGCAACGTGCCGGCCGCCCTTGTCGACGAACTCGAACAACTAGGTCACGATCTCGTCGCCGCTCTTGGCGGTGTACAGCTCCAGCGGTTCCAGTGGTGGTCCGTCGTACTCGGTGAACCCGTACCTCGTGGCAACGCGTCGCCAGGCGGCCGTGATGTGGTTGCGGAAGGCCAGCTCTTCGGGTGGGAAGTCGCGAAATCCGGGAAGGGCCTGATAAGGCATTGCACAAAATAGTCGCTGGCAGGCGGATGTGGAGCCACCCCGACCCGGCTCCCGCGGCGAGGCCGATGAGCCGCCGCGCACCGATTCGTCGCGTGTGGACTCGAGAGGTACTGCCCTGCCGTCAGGGCCCACCGTGCCCAGGAGGATAGGATGTCCCGTCGTCTGTCACCGCGTCACCTCGCGATCTCGCTTGCGCTGGGCCTCCTGGCCACCGGGTGTGGCAGCGATCCCAGCAACCCGACCCCGCCCCCTCCCCCGCCGCCGCCTCAGGTCCCTGCCACGCTGAGCATCCACGCCGGTCAGGGGCAGGTGGCCGCGGCCGGCGCCCCGGTGCCGGTCAACCCGGCGGTGGTCGTCAAGGACGCCCAGGGGACCCCAGTGGTCGGGGTGAGGGTCAACTTCACCGTGACCGAGGGTGGCGGTGCCATCGGAGTCGCTGGGACCTACACCGACCAGGGTGGAATAGCCACGCCCGGGCAGTGGACCCTGGGCCCCAATCCCGGACCGCAGGCGATCCGTGCCCAGCTCCACGATGGCAACATCCCCGCGGTGACCTTCAATGCGACGGCGATGGCGCCCGAAGAGGTGTTGGTCACCCAGACCGTGACGGGCTCCGGCGGCACCATCACCGTCAACAAGCCGGGATCACCGCTCAACGGGGCGCGCCTGGAATTCGAGTCCGGTGCTGTGTCCGGTGCGTCGTCGGTGACCCTGACCGAGGAGTCCACCACCGGCCTCGACATCCCGACCGGGATGACTGCCGTCGGGCCCGCCCTCGGCGTCCTGACGCCAGTCGGCCGTCTCCAGGCAGGCGCAACCGTTCGCCTCCCGATGACACCGGTGGCAGGCAAGCTGATGATGGTCGGGTTCGCGGATCCCGTGAGTCGACGGGTCACGGTCCTCCCAACGCTGCGCCAGGAATCGAACGCGATCGTGGCGATGCTTCCGGCACTCAACGGCAGCACGATCCCCGCGGCGCAGCTGGCCGGTGTCCAGGGGCCTCCTGCACGAACGGAAGATCCGCAGTCGCTGGTGTTCATGCTGGCGATAAACGAGGAACTGCTGAACCGTTCCTTCGACACCGGATTCCGGCCTGGAAGCGATGACTGGGACTTCCCACGCATGGTGATCGCGGAGCTCCCGTTCCTGAAGCATCCATCGAACACCGACGCGGGGTTCCCGGTGGCCGATGACGGGATGGTGACCACTGCCATCTGGTACTACGTGCATCGCCGCAAGGCGGGCGGGCCATCACTCAACGGCTCGCTGCAGCTCTTCCCTCAGCAGCCCCTCTCGTCGCGCTATGGCATTCGTTGGGTAGCACTGGCGGAGCGTGACGTCCCGCCATTCAACCAGACCGGCGGCTTGATGGCCAAGGAGTGGCGGGACTGGACGGAGGACGATCGTGGTCGGTTCCAGTGGTTGCAGTTCCAGGGCATCAAGGCGTTGCTGCTCACCACCTTCGAACGGCCGGTACCCGTGGCGCTGCTCCAGACCGATGACCCCGACGAGTACAATAACGACAGGCATCCGCTGGCGATCGCGTATCGCACTTCCGGGAACACGCTCTATATCGCGTGGCATGGCTCACCCGGTACCGAAATAGCCGTCCAGTTCAGCGAACAGGGCATGACCCCGTTCGAGATCAACCTGCCGAATGGTTCCACCACCACCGTGCGAGCGATCGGCGGTGTTCACTACGTCAGCATGATCGACGACGCCAAGCTTGCCGCGCAGTGGACGAGGGTTGCCAACCAGACGATTGGCGATGCCGAGGGTTGGCCGGCACCACAGGTCCATTGGGAGAAGGGAGAACTCGACACGGCCCGGGTCTACCTCCTGGACAACCTGCTGCATTGGTGGCAATGTGCTCAGTGTCCGGAAAAGTTCCAGAATCCAGCCAGCCTCCCCACCACAGCCAGCCACGTGCTGCGGGTCCAGGGCGTGAACATCAGGGACGGAAGTGGCTCCCCGAATCTGAGTGCGATGATCACCTCCTTCCTGCTCAACGCCGAGAACACCTTTGATCCGGGCGAGAGCATCAAGCGCAGGGGGTTCGTGGTCCACCACCCGATAGGAGCCTCGCAGAGTGTTGGCTTCCATCCAGGTTGGCTCGACTGGCACACGGTCGTCTATCGCAAGCTGGAACTGGAACCGTCCGTCTCCGAGATCAGCTTCAGCCAGGATACCAGCATCACCGTTTCGCTCACGCCGTCGGAGACGCCACCGAACGGAACGAGATATCGCTGGGTCCTTCGCACCGCAGACTCGCAGGACAGTGTCGAGACCAACGTCCCGACCCTCACTCGCGACCTCGACGCGGGGACCGATGGCTGGCTGGTATTCGGTGCACTCGAGGGGGAGCACAAGCGGCCGATCGCTCGCGACTCGATCCGGGTCTCGCCCGGCAGTGAAGGTCCATACTGGCGACTGCTGACCTTCCAGGACCTGAACGAGTTCAAGGAGGAGATCGATGGCAGTGGCGACCTGTTCGACCTGTTGGAGCGTCTCCTGGCTGCCCCCGGTTCCGGCCTGCTGACCTATGAGAACGCCGACAACGTCCAGGAACTGAGGATCAGGGTCCGGAAGTCCAGCCTGTGGGCACAGCAGACGTGCTGTCCAATTCCGCCCTTCAACGGCGGTTCGGAATGGGCGCTCACCCTCGGATTCAACCCAGCCAAGACTCACTCTGTGGGTCCCTACTTCAGCGGTTGGGGCACCTCTCATTGGAGCCAGACATCGACCGCACTCGACGCCGGCACGATCACCGGCCAGTGGGTCCCCTCCACGACGACTTACACCATCAAGGATGTCGGCGTCCAGACCGGACCAGCAGGAGGATTCCGGATCACCGCCACCAAGAGCGGCAATTCGCTGACGGGAACTCTCTCGCTCTACCTGTGGAGTGTCGATGACGAGAGTGGCCAGCTCGAACACGGGGCCGACGTGTACGAGTTCTCATTCACCGCAGTGAGGATGACTTCAAGCCAGTGAGATCCCTTGCGCTGACTGCGCATCACCCACGGTGTGGAACGAGCCGGTGACCAGAACAGTGCCGGCTCCCCGCTCCACCTCGGACAGGGCTCGATTGAAGTCGGGCTCCAGGTGCCAGCGCGCATTTGCTGGTGGCCGGTCGGGATCTGCCAACCACCGCTGCAGCCACTCGAGGTCCCAACCACGAGCGGCTGCAGTCGGTGCGACGGTCAGTATGCCGTAGTCGATCTCGCGATCGAGCCGCACCAACATCGCCGGCCAGTCCTTGTCGCCCAGGATCGAGACCAGGGCGTGGACCGGGCGACGCGGCTCCAGCTCGCGAAGCGCTGCCGTGAGGGTCGCCATCCCATCGGGATTGTGCGCCACGTCGTAGAGCCACTTGCCACGGCGCTCGAGTCGACCCGGTACGACCGAGTTCGCGAATGCCTCGCTGCGTTCCGACTGGTCGGGACGGATGGACCCGGGAAGTGCATCCAGGATCGCGCTGGCCACCGCGGCATTGCGCCGCTGGTGCGGCCCGACCAGCGACAGTGATCCATCCCAAAGCCGATCGGCGGGCACGACAATCACCCTTGCCGTGCCGCTGGTCAGCTCGAGCGCCGTGGCACTCAACAAGCCGGCCCGATACCCGTCACTCTCGCCAATGACGAACGGCACATCCGGCTTGGCGATGCCGGCCTTCTCCCTCGCGATCTCCTCGATCGAATCGCCGAGGTACTTCTGGTGGTCGATCGCCAGGTGAGTCACCGCACTCACGAGCGGCGTGATCACGTTGGTCGAGTCGAGTCTCCCGCCCAGGCCGACCTCGACGACTGCAACATCAACCCCGCGTGCCGCGAAGTCCGCGAACGCCAGCGCCGTGGTCACCTCGAAGAATGTCGCGCCAGTCTCCTCGATCACCGGTCGCAGGTGGTCGAGCCACGCGACCACGGCTGCCTCGCTGATCGGCACGCGATCGACGACGATCCGTTCCCGAAAGGAGATCAGGTGTGGCGATGTGTAGAGACCGGTACGGAGTCCGCGCCGGGTGAGTGCAGCGGCGACGAGATTCGCGGTGCTGCCCTTGCCGTTGGTTCCGCCAATGTGGATCGACTCGAACTGGCGCTCCGGGTGGCCCAGGGCCGCCAGGAGCGCCTGCGTCGTTTCGAGACCGAACTTGATCTGGGTGGTGCGGGGGAACAGCCAGTCCAGCGCCGCCTGGTAGGAACGCGACAACCGCGTTCCTACGCCGCGCTGTCGGAGGACTTGGGAACCTTGCGGCCGCGCATGTGACGTAGGAGGCGCGCAGTGGTCTCTCGCAGCGTGCCGCGCGGAACCACGTCGTCGACCTGGCCCTTCTCGAGCAGGAACTCCGCCGTCTGGAATCCTTCAGGGAGATCCTGGCCGATCGTCTGCTTGATGACCCGCTGGCCTGCGAAGCCGATCACCGCACCGGGCTCCGCGAGGATCACGTCGCCCTGCATCGCGAAGGAGGCGGACACGCCACCGGTGGTGGGGTCGGTGAGGATGGTGATGAACGGAACAGCGGCCTGCTTCATCTGGGCGATCGCGGCGGAAGTCTTGGCCATCTGCATCAGCGACAGGGCGCCTTCCTGCATTCGGGCACCGCCGGAGGTGCAGACGAGCACCATCGGGACCTTCTTGTCGGCGGAGCGGCGCGCCAGTCGGGCGATCTTCTCGCCGACCACCGAGCCCATCGATCCGCCCATGAAACGGAAGTTCATCACGCCCAGGTGCAAGGGCTGGCCCTCGAGACGGGCGAGTCCGGTGTAAATGGCATCGGAGGATGATGCCTTCCGGATAGAGTTGGCGAGCCGCTCCTGGTAGTGCTCGAAGCTGAGAGGATCCACCGAGCGCAGGTTGGCGTAGAGCTCCTTCCAGGTGCCCTCGTCGGTCAGCAGCTCAATGTATTCCTCGGCGGAGAAACGGCGATGGGTTCCGCACTCGGGGCAGACCTGCAGCGCACGCTCGAACTTCTCGCGAAGGTCGACGTGCCCGCACGCATCACATTTCTCCCAGGCATCGGCCGGGATGTCGCGACGTTCCCGCGGGGCCGTCCTGGGCTTGCGCTCTTTCTTGAACCACGCCATTACGGTCATGGAGCCTCGGTTTGCGCCCCACACGGGGGGTGCTGGGCGCGATCATTCAATGTCCGGGGAAATGCCCGCCAGCGCAAGAGCCCGGAAGCGAAGTCGTTATCAGGCTTCAAGATAACCAGCCGCCCTGCCCTCCCGCGCGGTCCGGTACGCCAGCCCCATGGCGATTCCGGTTGCAATCAGGAACGAGCCGCCGTAGGAGAAGAACGGCAGTGGAATACCGGTGATCGGAGTGAGACCGATCGTCATCCCGATGTTCTCGAACACGTGCGTGAAGAGCAGCCCGACAATTCCGAACACCACGATCGAGGCGAACGGATCCGCCGCCCGGC
>Ga0079224_100007686_pt1 | contig 14500 bp, 11 predicted proteins | sample Stecom2015_FD_80414 | JGI IMG/M metagenome (GOLD analysis project Ga0079224, IMG submission 80414) | Agricultural soil microbial communities from Utah to study Nitrogen management - Steer compost 2015 | ecosystem: Environmental > Terrestrial > Soil > Agricultural land | place: USA: Utah...
TATTTTCCAGGCTAATACCCCTCAGGTCTTTGGCAATTATATTTCCTTCTGGATCCAACATATAAGTGGCTGGAATGGCATTTATCTGATACGTGGCCGCGGCTTCCGAGTTAAAATATTTCAAGTCCGATACCTGTGTCCATTCCAATCCGTCCTTCTCAATGGCATCCAGCCACGCCTCCCTGGTCCTGTCCAAAGAAACACCAAACACCTCAAAGCCCTTGTCTTTGTACTGGTGGTACAGGCGCACCACATTGGGGTTCTCTTCCCTGCAGGGTTTGCACCAGGCTGCCCAAAAATCAATCAGCACGTATTTTCCTTTCAAATCAGAAAGTTTGACAATCTCCCCTTCGGGATTGGGCAGGGCGATTTCCGGAGCGGGCTGCCCCACGGACAGCGCCCTTAATTCTTCCAGCTGCTGCCTTAAGGATACGATGGTTTTGGTGTTCGGATATCTTTCATCCAACTGAGCCATCAGGCTGTCGAGAAACTGAAAATCGGTTCGCGGATTGAGCATTCCTATCGCCGCCAATGCGGCAAAACTTCCATCCATACTCCTTATGGTCTCCTTTACGCGCTCACCGTGCTCAGCTTCCATTTTCATGGCCCTTTCCTGAATTGATTTGATGGCATCCTGGTCCTTGGCACTCATGGCTTCGTAATATTCTGTATTCAGGGCATTGATCTCTTCCTGGTAAACCCTTGTCAACTCATCCACTTTAGCCATTTGCTCAGTGTCCCAGGAGCCTTCGGTTTCCAGGCTTTCCTCATCCTGAAAATCATAGGTGACATGGACATCATCTTCATAAAGGGCAAGCCTCACCACACGCTCATTATAAAGGTTAAGCTCGTAAAATCCGGGTTTTTCCAATTCCAGCGTATGTTCAAACCGTCCTTTATCATTGACAGCAACAGTATCGATAATCTCCGTGCGGTCATCCAAATATTCAGACAGCAACACCAGCCCTGTCGGGGCATTGGCGAGGTCTCCGGATAGGGTAACTTTTCCCTCCTGGTTCTTTTCACCTCCGCAGGCAAAAAGAACCAACAGTACACCTGCTCCTATTATATTATTTATTTGATTCATTTTGTTCAATTTTCCAGCAATTCCATTAAAATTTTGTTGGCCACCTTGGGGTCAGCCTTACCTTTGGATTTCTTCATCACCTGCCCCATAAACATCCCCAGCAATCCTTTCTTACCTGACCTGTACTCTGCTACCTTTACATCGTTTTCCGACAGTACGCTTTCTATGATAGGCATTAAAGACTCCTCATCACTTTCCTGTATCAGGTTCATTTCCTGGGCGATATCAAGGGGTGATTTCTTGCTTCCTTTTAACAGCTCCGGATAAATCCTCTGGCTAGCCACAGAGAAGTTAACCTTTCCATCATCCACGAGGCTGATCAATGCGGCAAGCTGCCTGGGTGACACAGGAAACTCCTTAATACTTAATGTCAGTTCATTCAAATAGGATTTTACCGGCCCCATCATCCAATTGGAGGCTGCTTTATAATTGGATGTTTCCTCACAAAGTTCCTCAAAATACAAAGCAATCTCCTTGGTATCAGTCAACACCCCTGCATCATATTCCGGAAGTCCGAACTCATGGACGAATTTATGATGCAGTTCACCAGGCAGCGTAGGGAGGGTTTCCTCAATACTCCGGAGCCATTCCCGGGACACAACGACAGGACTCAGGTCGGGTTCCGGAAAATAACGGTAATCATTCAGATCCTCTTTGGTCCGCATGCTTGCGGTAGTTCCCGTTCCGGCATCAAAGGTCCTGGTTTCGGAAACAATGGTTTCACCTTTTTCAACAAGCGCTACCTGACGTTCAAATTCATGATCGATGGCCCGGGCTACGTTGCGGAAGGAGTTCATGTTTTTGACCTCCACTTTGCTTCCAAGTTTTGCCTCCCCCTTTTTTCTCACCGACACGTTGGCGTCACACCTCAGGGAGCCTTCTTCCATATTTCCATCACATATTTCCAAATACCTCACCAGTTTTTTTATCTCCACCAAAAAATTATAAGCTTCTTCGGAGGTACGCATGTCCGGTTCGGTAACAATTTCTATCAGCGGAACACCCGCACGGTTGAAGTCCACCAGGGTGTCCACTTCACCGGCCAGGTGAATGGATTTGCCCGCATCCTCTTCCATGTGTATCCGGGTCAAAGCAATGGTTTTCTTTTCTCCACTGGCCAGCACGATCGGAATCTTTCCGCCCACACACAAGGGGTTTTTATCCTGAGTCAACTGATACCCTTTTGGAAGATCCGGATAAAAATAGTTCTTTCTGGCAAAAATATTCGTTCTGGTGATTTCAGAATTACAGGCCAGGCCCATCTTTATGGCAAACTCAACCGCCCGTTTGTTTACTTTGGGCAGGGTGCCCGGATGCCCAAGCGTAATGACGGATATGTTGGTGTTCGGTAAATTCCCGAATTCCGTGGAATCCGAATTATACATTTTACTTGCTGTAAGCAACTGGGCATGAACCTCAAGCCCTATTACCAACTCATATCCTTCCTTTGTTTCTGCTGACAGCATAACTATTCAATGTTGACAATCCAAATTTCCTCAAAAATGGCAGAGTTTTAAGCCAAAACCAAATTTCAAACCGGCAAAACAAAGCTACAAGAAGGAAAAAAATTTCCGTGCATTTTCCACCACCTGGGGCAAGCCTTCCAGCTTTTTCCCTCCGGCACTGGCAAAGTGCGCATGTCCTCCCCCTCCCCCCTGAATAGGCTGGGCCAGCTCACGTACGATTTTTCCCGCATCCAGTTGTTTTGACGCTGCCATAGCCTCATCAATGATTACCGCAATTTGGGGTTTGCCCTGTATATCAGCAGCCAGTACCGCAATGAGAGACTCCGTCTCATTTTTCAGTTCATAAGCAAGCTTTTTCAGGGAATCCGCAGTGGGTACTTTTACCTGGGAAATAATCAGCTTTGTTCCGTTGACATTTTCGGCCCCTTCCAGCAGTTCCTTTTTTATCGCCAAAGCCTGCTGGTTGTACAGTCCCTCTATTTCCTTTTTCAGCTCCTGTCTTTCACGGACAAGTGCCTCTACGGATTGTTTCAGGTCCCTTGGATTTTTTAGCAAATACTGAACCTCCCTAACCAGGTTCAGTTGTCCGTTGATGTACGCCAAAGCCCTGGCCCCCGTAACGGCTTCTATTCTTCTCACCCCCGCCGACACAGACCCCTCCGACAGAATTTTGAAAAGTCCGATCCTTCCTGTATCCCTCACGTGTGTCCCCCCGCAAAGTTCTATCGAGAAATCCCGGTCAAAGGCGATGACCCGGACATAATCCCCATATTTCTCACCAAACAACGCTGTGGCCCCCATTTCTTTGGCCTGTGCAAGCGGCAGGTCCCGGATTTCCTCAAGGGGGATATTCTCCCTGATCCGGTGGTTTACAATCTCCTCTACCTTAGCGATTTCCTCATCCGTGAGCTTGCTGAAGTGTGAAAAATCAAAGCGGAGCAAATGTTCATTAACCAGGGAACCTTTTTGCTGGATATGCTCACCCAGCACCTCCTTCAACGCCGCCTGCAACAAGTGCGTGGCGGAGTGGTTGTCCATAATGGCCCTCCTTCTGGCCGCATCCACCTTGGCCGTAAACACCGCTTCGGGGTATTCCGGCAACCGGTCCACTACATGGACGGTCAAATCATTCTCCTTCCTGGTATCCGTCACTTTTATGGTTTCGAATTCACTCACCAGAAGCCCCCGGTCTCCAACCTGTCCTCCACTTTCGGCATAAAAAGGACTCCGGGTCAATACCAACTGGTATTGGTTTCCCTTCTTTTCTTTAATTTCCCTGTATTTAATGATATGGGTTTCTGATTCAAGCTGTTCATAACCGACGAAAACGCTTTCCTGATCCCCCTGAAAGTTTACCCAATCCCCCCTTTCCTGTTCTGCCGCAGCCCGGGAACGGCTCTTTTGCTTTTCCATCTCAGCCTCAAATCCCCGCTCATCCACGGACATCCCGTTTTCCCGGGCTATCAGGGAGGTCAAATCCAGCGGGAATCCATAGGTGTCATACAACTCGAAGGCAAGCATGCCTGGAACTACTTTTTGGTTTTGCTCTTCCAGGTCCAGCCTTATCTGATCCAGCTTGGCCAGTCCTTTTTCCAAAGTCCTTAGAAAAGCCCTTTCCTCCTCACGGATCACCTTGGCAGCAAAAGCCTGCTGGGCGGCCACTTCAGGAAATATTTTCCCAAAAGTCTCCGCCATTAAAGGAACCAGCTCGAAAAGAAATGGCTGGTTGAATCCCAAAAATGTATAACCGTACCGGACCGCCCTCCGCAAAATTCTTCTGATCACGTACCCCGCTTTGTTGTTGGAAGGAAGCTGCCCGTCCACAATGGTAAAAGTGATGGCACGGATATGGTCCACCACCACCCGGATCGCAATGTCTGTTTTTTCGTCCACTCCGTACCGCTTCCCCGACATATCTTCCAGGGCTACTATAAAAGGCGTAAAAATATCCGTGTCGTAGTTTGATGATTTGTTTTGAATCGCCCTGACCAAACGTTCAAACCCCATTCCTGTATCCACATGTTTGGCGGGAAGTTCTGTAAGGGATCCGTCAGACAGCCTGTTATATTGCATAAAAACCAGGTTCCAAATCTCAATCACCTGCGGATGGTCTGCGTTTACCAGTGCCTTTCCGGCTATTTCCTTTCGCTCCGCATCCGGCCTTAGATCAATATGAATCTCCGAACATGGACCGCAGGGACCGGTTTCTCCCATTTCCCAAAAATTGTCTTTTTTGGATCCAAACACAATTTTTTCGGCATCCAGATGCTCGCGCCAAAAGTCATAAGCTTCCCTGTCCTCACCCAATCCATCCTTTTCATCTCCCGTAAACACCGACACATATAGTCTGTCCTGCGGCAATTTGTATACCCCGGTCAGCAGTTCCCAGGCCCAGGCTATGGCTTCCTTTTTAAAATAATCCCCAAAAGACCAGTTGCCCAACATCTCAAACATGGTATGGTGATAGGTATCCACCCCCACTTCTTCCAAATCATTGTGCTTTCCGGAAACTCTCAGGCACTTTTGGCTGTTGGCTGCCCTTACAAAAGCGGGGGACTCGTTTCCCAGGAAATAGTTCTTGAACTGGTTCATTCCCGCGTTGGCGAACATCAGGCTGGGGTCGTTTTTGACCACTATGGGGGACGACGGTACAAACCGGTGCTCTTTCGATTTAAAGAAATCAATAAAAATGCTCCTAATGCGTTTGGCGTCCATATTCTCCATCTTCATGTATATTTTCTGCTTTTATTTTCGGAAAATGCAGCGGAAGTTATTTATCTTTGAGGCTTTCCTATTATCAATGCCCCCTAGGCGTACTTCTGGGGACACAAAATTAAAGTAATTACCTATCAATTAATAATGAGTAGAATAAAATATTACTACGACCCCAAAACCTGTAAGTACGAAAGGTTTACCAAAAGCAAGTGGGACATTTTAATGAACGTTATGGGATTTTTATCCCTATCCTCCATGGTAGCCGTATTAATATTGTTGGTTTTCAGCTATTATTTTGATAGTCCCAAGGAACTGCTTCTTCAAAAAGAGAATAAAGAACTCAGGATTTATTATGAAATGTTGGACCAGGAGGTGGCTAAACTCAGCACCATGATGCAGGACCTCCAGGAAAGGGACGACAATCTTTATCGGGTCATTTTTGAATCCGAGCCTATACCCGCAACGGTACGGAATGCGGGCTATGGAGGATCGGACCGGTTCCGTGAAATCAAGGAAAAGGGGCTGAACCAGGAAAAAATGATTGTCTCGGTCATGGAAAAAGTGGAGCAGCTAAAAAAGCAACTCTATGTCCAGTCCGTCTCCTATGACGAACTTTCCGAAACCGCGCTGAACAAAGAAGAATACTGGGCGTCCATTCCCGCCATTCAGCCCATACACAACGAGGAACTTAACCGTTTGGCCTCCGGCTTCGGCATGAGGCTCCATCCTATTCTAAAAGTTAGAAAGATGCATACGGGGATTGACTTTTCAGCCACTAAAGGCACTCCCGTATATGCTACAGGTGACGGGGTTATTGTTGAGGTCAATACCGAATTTGGCGGCTATGGAAAATCCATTGTCATCGACCACGGCTTCGGGTTTACCACCCGCTATGCCCATATGAATGACTTTGAGGTAAAACGGGGGCAAAAAGTAAAGCGGGGGGACATGATCGGAACTGTGGGCAACACAGGTTCCTCCACGGCTCCCCATGTCCATTATGAAGTCATGAAGGATGGCAAATACATAAATCCGGTGAACTATTTCTTCAAGGATCTGGAGCCGTCCGAATTTGACAAAATTCTGGAGCTCGCCTCCAGGGAAAACCAGTCGCTTTCTTAATCCTTTGCTGTGCCTTACAAAGAACGGGAAATAGAGAAAAAATATTTTTCCATCGGCGAAGTGGCAGACATGTTTAAGGTGGCCACTTCGCTGATCAGGTATTGGGAGGGGGAATTTGAGATCATCCGGCCCAAAAAAGACAAAAAGGGTAACCGGAGATTTACAAAAGAAGACATAGAAAACATCCGTCTGATTTATCACCTGGTCAAGGAGAAGGGTTATACCCTTCAGGGAGCCCAGGAAATCATAAAAAATGACCTTCATCTGGCTACCGACAAGGCAGCTATGGTCAACCATTTGTTATCGATCAAAGGTTTTTTAATTGAAATCAGGGACAATTTAAATGTTGACGCCGGCAAATGATGTTTTGTTGTACAATATTGCCCTCAGCTTAATTCCACAGGTCGGACCGGGCATATTTAAAAACATCATTAGCTATAGCGGCTCCTCCAAAAACTTTTTTTTAATGCCCAGGGGAAGGGCCGAAAAAATCCCCGGCATAGGTCCAAAATTGCTGCAACTCAGGAACCAGGTTCCGGAATACCTTCGGCTTGCGGAACAGATCATCAATGATTGTATTAAGAGAGATATCCGGATCCACAGCTACCTGGACCCAAGCTTCCCCGGCAGGCTGAAATCATTTTCGGATGCCCCGGTAATTATTTTTTCAAAAGGCAACATTGACCTGAATCCAGAAAGGACTATTGGAATTGTCGGTACCCGCAATGCCTCGGAATACGGTAAAAACATCACCAGAAAAATCGTAGAGGACCTGAGCCCTTATGGTCCCTCGGTGGTGAGTGGACTGGCCTATGGCATTGACATAGAAGCCCACAGAGCGGCTTTGCATTTTGACCTGCCCACCATCGCCGTACTCGGCACCCCTATGGACAAGATATATCCCGGGGTGCATATACCTGTCGCCCAAAGCATGATGGAAAAAGGAGGCTTGATCACCGAATACAGGATCGGTGCCGAACTCAACAAGGCCAATTTTCCCCAGCGCAACAGGATTATTGCAGGGTTGTCCGATGCTTTGATAATTGTGGAGGCTGCCCATAGAGGCGGGGCATTGATTACAGCGGAAATCGCCTATAGTTATAACAGGGAAGTATTCGCCGTGCCGGGAAACCTTCAGGCCAAATATAGCGAAGGCTGTAACAACCTGATCAGGACCATGAAGGCCGCTATTTATACAGGACCTAAAGATATAGAGGAGGCTCTTTTCTGGAACCAGGAGGCAGGAACCGCCCAGAGCCCATCCACAACTATTGATTTGGACAGTTTGGCGCCGGAGGAAAGAAGCATCCTTCAACTGCTCAGGGAACACCGTGAACTTGAAATTGACCGGCTGAGCTGGATGTGCAATATCCCTGTGTCCCAATTGGCGTCCAAACTTCTAAGCCTGGAATTTCAGGGCCTGGTCAAGGCTAATCCGGGGAAGAAGTACAGTTTGGTGATGAGTGGTTAGGGGGATTTCGGTTAATGGTTATTTGGTTAATGGTTATTGGTGGTGCGGATTATTGGTCCCGAAATATGCATTCTTTACAAATAACTTATAACTTAACAACCTATAACTTACTAACTTAATCGCCAATAACTTACTAACCTAATAACTTAATAACCTACTAACCAATAACTTACTAACCAACAACTAAATAACCTATGGATGAGATTCAATCTTTACAGGAAGTATACACACAGTATATGCCCGTAATCGTCTTGTTGATTATTTGGGAGGCTGTTTGGAAACTGATCGCCATGTGGAAAGCGGCAAGAAACAATCATCTTATCTGGTTTATATGCCTGGCGATACTCAACACAGTGGGGATTTTGCCAATTATCTACCTTTTGATACACCGTAAAAAGTCCGGGGCAGAAAGGCTAAAGCATGTCTGAACAACTTATCCAGCATTACAGGAAGTATATAGAAATTGACATGGATGCGGGGCTGGAGACCCTGCGTTTCTTTCAACCAAACACCTTCGCAAAAAAAGAAACGCTGATGGAGGAAAACACCAGATGCAGATTTCATTTTTTTGTTCTCCAGGGATGTTTAAGAATGTATTTTGTAAATGAAAAAGGCGTTGAACAAACCATTCAATTTGCCATTGAAAATTGGTGGATCACGGACTATTCAGCATTTGATCAGCGGGCAAAAACGGGATTTACAATCCAGGCACTTGAAGCAACCCATGTTTTGCAGATAAACCATCAGAACCAGGAGGAGCTACTCCGCAAATTTCCGCAATTGGAACGCTATTTCAGACTGATTTATCAACGGGCCTATGCAGCCTCACTGCTTCGGATAAAATATCTTTTCGGTTTTTCAAGAGAAGCGATTTACCACCACTTCAATGATCACTTTCCGGAATTCACCCAAAGGATCCCACAACACATTTTAGCGTCCTACCTTAATATGACACCTGAATATTTAAGCGAAATCAAAAAAAAATCCGGGCTTAAACCAGTTTAAGATTTTCCTCCAACAAAGATTTTACCTTTGTTAAGAACAAAAAATAAACCAATGGAAAACCGGATAAATATCCAGGCGCTTGAACCGAAAGCCTACAAGGGCATGTTTGCACTGGAAAACTTTCTGCAGCAGTCCCAGCTGTCCAAGACCCATTATTATCTGATCCTGATACATGCTTCCCAAATCAACGGATGTGCGTTTTGTATTAACATGCACACCAATGACGCTTTGCTGCAGGGAGAAACACCGAAACGGATTTTCCTGCTCAGGGCCTGGAAAGAAACGGAGCTGTTTTCAGAGGAAGAAAGGGCAATTTTGGCAATGACAGAAGAAATTACCCTGATCCACAAAACCGGATTATCTGACCAAACCTATCAAAGTGCCAAGAAATACTTTGACGATCATTACATTGCCCAGATCATTATGGCCGTGGTTACCATCAATGCATGGAACCGGATTTCGATCAGTACCAAAAAAACAGTGCGATAAATACCGCCGGGAAGATTGACGGATAATTAAGATAAAGATAAGAATTAAAATGAGGCTTATCCTGAACCATTATTTGCTGATGGAATCGGGCACACACTGTTCATTACAAAAGCCGCAGTGATAAAACATCCCAATTTCCGCAAACCTCTCCCGGGTGGCCTGGTTTGCCTCCGAGAAGAAATAGCACTTCCGGGCATAACATTCCTTCATACCAAACTCCTCCATAAGGATCCTCACCGTCTCCTCCCGCTCCCAATGCTCCCAAAAGAGTTCTCTGATACGGTCATGGACCTGGTCGGGCACCTGGAAGGAATTCCATTCAGACCGCATCTGTTTAACGGCCAGGGCTTTTTCTTTGTCGCTGAATTTCACGGGTAGAGAGGTTGTTAAGGTTCAGGGATTAAGGTGGTGCCTTTAAATTTAGGGAAAAATTCTTAAACAGGATACAGGATCAAACATCCTAAGAGCCGAAAAAATTATTATGCGTTTCACCCGCCATAAGCTATTTGCAATGTTATCAGCATGTGCTTTATTCTTCTTTAAGGCTTTCAATATACGGCTCAAAGAAGGGTAAATCTACTTCATAAATCACTTTTGGTTTTACGCCCAACTCAACCTTCTTAAACATTTCTACGAGCTTGTCCCCATTGACAAGTTCAACTTGTGGCGCCACATCTCTATTAGCTTCCTTTATAGCGTCAGTCGAAAAAGTTCCTGTTGTCATAATAATCCCTTTTTCTGCTCGGCCAAGCATTGCATTTCTAAAATCGCCTACCTGTGCTCTTGAGACTGTCCCTTTATATCTCTTACATTGAAATAAAACCTTAAAACTCACGAACGGATTCATTTCTAATGTTCCATACCCATCAATTCCTCCGTCATGGGATTGCCCGGTGACGATTACATTTTCAAAACCAGATTCCCTTAAAAGTCGTTGACAAATTTTTTCAAATCCAGATGGTGTTAAGCTTTGTAGTACCTGAAGTAAATCCGTTTTCTTTGACGGTTGGGGGTCATCGGGTTCACTGACTTCTTGTTCTTCGATTATTTCTTTCTTTGATTTATCTTGCCTGGCTTTTCTGTGGATTTCCACCCACTTTAAAAAAATTTCTCTTGATTCATTATCCGTTAAGGTAGTTTGTTCCCCTTTTGGGGATAACGCCCAAATTCCATGTTGAGACGTATCCAAAAGACCTTCCCACGCAAGATATTGTCTTGCCCATGCGACTTGATTATAATATCGAGATTGACCCGACTCTAAAGTTTCATTTAGTTTATCGTCATCCAAACTTAAATTTTCAGCAATTTTTTCAGCCGCTTCTCTGGGTTTTGCAGAACCTCCTAATTGTCTTAATGCGTCAAGGAGAGGTCCAAACCATTGTACAAATTCAGCTTGATTATTTCGTTTTCTTCCCATTTACTTTTTAGATAGAGTCTTCTTTGCATCACTGGTAACGACACGGCAGATTGCGCTGGGCCTTTTGGTTTCGAGGCCTGACTGCAATTTGTCCTTCATACACTTGCAAATCACCCTTTAAAACTTATGATCCTGTCCAACTGTCAAATCTGTCTTTGTAAATGCACAAAATATCTTCAATCTCGGCATTTATCAGGTCATTGTCGTTAAATGGCATAGGTAGTTCCCCTCTGTCAAGGTGCGGCTTTTTGATGAATCTACCTAATATTTTCTCCGCTCCTTTCCTTGTTCCCGCATGCAGATAAACTTTATCTGGCGATAGTCTAATTTTTGCACCAATTCGCTCAGCTGTGTCATTACAAGCAAGCTCTCCAATTCCCTTTACTCTACATTTTACAACAATCTCAATTAATTCACCAAAAGAAGTTGCTGTTTGAATTTCATTTTTCTTGTCTAATAAATTGGCAGCAAATTTTTCAAGGTTGATTTTCTTTAATCGCCGTTGGTGTCCGTTCCTTTTTCCTTCGTGATTTTCCGCTAAAGCAACAAATCCAATTGCCTCTTCAATATTCTTTTGATTTCGACAATGTTCAATCCACGTGTCTGAGTTTTCTTTTCTCCACTTTTTGTAGTGATTAATGATATTTTGAATTTTCTGTGTCGTCATTTTAATATGTTTGCCACCTTGTATATAAAATCCAAATCACCCTTACCCAACCTTCTTCCGATGGACCAGTGCAACAAATCCCGGTTTTGGTTTTCTATTTTTGGACTATAGATATAGCAAAAAAACAATTATATTTTAAACATGGAGCTTTGAAACCCAATATAAATACAATAAAGTAAAAAGTCCCAATTTTATTGGATTGTTAGCGCTGTAAAACATTCTTGAATCGCACCCGCTGTTTATTTAAAATCTTATTCCAGGAAATTACTTTTTCAGCTTCTTCTATTCCTGGCTCTGCAGGAAATCGAAACATCAACACAACCCTGGCTGACCGTAGTTGAATATTCTACCTGCCTACTTAAAATCCCTTGAAGGAAACAGCTCCCCCTGAGTGGCCTTAAAAGTCCGGAATTGTTTTACCTCTTCCCGGAAGCCTGTTTTGTGTGGGGTTGACTGAGCCTGGACAGTACCAATGTCCCTCCCCTCCTGGTCCAACTGCACCAGATGGGTTAGATTATGACACGAATGCACCACGATATGGATTACACCGCTTTCCACCTGCAGCTTGCCGCTTACCATCAACAACCTGGACTGGAGGATTACCTTTCTGAATTTCTCAAAGGTGGTTCCCCATACCACCAGGTTGGCAACTCCTGTCTCATCTTCCACCGTAATAAACAGCACCCCTTTGGCCGTCCCGGGACGTTGCCTGACGGTGATCAAACCACAGACTTTGACAAACTTACCATTTTTGATTTCCGGTAGTTTCCCGGCCGGAACTACCTTCATTTTGTTGAGCTCTTCTCGGGCAAAGCTGACCGGATGCGCCTTGAGGGAAAGTGCGGTAGTCGAATAGTCCAGGATGACATGCTCCCTGGCAGATTGAACCGGAAGGTCAATTTTCAGGGATGAATCCTCTGATGCCTGACCTTTAAACATCCCTACGGGACGTCCCTTCAATGCAGATACTTCCCACAAGGCCTGCCTCCGGTCAAGGCCGGTAGAGCGGAAAGCATCGGCATCCGCCAGCTTATCCAGCGTAGATACGGAAATCCCAATATTTACCAAATCGGAAGGACTGCCATAATGTTTTTTCCTTCCGGAAACCAATACCTGCATTTCCTGCTCCTTAATTCCTTTTATCTGCCTAAAACCAAGCCGCAACGCCAGGTAATCCCCTGACTTTTCTTCCAGCGTATTGTCCCAACAGGAATGGTTGATGTCCACCGGCCTTACTTCCACCCCATGTTTTCGGGCATCGATAACGATCTGTGCAGGTCCGTAAAAACCCATAGGCTGGCTGTTCAGCAGTGCCGCAGCAAAGATGTCCGGATAATGGCACTTGATCCATGAAGAAACGTACACCAACAAAGCAAAACTTGCGGCGTGGCTTTCGGGGAAACCATAGCTCCCAAATCCCTCCAGTTGCCGGAATACCCGCCTGGCAAAATCCTCGGAATAACCTTTCCTGACCATGCCTTCCACAAGCTTTTTTTCATATTGGCTGACCTTTCCATTGAATTTAAAGGTGGCCATGCTCCTGCGAAGTCCGTCTGCTTCATCAGGGGTGAATCCTGCTGCCACGATGGCTATTTCCATGGCCTGCTCCTGAAACAAGGGAACCCCCAGGGTCCTGCTTAATATCTCTTTCAGTTCTTTGGAAGGATATTCCGTGGGTTCTTTCCCATTACGCCTTTTCAAATAAGGATGTACCATGTCTCCTTGTATAGGACCGGGGCGTACAATGGCCACCTCGATCACCAGGTCGTAGAATTCCTTTGGCTTTAACCTCGGCAGCATGGACATCTGTGCCCGGCTTTCAATCTGAAAAACCCCGAGCGTGTCAGCCTGGCTGATCATTTCATAAACCTTAGGATCATCCTGGGGAATATTGGCCAGGGTAAGGTCCAGCCCATAGTGGTTCCTGGCCAGATCGAAAGCCTTGCGGATGCAGGTGAGCATGCCCAGGCCCAGCACGTCTACCTTCAGAAAACCCATGGCTTCTATATCATCCTTGTTCCATTCAATGCAGGTCCGGTCCACCATTCTGGCATTGAGGATGGGGCATAAATCAGAAAGCCTGTCCTGCGTAATGACAAATCCCCCTGTATGCTGGCCCAGTTGCCTGGGAAAACCGATATATTCCTGGGTAAGATCCAGCACCTTGCGCAGGTGCGGGTCCCGGGGATCAAAGCCCTGGGAAGACACCGCCTTACCGGCAAACCATTCTTCAGAAAGCTCATAGCCCGTTTTGGCCAGCCGGTCCACGGCATCCAAAGAAAGCCCCATGGCTTTCCCCACATCCCGCACCGCCCCCTTCCAGTGTACCTGGGTGACCGTGGCCACAATGCCTGCCCGGTGGCGCCCATATTTCCCATAAATGTACTGAATGACCTCCTCCCGCCGCTCATGCTCAAAATCCACGTCAATATCAGGCGGTTCATTCCTGGCATCCGACATAAACCGGGCAAAGAGCAGTTTGAACTTGGAAGGATCCACCGAGGTGATCCCGAGGCAGTAGCAGATCACAGAATTGGCCGCTGAGCCCCGGCCCTGACAGAGGATATCCCTTTCTCTGGCAAAAGAGACAAAATCGTATACCGTAAGGAAATAGGAGGCGTAATTTTTCCTTCTTATGAATTCCAGTTCTTCCCGGATACTCCTTTGTATTTTTGGAGGAATGCCACCCTTAAACCTTGCTTTTGCCCCTTCCCAGGCAAGCCGTTCCAATTCCTCCTGGGGACTTCGCCCACCGCTGGTGATCTCCTCGGGATAGTTGTAGGACAACTGGTTAAGGGAAAAATTGCAAGCCTCCACAATCTCCCTGGTGCGGCGAATGGCGTCGGGATAATCCCGGAACAGGCGGCGCATCTCCTCTATGGGCTTTAGATGACGTTCCGCATTAGCCTGGAGCCTGAATCCTGCCGTCTGTATAGTACATTTTTCCCGGATACAGGTCAAAATATCCTGCAGTTCCCTCCGCTCGGGGATATGGTAATGCACATCATTGGTGGCCACCAATGGGATGTTGAGCCTTTGTCCCAGGAGAGAAAGCTGGTGA
>Ga0079224_100007687_pt1 | contig 14498 bp, 13 predicted proteins | sample Stecom2015_FD_80414 | JGI IMG/M metagenome (GOLD analysis project Ga0079224, IMG submission 80414) | Agricultural soil microbial communities from Utah to study Nitrogen management - Steer compost 2015 | ecosystem: Environmental > Terrestrial > Soil > Agricultural land | place: USA: Utah...
CGATCACCAGCAGCTGGTGATGGTCACGCTGCGGCGCATCGCCGAGAAGCACGGCATGGCGTGCCTGCTGCACGAGAAGCCGTTCGCCGGCGTGAACGGTTCGGGCAAGCACGTCAACTACTCCTTCGGCAACGGAAGCCAGGGCAACCTGCTCGACCCGGGCGACACGCCGCACGAGAACGCTCAGTTCTTGGTGTTCTGCGCCGCCGTGATCCGGGCCGTCCACCTGCATTCGGGGGTGCTCCGGGCCGCGATCGCGTCGGCCGCCAACGATCATCGCCTGGGTGCGAACGAGGCGCCGCCAGCGATCATCTCGATCTTCCTCGGCGATCAGCTCACGCAGGTCTTCGACGAGATAAAGAAGGGCGGCGTCACCTCGCAGTCGACGCGCAGCACGCTGACGATCGGCGTGGACACGCTGCCGACGCTGCCGAAGGACGCCGGCGATCGAAACCGCACCAGCCCCTTCGCGTTCACGGGCAACCGCTTCGAGTTCCGCGCCGTCGGCTCCAGCCAGTCGATCGCCGGGCCGCTGGTCGTGCTGAACACGATCATCGCCGAGTCGCTCGACTACATCGCGACGGAGCTCGAGCGTTCCGTCTCCGGGGGCACCCCCCTGAACAACGCCATCCAAAAGGTGCTGGCGGGGATCATCACCAAGCACGAAGCGGTGATCTTCAACGGCGATGGCTATTCGGAGGAGTGGCACCGCGAGGCGGAGCGACGCGGTCTGCCGAACTTGAAGACCACGTGCGACGCGCTGCCGACGCTGCTCAAGCCCGAGACGCTGGCGCTGTTCGAGAAGTACAAGGTGCTGTCGAACCGGGAGCTGCAGAGCCGCTACGAGATCTACCTCGAGCAGTACTGCAAGTCCGTCAAGGTCGAGGCCAAGCTGACGGTGAAGCTCGCACGCACGCACATCTTGCCCGCGGCGCTTCGCTATCAGAGCGAGCTGGCAGACGCGGCCTTGAAGGTGAAGCAGGTGGGGTGCGAGTTCTCCACCAGCCTGCTCGAGCGGGTCAGCGGCCTGGCGAGCCGGCTGCAGGCCAACATCGACGATCTGGACAAGGCGCTCGAGACGCACGTCGACGGGGATCTGCTGGCCGAGGCACGGCATTTTTGCCAGCGCGTCCAGGGAGCCATGCTGGAGGTGCGCGGCGCCGCCGATGAGCTCGAGACCCTCGTGGCCGACGATCTCTGGCCGCTGCCGAGCTACCACGAGATGCTGTTCATCAAGTGACGCCCGGGCGGGGGGCGCACGAAGGGCCGCGGCACGACGCCGCGGCCCTTCGCGCATTTGGCGAGCCCTCGAGGCTCAGCTCTGCGTCGCCTCGATCACGCAGGCCCAGTAGAGCAGGTACGGGGCCTCGCAGCCCCCGGCGACCGCGCGGCCGTCATCGCCGCAGGTGTAGGTGGCCTCGGGGGCGCACGCCAGAAAGTCGTCCCAAGCCGCCGCGCACTCGGGCACGACGTTGCCGGCGGCCTGGCAGCCGTACTGGCAGTCGCTCGGCGGATCGTCGTTTGGGCAGCTGGTGGTTTGGATGCGTCCGCACAGGTCGCTACAGGGCTGCTCGAGGGCAGGGTCGGGGGCAGTGGCCACGAAGCAGATGGCTGCCGCCGCCGCCTCGAGCTCACAGCCGGCGGGCGTGGGCTCGCCCGAGTCGTCGCAGGTGAACGCCGCGGCCTCGGAGCATTCGAGCAGATCGCTGAAGGCGTCGGCGCAGTCGGGCAGGGACACCAAGAGCCGGCAGGTCGCGGCGCAATCGTCGGGGTCGTGGGCGTCGCACAGGGCCTGCCCGGCCCGCTCGCAATACGGACCACAGCGCTCGCGCAGCTCGGGATCCGGCATCGGCGCGCCCCCGGTGCCACCCGTGGCTGGGCCGCTGCCCCCGCTGCCGGTCGGGGCGCCGCCCGCGCTGGAGCCACCGGCGCCCCCCGCGCCGCTCGAGCTGCCCCCCGCGCCGCCGCTGCTCGGGCTGGAGCCACCCGCCGAAGCGCCGCTGCCGCCCGAGCCCGAGCTGCCCGTCGAAGCGCCGCTGCCGTCGAAGAGATCGCCGCCGTTGTCGTCGGTCGAGCCACCGCAGCCCATCAAGAGGGTCGCGGCGACGGTACACACACACCATCCGATTCGCGCCATGTCCGCCGTCCCAAGCAGGGGATGTGCCAAGGGGAAAAACCGCTGAGGCTGCCGATCGGCGCGGCCAGGCGCCGCCGAGTTCACGGCGGGCCGTGAACTCGGCTCACGGCGGGCCGGGGAGCAGCGACGGGCGCGCCTGGGTCTCGCGCGAGCGATCCAGGGCCAGCTTGAACAGGACGGGGCCGAGGACCTCATTGAGCGCGACGGTGGCGATCACCAGGGACCGAAAGGCGGTCCCCAGGGCGGGGAAGCTACGTTCGATGACGACACTGAGCCCCAACGTGAGCCCAGCCTGTGAAACCAGCGACGCCCAGCCCCACCGCTGCACGACGGGCTCATCGCGGGCCAGGCGGCTCCCCACGCGGTGGGCGATGATGGTGGTGACCGCCCGCACCGCCGCCAAGGCCAGCGCCGCGGGCCACATGGCGCGCAGCAGCGGCAGATCGAGGTGCGCGCCGGCCGTCGCGAAGAAGACGACGAAGACCACGCTGCCCGTCTCTTCGATCGCGTGCAAGAGCTTCTCGCCTTGGTTGGACAGGTTTTGCACCACGAAGCCCGCCACCAGGAAGGTGAGCAGCGGGTCGAAGTGCAGATACCGCAGGCCCTCCGTCACGCCGAAGCCGAGCGCGATCAACACCAGGAGCAGCTGGCTGCCGATGAGGCGCAGGTAGGCCGCCAGGATCAAGCCGATCGTGGTGCCGAGCGCGACGCTGCCCACGATCTCGTGGCCGAGCGCCCCGAGCTCCTCGAAGGACAAGCTCGCGCTCGGGTCCATCAGAGGTCGCGCGAACACCATCGTCAGCGCCAGGGTCAGGATCACGATGACGTCCGACGACATCACGAACGCGAGCGAGAAGGTCGTCAGCGGTCCGCGGGCGCGGGTTTGGCTGAGGATCGCGAGCGTGGCCGAAGGGCTGCGGCTGATGGCCAGCACCCCCCACAGCGCGCTCGCGGCCAGCAAGCCTCGCCAGCCGAGCGCGTCTCCGAAGACGAGCGGGCCGGAGAACGTGTAAAAGACCGCGCCGGTCGCGAGCAGAACCAGGCCGGCCTGGGTCCAGTTGTTCCAGGCCAGGCTGCGCAAGAGCCGCTTGAGGGTCCCGGCGTGCAGCTCCGCTCCACCCGCGAGCGCGATCAGCGCGAGGGCCAGCGTGTTCACCAGCGACAGCTGCTCGACGGTGTCGTGCTCGATCAGCTGCAGCACATGGGGGCCCGCCAAGACGCCGGCGAGCAGGTAGCCGGTCAAGTGCGGCAACCCGACGATCTCGCAGAGCGCGCTCGTCAACAGCCCGCCCAACAAGAGGAAACCCACCGCGGCGATGGTCGTCGGCGTGCCGTAGGGCTGCGGCGCGAGCCGGATGGCCACGATCATCAGCGCGAACACCAGCAGCAAGCCCGCGACCTGCGCGGTGCGCAGCGCCAAGCCCTTCGCGCTGGCGGTGGCGGCGCTCAAGAGGCCACCACCTCGCTCGACGGCGCTGTCTCGGCCGGCGGCGGCGCGATCTCCGCGCTGCCAGCCGGTGCGATCTCACCGGCCCGCGAGAGCGCCCGCCGCAGGGCGCCGGGGCCGACGATCTCACCCAAGAGCGCGGTGGCGACCGCGATCGCCAGCACGAGCGAGCCCATCTTGCCGGGAAATGCCAGCGCGAACGCGAGCCCCATGCTGAGCGTCAGCGCGCCAGCCGGCATCAGCGACAGTGCCATCAAGGGGCCGCCGCGGCGCGCCGCGGGAGACACGGTCGCCAGGAGCGCGGCGCTGAGCGCCTTGCAGCCGAGACGGGTCACCAAGAGCGCGCCGATGACCAGCGCCCACTCGAGCGAGGCCTCGAGCTGGACGTGGGCCCCGGCGAGGACCAGCGCGGGCAGCAGCACGGGCCGCTCCGTCGTCACCAGCATCCGCCGCAACACGGCCCGATGCGGGGAGGAGAGCGCCAGCACCAGCCCCAAGGCGAACAGCACGCTCATGCCGCTGAAGCGCAGCCGGGTCGCGAGCCCCATGCCGAGCAGCGCCGCGCCCAAGAGCAGCGCCCACACCTCCCCGGAGCGCAAGGTTTGCCCGAGCAGCGCCGCGCAGGCGCCGCCCAGGACCGCCCCCAGCGCGAGCGTGATCGCCGCCCAGGCGGGCCAGGGCAGGGGATAGCTGAGGTTGGGGGCGGCCACGACCGCGAACAGCGCGGCCAGCAGCACGAGCGGGACGAGATCATCGGCGTCCCCCAGATCGGCCATCAGGTTCGTCAGCGGTCCGGCGGCGCCGTAGCGTTCGCTCACCCAGCGCGCGGCGTGGCGCGTGGTCTCACAGGTCACGACCGCAGCGGCCGCCGCGAATTGCCAGAGCTCCGCCCCGCCCAGGCCAAGCCAGCGGCGGGCGGCGAACCAGGCGGCGGCGGCCGTGATCGCCGCGGATAGCAGCGTCACGCCGATCGTCCCGATCACCACCCGCGGTCGGAGCCGCCGATCTCCCACGAACCCGTAGTCGAGGCCGACGACGAGGGCCAACCACCCGATCGCGACCAGCGAGAGCGGCTGGAAGGCGGTCAGCGTGTCCCGGGTGAGCACGCCAAGGACGTGCGGCCCGAGCAGCAGCCCGAGCAGCACGTACTCCGCGCCCGAAGGCAGCCCGTACCCCCGGATGGCGCGTCCGCCAACCAAGATGCTGCCAAGATAGGCCAGCACCAGAAGGCCGACGAACAGCAGGACCGGGTTCATGAGGCGGCCTGCACGCTCGGCACGCGCCCGGTCTGAGGGGCGCTCTTTTGCAGCGCTTCGGCCAGCGCGAAGTACAGCGCGCTCTCGGCGGCCTCGTGGTCGGTCTGTACGCTGACGCGGAACCAGACCGCCTCGGGATCGAGCTTGACGATCTCGACCCGCGGCGTGGCGCCCACCGTAGCGGCGGCGCCCTCGAGCAGATCCCCGAGCTCGCGCACGTTGGGGCCCAAGGGGGCTGCGAGCTCGACCGCGGTGCGCGCGCCCGAGACCAGCACCCGGGTCGGGTGCAGCAGCGACATCAGCTGTGGCACGCGGATGGGGTTGCCGCTCGGATCGGACAGCTCGACCTCGAGCAAGCTGATCGCCCGAACGCGACCTCGCCGGCCGCCGAACTCGACCTGATCGCCGACGTGCAGCCGCCGCCCGAACACGACGCCGGCCCCGACGACGGCGCTGGCGAGCAGTGGGGTGCTGGCGAGCGCCAACGTGACCATCAGGACCGTGCCCGTGCGGCTCAAGACGCCGTCGGTGTCGCCGGTGATCACCGGCGCGGCGAACACCAGCGCAGCGATCACGACGGCCGCTTGCACGATCACGCCGGTCGGCTCCGCCAGGTCGGGCGGCAACCACACGAGCGGCGTCTCGCCACGGGCGACGCTGGCGAAGAACAAGCGCAGGAAGCGCAGCGCGATGGCGACGGTCAGCGCGGCGAAGGCGGCGATGATCAAGACCGGCAGCGCGCTGACCACTCGCCCCGCCAGCGCCGACAGCGGCGACAGCACGAACCCGGTGAGCCGCTCGGTGTAGCCACGCGTCGAGGCGAACAGCGAGAGCGAGGCGAGGATCCAGACGTAGACCGTCCCGAGGTAGGCCAACCATTTGCCGGCCTCGATGCCGGCCAACAGCGAGTGGCGGAGGCCAGCGGGGCGGATCACCTCCAGCGACTTGAGGCGAACGGCGGGGATCCGGTCGGGGTTCGTCGCGATCCAGCTGCGCGTCCGTCCGGCGAACTCACCAATGCGCCGGAGCAAGTAGAGGGCGGTCAAGGCGAACAGCACGGCCAGGGAGGCCGAGAACACCCGCTCCGCCAGCGCGCTCCGCCGCCGCTCCGAGCCGACGGCGTCCCGCAGGCGTGCCGCAAAGGCCGCCGCGTGCACGTCCAGCGAGGCGTCCCCGGCCGCCTCCGCGTCTTCGGGCGACAGCTGCAGGATAGGCCGCGAGCCGGCGAACACGACCGCGACGCCGGCCTGGTGCTCGACGCGGATCTCCACCTCGGCGTCCGACTTGACCACCTCGCGCAAGGCTTCGTTCCCGCGCTGCGCTCGCTGAGCGGCGCTCAGCCGGCCCTGGTCCCGGCGCACTTCGTAGAGCACCTTGTCCTGAATGCGAAGCGCGGCGGGCGGCGCGGTGTTGGCCGCTGCCGGTGGCTTCGGCGGGACGGCCGCGGGCGCCCCGCTGGCGGCGGCCGCGGGCGGCGGCGCGGCGGCGAGCGTCGCGGGGACGAAACACAACGCTAGCGCGAGGGCCGCTCGGCGAAGGCCACGACCCAGCCGTGGAGGCTTGTTGGGGCTCCACGTCCCAGCGCGCCGGTCCGGTCGCAAACCTGGGGCTCCGAGCCGTTGGGCCCCCGCTGTGTGCGCGGGTCCGGGTTCGGTGGACCACCCTGTTGCTTGCTTGGGACTCGGCGCCCTAAACCGTCTCATGTTCCCGCGACAAGCGGTTTGCGCTGCAAACCATTTGTCGCTTTGGCAGTGTCTCGCACGCGATTAGCTTCCGCGAGGTCGATTGAAAAGGCAAGTGTGGGCGAGTGGCTCGGCTCGGTCGGTCCCACGATTTCCAAGGTGCGCCTTGCAAGGTGCGACGCCGGAGCCGCCCGCAGCCGGCGGTGGTCAAAGGTGGCTGTCGACGCGGGCGCCCCTTTCAGGCTTTCATGCGGCGCGCCCCAACCCTGGGCAGGCAAGCATGAAACCCTGGCGAATTCAGCGAAGTGCGCTCGTGATCGATCGGCCGTGGCTGCGGGTCCGCAGTGAACACGTGGTGCTGCCGAACGGGCGGGAGTTGCCCGAGTTCTACAAGCTCGAGACCAACGACTGGGTAGCTGTCCTGGCGGTCACGCCTGACGCCGAGCTCGTGGTGGTCGATCAGTACCGCCACGGGATCGCCGCGGTCACTCGCGAGCTACCCGCCGGGATGATCGACGACGCGGAGACCCCCGCCGCGGCCGCGCAGCGTGAGCTCTTGGAGGAGACCGGCTTCGCCGGCAGCGATCTCGAGCACCTCATCACGCTGCCGACCGAGCCGAGCCGCCACACGACCCACGCCCATTTTTACATTTGCCGCAACGCGCAGCGGGTCGCCCCACCCAAGCTCGATCCGAGTGAGGACATCGAGGTCGGCTTGCTCCCGAGGGAGCAGGTGCTCCCGGCGATTTTGGCAGGCAGCATCCGCCACGCCGCGCACGTGGCCGCGATCCTGCTGGCGGCGCGCCAAGGGGTCCTCTGACCGGAGCCGGGCTCGCTGTTTCAGCTTTCGGAGCCTTCCAGGCTGATCTCGACCATCAAATCGTGAGCGAGCTGCTCCAGGCTGGCGCGCAGCTCGTGCAAGGCCAGCCCATTCGGCACCCTCAGACGCGCGGAGGCACGAAACAGGCGCTCCCCCGACATGGGGGCGCTCGAGCAACCGGAGGAGAGCTCCTCGACGTTGACCGCGCGTTGCGCCAGCGCTTGGGAAATCTCGCGCACGATGCCCGGGCGATCCTGGCCGACGAGCTCCAGGTGTACGGTTCTCTGATCGGAGGTGGCCGGAGCGGCGTCGTCGCTCGGCTCGATGATGACGCGAAGCCCTCGCGCCGTGAGCTGTTCGAGCTCTCGGGTGAGCTCGGCGGCGCGATCCTCGCCGACCTCCACCCTGAGGATACCGGCGAACTTCCCCGCCAACCGCGCCATACGACTGTCGAGCCAGTTGCCGTCGCACCGCGCGATCGTCTGCGACAGGGCCTCGACCAGCCCGGGGCGGTCCGCACCGATGAGGGTCAGCACCAAAGAAGCGGTCTTCGCCATGAGGTCCTCTCGGCCGGGAGTATAGGGGGGTCGCGCTATTCGATGCGAATTTGAATCGTCGTCTGCGCCGCTTTGTCGCGAGGGTCGGGCGCCAGGGCGACTCGGTCCGCGTCGAGCCCGCGATCCAGCAAGGCGGCCATGACGGCCCGGGCGCGCCGCTCGGCTTCGGGCGCCTCCGCCCCGGCCGAGGCCACCACCACCTTTCGGCTCGGGAAACGCTCGAGCGCTCGAGCCAGGTCGTCCAGGATCGCGAGGCCCCGCGGCTGGAGCTCCCCGGTCTGGTCCTCGAAGGCCGCCGGGGTGAGCAAGATCGCCGGCACCGGGTTCACCGAGAGGCCCATCGTTCCGGCGCGCACGTCGTCGGCGCGCCCGGCCGCCACCACGCGCAGCAGCTGGATGCGCTCGTCACCGTCCGACCCTTGCGCGAGCAGCCCCGCGAGCGCCTCCATCTGCTCCACGGTCGCTGCAAGCTCGCGGTTTTTCCCCGCAAACTGGCGCAGGTGGTCGGCAGAGCGCCCGAGGTCGCTCTGCAGCTGCGCCACCAGGTTCTGCGCCTCTTCCCGCTCCTTGTCCAAGACGGAGGCTTGGTATTCGAGCTCGGCGATCCGCTGTTCGGCCTGGTCCCCCCGGGCGCTACAGGATCTCTGCTCCTCGCGCGCGGCCGAGAGCGCCGCCACGCTGGCGTCGAGCTCCGTTCGAAGGCGGCTTCGCTCGGCCGATTCGGCGCGAAGCTTCTGCTCCGCCTCGTCCAGGCGCGCCTGGGGTACCAGACAGCCGCTGGACAGCAGGGCCAAGAGCGCGGCGGCGTGGCGAAGCCTCATGACCGACCCTCCGTCACCGGCTCGTCCGCTCCATGACCGCCCGCACCACCAGCGGCCAGGCGATCGTGGCATCCGAGAACACCTCGGCGAACCGTCCCCCGTGGCTCTCGGGCACGAATTTGCCCCAGGAGACCCCCTCCGAATACGAGCAGCCGGACAAGCCGCCCCAATGCTCCGGCTCCGGACAGATGCGCACCGCGTATTTGAAGCGGCGGACGGGCTGCTCCTCACCCAGGCGCTTGTTCATGACCTCGAAGAAGGGGCCAATTTGCTGCGCCCAGTTGCGCGGCACCCCGCCGCCGATGGTGAAGATCCCGAGCACCTCGTGGCGTCGAACCCGATCGGCGTAGTCCTCCAGGTCCAGGAAGGGATCGAACGAGCGCACCGGCTTGCCCGCGATCTTGCGTTGATAGTTGTACAGCGCCAGATCGAGCCCGAGCTCCGAGTCGGTGAACGCGGGGATGTAGATCGGGACGTTCTTTCGAACCGCGCTCTTGAGGATCGCCCTCCCGGAGACGTTCGCCTCGAGGTAGCGACCGAGCGCCTCGGTGATCTTGTAGCTGCAGAGCACCTCGTCCGGGGGAAACCCGTCGAGCGTCTGGTGCACGACGCTCTCGGTGCTGTCGAGGTTCGCCTCCAGCTCGAGCGTGTCATAGACGCGGTTATAGCCCTTGGCGAAGAGCTCGACGTCGTTCATCGACGGGCGGTGCTTGAAGTGGTGCATGCCCGCGCCCTCGACGAAGCCGTGGGTCATGAGCGCGCCGGTCGAGACGATGGCCTGGACCCAGCCGCGATCGATCATTTCGCAGATGACCAATCCCTGCTTGGCGATGGTCATGGCGCCGGAGACCGTGAGGACGCGGAAGCAATCGCGCTCGGCCACCATGGCCTCGAGCACGTCGGCCGCTTCTCCCAGGCGCCTGCCACCGAACGCGGTCGTGCTCATCGCCCGGACCAGCGCGTCGACCGAATCGACCGCGGATAGATCCAGAGCTTGCAGGGGCGTCAGCCCGTCTTCGTGACCGGTGTGGTGGTTGCGTTCTGGAAGTTCACGCGTCTTATCGCTCATCATCACCTCGTTGAGGGTTCGAATTGCATGGGAAGCGTTTTTTCGCAAGCGCCGCAGAAAATGATATTCAGGGCGCGTGAGCGCTTCGGAAGAAGATCGGGATTTGGACGCGGGCTGGGAGCTCGCGCTCCCTGAAGTCGCGCCGCTCGACGCCGAAGCTTTGCCCAAAGACACCGCCGCGCTCGAGGCGCTGGATCAGGGGTGGGAAAATCCCGCTGCCGACCGCGCGCCCGTGGCGGCCCTGCCGATCCGGACGCAGGGCGAGCACCGCGCACCCAGCGCTCCGGCCAAGACAGCGCGTGCCGTCCCAGCGGTGCCGTCGGCGAAAAAGGGCAAACGTCTGCTCGGCCGCCGGCGCGCCGCCGAAGCCGCCAACGCCGATCCGCAGCGGAGCGGGCGCGAGCCCAAGCGGGGCAAGCGCAAGGGCAAAAGCCACAAGGGGCAACGAACGCCCCCGCGGCAGCCGACCCAGCCCGCCGCCAAGAGCGCTTCCAAGAAAGCTGGCCAACGGCCGGTCCGCGGGCGCTCCGCGGCAGCTCGAGCGCCCACGGCGCCCGCGACCCGCCCGGCGCCCGCCGCGCCGCGTGCTCCGGGGCTGCCACCCGAGCCCGCCCGCGGGGCCGGACCGCGAGCGACGACGCCTCATCCGGCGCTGGTCGCGGCGATCCTCGTCGCGCTGGTCGGCGTGGCGCTGGGGCTGGTTCACCTGCTGGCGCGCTGAGGAGCCAACCTGACGCCGGCACGAGCATGGCCCCTTGAGACCGCCGAGTCCTCGGAGGCCAGGATTTCACGGCGATCTCAGGGGCCAGCAAACCCACCCTGGCGGCCTCGGGTCGGCCCGTTGCCAGGCGGCGACCGCGACGCATGCTGGCGCCCCGAGGACTGTCAGCGATCACCCGCCCGGGCGTTCCCTCTGGAACGAGGCCCAGGCCTCGATTTCAGATCAAAGGATGAATTGAGTAATGAAATCAATTATTTCAAGTAGAATATCTCAAGGTTTACTGCCGCTCTTGCTGCCGCTCGTCACGGCGTGTGGAAGCCCGACGACCGTGGTTCAGGCGCCGGCCGCACCGGCCAACGTCGTCGAGGGCGTGGTGGTGACGGGGCAGGGCGAGGCCAGCGCCGCCCCGGACTTGGCGCGGATCAACCTGGGCGTCGAGGTGCGTTCGGAGGACGTGCAAGCTGGGCTCCGTCTGGCCAATCAACACATGGAACAAGTGATCACCGCCCTCAAACAGCAGGGCATCGCCGCTGAAGACATTCGGACCCAGCAGTTCTCCGTCCATTTCGAGCAGCCGCCGCAGCATCCGCCCGAGCCGCCGCCCCAGCCCATGCCCCGACAGCGCTCCGGTGCTGCCGCCCCGGCGGCGCCCGACGCGCCGCGGGACGCCATGATCTCCGACAAGGTCGCGGGGCACTACCGCATCGCCAACACCGTCGAGGCCAAGGTCCGCGACCTCGACCGCCTGTCGCAGATCCTCGGCGCGGCCACCGCCGCGGGTGCCAACAACGTGTGGGGCATCGGCTTCGAAATGGACGATCCCAAGCCCCTGCTCGCCAAGGCGCGGGCCGAGGCGGTCCAGGACGCGCGCCGCTCCGCCGAAGAGCTCGCGAGCCTCACCGGGGTTCAGCTGGGACCGGTGATCTCCGTCAACGAGACGGGCGGGCACGTGCCCGTGAACCAGGTGGCCATGCGCATGGACAAGGCCGAATATGCCGTCCCGGTCGAGCGCGGACAGATCAGCGTCCAACACCAGGTGCAGATCGTCTACTCCATCGCCAGGGCGCGCTAAAACAACCGTCGTGGTCACATTTCGGGTCAGAGATGCGCTGGTCGTCGGAGGCCTGCTGCTCGCCGGCGTGCTGTATTTCGTGCTCGCCCAGCGCGCCCCGGACGAGCAGATCCGCGAGCAGCTACGGCTGCTCGGGCGACACGCGGAGCAAACGCCGCCTGTCGCCCGCACGATCGATCGCGTCCTGAGCCCGTTCGTCGAGCCCGACGTCCGCTTGCACATCCCCGAAATCGGGGCCACCGCCGGCAGATCGGCCGCCGCGGAGCTGCTGAGTGAGACCAAGCTCTTGTACCCGTCGGTGTCGCTTCGCTTCGAGAAGATCCACGTCGATCTCGACCAGGATCAGAACGGTGCGACCGTACAGGCCGATGTCACGCTCCGCCTGGAGCGCGGGGGGCGAGTTCAGACCGACGAGCGTCGCGTCACGCTGCGGATGCAGCGCTCCGATGACCACGAGTGGCGCCTGGCCTCCGCCGACGTGGCGGCGAAGACGAACGAGCAGCCGGAAGCGCGGCCCTGATCCGTCGCTCGGCGCCGAGCAGGCGCTCGAGCGGTGGCGCCGCCACGCCAAGGGCCAGCCCGCTGAGCGTCAGGCGGCCCGACGCGGTGAGGTGCCCGCTGCGCCCGAGCCGCAGGACGATTTCTGCGAGCGCCTCCGCGCTGCAGCCCATCCGCGCGGCCAGCGCGAGCGGCCGCGGCCGGCGACCGGCCCGGTATCCGAGGTACAAGAGCTTGAGGACGGCGAGGTCGAGGGAGGTGATCGACATGGGCCAAGCTTACCGGCAACACTGAACACCAATCCAGTTTCCGGCGTTCAGGCGTGTCGCTTCGATAGGTACTTGTAGAGCTGTGCTCTAGGACTCTTCGATGGCGCCGCGGCGCTGCAGCTTCGACGTGATCAGGTGGCAGACCAGCGCCCAGCCAAGCCCCACCACCCAGCCGGCGAGCACGTCGGTCGGGTAGTGCACCCCGAGGTACACGCGGCTCACGCCGATCAGCACCATCAACGTGAGCGCAGCGGCCATCACGTAGAACTTCACCCGCCGTCGCCGCGACAGCTGGGCCACCACGGCACCGAGGGTCGGGTACACGGACGCCGCGAGCAGCGAGTGGCCGCTTGGAAAGCTCATGCTGGTCACCTCGACCAGGTGCTGCACGAGGTCCGGCCGCGGGCGATCGTAGAAGACCTTGAGCAGCGCCGACAGCAACGTAGCGCCGAGCGCTGCCAGGACGATCCAGACGGCCGAGCGCCACTGGCGTTCGAGCAGCAGGTAGCCCGCGACGCCCGAGACCACCAGCATCACCACGGCGCCGCTGCCGAGCGCCGTCCAGTTGACCCACAGCTTTTCGAACCAGGGCGGACCGAGCGGATCGTCCGCCGCTGCGCGCAGCAGCAACAGCAGGCGATGATCCAGGCGGTTGGGCCCAAGCTGGCGACTTTCAGCGGCGAGCAGCAAAAACATCAGGCAAAGCCCGATGAGCACCAGCAAGGTCCCGTAGACGCGCGAGAGCCGCGCCCGGGCAAGCCCGCCCGACGCGTCCCTTCTGCGGGAGTCCCCGAGCATTTCGGGCAATCTGCGACCGCGCCGATCGGATGCAATCGCTCCGGCGCGCCGCCGCTAGCGGCTCGGCTCAGCCCTGAACGACCTGGCGCAGCGCCGGGTCCTTCTCCAAAAACTTGGCGCTGAACACCTTGGCCTCGGTCTCGGTCGGGATCGAGCTCACCACGGCCTTCATGCCCGCGAGCGGACCCGAGGTGATCTCGCAATAGGAGCGCTTGGTGCCGTTCGTCGTCCAGCTCTTCAGCACGTTGTGCTGTCCGAGGGCCTTGCAGTCGAGCTCGTGGGGCACCCGCGTCTTGAACTGGACCGCCTCGGGCTCGCCCTCCCAGTACAGGGCCTCGAGCGTGTACTTGTCGCTCACCTTGCGCTCGATGGTGCACCAGCGCTGCTTCTTCGGGGTCTCCTCGCCTTCGCAGCGGACGTTCGCGCCGGCCTGCGCGGGAGCCTTCTGGTGTTTGCCAGCCCAATCGACGAAGAGGCCGACCAGCTGCGTGGCCTCGGCGATCCGCCGGTCGTCGGCCGCCTTCTTCTCCGCGATTTGTTGCTGCTTGTTGACGATCTCGCTGTCCAGGCTGGCGAGCGAGCCGTCGTCTTCGCAATACTTGTAGGCGCGCTCACGCCATTGCCGGGCCAGGTCGAAGTTCTCGGCGGCCACCGAGCTCTGCACCGCCTGCGTCGCTTCGGTGCACTTGGCTTCGTCCTTCTTGCTACAGGCTCCGAGCAGCAGCGAGAGCGCGAGCGAGCTTCTGCCCGCTGCGAGCGCGGAGCGTCGAACCAGGGAGGGGCGAGGGGGCATGCGCATAGTTTCCGCCAGGCCTATCACAGCGGGCTAGTTTACGTCGCATGGATTGCGGGGGCAGGGCCGTCCCCGGCCGCCGCCGGCGCTTTCGAAGGGGCCGGCGCCTTCGACGGGCCCCCGACTGACGGCCGTCGCCCGGAGGCGAGCGTTTCCGCCGAGGCCTATGCTAAGCCCCAGCGCCATGAGTACCGAGCCGATCCTGGGACCGGACCCCTTTTCGGTGTTTTTCGCCTGGTACGAAGAGGCGGTGCAGAGCGGCCTCGGCCTGCCGGATGCGATGGCGCTGGCGACCGCCGACGCCAGCGGGCAGCCGTCGGTCCGCGTGGTGCTGTTCAAGGGCGTCAGCGGAGGGGGCTTCCGCTTCTTCACCAATTACGACAGCCGAAAGGCGCAGGACATCCAGCAAAATCCCAAGGGCGCGCTGGTTTTTTATTGGTCGACGCTGCACCGGCAGGTGCGCGCGGAGGGCGCCATCGAGCGGCTCGACCCGGAGGAGTCGGACGAGTACTTCCGCACGCGCCCGCGGGAGAGCCAGCTCGGCGCCTGGGCCTCACC
>Ga0079224_100007689_pt1 | contig 14497 bp, 14 predicted proteins | sample Stecom2015_FD_80414 | JGI IMG/M metagenome (GOLD analysis project Ga0079224, IMG submission 80414) | Agricultural soil microbial communities from Utah to study Nitrogen management - Steer compost 2015 | ecosystem: Environmental > Terrestrial > Soil > Agricultural land | place: USA: Utah...
CGGCTCACCCCGCTCGACGGCGAGGCCTGGGCGCTGCCGCTGCAGGCCAACGGTGAGCACCCGCTGTACAACACGTATTCGCTGATCTTGGCGTTGTTCTTCGGCACGATGGGGCTGCCGCACGTGCTCGTGCGCTTCTACACGAATCCTGACGGGCGCGCGGCCCGGCGCACCACCGTGGCGGTGCTCGGGCTGCTGGGCCTGTTCTACGTGCTGCCTGCGGTGTACGGAGCGCTGGGCCGCCTCTACACCCCGGAGTTGCTGCTGACCGGACGGACCGATGCGGTGGTCCTCGTGCTTCCCGGGCGGCTGGTGGACGGCGCCGCCGGCGACGCGTTGAGCGCGCTCGTCGCGGCCGGAGCGTTCGCCGCGTTCCTGTCCACGTCGTCCGGGCTGACGATCTCCGTCGCCGGGGTGCTGTCTCAAGACATCCTGCGCACGCACGTGCGCAGCCCGGTCTCGGCCTTCCGGATCGGTGCCGGCCTGGCTCTGGTCGTGCCGATCGCTCTGGCGTTGTCCAGTCCCCTGCTCGGCATCGCCGACGTCGTGGGCCTGGCGTTCGCCGTGGCGGCCTCCTCGTTCTGTCCGCTGCTGCTGCTGGGCATCTGGTGGCGCCGCCTGACCTGGCCGGGTGCCGTGGCCGGGCTCGTCACCGGCGGTGGGACCTCCACGCTCGCGGTGACCGCGACGATCCTGGCCGGCCAGCAAGGCGGCTGGCTCGGCGCACTGCTGGCGCAGCCGGCTGCGTGGTCGATGCCGCTGGCCTTCACCGTCATGGTGGTCGTCTCGCTGGCCACCCCCAGGCATCTGGCCCCGGGGGTCGATCGCACGATGGTGCGCCTGCACACCCCGGAGAACCTCGATTTGGACCGCGGCGACTGGGACCCCGAGGATCGCTGGCGGCGATGAGTCAGGAAACGTCGCTCAGGTCTCGAAGCTGCTTACGGCCGAGGGGAACGCCGACGTAGATGCCCAGGATCATGAGCGCGGACAACTTCTCGTCAGGGCGTAACCGCCGCTGAAACATCTCGATCTTCAACTCCACTTGGGTCAAGATGTCGACGAGGACCCGAATGCCGGGCTCGGTGATCTCGACGTAGGTGAGCCGACGATCCTTTCTCGACGCCACTCTGGTCAGGTGACCGTCGGCGACCAGGCCCCGGACCAGTCGCGACGCCAGCGCCGGCGTGACGTCGAGCCGTTCGGCGAGCTGGCTGATCGTCATCTGGCTATCACGCGCACCGAACACCTGGATCAGCGCTTGGTGCTGCAACGGCTCCAGCCCGTGGGCCCGCGCCTCCTCGTCGATGATCCGGAACGACTTTCGGATGGCATAGCGAGCTTCGGCGACGCTCTGGAAATACGACTTCAGATCCTGCGGCGCGGACAGCGGTAGGGAGGGCATGACGATGTCGTCGGGCACCGTACCTCCTGTTCAGCTCGCACCACTGCCACGGCCGACGATACAGCTCACCTTTCTCAGCCGACCATGAAACAAGGCCACTCAGGCAGCAGCGGCACGAGTCGTGGAAAACCACATCAACTGATTCGCCATCGAATCCAATTGACGTTCGATCTTGGCGTCGGCGCACGTGCCGTCCTGGAATTTCGTCGTGCTCGAGTTGATGACGATGCCCAGCGGTGTCGGCCAGCCGCGCAAGGCGTGAACGGTGGTCCGCAAGGACGAGAGCGCCAGCACGCCGGCCTGCCAGCCGTAGGCGCTGGCGATGCAACCGACCGCGCGACCTTGCAGGTAGGGGACGTCGTCGTCGGCCAAGTCCTGCAAGTAGTCCAGGGCGTTCTTGAGCATGCCGGACAACCCGCCGTGGTATCCGGGGGTCGACACGATGACGGCGTCGGCCGCGCGCACGGATTCCAGCAGGTGCAGCGCCGCCTCACACCGGGTTTCGTCCTGCGGGTCGTACATGGGGAACTTGATGTTGTCCGCGCAATAGGCGTCGCATTGCGCGCCGGCGCGTTCGAGCCGGGTCAGGACGGCGCGCAATGCCTGCTCGGAACTGGAGTTCGCTCGGGTGGTGCCACCGATACCCACGATGCGCGGCCGGCCATTGCCGAAACTGCTCGCCGGGCTGAACGTATGTCCGTTGGACTCGGTGACGTTCGCCGCAATCGTCACGATGCATTCCTCCGATCCGGGTACGCGAGGCCGAGATTCTCTCGGAACGTCGCGCCGGAATACTCGTTGCGGAAGAGCCCACGCCGGCGCAGTTCCGGAACGAGTTGGTCGGTCGCCATCTCGATTCCGTCCGGCAGCATGTCGATCATGAGGTTGAATCCGTCGGCAGCGTCCTCGGCCAGCCAACGCTGCATCTCGTCTGCGACCTGCTCCGGGGTACCGACGACTTGATTGTGCCCACCGCCATATCGCTTGAGCAGTTCACGCACGGTGAGGTTCTCGCGCTCGGCCAACCCCACGACCGAACGACGGAATCCGATCGAGCCGGCGAACTGATCGTCGGGGACGAGCTTGTCCAGCGGCAACGGCTTGTCGAGGTCCAGATCCTCGATCGCCACGCCGACCCGCCGGGCCAGCTTGCCCATCTCCGGCTCGGTGCCCAGCGCGTCGTCCAGGGCTTCCTTGCGCGCCTTGGCTTCGGCCTCGGTACTGCCCATGATCGGCAACAGGCCGGGCAGGATGATGACGTCGTCGGCAGCGCGCCCGTGCGACTCGGCGCTGGCCCGCACGTCCTTCCGGAACAGTGCGCCGTCGGCGGGACTGCTCTGTGCGGTGAACACGACGTCGGCGTATTTGCCCGCGAGCTGTTTACCTTCGGCCGAGCTGCCGGCCTGGAAGACGATCGGGCGTCCCTGCGGGCTCCGGGGGAGCGTCAGCGGGCCGCGAACCTGGTAGTACTTCCCGGCGTGGCCGATCTCACGGACCTTGGCCGGGTCCCCGAAGATCGCCTCGGACTTGTTGCCGACGAGTGCGTCGTCGTCCCACGAGTCCCAGAGCTTGAACGCGACGTCGAGGAACTCGTCGGCGCGCTCGTACCGGTCGCGCCGGTCGGGGAGCACGCCGCTGCCGAAGTTGTCGGCCACCGCGGGGACGAAGGTGGCCACCGCGTTCCATCCCGCTCGCCCGTTGCTGAGGTGGTCGAAGGTCGAGAACCGGCGGGCCAGATCGAACGGCTGGTTGAACGTCGTCGACGCCGTGCCCACCAGGCCGATGTGCTCGGTCACGGCCGCCATCGACATCAGCGCCGTCACCGGGTCCAACGCCCCGAGCGCCGGGCGTTCCACTCCCTCCTCCGAGCTGGACAGCGTGTCGGCCAGGAAAAGGCAATGAAACCGACCGCGTTCGGCGGCGCGTGCACACGCTTGGTAGAAGTCGGCCCGGACGTAGTCCGAGGCGTCTCCGTCGCGGACCATCCATGAGCCCAGGTGCATACCCAAGCCCATGAGGGTGGCCGAGAGAACGATGTCGTCCTTCGCCATGGGATCTCCTACACATCGGCAGTCAACTACTCACATCATTGACTTGAGTCAAAGATTCGTCAAGAGGGCGATCGCGGATCTCGGCCCCGGCCCGACAGGCGAGGGACCGCTCGTCGCGCCACACCGACCGCTCGTCGCATCGATGAAGCCCACACGCCGAGCCGACCGACCGCTCGCCGACCACCAGCGCGCGAACACTGCCGAGCCGCCGAGCCCAGCCCTACGGTGCGGCGTGAAACCGGCTTGTGTGAGCCGGACCACACTGACGAGGAGGTTGAAGCGTGGCGCACCTCGACGATCCGCCGCCGGAACGATCAAGCCCCACCGCTGAGGACTACGAAGCCGCCTGGGCCAGCCCGGAATTCATCGAGCTGCGACGCCGCGTCCGCTCGTTCGCGTTCCCGATGACGGTGGCCTTCATGGCCTGGTACTTCCTCTACGTCCTGCTGTCCACCTACGCCGTGGGCTTCATGTCCACCCGCATCGCCGGCAACATCAACATCGGACTCGTCCTCGGGCTCGGGCAATTCGCCTCGACGTTCCTCATCACGTGGCTCTACATCCGCCACGCCGACAGGAAACTCGACCCGATCGCCACCGAACTCCGGAACGGCCTGGAGGCGGTGCAACGATGACCGACATCGGCAACCCCGCCGTCAACATCACGATCTTCGCCGTCTTCGTCATCGCGACCCTGTTCATCGTGCTGCGCGTGTCGAAGACCAACAAGACCGCCGCGGACTACTACGCGGGCGGACGCGCGTTCACCGGGCAACAGAACGGCCTGGCCATCTCCGGCGACTACCTGTCGGCCGCGTCCTTCCTGGGCATCGCCGGTGCCGTCGCCATCTACGGCTACGACGGCTTCCTGTACTCCATCGGGTTCCTCGTCGCTTGGCTCGTGGCGCTGCTGCTGGTGGCCGAACAGCTGCGGAACACCGGCCGCTTCACCATGGCCGACGTGGTGTCGTACCGGCTGCGCCAACGTCCGGTGCGCACCGCCGCGTCGACGACGACCCTGGCCGTCTCGTTCTTCTACCTGCTCGCTCAGATGGCCGGAGCCGGCGGTCTGGTCGCGTTGCTGCTGGGCATCGACGGCCAGGGCGGCCAGCGCGTGGTCATCGGCGTCGTCGGCGCGATCATGGTGTTCTACGTCCTGGTCGGCGGGATGAAGGGCACGACGTGGGTGCAGATCATCAAGGCTGTCCTGCTGGTCGCCGGGACGGCTGTCATGACGGTCTGGGTCATGGCCAAGCACAACTTCAACCTCTCGGCCCTGATGGGCGCCGCAGTCGACCGGGCCGGCGGGCTGGAGGAGCTCCTCGAGCCGATGAACCGGTACGGCGCCAGCGGCACGTCGAAGCTCGACTTCATCTCGCTCGCCGTGGCGCTCGTGCTCGGCACCGCGGGGCTGCCGCATGTGCTGATGCGGTTCTACACCGTGCCGTCGGCCAAGGAGGCCCGTCACAGCGTCACGTGGGCGATCGCGATCATCGGCCTGTTCTACCTGTTCTCGCTGGTCCTGGGGTACGGCGCCGGCGCACTCGTCGGCTCGGAAGAGATCCTCAACGCCCCCGGCGGGGTCAATTCCGCAGCACCCCTGTTGGCCTACGAGCTCGGCGGGACCCTCCTGCTGGGCATCATCGCCGCCGTGGCGTTCGCGACGATCCTGGCCGTGGTCGCCGGCCTGACGATCACCGCGTCGGCGTCGTTCGCGCACGACATCTACGCCAACGTCATCAAGAAGGGCCAGATGCGCGCCAACGACGAGGTCCGCGTCGCCCGCATCACCGCGGTCGTGATCGGCGCCGTCGCGATCGGCGGTGGCATCGTGGCCGCGAACCAGAACATCGCGTTCCTGGTGGCACTCGCGTTCGCCGTCGCGGCCAGCGCGAACCTGCCGGTCATCCTGTACTCGCTGTTCTGGAAGCGGTTCAACACCAGCGGCGCGCTGTGGAGCATGTACGGCGGCCTGCTCACGGCGGTCACGTTGATCGTCTTCTCGCCCGCCGTATCGGGCAAGCCGGTCGACCCGGCCACCGGCCGCAGCCCGTCGATGATCCAGGGCGTCGACTTCCACTGGTACCCGCTGGACAATCCCGGCCTGGTGTCGATTCCCGCAGGATTCTTCCTCGGCTGGCTGGGCACCCGGCTGTCGAAAGAGTTCAACCAGGCCAAATACGCGGAAATGGAAGTTCGCTCACTCACCGGTGCGGGAGCCGAGAAGGAGGTTCAGCACTGACATGACTCGCCGTTCGCCGGCCGGTCGTCATGCGGACACTACGGTGTCGTACCGGGTCAGCCCGACGTCAGCGCGGCCGGGCGGACCTGAGACGATCGACCGGCGGACGGCGACCTTGCCGATCTGAAGTCGCGGTGGTGAGGTAGACGGCAGTGGTCTCGGCGCACTGACGGACACGATGACACGAGGAGCAGACGAACGTGACGAATGACGCTCTGTCCAACCTTCTGCACGAGGAGCGGCGTTTCCCGCCGTCTGAAGAGTTCGCGGCCCAGGCCAACGCCACCGCCGCGATGTACGACGACGCCAAGGCCGACCGACTGGCCTTCTGGGAGCGCCAAGCCCGCGAGTTGCTCACCTGGGACTCCGAGTGGAACCAGGTCCTGGACTGGAGCAACCCGCCGTTCGCGAAGTGGTTCGTCGACGGCAAGCTCAACGTCTCGTACAACTGCGTCGATCGCCACGTCGAAGCCGGCCTCGGCGACCGCGTCGCCATCCACTGGGAGGGTGAGCCCGGCGACAGCCGCACCCTCACCTACGCCGACCTGCAGCGCGAGGTGTGCAAGGCCGCAAACGCCCTCACCGAGCTGGGCATCGGTCACGGCGACCGGGTGGCGATCTACCTGCCCATGATTCCCGAGGCGGCCATCGCGATGCTGGCCTGTGCCCGGTTGGGCGCCATCCACTCCGTCGTCTTCGGCGGCTTCTCCGCCGAAGCGCTGCGCAGCCGGATCGACGACGCCGAGGCCAAGCTCGTCATCACCGCCGACGGCGGCTACCGCCGCGGCAAGCCGGCCTCGCTCAAGCCCGCGGTCGACGAAGCCGTCGCCGCCTCGCCGAGCGTACGCAACGTGCTCGTCGTCCGGCGTACCGAGCAGGAGGTCGCCTGGAACGCCGACGTCGACCTGTGGTGGCACGACGTCGTCGGCCGCCAGCCCGACACTCACCGCCCGCAGCCGCACGATGCTGAGGACACGCTCTTCATCCTCTACACCTCCGGCACGACCGGAAAGCCCAAGGGCATCAAGCACACGTCGGGCGGTTACCTGCTGCAGTCCGCCTACACCCACCGCTACGTCTTCGACATCAAACCCGAAAGTGACGTGTTCTGGTGCACCGCCGACATCGGCTGGGTCACCGGGCACAGCTACGTCGTGTACGGCCCGCTGGCCAACGGCGCCACGCAGGTGATGTACGAGGGCACGCCGGATCACCCTCAGCCGGGCCGCTGGTGGGACGTCGTGCAGAAGTACGGCGTCACGATCCTGTACACCGCGCCCACGGCCATCCGCACGTTCATGAAGCAGGGCGAGGAGATCCCCGGCAGCCGCGACCTCTCGTCGCTCCGGGTGCTCGGCAGCGTCGGTGAACCGATCAACCCCGAGGCGTGGATCTGGTACCGCCGCGTCATCGGTGGCGACCGCACCCCCGTCGTCGACACCTGGTGGCAGACCGAGACCGGCGCCATCATGATCAGCCCGCTGCCCGGCGTCACTTCGGCCAAGCCGGGCGCCGCGCAGACGCCCCTGCCCGGCATCGAAGCCGACGTCTTCGACGAGTCCGGTACCGCCGTCGAGAAGGGCCGCGGCGGGTACCTCGTCCTGACCGAGCCGTGGCCGGCGATGCTGCGCACCATCTGGGGTGACGACGAACGCTTCATCGACACCTACTGGTCGCGCTACGAGGGCGTGTACTTCGCCGGCGACGGCGCCAAGAAGGACGACGACGGCGACCTGTGGCTGCTCGGCCGGGTCGACGACGTCATGAACGTCTCCGGGCACCGGATCTCGACCACCGAGGTGGAATCCGCGCTGGTGTCGCACGACAAGGTCGCCGAAGCCGCGGTGGTCGGCGCCACCGACCCCACCACCGGGCAGGGCATCGTCGCGTTCGTCATCCTGCGTGCCTCCGCCGGCGAGGGCGGCCCGGACGTCATCAAGGAACTGCGTGATCACGTGGCCAAGGAGATCGGCCCGATCGCCAAGCCGCGCCAGATCATGGTCGTCGCCGAGCTGCCGAAGACCCGGTCGGGCAAGATCATGCGGCGGCTGCTGCGCGACGTCGCCGAGAACCGCGAGCTGGGCGACGTGCAGACGCTCGCCGACCCCACCGTGATGAACCTCATCAGCGAGGGCATGGCCGCCGGCTCCGGCGAGGACTGACCCACCCACCCCCACGACCATCGGCGTCGTGATCGCCTCACGCGTTGAGCGCGGCGATCGCGGCGCCGATCTCGTGCAACCTCGTCCGCAGGCTGGCCGGTTCGAGGACCTCCACGCCGGTCATCAAGGACGTGAGCTGATGGGCGGCGACGTCTTCGGCCTCGGTCCACACGGTGGTGACCCGCCAGCCGTCGTCGTCCGGTTCTTCGGCAGCAGCCCGCGCATCGGAGGCTGCTTCGACGCCCACGTAGTGATGCAGGTTGCGTAGCGCTCCGGGTGACAGGCGCACGCGACACCGGTACCGCAGCAGCGAGCGGTCGAACTCGCGCGACGACGCCGCCCACCACGCCGCCAGGTCGAAGCCGTCCGGGCGCTGCGACGGCTCGGCCCGTACCGTCACGTCGTCGATACGCCCGGCGCGATACGTGCGGATCTGCCGCCGATGCGCCGCGACGAGGTACCAGGTCCCAGCCTTCAGCACCAGGCCCAGCGGGTCGAGACGACGGCGCACCGTCCGGTCGGCCCGACGGTAGGTGACGTCGATACGGCGGTCGGACCAGACGGCCTCGGACAGCGCACCGAGCTGCTCCGGCGGAGTCGTCGGGCCGAACCAGCCCGGCGCGTCCACGTGGAACCGTTCGCGCAGCCGCCCGGCGCGGCCACGCAGTTCCGGCGGCAGGGTCGCGATGACCTTGGTCTGGGCGGCGACCAGGACGGTTCCCAGCCCCAGATCGGCGACCGCCGACGGCACACCGCCGAGGAACAGCGCCGCCGCCTCGTCACCGGTGAGCCCGTCGAGGCTGGTCCGCCACCCCTCGACCAGCCGGATACCACCGCCCGGCCCCGTCTCGGTCCAGATCGGCACACCGGCTTGCTGCAACGCCGCCACGTCGCGGTAGACGGTGCGGACCGACACCCCGAGCTCATCGGCGATGGCAGCGGCGGTGGCAGCCCGTCGCTGCTGCAACAGCAGCATCGTGGCGACCAGCCGTCCAGCTCTCATGGACATCGACACTACGCCGATTCCCTGACAGGAGATGTCAGCTATCGGCTCGCATACTCGATGGCATGACTACCTGGAGACGATTCACCGACGAAGCACCCGAGTTCGCCCGTGAGGCCAGGGCCGGGCTCGAAGCCGCCAAACACCACGTACTCGCGACGTTGCGCGCCGACGGCTCACCGCGGGTGAGCGGAACCGAGGTGGACTTCTTCGGCGACGACCTCGTCCTGGGATCGATGCTCCACGCGATGAAGGCTCGCGATCTGCAGCGCGACCCACGGTTCGCGCTGCATTCCAACCCGGGAGACAGATCGATGACCACGCCCGACGTCAAGGTGTCCGGACGCGCCTTCGAAGCAGGCGCCGAGGACGTCGCCGCGTATGTCCGGCACGCCCCGGAGACGCCGCAACCGTTCCACCTGTTCCGCTTGGAGATCGACGACGTCGTCCTGGCCGGGCTCAACGCCCGGCGCGACGCCATGCTGATCCGGTTGTGGCGGCCGGGCCAGCCGGTCCGGACGTTCGAACGCCGTTGAGCGATTCCCGCCACGCAGGTCGTCGATCGCGACCAGCAGGGCCCCGCCGTGCTCTAGAGTCGACACCAGATCATGTGCAACAAGGCTCAGCGACGAGGGGAGTGCTGGATGGCCATCCGGGCAACCAGTGACGCCGCGGAGACAGAGGCCTCCATCGGCCAGCTCGTGGCCGCTATCAAGACCGACCTCACCGCGCTGGTGCGTGACGAGATCGAGCTTGCCAAGACCGAGATGCGCGAGGACGCGAAGTCCGTCGCGCTGGGTGGCGCGATGGCCGCCGTCGCCGGCGTGTTCGCCCTGTTCGCGTTCATCATGGGATCGTTCGCGCTGGTGTACGGCATCCGGGCCCTCGGTATCACGCTGGGCTGGTCGTTCCTCATCGTCACCGGCTTCTACCTGTTCGTGACGCTGGTCCTGCTCCTGGTGGCCAAGGGTCGGTTCGGGCGGTTGTCCAAGGCCGAGCGTACGAAGGTGACCGCTCGACAGGCTGCCGCAGCCCTCCGGCCGTCCAACTCCGACCGGACGTGACCGCCACCGCGACGCCCCGGCACACCGTCGACATCCCGGGCCCCTGGACGCATCGATCGATCTTCGCCAACGGTGCCCAGTTCCACATCGCCGAGATGGGTCGCGGCCCACTGGTGTTGATGCTGCACGGCTTTCCGGAGTTCTGGTGGGCCTGGCGGCACCAGATGCCCGCCATCGCAGCTGCCGGCCGCCGTGTGGTCGCGATGGATCTGCGCGGCTACGGCGGCAGCGACAAGACGCCCCGCGGCTACGACCCGTTCACCTTCGCCGCCGACATCACCGGGGTGATCCGGTCGCTCGGGGAGCGACACGCGGTCCTGGTGGGGCACGGATGGGGTGCCTACGGCGCGTGGACGGCCGCGGCGATGCGCCCGGCCCATGTGACGGCGTTGGTGGCGATGTCGATGCCGCATCCGCTGATCCTGCGTCATCACCTGTTGCGCGGCCGGTTCCGCCGCAGCGGTTCGCTGGCCGGCGTCCAGCTGCCGATGGTTCCGGAGCGACGCCTCATCGCCGATGACGGCGCCCTGGTGGAACGGCTGCTCCGGCGGTGGTCCGCTCCGGACTCGGCCTTCCCCGACCACGAAGCCGCTCGCCACTACCGCGGCGCCATGCAGCTGTGGCCCGCGCCGCACTGCGCCCTGGAGTACCAGCGCTGGTTGTTCCGCTCACTGTTCCGCGGTGACGGCCGTCGCTTCGCCAAGCGGGTGCAAGATCCACTGAGCCTGCCGGTACTGCAGGTCCACGGACTGCAGGACCGCAACATCTCCGCCGAGCTCGCCGCGGGGTCGGCCGAGCAGCTGGTCGGCCCCTACGAGTGGCTGGGGCTGGAGACCGCGGGCCATTTCCCCCACGAAGAGGAGCCGGAGTTGGTCACCGACGCGCTCGTCCGGTGGCTCGGCACCCTTCCGGCCTGACGTCGCCAGCTCACGTGCACTCGCCGGTGGCGACCGGCTCCGTCGCGTCCCCGGCTTCCATGGCGACCTCGGCAAATTCATCCAAGGCCAGCGCATATCCGGTGCTGGGGTCGGTCAACGAGGCGGCGAACACCACGCCGTGGACGACGCCGTCGGGCGTGACCAGCGGCCCGCCGGAGTTGCCGGACCGGATGTTGCCGCGAAGCGACAGCACGTTCCGGTTCACCGGATCGGCGTCGTAGATGTCGCGCCCGAGCAACTGTCGGGCGTCGCGGATCCGGACCCCTTCGCTGTGCAGCGGCCCGTTGTTCGGGTACCCGATGGCCACGGCGTCGGCGCCGCCTTCGAGCTCTCCGTCACCCAGCGTCAACGGCGGCAGGCTCAGCCCGGGGACACTGAGGACGGCCAGATCGGCGTCCGGGTTGAACGACACGACGCTCGCCGCGAGCGGTTCGCTGTCCGGATACGTGATCACCGGCTCGCTGACCCCGGCCACCACGTGCGCGTTGGTCATCACCCGCTCCGGCGAGACGACGAAACCGGAGCCGGTGATGATGCGGTCGCACGACTCGGCCCGGCCGGTGATCTTGATGACGCTGCCCGCGGCGGCACGGACCTCGGGGTCACGGTGCAGCAGGCTGTTCGGTGGCTCCACCGCGACGATCGGCTCTGCTTCCCACGGCGCAACCACCTGGGGAAACCCGCCGGAGTCCACGACGTCGCCGAACGCGCGCCGCACAGTCGACGGCGAGACGGGTATCGCCCGGTCGACGAGTCCGAGGATGCTCGACTCGCGCACCCCCGGCGAGGCGTACGGGACGGCGGCCGACGAGATCGCCAGCCCGCACGCCCACGCCGCCACCAGCAGGCCGGCCACGCCGAGGGCGGCACCGCCGGCCGCGTCGAAGCGCCGCGCCGGACGGGACGACACTTTCGACCGCACCCATCCGCCGGCCCACGACAACACGCCCTGCCCGATCGAGGCGACCCCCAGGATGAGCAGGATGGCCAGCACCGAGACGCCCAACCCGGGTTCGAATCCGCCCAGCACCGTGGGGACCAGCAACAGCCCGGCGAACGCACCGCCGACGAAACCGATGAACGACAACAAGCCCACGACGAAGCCGTGCGTCCAGCCGGTGTAGCCGACGACGATGGCCAAGACGATGATCAGCAAGTCCACCGCATTGAGCCCCAGGATCACATCGCACCTCGACCTTCACGACGAAAAGATCGCTCGTCATCCCGCACCGGATCGGGCAGGGCCCGGACGTCGGTGCGATCCCACGGTTCGTCAATTCCGGCAGCTTCGAACAATCGGGACAATACGCCAGCAGTGAACCCCCACACCAGCAGGTCACGCACGTGGAACGCCGGTCCCACGGCTCCGGACGGGTGTCGCACCCGCATCCGATTCGCCGGATCGAGCAATTCGGCCAGGGGAACCCGATGCACCGACGCCACCTCGGCGGCGTCGACGACACGCACCTCACTCGGCTCGCGCCACCACGCCAGAACGGGGGTGACGGAGTAGTTGGTGACGGGGATCCACATGGCCGGCAGCGTCGTGATGACGTCGACGCCGGCCGGGTCGAGTCCGGTTTCTTCCTGGCCCTCACGCAACGCAGCGCCGACCGGCCCGTCGTCGGACGGGTCGATCACGCCGCCGGGAAAGGCCGCCTGACCCGGATGGCGACGCAGACCGTGCGCCCGCTCGGTCAGCAGGACGTCTGGCCTGCCGTCGGACTCGCCGAACAACACCAGCACCGCCGACGGCCGCGCCGACCCGTCCGGCGGCGGTTCGAACCGGGACAGCTGCCCTGGCCTGATGGTGCCCGCCGCGGCGACGATGGGACGCAACCACTGCGGGCGAGTCACGCACGCGGCCCTTCGCGCACCAGTTTGGCCGCAACCTTCGGGTCGGTGGGCCCTTCGCCGTAGGCCGGGCACCACCGCGCCAGCGGGCAGGCACCACAGGCGGGGCGACGCGCATGGCACCGGCGTCGGCCGTGCCAGATGACCCGATGCGACAGCATCGTCCAGTCCTTCTTCTCGAACAGCGCCGCGACGTCGGCCTCGATCTTCACCGGGTCGGTGTGCTCGGTCCACCCCCATCGGCGGGACAGCCGGGCGAAGTGGGTGTCGACGGTGATGCCCGGGACCCCGAAGGCGTTGCCGAGCACGACGTTCGCGGTCTTGCGGCCCACGCCGGGCAGCGTGACCAGGTCGCTGAGCCGCCCTGGGACCTCGCCGCCGAACTTGTCCACGAGCGCCTGCGACAGTTTGAGGATCGAGTCGGTCTTGGCCCGGAAGAATCCCGTCGGCTGGATGAGCTTTTCGACGTCCTCGCGCTCGGCGGCGGCCAGGGCCGCGGCGTCGGGATACCGGGCGAACAGTGCCGGAGTCACCGAGTTGACCCGGACGTCGGTGGTCTGCGCCGACAGCACGGTGGCGATGAGTAGCTCGAAAGGTGTGGTGAAGTCGAGCTCGCAGTGTGCGTCGGGGTACAGCTCGGCGAGTTCGCGGTTGATGCGGCGAGCACGGCGGACCAGGGCGAGACGGGATTCGGATTCGAGCATGGGCACGCCCTCACCTTATGTGCGCTCGGCGTCGGACTGGTCGAATCGCCCTGCAGCAGGGGCGAATGGTCGGTCATGATGGGCCGAAGGCACAATAGAGTGCGGTCGATGTGATGCGAAAGACATACTCGGGCCAGGTGGATCGAGTGTTCGTTCGCATCCTGGCTTGCCGGCGAGGAGGACCTGTCAGTGGTAGATGACGTGCTGCGGAGCGCACCCCTGTTCCGCGAGTTGGACGACGAGGCAGCGGCAGCGCTGCGCGCCTCGATGACCGAAGTCCAGCTCAGCCGGGGCGAAACTCTATTTCGCGAGGGTGACGAAGGCGACCGCGTCTACGTCGTCACCGAGGGCAAGATCAAGCTGGGCCGCACCGCTCCTGACGGTCGCGAGAACCTGCTCGCACTGCTCGGGCCCGGTCAGATGTTCGGGGAGCTGTCCCTGTTCGATCCCGGCCCGCGGTCGGCGACGGTCACCGCCGTCACCGACACCACGCTGTGGAGCCTGAGCCATCCGGACCTGCTGCCGTGGCTCACCGGCCGGCCCGAGGTCGCGCGCGGGCTGCTGGCCCAGCTCGCCTCGCGCCTGCGCCGCTCCAACGACACACTCGCCGACCTGGTGTTCTCCGACGTTCCGGGACGGGTCGCCAAGCAGCTGCTCGACCTGTCCACCCGGTTCGGCGTGCCCTCCGACGAGGGAGTTCGCGTCGTGCACGACCTCACGCAGGAGGAGTTGGCCCAACTGGTCGGCGCCTCGCGCGAGACGGTGAACAAGGCGCTGGCCGACTTCGTCGCTCGTGGCTGGTTGCGTCTGGAGCAGCGGGCGGTGGTCATGCTCGACGTCGAGCGGTTGCGTCGCCGCGCCCGCTGAGGTGCTCCAGGGCGGCCTGCACCGTCTGCTCGGCCGCCGGCCACAACGATCGGTCCACGTCCGCGTACAGGATCTCGACCACGTCGCGCGCCGTTCGCGCGCCGGCAGCCAGCGCGGCACGCACTTCGTCGAGGCGTCTGGCCCGGTGCTCGATGTAGCCGGTGATCACCGCGGCCGCGTCGGCACGTCGGGGGCCGTGCCCAGGCA
>Ga0079224_100007691_pt1 | contig 14494 bp, 9 predicted proteins | sample Stecom2015_FD_80414 | JGI IMG/M metagenome (GOLD analysis project Ga0079224, IMG submission 80414) | Agricultural soil microbial communities from Utah to study Nitrogen management - Steer compost 2015 | ecosystem: Environmental > Terrestrial > Soil > Agricultural land | place: USA: Utah...
AGGCCCACCCGGTTCGGATCGTGCAAACTATAAGCTGCTGTACCCATGACGTGATGGGTTTGATTGATGGGTTTGGTGACCTGCGCCTGCAGGGTCGCTATCCGACCGGGTGCGGTGCGGCGGTGGTGGCCGGAGGTTTGTGGTACCTTACCCAAGGTCCGTGCCGCCAGTCTGTTTACTTGCTGTGCGGTATAGTTTCCGGAGATTCCGATGATGATTTCGTCCGTTCGGTAATTACGGCGGACAAATTCCGAGATGTCATCCCGTGAAAGGCGATCCAGGTCGTCCGCAGTTCCCAGAATATTGTGGCCCAGTTCATGCCCCGAAAACAGCTGGTCCTCGAAATCGTCGAGGATGGAGTCTTCCGGACTATCTAGGTACGACGCCATTTCATCCAGGATCACCCCCTTTTCTTTGTCCAGTTCATGTTCCGGGAATACGGAGTGGAAAAGCAGGTCTTCAAAAAGATCCAGCGTACGTTCCAGGTAGGGGGTCAGAAACGACGCATGGAGGCAGGTATTCTCTTTGGTCGTGTAAGCATTCAGGTCGCCGCCGACCGACTCCAGCCGGTTAAGGATCTGATGCGTATTTCGTTTTTCCGTTTGTTTGAACAGCAGGTGTTCGATGAGGTGCGCCAGGCCATAGCAGCCTTCCGGCTCGTCCCTGGCCCCCGCATTGACCAGCATACAGGCGTGAGACACGGGTGATGCAACCTGGTGCAGGACCAAGCGGATGCCATTGGGCAGGTCAATACGTTCAAAATCCATAGCCGTGCAAGATAGCAAAATAAAGCTTAGCCACCGCGTCCGAAGCTGCCGCGCTCGCCGGGTCCGCGACGCTCGCCGGGTCCGCCGGGTCCGTCGAATCCCATGCTGCCGCCCGCGAAGTTGGAGAAACGGCACGTTAGGGTAAGCATGAAATACCGGGCGAGCCGATTGGTACGGCTGTCGATGATCATGTTTTCCGTGAGACTGCGCGACACATTGGTCTGCTCGTTCAGCAGGTCAAAAGCGTGAAAGCGGATAGCGCCGTTTTTGCCTTTAAAAAACTGCTTTTCGATATAGGCGTCGATGATCATGGGGTTCGCTCCCACCGCACTTGTATATCCGTTGTTGGTTGTCTTGGCCAGGTCGGCCCCGATCACCCAGGTAGGTGTAATGTTAGCTGTTCCATTCAATGTAAACGCCCAGGTGGAGACATTGTTATTGGCGTTGGCGCGTGAAGTAACCGTATTGGTGGTGGTATTGTAGGTATAGCGGATTCCCGGCGATATTTCCAGCGTCTCCTTCGGATTATACCGGAAATTGACATTTTGGGAAAATATCCAGTTGCGGGCTATATTGCGCAAACCTTGTCCGGTTGCGGGGCCATCCAATGCCGAGGAGACATAGGATACGTTGTTATTATACATGATCATCCCGCCGAACGCCAGCGTATAGGTGCGGTTTGCAAAGGGTTTGGAGAAATTGTAAAACCCGCGGGCATTGTAAAATCCGTGTGTATTTAGGTAGTCGGTGGCATTGACGATACCGATTGAATCATCGATAAACGTGGTTCGGTTGGCCACGATCTTATCTTCGGCCAGCGACCCGGTGACGCCTGCAAAGAACGAGTTGCCGCCGCTGATGTTGAAATTACGGTAGAACATCCGCAGTTCATGGGTGAATTCGGCCGAAAGATTCGGGTTCCCCGTCACCGGTGCATTGGGGTTTGAATAATCTGTAAAGGGCTGTAACTGGGTGAAAGACGGCTCATTCGCCCGGCCTGTATAATTGATGTTGAACCGTTTGGTGCGCGATACTTCGTACTCAACGCGCGCCACCGGCATAAAATTGAAGCCGGTCCGATGGATGTTGATCGCATTGCCGTCAATCGTGCCGCCTCCTGACAGCAGGTTGGGCTGCGCGGCTAATCCAAAGGAATAGTTCCATTTGTCTTTACGGTAGCGGTAGCTCAGGGTTCCCCGGTGTGTATAGAACGTATAGTCATAGCTACGGTTATTGTTATACTCCGGGTTGTCGATGAGGACGCCATCGATATCGAACGCGTTGGCATTCCGGTAATTATCGTAGGAAGCGAAATTAAAGTCGTACGTCAATTCCAGGGTGGTGTACTGGCCCAGCGGTTCGATATAGGAAAGGGTTGCCCCACCGTTCAGGCTTTTGTTTTCCAGATCCACGAGGTGTTGCTGGTAGACACTATCCAGGTCTTCCACAGCCGTTTCATAAACCAATGTGTGGAGGAGGCGCTCCTGATCCTGCGTTGTGCTGGCGGTATTAATGGAAAAGTTGACAAAAACATTTCTTCCTTTGTCAGACAGCCGGCGGTTGTACAAACCGCTTGCGCCGTAGTTGGGCGCATAGGATTTGCTCACTTGTCGGTTAGTCAGGTCGTTGATCAATTGATCGTCCTGGCGGTTTGTGCTAAGCGACAGGTTATCCGACCGGTTTTGCCGGAACGTCACGTTCGGCGAAAATTTGATGTAATTTTTGTCATCCGGTTTATATTCAACGTTCCAGCTGAACCGGTGGTCGTTGCCGATACTTCCGTTATCCATGTTGCTGGTTGTGTAGGTGATTCCTTCGGGAAGCGTCGCTTCCCGGAATTCGTCGCTTAACGTGGTGTTGTCGGTATGCCCGAAGCTGTACTCGCCGTACATGGTGAGTTTTTCACTGAAATCCTGACGGAAGTTGACGCCGATGGACTGCGTATTGGTGAGGCCGTTGTTTCCGCCGAAAAATCCACCGGGGCCACCGCCACCAAATCCGCGACCGAAACTACCGCCTCCCGGTCCCCGTCGTGCCCCGCCGCTGCGTACATTAAAGTCAAACAAGCTGGCGTTTACGTTATTTAGGTTGCCCAATATGGAAAGCTGCATTCCCTCTTTGAACTTGCCGTAGGATCCTGTTACCTGATACCGGTTTTCCGTGCCGCCGCCTACCCGGAAATTGCCGAAATCACCGTTGTTCTTATCCGGGGCAATTTGGAGGTTCAGCACGCGCTCCGGGTCGCCGCTCCGGTTTCCCGTAACGTTGGCCATGTCGCCATAATCATCGACAATCTGGATCCGTTCCACAACTTCGGCGGGCAGGTTCTGTATGGCCGCCTTGATATCCCCACCAAAAAAATCTTTGCCATTGATACGGGCACGGGTTACCGTTTCGCCCTGCGCCGTAACGTTGCCGTCCTTATCCACTTCCACACCATCCAGTTTTTTAAGGGCGTCACTCACCAGCGCCCCTTCCCGCAGCCGGAGGTTTTTGGTGGCGTATTCAAGCGTATCTTCTTTAACCGTGATCGGCGCTGCTCCGGTGACAGACACTTCGGCGAGCATCCGGCTGGATTCCTGAAGGCTGATCGGCAGCATGAGCTCCTGCCTGCCCGGTTCAAAGGCAAAGTTTTGCCGAAGCGTATCGTACCCCAGGCTGGTCACCGTGAGGGTAAAGCGGTTGCCACGGATGTTGTTGAATGAAAAGAGACCCCCGTTGCTGGAGCTGGTCTGCACCGAATCCTGATCGGAAACCAGCTTTACGGATGCTCCCACAATGGGTTCGCCCTGTGAGTCGTTCAAGGTTCCCTGTACACGTTTAGGGGTTTGTGAAAAGCCTATGGAAACTGCGAAAAAAAAGAGAGCGCTCCAAAGAGTCGCCCGGATAACCGACTGATTAGTAGCTGATTGATTGAAAGTAGTCATTCGTATGTTCGTAAGAAATTGTTATTCTTTGGCCAGCGGCGCCACCACCCAGACGCCAGGTTCTTCACGGGGTTTGGACGGCATTTGGGGTCCGTAACTATATGGATATCCGTAGCCGTATCCATACCCATAAGGGTATCCATATCCCCTACGCATCACGGCGGGGGAGGTACCGCTTCCGCGGACCACTACGCCGTTGATTTTTACATTGAACGCCAGTTCGTCATCCGCCTGGTCAAACGATATGCCCAGCCTGTTCAGGGGTACTGCCATTTCCACCGTCAGCGCATCCGCCGTGTCCAGGGCTGCCTGAGCGTGTATTCCGTAGGTGTTTTCAAGCGATATCTGTCCGTCGAGCACATCCGGGAACCGCATTACATAAATGGCCCGGATCGCGGCAAGAGCACCCTTGCGCATATCGTCGGGCCGGTCGTCATTGTCAGCCGACATGATGGACCGGAAGGCCAGCCGATCGGCGACCGGAAAATACACCGTTGGCCCTTCGCGTTTTTTGCCCGATGTGTTGACCTGGAAGGCAAGGCCCTGTGCAAAAATCTGCATTTGGCGGTCCTTATCGACAACGCGCATGGCCACATAGAGGTTATGGTCGTCGTTTTTGATGTGGTAACGGAATTTCTGTGCGGCGTGTTCGTAGGCCAGTGAATCGCCCCATTCGTCGAGCTTGCCGTCGACCACGATACCGCTTGCCCAATCCAGCGACTGCTGGGTCGTTTCCTTGTTGCGTTGGGCAGCCACCGGACCGGCCCCTATCACCATCCACAAACCGATTATACAAGTTATACAAGCTTTTGAAGCCATTGGTGCTTTAATGTGCGTTTTTGACTTGTCCATTCTGAGTAAGTTTAATTGTATAAAAATTATTACACGCGCGGTATAAACCGTATCCGGGCCTTCTCCCGACAAATGTATGCTTTTCAGGAGTGTTCGCCGGGGCGTTGTTGTATTTTGGGAGCAAGTTCCCTAAGTTTGTGTCCTAAACGACGAAAAACAAGGTAATGCTACTTTCCAGGTATCAGGACGTATTGGTGGAAGCGGGATGTGACGAGGCCGGCCGGGGTTGTTTGGCGGGACCGGTATTTGCGGCTGCGGTGATCCTGCCCTGTGATTTTCGCCACGAACTGCTTACCGACTCCAAGCAACTCACAGCGGCCCAGCGTGCCGAGCTTCGCCCGGTTATTGAGGCCAATGCGCTGGCCTTTTCGGTGGCCAGCGTGAGTCCGCAGGAGATTGACCGGATCAATATACACAATGCCTCTTACCTGGCCATGCACAAGGCACTGGACGCACTGACGCTGCAAGCCGAATACATTATTGTCGATGGCAATCGTTTTATCCCGTATCGGCGCGTACCGTATGCATGCATCGTAAAAGGGGATGGGAAGTACTTATCCATAGCAGCGGCTTCCATCCTGGCGAAGACCTATCGCGATGACTACATGGAGCGCCTTGCCCCGGAGTTCCCCCAGTACGGGTGGTGCCGGAACAAGGGGTATCCGACGATCCATCACCGCAATGCCATCCTGGAGCATGGGTTTAGCCCCCACCATCGTCGGACATTTCGGGTGACGGATCCGCAGCTCAGCCTTTTTTGACCGGCACAGCTTCCCGCCGTTTGCGGTTTTCCAACCAAATGGCCGCCGCCAGCCCCAGCAATAGTACGATGGATGCGATCAGGGAAATGGTTTCGCCCAAGCGATACGAGCGCGGCTTAAAGACAAATTCTACCTTATGGTTGCCCCCGGGCAGTTGAAGAGCCCGAAGAACGTAGTTTGCCCGAAGGATCGGGTACTCTTCGCCGTCGACATACGCCTTCCACCCTTTGTCGTACCATATTTCCGAGAACACAGCCAATGCATCATTCGGAGCCGTGTATTCATACACCAGGTGATCCGGCCGGTAGGAGGTAAGTTCGATGGAAGAATTTACCGGGCGGCCGAGGCGTTTTTCATTCAACAGCGGTTTAAACTCTTCATGGATAAACGCTTCCTTCCGTGGGTCGAACCCATTGATGGCCTGCATTTCTTCCTCGTTATCTTTTACCAGCGTAACCTTTTCCACGAACCAGGCGTTGCCGGCGGCGGTATTGCGCCGCTGAATCCGTTCGGAGTTCTGGTTGTCGGTTGTAATCAGGTAGCGGGTATTGAGCATATCCAGCACATCCTCGTTGAGGGCTCCGTTGAATTGGCGCTCGATGAGTTCCTGGTAGCGCATCAACTTAGCCGCATGGTAGCCGCCGAGCGATTTATGGAAGTAGGAAGCACGTGCGTCTGCAAAGGGGTTCGTCGTCAGGTCCAGCACCCGGTAATTGGGGTCTTTGTCCATGAGGATGAGCTTATCCACTTCCCGTTCCTGGACAAACTGTCGGGTGACCTGTAGCTTGTCAACAAACCGGTCGGCATCCAGGTGGCGTTTGTCAACGCCCCATAGATCCACCAGCGTAACCACACCCAGTGTAATGATTCCGACTTTTGCCGAGATTTTATTCTTAACGAGCAGCCAGACGATGGCAAACGTAAGCAACACAAACAGCAACGAGCGGAGCGCATCTTCCCGTGCCAGCGCCGCCCGGTCTTTGACCAGGGCCGCCATCAATTCGTTGGCGAACGTATTGTCACGGAGCTGCTGCCCGAATTGTTGGATGACGGCCTGATGGTTGGACGTTTTGAAGCTCAGAAAAACATCCGGTACCAGCGCCAACAACAGTGTCAGACCACCCACACCATAGAGTACATACAGGCTTTTTTTGTCTAGATCTTTGATTTTGCTTCCGTTGGCGATGATTTCATTTATCGCAAGAACGGCCAACACCGGTATCAAGAGCGATGCAATGATCAGAATCGACTCAACCGCCCGGAACTTGTTATACATCGGGAAGTAGTTAAAAAACAAATCGGATACCAACGGAAAATGCCGGCCGAAAGAAAGCAACAAAACCAGCAACGTAGTGGCGGCCAGCCACCATTTCAGGTGTCCGCGCACGACCACCAGGCCCAGTACAAATAAGAAGACGATCCCGGCGCCGAAATACCACGGACCGGAAGTAAATTGTTTTTCGCCCCAATAGGTGGGCAGGTTGGCTGCGAACTGCATGGCCTGGCCGGGATCCGCTCCTTTGCTTACCACCAGTTTAGCGACATTCGATTCAGCGTCCAGCCGGGTATGCATCCCGCCGCCGTAGGCATTGGGAATCAGGAACGTCAAGCTCTCTCCCACCCCCTGGCTCCAGTCGTACGCATACTGTCGGCTGACCCCATTGTCGGCCCGCTGCGTATTTTCGGTTTTTAGGTTGGCTCTGCCGCGGAGCGATTCCTTGCTGTATTCGTAGGTGGGCCACAAAAGGGAGGCGTTTACACCGACGGCCAGGATTACGGCCACGGCCTGGTACGCAAGGGCCTTGCCAAAAGGGAGCAGGTTTTTCCCTTTTATGGCGCGGAAGAACTCAACCGCTACCAATACCAATAGGGCCAAAAAGAGATAAAACGTGACCTGGATGTGGTTGACCCGGATTTCCAGGGCGAGCGACAGCGCCAGGATGACTGTACCCCACAGGTATTTTCCCCGGAAGGCCAGCCAGATTCCGGCAACAATGGGTGCCATGAAGGCGATGGCATACGTCTTGTTCGCATGGCCTGCTTCAATATAGATGAAGTTATAAGATGAAAAGGCAAAGGCGATGGCCCCGACGGCGGCCAGCCAGGGCCGCACCTTTAAAACGCTGAACAGCAAGTATGCGCCCAGGAGATACAGCAAGACCACGTCGATGGGGTGTGGAAACAAAGCTTTGAATCCGTGCAACAGGTGGGTAGTCAGGTTGTTGGGAAGTTCAATCAGCACCTGATAGGCGGGCATTCCACTAAACATGGAATTTGTCCACAGCGGCGTGTCACCATCCCGGGCCTTGATGTCCAGAATCTCCTTCTGGCCCGCCTGTGCCTGGAGGACGTCATGCTGGTAGAGGACCTTACCCTGCCACGCCGGAGTGAAGTAAAGAAAGGTGATGGCAATAAAAATGCCTATCACGGCCAAATGGATGGAGTTATTGTTGAACCAGTTCTTCATGTATCCCTGTTGAATTTCACACACAAAGTGCCAAAAATAGGGATTAGATTTGAGATGTAGCAACTCGTTGCCGATTAATTAACGTTAACCGGCTGTACCGACGTTTCGCTCAGATACGCGAACCGGAACCCATGTTGGTTTGTGCGACGACCGGCTTCGGGGGGTATTCCGCGTTGTCCTTAAGTACCGGGCTTTTCGCCAGATACGACCGATCATCGGCATAGATGAACAGCAGCGAGCCGTTTTTGATGGCATCGATGACCGGCCTGTTCCATTCCTGCGGAAGCGCCGGGCAACCATAACTGCGGCCCAACCTTCCGGTGGTGCGGATCACGTTTTCACTGCAATAATCCGCCCCGTGGATAACTACCGCCCGGGCCATCGCCTGGTCGTTGATGCCCGGCTCCAAGCCTTTCAGCCGGAGCGAATAACCGTTAGCTCCCTGGTACGTGGTGTGGGTGACGTAGAAACCCAACGAGCTTTGCAGCGAGCCATGCTGATTTGAAAATTGGGTAGCATACTTTCCGCCACTGTTTTTCCCGTGGGCAACGTGGGTATGAAATAACAGTTTTTTGTTTTTCATATCCAGCACATACATCCTTTTTTCCGAGGAGGGTAGCGTGAAATCGATAACCGTAAGCCTGTCTTTATTGGCAGCCGGAAGGGTTTGGTAACCGGCAAATGCCTGTTCGAACGCTTCATAACGGAGCGGGGAAGCCATCTCCAGGCTGTCGTAGAAATTGCGGGCTCCGGATACCGGGGATGCTTGTGTAGCAGAATCAGTGGGATGTGCCGGGTTTACGGCAGGCTCCGCTTCTTTCCCGGAGGGGTGGACGCTCCATGCCAGCGTAAGGGCAAACAAAACAACCAACAGCAACTTATTCATACGCACAATCTTATGGTTTGTTGCAAAGGTACGGATAATTTGACGATCAATATGTTAAATAATGTCAATCCATTACGAGGATCAGCGTTTGGAGGGGTTTTGCCCGGTCATAAATGAATCTGGCGTGCGACGAAGCGGTACGGACGCACATGTGCGACCGCGGTACCGTTCCCAGCGAAGCGCTGTATTCGATCATCGGTGCTTCGGGACTTTGTGTGGGCACCCCGTGTACATAGCCACCATTGGAAAAGCGGACCGCGTAGGGAGCATAACCCTGAATGGTCTGGGTGCCTTCTTTTAGGTACAACATCTTTCGTTTTTTTTCCTGAAGTACGAAGAGGCCGGTAGGGGTTTCCATGGAGTACGGGGGCTTGTGCCTACCGGTGGTGGCCGGGTTCATGCTCCGTATCTGCCAGGACCCCTCGCCGGAACGTTCGATGGTGCAGATGTTCTGGTGGGTAACATCAACTACAATCAGATGGTTAAACGAAAGGGAGTCTCCGATGGGCGTTACGTACCGTTCCGGCACTTCCCACGTGCCGTCTAACGAAAGGCCGGCCACCTTCACCATCGCTGCCGTGTCGGCACTTAACAGTTCGACCAGCGAGCCATCCCGCCCGTACCGCACGGCCACATCGGGATTACCCGCTCTGTATAGCGGGACGGACTGGTATCGCTCAATCCCAAGCGTATCCGATATACGTTTGTACGCGTTCCGGACGTAGTTGGCAACCACAGGCGCTTCTCCGTTTCTGTTCTTGTAATTCTGAAGCACGGCGTAATGGCGTTTTTTACGTTGAAAATTGTCAATCAAAGCAAGCCTTTCCTTGATCTTTTCCCATTGGAACCTGCGGAAGGAGTCTTGGTACGGATAGGTGTCTTCCAGCGTGTATTGATCGAACGCCAACTCTTTGGTAAGCGTCACATCGGCCGCTGTGAGAGGCGGTTTGTCAGCCGCACTATCTGCTGTCTGTTGGTCGTTCAGGGAGTCTGTCGGGTGCACGCTTCGCTCTTCCCCATTTTTTCTGCTGTCGCAAGAAAGGAAAACGGAAACGATTGTCAGGTAGGTAACTAATTTCATGCCTGTGTCTATTCATTAACAGCAGACGCGGAAAAGTGTTTTAAAAGGTTGGGCTGCGTAAGTTTTAATATATTTGAGAATATTTTCTATATTTACAGCCATAGTACTAAACCCTATCTAAATCTAACTTTATCATGAAGAAAACCAAGTACCCATTCCAGGATCTTTCGTCGGAAGATTTGCCGGATGAAGTATGGAAGGACATCCCGCAATTAAAGGGGTATTACCAGATTTCCAACAAGGGGCGCGTGCGGAGAATCGCACATTACCGGACCACCTCCCAGGGCGTCCGCATCCCGGTGCCGGGATTGGTTCTGTGCCAGCAGACAAAATCGACCTACAATTCATTCACGCAGGATTACCGGTTCAACCTCCGTTTTTCTGCCACCGTCGATAAGCGCCGATATTACATTACAACGGCCCGTATGGTCTACCATTGTTTTGTGGAGGAGTTTGACCTGGAAGATTCGAGCCGGGTTGTGCTGTACAAAGACGGAGACTCGCTGAACGTGTGTGCCGATAACCTGGAACTGGGCAACCCGGGGGAGAAATTCGCGCGCATGGTGAAGCAAAACCGGTGGAAGAACACCTTTGCCAACCTGGATCAGGAGACCAAACTGGCGATGAGGCAGAAGGCCAAACAGTATTATGCGCGGACCGGTGTTCACGAAATCAGTCAGTACGATCTGAATGGCAATCTGATCCGGACGTTTCCGGATGCTTCCGAAGCGAGTAAGGCGGTCAAAATCAGTGCCTCCCACATCAGTTCGGCGGCAAAGAACCGGGGTACGTATACGGCCGGGGGATTCATATGGAGGCGGGGAAGGGAACCCAAGGTGGATGTGGGAACGCTGATGAGCCGGCCCGGAGTTCATTTAAGCCCATTGGCAAAAAACCTGAAGCGCATTGGGCAGTATGATCTGCAGGGGACGCTTGTACGGACGTATGCCACCATTGCGGAGGCATGTGCGAAACTCGGTATGAGCAGCTCGTCCAGTTTGCGGGCGGTGCTGAACGGAAAGCGTCATACGTGCAAAGGGTTTATCTGGAGAAGGGGGGATGCTGCCCGTATCTCGGTAAACGGCATTGCTTCCGGACGATCCTATCGGTTGTCCGCCTTATCTGCTGAGGCCCGCAAGGTTACCCAGTACGATTTTGATGGCATCCGTATCCAGACATTCAACAACGTGTATGCGGCCAGCAGGGAAACCGGCATCAACCGGTCTACCATTCAACGGGTGCTTGAAGGGCGCTATGTCACCGGTGGGGGGTATTTGTGGCAATATGGTGAGGCGCTGCGCATGGACCTCCGGCCGTTGAAGAAGCATCCCCGTTTTTACCAGTCGCAACTCGGCATATACATTGAAGAAAAACGCGAGCAGAACAAACGAAAAATGGAGGAGCGTCAGCATCAACTGACCGGATAAGCCGTTATTCCCCTTTTTGGATCAGCCGTGTAATATCTTTCATTTCTCCGAACAATACGAGAATATCGCCCTCGGCCAGCATGGTGTCTGACTGGGCGATGCCCGTAGCTTCTTTGTTGATTTTGATTTTTCCGTCTTCCTGATGCTCCGTTGATTTGATGGTCGTGAGGACGATGACCCTATACTTGTTGGTCAGGTTGGCCTCTTTCAGGGTTAAACCTACGTATTTAGCGGGAACTTTGGTTTCGATGATGCTGTACCGTTCGGAAACCTTAAAGGAGTCTACGATATCCAGGTTGTCCAAGCGCATGGCCAGCCGCGCGGCCGATTCCTCTTCGGGCATGATGTACTCGTCAATGTCCATGGCTTCCAGTACGGTCTTCTGCAAGTCAGAAACCACACGGCCGATAATCCGTTTCACGCGGAGCTGCTTCAGCAACGCGGTGGTAAGCAGGGAAGCCCCTTCGTCTTCCCCGATGGCCACGATGGCGGCGTCGGCATCTTTGAGCGGTAGTGCGCTCATGGCGTCCGCGTCGGTGCTGTCCATGCGGACGGCATGGGTTATTTTTTCTTTCAGCTCCTCTACTTTGGACATGCGGTTGTCCGCGCCGATGACTTCGTGCCCGAGTTCGGTAAGACGGATCGCCAATGCGCGCCCGAAATTCCCCAATCCCAAAACAATGTATTTCATACCAATAGATCCTTTCTAAAAAAGTACTTTTTCTTGTGGGTATTCATAACTTCTGTTCTTGACGTTGCGGACCAGCGCAACCAGCAGGGTGAGCAGTCCGACACGGCCTACGAACATACTTCCGATGACAATGGTCTTACCCGCGGCGCTAAGCTGTGGAGTGATGCCTAAGCTGAGGCCGCAGGTTGCGTAGGCAGAAAAGCTTTCAAAGGTAATGGGAAGCAACCCCAGGTGTCCGTCCGTGATGGATAAGCCGAAAATTGTTACGCCGACGGCCAGGAATGACAGCGCGATAATGGCAAACGCTTTATTGATGGAGTCGTTAGCGACATGGCGGCCGAAAATCTCCAGTTTATCCTTGCCGCGGGCCAGGCTTACAATATTTAAAACAGCCACGGCGAAGGTTGTTGTTTTGATGCCCCCGCCCGTGGAACCCGGTGCTGCACCTATCCACATGAGTAAGATGGCTAACATCAGCGTGGGGAACGAGAGCAGGTTCATGTCTACTACGTTGAATCCTGCTGTCCGCGAGCTGTTGCCCATAAAAAAGGCCGTAATCCACTTTCCCCACCAGGTCGGATGCGCCTGAAGGGTATTATTGTACTCCAACATAAAAGTCAGTACGGTAGAACACACCACCAGTATACCGGTCATCCACATCACCAGTCGCGTGTTGAAGTTGATTACCCAGGCGCGGTACACGTAGGGCTTGTTGACCGTCAGCTTCTGGAAAACATTCACTCCCCACCGTTTGACAAAGGCGTATAGGTTGAACACCACGCCGAAACCGAATCCTCCGATAATAAACAGACAGGCCACGACAAGCTGTATGCTATAATTATAACGAAAGGCCGAATGGTTCATCCCATCGGCAACGGTTGAAAATCCGGCATTACAGAAAGCGGATATGGCATGGAACACGGCAAAAAAGAGGCGGTCGCCGACGGTCTTGAAATCGGATCCTTCGGTACTCAAGAAGATAAAGACTGCTCCCAGTGCTTCAAAAGCCAGTGTCACGATGATGATTTTCAGCAAGGTGCTGATGACGGACGCTACTTTATTCTGGCCGAGGAACTCGCTGTACATCAGTTGATTTTTGTACGAGAAGCCACCGCTGAAGAAGTATCCGAAAAAACCCGTGAACGTCATGATACCCAGTCCGCCCAGCTGGATCAGGATGAGTAACACCGTATGGCCGAACGGGGAGAAGGCCGTAGCAACACTGACGGTGGATAAACCGGTTATGCATACGGCGCTGGTGGCCATGAACAGCGCGTCAAGAAAAGACAGGGGGGCGTCTGTCCCCGCTTTGGGAAGCATAAGCAGCAGCGTACCGATCAGAATAAGAAAGAGGAAGCTGATGACAAACAGGATCGTCGGATTGAAATAAAAGGTATCAAAAAACAGGCTGCTTTTGGATAGTTCGGTGAGAAAGACGGCAAAAATTCCCAGGTAGAGCCATTCGGGCTGTTGCAGGAAATGAAAAAAACTATTGGTGCTGCTCCGTCCGATGGTGATCAATAAGAAATAAACCGTCAGTGCGATGCCTCCGTAATGGGACACGGCTACCTGCTGTTTGGCGACGATTGACAACGCGGTCCGCACAACGCTCAATAAGAACAGGCCATAGAAAATCCATGGGATGGACGCTTCGAAATAATGTGCGGTACGCTGATTGGTGTTATAGCCCAGGTGGAAAAGGACAGCCAAACCGCATAAAAGGCTGATATACAGCATCAGCTGATCGACCGTTTTTTCCCGGTATTTGATGATATAACGGAGGTTGCTCAGCATTAGCGGGCCACCAGTTCAATTTCGTACAGCGAGGGCCAATTTTTGCCGGTTACAAACAGCCGCTTGGTTTGCGGGTTGTAGGCAATGCCGTTTAGTTCGTTATTGTATTCCTGCTTGTCGGGATAAATGCCGATCAGGTTAATTTCGCTCTCAATGGCTCCGGTTTCCGGGTTAATGACAACGATAAAATCTTTGGTGTATACATTGGCGTATACTTTTCCGTCGATGTACTCCAGTTCATTGAGGTTGTCCATGGGGCCTTTCTCTCCGTACACTTCAATGAAGCCCTCCTCGGCGTAGGTGTCTTTATTCAGAAAGAACAGTTTGTTGCTGCCGTCCGACTTTATAAGCCGGTTGCCGTCATAACACAGCCCCCAGCCTTCGGGGCTCTTGCCGTAGTTGAATTCGGACGTTTTTTTCAGGCTCTTTTTGTCATACACAAAGCCGACTTTCTCGCGCCAGGTTAATTGGATGAGCCGGTCGCCCACCAGGGTAAGGCCCTCCCCGAAGCTGTTGGGGCTTAGATCCACCTTTTTTATGACGTTTCCCGTTTTGTAGTCGACCTGTCGTATGGACGATTTTCCTTCCTGTCCGGTGCTTTCATAAAGTATCCCCTGTTGGTCAAATTCCAGTCCCTGCGTATACGCCTCGCGGTCGTGTGGGTATTCCCGGAGCACCTTAAATCCATAGCGTTTGGGCGCGGGTGGAACCACCACGATGTTGCTGTAAGCAACCTGTTCGGTACCCTGATGGTAAAGTTTTGCACTGAGGGTGCGGCTGCCAAAGGGAGCTTTTTCCGTATCCAACGAAACGGGCGTACTATCTGTTTTCCGGGCGAGCA
>Ga0079224_100007692_pt1 | contig 14494 bp, 7 predicted proteins | sample Stecom2015_FD_80414 | JGI IMG/M metagenome (GOLD analysis project Ga0079224, IMG submission 80414) | Agricultural soil microbial communities from Utah to study Nitrogen management - Steer compost 2015 | ecosystem: Environmental > Terrestrial > Soil > Agricultural land | place: USA: Utah...
CGATCCCCGAACCGATTCCTATCGCATCATATTTATCGATTTCCAACCTTGTGTGGAGGTAAAATTCATGCTGATCTACTGAAACCATAGATTCCGGTACTGACACCTGCATGATAGGATAGCCAATCCTGGGTACATGGCACGTCAACAATCCGACACCACTTCGAAGACAAGCTTTGGCAGCGAGAATCGCAGCACCCATTTTGCCATACGAGCCATTGATCAATAATGCATGCCCATATGTTCCTTTGTGGGAGAACTTTTTTCGTTTTAAAGGTAATCGTGTCCTTACATAATCAGTGTCGATAAATAAGTAGTTTGTATCGCACTTTTCCCTGGCCTCGATGGAATGCTGGATGTCAATAATTTTCCAATCTCCTACAATATCTTCAAGTTCTGGAAAGAAAAAAGTAAACTTAGGTTGTCCGATCGTTAGGGTAACATCTGCCCGGATAACAGGCCAATCCCGATCATAATGATCAGGATGTAAACCAGAGGGAATATCAATGCTGATGACCTTACAATGATCCACAGCATTAATATGGTCAACCAACTCCTTCCACAATTCTCCGATAGGTCTATTGATCCCGGAACCAAACAGAGCATCGATAATAATTCCCCCAGACTCAAAAGTGGGAAAATCGCTATTGGATTCAAGTTGGTGCAGGGTCAGATATTTGCGCACAGGTAGATTCCGACGCATGTGAAGATTATCCGGGGTGGGCTGTCCATATTCACAAATAAAAACTTTGACCTCCACACCTTCATCACCCAGCAATCGTGCCAGGCCAAGACCATCCCCACCATTGTTACCCGACCCTGCAAATACATATACTGGTGTAAGTGGATCAAACCATTTGAAATGGTGAATAAAATTGTATAATTCATGAACAGCTCTATCCATCAATTCAAACGACGAAATTCGTTGATCAATCATGGTTTGTTGATCCAACCATTTCATTTGAGTCTGATTGAGGATTTTCATATCTCCAGGCTATTCAAATCATGTGATACAATTTGTTTCTAGGGTAATTTTGCGATCAATTCAAGAGTGCTCCGAACGCGGTCACTCAGTGCTGACCAGTCTCGCCCGGAAATTATTTCTTTTGAAATCATTTGGGACCCCATACCTACAGCAGACACCCCGGCATCGAACCATCCTCTGAGGTTGGACTCTTCCGTGGAAACCCCGCCCGTTGGCATAATTCTGGTCCAGGGACTGGGGCCTTTTATCGCTTTAACAAATCCAGGTCCATAAACACTTCCGGGGAATAATTTTACAAATTCACAACCCATTTCCTCCGCGTTACCAATTTCGGTGAGAGAACCACATCCTGGGACGTACAGAACCTTTCGACGATTGCAGATTCGAGCGATTTCTTCCCTGAATGAAGCTGCTACGATAAAATTGGCTCCCAGTTGCATATAAAGTGCTGCTGTAGGTGCATCATTCACGGAACCTACACCAAGAACCATTTCCGGTAATTCCTTCAGCACATACCTGTTCAGTTCGGCAAACACTTCCTGGGCAAAATCACCGCGATTTGTAAATTCCATCAGTCTGGCGCCACCGTCGTAGCAAGCTTTGAGGATTTCTTTTCCGACACTGACTTCAGGATGATAAAACAACGGTACCAATCGCTGTTCCAGTATGGTTTGTATGACTTCTGTTCGTGGAAACTTTGCCATTCGTTGATTTTTATTTTTATAAGTTATGAATGTTTATCGACTTACCCGGCCGCTGGCATCACCTCCCATTAACTTCTCTACTTCTGATACGGTGGCCAAATTGGCATCACCAAAAATGGTGTGTTTCAGTGCAGATGCAGATACGGCAAAGTTTAGTGCACTTTGAAGGTCCTCTTTATAATGGATTAACCCATAAATCAAACCACCCATGAAGCTGTCTCCGCCCCCAACGCGATCTACGATATGGGTAATGTCAAAATCAGGCCCCTTGTACAATTTCTCACCATCGTACAGAACACCCGACCATGTATTGTGGGATGCGCTCAAAGAACCACGCAAAGTGATGATAACTTTTTTTGTTCGGGGGAAACGTTGCATCAATTGCTGGCACACTGATATATATGCATTCGCATCGATGGTGTGCCCCTTAGAAACGTCCACCCCTTCGGGATGGATATCGAAGTGTTTTTCAGCATCTTCCTCGTTACCCAGAATGATGTCACAGCCGGCGACTAAGTCCGGCATAATCTCGTGGCTTTTTTTGCCGTAGTTCCATAGGTTTTTTCGATAATTGAGATCAGTGGATACCGTGATCCCAAGCTCATTGGCTGCTTTGATCGCTTCCAGGCAAACATCTGCTGCGGATTGAGAAATAGCCGGAGTGATGCCCGTCCAGTGAAACCATTGAGCATCCTGAAAAACTTCCTCCCAGTCAATCGTACCGGGTTGAATCTCTGCAATAGCAGAATGACTTCTGTCATATACCACTTTACTTCCTCTGGATACTGCACCCATTTCCAGGAAATAAATACCCAATCTATCCCCTCCACGGGCGATAAACCTCGTACCCACGTTTTTTTTACGCAATTCGGCTATGGCACAATCTCCAATATCGTTACTGGGGATTCTGCTGACAAATTCCACTGGAATTCCATAATTGGCCAAAGACACAGCCACGTTGGATTCACCTCCCCCATAAACCACCTCAAAAGAACTGGCCTGTGAGAATCGTAAGAAGCCAGGAGGGCTTAAACGAAGCATAATTTCACCGAATGTAATCACTTTTTTCATGTCTGATTTTACACTGTTTTGATTAAGGCTGTAATATTCAAATAAATAATTTGAATTTGAAACGATTGCCGCAAAATTGAGGAAAAATTAGGCAATGGTTGCCTCCCAGACAAAAGTTCCTTTAAGTGTGGACATGAAAATTATATCTTCAACGAAATCGATTAATAAGAACGATCAGGAACAAAATTTGATCTCGGATTCCCGGGCCATGATCACCTTAGCTTTGAACTCTTCCAGCATTTCCAGGTTATGGGGAAGTCCGGAAGGTATCACGTAAGAATCCCCGGTTTGGAGGGGAAGATTCTGATTTTCCAAATGAAGGACAGATTTACCTTTTTCAACTACGACGCATGCCTCGTGGGTACAATAATGTAAGGGCATAGACATTCCTGCTTCTCCAGTGACTTGCAAAACTTTCAGGAAATCGCCTGAAGAAATGACCTCCATTTTGGGTATGGTGGATGACTTTGTTTCAACTTCGGTTTTCATATTATCTTATTTTCAATGTGGAATTGCGATATAAAGATAATAATATAAGATATAAGGAGCTACATATCCTGTATATTTTTTGAAAAATATTATGTTTTGGGAAAATGAGGGGGGGAAAATAGACGAATAATGAGTAAATTCCCTGAAGATTAACAAAGGTGGTAATAGGCATGGGCGATGGGACGTTAATTGAGTAAGGTGTGGAGTAGATCGGATCGGGAATCGCGATTTGTTATGACTCCATCGAGTACGATAAAATGATATGGGATCAGGAATGAATAAGCAGGCATGACTACAACAGGATCGATGAAAATTTTGCAGTTCCCTGGGTCACCTAAAGGTGACTTGACTCACGTTGTTTTTTGGAACTAAATTGTTTTGCGGGAAGGAATCGGATTGTTTAAGCAAACCTCAAAAGATCCGTGATAATCTATCAAAATGGCTGATTGTCGCCATTTAACCTAATTGACCTTGAACCAAAACCGAATATAATTTGAGAATCCTAACACTTTTGGTCAAAGTTCTTGCTGGTTTTGTTGTTCTGTTGCTTCTTATTTTATTGTTTATTCGGAGTCCATGGGGTCAGGGGATAATCAAAGATCGTGCGATCACCTATTTACAAGAAAAAACGAATACCCATATCCTACTGGATCGAATCTATATTTCTTTTTCCGGCAATATAGTACTTGAACAATTATTTATCGAGGACTTGAAACAGGACACCTTGTTTTATTCCCGTTACCTCAGTGTTGATTTACCCTTGTGGCCCATACTGACTGACAAAAATATTCACATTGAAGAAGTTCGCTGGGAAGGTGTTGAGGCCAATATCCGCCGATCTTCGGGAGAAGAATTCAATTATCAGTTTTTACTCGATGCATTTTCGTCTTCTGAAGATGTAACCAGAGAAACGGACGACATTCAATCCTCTGCATTTGAATTCTCTCTGGATAATCTCATCCTGGAGGATGTGAACGTCCAGTATATCGATGAAGAGATTGATTTGGATACCAGGGTAAGTATAGAATCCTTGCTAGTCAATATGGGACTGACCGATCTGGAAAGGATGAAATTTGAAATAACAAAGGTCAAACTGGAGAAATCATTCATAGTATACTACCTGGGAAAACCCCTCCCGCCTACTCAGGATGCCACGGCTGTACCAATGCCGATATTGTCCATACACGATGCTCAACTTTCCGATATCATTTTAAATTACCACTCTATACCGGATGGACTTCAGGCACACCTTCAAATTCAGGAATTTGGCCTGAATGCTCCCATGGTCGATCTTGATGCCCGCACCATGGATGTCCGGGAATTGAAACTTCACAATTCTTCCATAGAGGTTGAATTGAAAGAAATTTTTCATGAATCGGGGAAATCAGAATCAAATGTAGCCGAAACCGATATAAGGGTGGTTTGGCCGGACTGGAATATAAGCTTTCAAAATATTGATCTCAATGAAAACTCGATCAGCGTAAAGGAAGAAGCTGCCCAATCCCTTCCCGGACAACTCAATCCGGGGGACATCCATTTCTCGGATTTCATTTTTCAGGGTACAGATTTCGTTCTGACTGATAAGGAAACGAGGGGCAAACTGAATTTGTTGAGCTTTAAAGAAAAATCGGGAATTGAAGTTGAGAGAATCAGTTTTGCGTGGACCGCTGATGAACAAATGCTCCAGCTTTTCAATATGGATATGAACGCTATGAACAGTCGGATCCGTGCTGATCTTGGCTTAGAATATCCATCTTTAGTCGACCTTATGGAATTGTCTTCTGAAATCTATTTCGAACTTGACATATCTGAATTCGATATCGAAGCAAACCAACTGACCAAACTCCTCCCAGAACTTACAGAGGATCCCTATTTTCTTACCATCAGCACGGCACCGCTTCGAGGACATTTGTCTACCTCCGGCAGTCTGGCTAAAGCTCGTGTGGAAGAATTTTTAATCAACTGGGGTGGAAATACCTCTCTTTTTACTCTCGGAAATATTTATGAGATTCTGCATCCGAAACAAATCGCCGTGGAATTTCCCCGAATTATCTTATCAACTACCCGGAATGACCTCAACCATTTTATCAGTGAGGATAGTCTGGGCCTAAGATTACCGGATCAAATTCGCATCACCGCATCAATGTCTGGAGGTATGGATGCATTCCAAAGTGATATGGAGCTGGTCAGTGACCTGGGTAGGGTACAAATGGCGGCTCATATAATGGACATGGACTCTCTGGTGTTGGCAATTGAAACCAAGATGATCGAAGTGCAATTGGATAGCTTGTTTCAATCTCCGGATTTAGGGTCATTAACGCTGAATGCATCGGCCCATTTGTCGGGAAAAGATATTTATGACGTGACAGGAAACATGGAGGCGGTTGTAGAAGATTTTCAATGGAAAGAATATCCGATTCGGGACCTGAAATTGAAGGGTGATTTTGTCCATGGCCAGGGTGATATTTACCTGAATTACTCTGACACCAATTTGCAAATAGAGGTGGATGGTTATGTGAACCTGGATTCTACCAAAACATTAGCTGATTTAAATTTGAATATCGAGGATGCCAATCTGGAGGCTTTGGGTATGGTAGAAAACCACACGAGGGTGGGATTGGAATTTCATACCCGATTCGAGGGTTTACCTTCAGATTTTGCTTTGGAAGCTTCGGTGAGGAACGGCCAGATTATTACTGGTAAGAATACGATCCCCATTGGAAATTTCGATATAGAAGCCCGGGTAACACCAGACACCACTGATGGCAAGTTGACCAGCAGAATTATGGACTTAAGGCTTCAGTCAAATACTTCGCCCGTTGGGTTGTTCCAGGCTGTGTCATCGCAAATACAGAGACATTTAATCGATTCAACGGAAACCGACGGCACAAATGTCGATCCCGTGCATGTTTATATGGCTGCGAGTATACGACAAGATCCCTTGCTGAGAGAAGTTCTTCTGCCTGGTTTGGAAGAAATGGATTCTATTCAAATCCTTGTGGACTTTAAGGAGGACGAAGAATTACTTCAGGCTTATTTAGTTGCACCGTATCTGAAGTATAATAGTATGGAGCTTGATAGTCTGTTGATATCAGCCCGATCAGATCCTGATATATTCGCTTCTGATCTTTCTTTACAAGGGTTTAGAGGAGGACCTGTTACAATCCATCGAACTCAATTAACCAACAAGATCGAAGATCGGATTTTGCAAACGCAGTTTCTTTCTGAGTACCAGAATAGGGCATTGTTAAATTTTAAAACTGAAACCCGCCGGTCCGAGGATAGTATAAGGATCCAATTTGACCCATCTGTATTGGTATTTGACGGGAATACATGGCACGTCCCGGTCAACAACCAGATCATATTGAGTGAAGATAAAATTAGATTTGAAAACGTGAATATCACGCGGGGCGATCAAATATTTTCTATAGACGACAACCCGGGCCAGAGCGACTTAATCATTCATTTTGAGAAATTTAGAATAGATAACTTACTGAGTTACTTCAATCCAGATACCTTGATTGCTGCGGGAATTTTGGATGGAAAAATAACGGTACAAGAACCACTGGGAAATGCAGGGTTACGGGCCGATCTCATAGTCGATTCTTTTCAGCTCATGCAATTGGATATGGGTTTATTGGAATTGAGCGGAGAGACCGAGGATGCTCAAAACTACGCCATCGAAATGCAAATAACAGGACCGGCCATAGACCTGGACTTAGAAGGGGCGTATCATGTATTGGAAGAAGATGCTGAACTAGTTCTGGATTTTCGGATAGACACGATGGCCATGACAGCACTGGAGTATTTTTCCGACGGCACTATAAAAAACTCTGAAGGCTATATATCGGGAGTAGGAGCGGTTCGGGGTATGCTGTCTGATCTGACCTATGATGGTCAATTATTATTTCATCAGGCTAAAACGACACCTGTAGCTTTAAATACGGATTTTGTACTGGGTTCTCAGGCTATTCAATTTAACAATGACGGGATACTTTTCCAGAACTTTACCGTAATGGATGGGGAGGAAAACCAATTTGTATTGGATGGCACGATCAATACTTCCAATCTATTCAATCCTGAATTTAACCTCACGATGGAGGCTGAAAATTTTCAGGTTCTCAATTCATCGGAAACGGAAAACCAACCCTATGTTGGATCTGCTCGCCTGGATGCTTCAGCACACCTGACCGGGAATCTTGAGATTCCCGTTTTGGAAGTGGAAATAGAAGTGGGGCAGGGGACACATGTAACTTACTTAATGCCGCAGGGTCAGGTTAATCTTCAAAGCAGGGAAGGGATCGTCACATTTGTGAATAAGAATAATCCTGATCTTTCGAATGATGAAGAATCCACGTCGCAAACATTTACGATCAAAGGTTATGAAATCAATGCCCTGATCAAAGTAAGGAATGAAGCTTCATTCCGGGTTATTATTAGTGAAGCCACTGGTGATCACTTCGAGATAAGTGGTGATGGTGATTTGGACTTTCGAATCGACCGGTCCGGACAATTGTCATTGACTGGATTGTATACACTCCAGTCTGGCCATTATGAAATGAACCTGTACAATCTGGTTAATCGCCGGTTTGATATTGCACGTGGAAGTTCAGTGTATTGGTCCGGTGACCCATTTGATGCAGAAATTGATATTCGAGCCATTTATCGAATTGAAACATCTCCTGCGTCGTTGATGGCGGGACAGACATCTTCTGAAGATATTTCGGTGCAAAACAGATTTCGTCGCAGATTGCCTTTCCTTGTATATCTCAATGTGGATGGACAACTCACTGAGCCCCAACTTTCTTTTGAGCTCGATATGCCCGAAGACGCACAAGGTGAATTAGGTGGTCAGGTTTATGGACAAATTCAACGACTCAACCAACAAGATCAGGAAGTCAACAAACATGTATTTTCCTTGTTGGTTCTCAACAGATTTTACCCCTCTTCCGGTAGTGATGGGAGCGAGGGAGGAATTGTCAATGTGGCCAGGGACAATCTGAATCAGGCACTCGCAGACCAATTGAATATTTTTTCAGATCGTTTACTGGGTGATACCGGATTTGAATTAAATTTTGGACTGGATAGCTATACAGATTACGAGGGAGAAACACCCCAGACAAGGACTGAGTTGGATATTGCAGCTCAAAAGAATTTTCTCAATGACCGGTTGATTGTACAGGTAGGCAGTGAAATAAATCTCGCAGGTCTTGAGAACAATAGCCAGCAAGAAAATCCATTGATCGGGAATGTTAGTGTGGAATATCTGATAACCGAAAATGGCCAGCTACGGCTTAAAGGCTTTAGAAAAAATATATATGCAAATGTGATTGACGGCCAGACTATAGTTAGTGGATTGGCATTGATATTCACCAAAGAATTCAATAAGTTTCATGAGTTATGGCGCTCAAACTTAAAGGAACAAAATCTACAGAATGCCTCGGATACTGATTAAAAAAAGAAAGGTGGAGGGATTCTCAAAGCAACTACTCAAAATAGTGGTGACCGTTATAATCCTGTCAGGTTGTGGTGTACGAAAGTTTGTTCCTGAGGATAAGCTTTTGTATGATGGTTCAAAGATAGTCATAGAGCAAACAGCAGAAATAGAGAATATTAAAGACCTCCGGTATGTGCTTGAGAGTCTTGAATATCCTGCCCCAAATACCAAAATTCTGGGTATAAGACCTGGCCTTCATTTCTATTATAAAGCACAACAGGATTCTGGTTGGATCTATCGGTTCCTGAATCGAAAGTTGGGTGAGGAGCCTGTGTATCTGGAGAATGTGGATATTGAATCGACAATACAATTGATGCACAACAGACTTGAGAACAGGGGACATTTTTCCAACTATATTGAAAGCTCAATTGAGCGAAAGGAAAAATCCAAAACAGCCTCTATTAAATATCAGTTGATAGTGCCGGGATTCTACAGTATTGGCGCTTACCACCTGGATAGGGATTCACAACAAATTTACTATGAATTGGAAAACTACCTTGCTCAATCAAATATCCTGGAACCTGGTGATCGGTTTGACCTGGATCGAATTAAGTTGGAGCGGGAACTGATAGACCAATATTTGAAGCGAAAGGGTTATTACAATTTCAATCAAAATTTTTTGGAGTTCGAGGTGGATACCAATGTGTACGAAGGCAAAGAATTTGATTTGTATCTAAAAGTGAAGGATGATGTTCCTCGTAGGTCAAGAATCCCTTACCGTATCGACGAGGTACGCGTGTTTCCAAATTATACGCTACCCCGGGATAGTTCACGAATCGATACGGTGGAATACCGTGGCAAAAAATATATTCAGGAAGAACTCTATTTTAAGCCTGAAAAGCTGGATCCACTTATTCGAATTCAATCGGGAGAGTATTACAATGCCTACTTATCCAGCAATACCAGTCGTAGAATCGGGTCAACAGGAGTTTACAAATTTGTAAATATCCGGTACCATGAAAGGGATACTACACATTCTGACACCGTTGGATCACTGATTGCGAACATATATCTTTCACCGTTAAACAGGAGAGCGGTAAGAGCAGAATTGCAGGCTGTAACCAAATCAAACAGTTTTGCTGGCCCCAGTCTGGCCATCACATATTCAAACAGAAACTTATTCGAGGGAGGTGAAATCCTCGATATAACAGCCAATGCAGGGTATGAAACTCAAATCCAAAGAAGCCGTATTGCAGGACGCAATAGCACCCAATTGAGTCTGGAAACGAGTCTCGTTTTCCCTCGGGTATTGTTGCCCTTTCAGGTAATCAATAATTGGTTTGACTATTCGATACCCAAAACCCGGATTAGTCTGGGTGGAGAGTATGTTTCCCGTTCCAGTCTATTTACCATGTCCTCAGTTTCGGCTAGCTATGGTTTTCATTGGAGTGAGAATCGTTTTATCACACATCAGCTTAATCCATTGACTACATCTTATCTGAATCTTCTCAAAAGCTCCCTCGAATTTGAATCAATTCTGGATAAAAATCCGTTTTTGGAAAGCAGTTTTGATCAAAGGTTTATATCCGGACTTATTTATGATTACACGTATAATGGAATGGTCGACCAGGATCAGAAACATCAATTTTTCCTCAATTCCAATGTTGATTTAGCGGGAAACTTATTGAGTCTGATAACTGGAGGTCAGGAAACTCTGCCCAGGACATTTCTCGGATTGGAATATGCGCAATATGCCAAAATCGTGATCGATGTAAGGTATCACATTAACCTCGGGCGCAATCAGAAGTTAGCTACACGGATCATGGGGGGGTATGGACATCCATATGGCAATTCAGAGGTATTACCGTACAGCAAACAATTTTACGCTGGGGGACCTTATAGCATTCGGGCTTTTGATATACGGCAATTGGGGCCGGGAAGGTACAGAACGGATGAGGCAGATGAAGCACATGCACGCTTTGATCAAACCGGAAATATCCGCTTAGAAGCCAATGTGGAGTACCGTTTTCCTATAATGAGCTACTTGTTTGGCGCTGTATTTCTGGATGCTGGTAACGTGTGGTTGTCAAAATACAATCCATTGCGCCAGGGGGGGGAGTTCTCTTCGGATTTCGTTCGTGAACTAGGCATAGGGACGGGGTTTGGATTGCGGGTCGATGTACAAAGTTTCGTCATCAGAGCGGATTTGGGCGTAGCATTGCGTGATCCTTCAAAACCTGAGGCAGATCGGTGGGTTTGGGCATTTGACAAACCTGTAGTGAATCTGGCTATCGGATATCCATTTTAATCCATCATGCGTACCCAAACCTAGGTGATCGTCAGTCTACCAGAGACGTGCGTATATTTTATCGTTCCCTCACCAGTTATCGTACAATCACCATCGATATAGGAATACCTGCAATATGCGTAATCGACAATGGCAAATCAGGGATATAGCGCCCTGATCATCCATTGTATTTGGTTCATAAATTCTGATCTTTAGCAGTCAGAAGATATTCCTATAATTAATATTATGTTGAATTGAATAAAATCTATTCGACCCTCCCACAATATGTATGAAATACCTATATTGTATGAAATAATACAAATCCTAGACTATGAGCCTATTTAGTGACATCAAAAAACTATTATTCGGTGCCAAATCCACCGTTCGTTCTGTAGGTCGAACCGCATCAGACAAATCTGATGAGTTTATGGAATCCGTCAAAGAAAAAGGAAGTGAACTTTATGAAGCCAGTCGTAAAAGTGTCGAAAAATATGCCGACAAAACGGAACATGCCATTGAAGAACTAATCGATAAATACAAAAACTGGCGCTCAGATATCAAGGAAAAGTCGGACGAATTTGGCTCGGAAATTCATGATAAATTTGACCAGGCCACAAACCGTGCTGATGAGCGTATGGAGCGTCTTCGACAGCGAGCTGCAGCTTTTCGCAAAGAACTCGAAGAGGACGAAATCAAACATTCGGAACAAGAGATTGAAAGAACTTTGACCAGTCTGGAGGATGAAAAAACTGCCATACAAGAAGAATTGAAATCAGAAGCCGAAGATATTCGGCACAAGGCTGAGTCGATCCGTGAAGAAATGAATGAAAAAATCAGACAGGAGCAGGAGAAAATACGCAGTGGCTCAGAAAGAATTCGTGAATCTACTGAAGCCATCGGGGAATCAATCCTCAGTGGAGCTGCCGATATATTGGATCGACTACGGGAAGGTGCCATTGTCCTGAGTGATAAATTGGAGAAAAAAAGCGAGGAAATTCAACAGAAAGCGCGTGGTTATCTTCACGATAAAGATGAAACGGGCCAAAGTCTTGCGGATAAGGCCAGATTAAAATTGGAATCCATAAAATCTCGGTTTAAAGAGACTTTTAATGAGGCACAGGTGGCTGCCAAAAAGCATGAAGTCACCAAAGATACTCCCTATCAATCAGGACCCCAGGATAAAGAAAATTTAGAAAAATCCGCCTTTGATGATAAAGATGAATTCTGGAGAAAGGCAGAGGCATTTGCTGCCGGAGATTTTGATCGTGTGAAATCGGTGAAACTTGAAACTACCGATGAAGTTTTTCCCAAACCGTCAGGGACTGCTCCCGGTTTTGTAGACGAAGATGGGGATGGGAATGAATTGGTGGATGACGCAACGATAATCAGTGAAGAGGAATAAACCATTTCCTGATCCATGTCTTACTTTACACTTTTAACTGGAACACATTTATGTCGGCACCTGGAAAAGCGGAAATCTAAATTGCTATCCATGTTTTTCAATATATTTATTGGACAGATCAAGGCGCAGTGATGGTGACAAGGTGGGGATATGGAATATCGGTGCCACGAAGAGCTGACAAAATATATGAAGCAAAACATGATATGTATGGAGGTTTTCGTACATCAACCAGTGTTCCTTGCTTTATAATCAGGGAGTAAAAGCTGTGGTGATCGTACCAGTGCTCTGTTACATAATTTCTTCACACTTATGAGGGCTTCTTTTTCGTCGTACCTTCATCACCAAAAAACTCACGCAGGCCTGTTCTATGCCCGGTTTCGTTTCTTCGGTACGACAATAAAAAACACGTCATGAGTATAAATTACTTATGAAACAGACCACTAAAACGGCTAAACGCGTCAAACCAGCATGGATTCTTTACCATTTGAGGGGGTAAACAACTAAAATCGAGGCAGATCCAGTGCTGGAAAATCCAACCGTAACCATGTTTTGTTTCATCATTTTGCTCCCCAATGACAAGGAGGCCCCTCCCCTACCCATATGGCTAAGCCGAAATTCGATCAACGAAGAATATGTTTTCCAGATAGAAAAAATCTTTTCAGGAGAGGCATTATGGCGTTATTAATCTATCATAACCCTAAACCCATGAACATTCCACCATGCGGCGTGTTGCCAATGGAACAACTGTGAAATCTGAATAATATATTTTTTATTTTTAGGAATATCAATATTTTTGCCAGGGATAGGATCTGGATAAGGTTATCCTAATTCTCACCCAGGAATACAACAAAAACTTGAGACAAATTATGGCCATATATATAACGGATGAATGTATCAATTGTGGCGCCTGTGAACCCGAATGTCCCAATAATGCGATTTATGAACCAGGTGTAGAATGGCGTATGGCTGATGGCACCACCGTCAGCAGTGAATACACATTGGGAGATGGGAGAACTGTTGATGCCCTGGAAGACAACCCCCCTATTGACGAGGAAGTATACTATATAGTACCAGATAAATGTACAGAGTGCGTAGGATTTCACGAAGAACCTCAATGCGCTGCAGTGTGTCCAGTTGATTGTTGTTTGCCGGATCCCAATCATGTAGAGTCTGATGAACTACTAGCTCATCGACAACGAGTACTTCACGCATAAGTTTGTCATATTTTTTCAAACAAGCACGAATAAATATTTTCAATAATTTGACTTTAGTTCAAATTTTGGTATTTTTATTCCGCAAATATCATTTTTTAAAAACAAAAATATGACCAACAATATAAGTATGTCCAACATTATAAAGGGAGGGGAATTTCTTGTAAATCAAGAAGATATAGGTAATGTTTTCTTTCCAGAATACGCTACCGAAGACCAAAAACTCATTCTGGAATCCTTGTCGGATTTTATTGACTCTGAGATAATTCCTAAGCTCGAAAGCATCGATCAGGGTCATTTTGAACATACGGTGGATATACTAAAGAAAATGGGTGAAATGGGATTTCTGGGCATACATATGCCGGAGTCCTATGGTGGAATGGAAATGGGGACCAATACAGATATTCTCATCAATGAATTGATGGGCCCGCTACATTCTTTCAATGTCAGTCATTCTGTGCATACCGGTATTGGTATGTTGCCCATACTGTTTTTTGGAAGTGAGGATCAAAAACAAAAATACCTAGCCCCTATTATCAGTGGTGATTTAAAGCCTGCGTATTGTCTTACGGAACCAACTTCCGGTTCAGATGCTCTGTCAGCAAAAGCCACAGCAATTTTGGATGCCGACAAAACACACTACATCCTGAACGGCCAAAAAATGTGGATCTCCAATAGTGGGTTTGCAGATATTTTTATCGTATTCGCAAAAATCGACCAGGAAAAATTTACAGCCTTTATCGTGGATGCCAGGGCAGAAGGGGTTACACTGGGTGAAGAAGAAAGGAAAATGGGAATTCACGGATCATCGACAAGGATGGTTTTCCTCGAAAATGTGAAGGTTCCCGTCGACGATGTCCTTGGAGAAATTGGGAAAGGACATTTGATTGCTTTTACAGTCCTTAATA
>Ga0079224_100007693_pt1 | contig 14493 bp, 8 predicted proteins | sample Stecom2015_FD_80414 | JGI IMG/M metagenome (GOLD analysis project Ga0079224, IMG submission 80414) | Agricultural soil microbial communities from Utah to study Nitrogen management - Steer compost 2015 | ecosystem: Environmental > Terrestrial > Soil > Agricultural land | place: USA: Utah...
GGCCGCAGGTGGTCGAGGACGGTGCGGAGGAGGGCGGTGCCGGGGATCGAGTCCCGGCACAGGGTGATGTTGCTGATCACTCCGGCTGCGGCCACGACCGGGGTGGCCGCCCGCAGCACCAGGCGGACGGTGCGCCGTGGACCCTGGTGCCGCCGGGCGTAGGCGTGGATGGTGGGCCGGGTGGCCGACCAGGGGGGTGGGGTAGGCACCTCCTTCGTCAGCAGCGCGGTGAGCGGGGCGTCGGTCACCGTGGGACAGGGGTGGTCCCGGTGGAGCTTGGCGTCTGGCAGCAGGAACGCCACCCGGCCGCTACCGCGGCTCCGTTTGCTTCCGATCGCTTCCACCAGCCGGGCCCCGGCCCGTAGGAGCAGCTCCGCCGGCTCCGGCAGTGGTGAGTCCTGGTCGTCGCCGACGCTGACCTGTGCGTACAGCACCAGACCCTGGATCGCCCGCTCCTCGACCCGCAGCAGGTGGTCGGCGGCGGTGCCGGTCTCGTCGTCGATCTGGACGCCGGGACGGAGCACGACCGTGGCCGCCGCCAGCGCGGGATAGCGCTGGACTCGGTGCCGTAGCCAGGCGGGAGCGCGGGCCGGGGTCACGCGTAGGGCTGCAGGTAGTGGCCCCTGGTCTGGATCCGGGGTCGGGGCGCCGACCTGGGAGCCGAACAACCAGGTGACCCATGCTGACCATGGTCCTGATTGGTCGATGGTGCGGTCGAAGGTGGCGGCGACGGTTTCGCAAGCGTCACGCCACACCCCGATCAGGGTCTTGGCGGGCACGAACGGCAGCCCAGTGGCGTCGCGCCGGATCTCGGCGTCGATCGTGCCCAATCGGCCTTGTCCTGTGCCGATGTGCCAGTCGCTGAGGAACCTCAGCGTGACGTCAAACCGGTTCTTCAGGGTCATGCAGCGCTCCGGTGCACAGCAGGTTCGTTCGGGGCGAGGATGAGGGGTTGCTCCTCCAGTCGCAGCCCGTGGAGGTTCAGGGCGTCGAACAGCAGCAGGAACGGACCGTCGGAGTCGGGGCTGCCCTCCCCAGTGGGGGCACGACGCAGATCGAGCAGCGTTCTCGCCGATTTCCGCTCCTTCTCCTCAGATATGCGAGGCAGGAGCAGATCCAGCTGCTGCCGGTACTCCTTGAGGCTGCGGTCGGCGGCCTCCCGCAGGGCGTGCGCCTGGGCGGCGGACAACCAGTCCGAGGTATCGAGCCACTCGCACACCTGCTTCAAGTGCTCCACGCTGCGGTAGTGCAGGTGTTCGGGGAGATCGGCGCTGGTGTCGAGGAGGTACGGCCCACCGAACCGGGCTACCGGGCGTGGCCGGTCGAGGTGCTGCCCGGCTGGCTGAGCCTGATCTGTCGCCGCATCATGCCCGCTCCCCTCCACCGGTAGGTACTCCCGCATCGCGGCCAGGTTCTGCCAGGTCGCGCTGTGGACGACGTGGAAGTCGAACCCGGAGAAGGAGCGGCCGCCGTCGCGGAACTTCTTGGCAGAGACCGTCAGCTCCTCCGCCAGGTCGTACGCGCTCGCGAACGGATGGTGATGTTTGACGATCGCGATCCCGGCGGACGCGGTGAGGTGATCCTGACCGGTGGCGGCTCGAGCGATGGCTGACAGGTGCTGTTTCGTGGCGGTACGGCGGGCGAACGCTTCAGCGAAGGCCCGCACGAACGACACCGCCAAGACGGCGTCACAGATCAGCGTCACGTCGTCTCCACCGACGACGATCGGGAGCACGCGACCCCGTAACGACGCCTCCGGCCACTGTTCGGCCAAGCGGCCGATGGCGTCCCGGACCGCCTCCCGGGTGGCGTCATTCAGCTCGACCGCCAGCTCCCGCTGATAATCCACATGAATCTCCAGCGGGACCCGGTCAACGCCCGTGACCCGCCGCACGTGTGCGAGGAAGTTCCGGAACAGCCCGCCGACCCCGTTACCGTCGGCGTGCACGACCGCCATCCAGCCGCTGTGGCGGAGCGTGTCCAGGTGCTCCGGTACGAGTACGCCGAACTCTTCGCGAAGCCGGTGCAGGGCCCGGTCACGGGCCCGGGAGCGGGCGACCACGTCCGCTGACGCGGGCACCGGCGGTTCCTGCCCCTCCCCCACCGGGCCGTAGATCTCCTCGTAGGCGGCGGGCCGCCCGGTGTCCCGGCACAGCCGGTGCCAGGGGAAGACCCGGTCCCGCTGCACCGGGTCGGGCCGGGCAGCCCGCACCCGGTGGTGCAGCGCATAGGTGTCGGTCAGGGCCTGTCCGTGTGCCTCGCCGTCGCCCGGATCGAACCCGGGGCCGACCACCCCGGTCACCTGCAGCCCGGGTGCCTCCCGCAGCACCCGGGTGGTGACCTCGCGGATCACCCTGTGCCCGGCCTCCACCGAATCGACCAGCAACAGTGCCTTACCCGAGGCGGTCATCACGACGTTCTCGTGATCGGACAGACCGCAGGCGGTCACCGCCTCGCGCACCCAGCACGTGCCGACTTCATGTACCAGCTGGGAGGCGCCGACGACATGGCGGAGCCGGTTGCTGGCGAAGATGTACCGCTGGTTGCCCCCGGTCTCGATGAGCACCCAGTGCGTGAGCTGACTCACGTCTCCTCCACGGCCATTGGTTCAGTTGGTCTCCATCGGGCACCGGGTGCGGGCTCTCCGGCGCGGCGGTTGTCTCAGGTGGATGGGCCGTGCTCGGCACCCGCCAGCGCGGTCAGTTCTGCGCGCCAGCCGAGCAGCGTGGCTCGTCGACTGTCATCCAGCCGCCACTCCCTGGTCCCGTCGGTGGCGGTCGCCGCGTCGAGCAGTCGGAGAGCCGCGACGATGTCCTCCTGCGGGACCGGTAGGCCGTGCGCAGCGGCCACACACAGTGCACGCGCCACCACCTCAGCGGCGCGTACGGTCGGCGGGTCCGACCCGGCCGGGCGTAGCAGGGTGTCGGTGCTGGGATCGACCAGCACCGCGTGGGCGTGGCGGAGAGCGGTCTCCAGCACCGCCGCGCGGGCCCGATGTTCCCGGTCGGGGGTGGCCAGCGCCAAGTCGACCGCGATCTCGGTGGCTAGTTCGTGGGCTGATCGGGCCGCCCACGACTTCACGGCGTAGCTCGCCGGCTCCCGGCGTACCACCTCGGCGCGGACCTGCGCGACCCGCTCCTGCAGCGCCAGCGCACGACGGAGGTTGGCGCGGCGCCTGCTGGAGGCCAGCCAGGCTGCGTAGCGGTGCAGGTGGAACACCTGCGCATCCGGCAGGAAAGCGACGGTGGCCGCCAGGTCCGCCTCGGGGTCCAACCCGCGGGCGGTGAGGACGGCCCGCCACCAGGTACGCAGCGCCGACGGATCCGGGCAGGGGACGGTCCCCTGCCCGAGACTCTGCTGGGAGGTAGGGTCGGTCAGCGCGACGATGCCAATCTCCAACAGGTAGGCCACCGCCCCCGGGTCCAGGTGCCCGTCCTGCCAGGCGGCCATCACCCGCCACTGGGACGCGATCAGCTGCTCGACGGCTTCGGACCGGGTCTTCTCCGAGGCGTCCACCACGTTCAGGTACGCGACGTATGCCTGCAGCAGCAGCTGCACCGGGTCGTCCTGCTCCAACACGTCGCCGCAGCGCCGTACGGCCTCGTCGACCAGGTCCCGGGTCTGCGGGCGGAGCCGCGGCCAGGTCTTCAACAGCTCGTCGCGGTAGCGGACGTAGTTGACGGCGATGTGGACAGACAGCAGGTGGGCGCGGCGTTCCCACCGCGACCCGGCCGCCAGGCCGGCCTTCGTCGGCAGGCTCGGGAGGACGGGCGGGGCGGAGCGCCGGCCGGCGGAGGTGCCGCTCAGGGTGGCCGCCACGAACGGTGCCACGACCGCCCCGACCCGGACCATCGCGTGCACCCACCGGGACCCGGTGTCGTCCTCGACCAGCCAAACCACTCCCCGACCGGGCCGGCCGATGGCGAGCAGCCGCTGGCACCAGGCTGAGGCGATATCGTCCAGCGCGTCCGCCGTCACCAGGGCAGGGCCGGCGGGTGTGTCCTCCGCCAGCCCGAGCAGCGGCAGGGTGGCATCGACCAGGTCGAACGTGGTCGGACGCCACTGGGCGAGCCGTGAGTCGGCGTCGTCAGGGTGGTGGTCCGGCGGCCACGGTTGGACCTCGGCCGGCGCACCGGCACCAGACAGCCCGGTGCCGTCGACCTGCTCCCCCCACTGGGTCGACAGTGACCGTTGCACCTGGCGGGCCTGGACCGCCGCGACCACCAGCGCCGGCTGGGACCGGTACACCTCGAGCACCAGACCGGCCCACGTCGCCAGCCGCACTTCGGGGTCGCAGCCGGTGTCCGCCAGGTGCCGGGCGGCCGCGGCGATCGCCGTGGTCGCCTCCCGGAGCAGCCGGTTGGCCGCGGACAACACCGCAGCCGCTTTGGTGTCGGGCCCGTACCGGTTCAGGGTGGCGTTGCTCAGCGCGCCAGGCAGGGCGTGCTGTTTCGACGACCACACCGCCCGCCCCGACCACCTCCATTGTGGATCTTGATCGGACGGCGGATCGCACCACTCAGACTCCAGACGGGCACGCTCCTCACGACTGGGCAGCGGCGCCCCTCGTCCGATCTCGGCCAGCGACAGGGAGGTGTAGTCGCACACCCACGTACGCCGGAACGGGGGGATGTCCCGCCCCACACCGAACAACGGGGCCACCTTCCGAGCCAGCCGGACCTCCACGATGTCGGACCGGGACGCTTCGGGGGGTGGCACCTGGGCTGGGAAGACGTGCACGCCCCGACGGTAGCACCGGATACTTCGATAGCTCAACTACTAAAGTAGTCGAATGACGGAAAACCGACAGTTGCTAGTGATCAATGGGCTTCGACCTCCACAATAGCCGCCATGCGCCTGCTCTGCCACATCGTCGGCGAAGCCGACCTCCTCCTCCCCGCCGGCCGCGGACTGTCCGAAGACGTCCGTGCCGACCGGATATCCGCGCGCCTCGATCAACTCACCGAGGTGATGAAATCGGACCCGGCGGGCCCCGCCGCCGCCCGCGACCGTCTACGCAAACCGTCCTGGGACGAACTGAGCGCATCCACACCCAGTCCTCTGATCGGTGCCCTGGACTGGATCAGCTTGCGCGACGAGCGCGATCCGCGCAAAGACTTGGACGTCGTACTCATCGCCACCAGTCAGTCTCCCCCTGACCCCCTGGACACGCTGCCGATCGCGCAGACGCTCGCCACGATCCTCGGGCCCGACCCGACCGGGGAGGCACCAGTCCGCCGGGTCTCAGTGATCACTGCGAACGATCTCCGGGAGCACGCGGTCAGCCAGGCCCTCACCCGGCACCTCGCCTCCGCTACCTCCTATCAGGACGCCCTGATGACCTGGGGCTCCGGGTCCACCGGTCTGGCCATGGGTGGACTCACCGCGCTGTCCCAGGCCGGCATCCGGTGGCGGCTGCTGCACACCAGCGACCCGGCGGCGTACACCATCACGGACCCGCTGGGCTCCCCCACCACCGACCCGGTCGTCAACGTGCTGATCCGGTGGCGGATGTTCACCGCCCTGGCGGAACTCGCCGATGAGGACCCGGCCGCGGTGGAACTCACCCCGGAGCAGCTCAGGCTCATCCGCGCGGCCGCTGACCGCCACCGGACGGGTTTCACCACCCGTGACTGCGCCGCCCTCCGGGCCGTGGTCGCCGACTCGGTCGTCCGTCGCGACGGCACCACCAGCCTCGCGGTCCGTCAGTACGTCACCGCCTATTACGACGAGCTGTTCGCCGCCGACCGGAAGCGTCAGCCGCAGGCGGTGAACCTGCTCCAGAAGTTCGGCGGAGACCGCCAACCCCTGGGAGGAAAGCTCCGGAAGGCGAAGGATCAGAGCGACCCGGACGTCCGTGCCTCCTTCAGCCTGTGTTCCTACCAGTGGCTGACCGGCCGCATCGCGGAGGCTCTCAACGAGATCGGTAAGGGCAGCCACACCCTGTGTCTTCCCCCACCCAAGGAAGCCGGGATCGTCGGGAAACACCTGGCCGCACACCACCCGGACGGACAGGGCTGGGAGGAGGCCGGCCTGCTGCGGCCACCGGTGGTCCCCGCCTCCACCGTCCTGGTGGTGTGGCTGGCCGGGACCGCAGTCCCTTCGGGCGCCGTGCCGCTCAGCGTGCAGCTCACCGAGCAGGAACTGCCCGCCCCGGTGCGCGCCCACGTCGGGGTGGACACCCCGCGCATCCGCGCAGTCGTCTTCGGGGTAGGTGACAGCGTCCCACGCGCCGAAAACGAGGTCGCGCAGTTGCTCTACGCCGAGCAGGAAGCGCACCTGGAACTGTTGCCCGAGGACAGTACGGCGGTGGAAGCGGCCATCGCACGCCACCTCACCCCGGACGTCGCGGCGGTGCTGTTCGTGCCCACCGGCCGGAAACCCCACCTGCTCGCTCTTCTCCAGGCGGTCCGACAGCTCAGTGCCAGCCACGGCATACCGCTGTTCGTCCGCCAGAACGCCCACCCCAAAAAGGGGAAACCCTACGACGTGCACCTGTGGCCGGCCCTGGTGGGGGGAGACCGGCCGCTGCTGGTCGCCGCTCGGCAGGCCCTCCAGATGTTGGAGCTGGACGTCGCCTGGCGGCTGCTGGCCGCCTCCGCCATCGATCGAAAGATCGTCGACGACGCACGCCGGCTGGCGGACCGCTTCGCCAGCCGGTTGGATCCCGACACCCCGCCAGGGGTGATCAACACGTTCGCTCAAAGGCTGACGTGCGGGATGGTCAACCAACGGCTGAAACTGGTCGCTACCGTCCTGGAGCAACCGGGGCGCGAGAATGCGGACGTCATCCGGCTGCTGGTGTTGGCCGCTGACGTCATGGAGGCGTCGATCGCCGCCACCCAGGTTGGGGGTCAACCCGGCGAGAAGTACCGGCAGTTGCGGAAGAAGTGGCAGCAACTGGCCGAAGGCGACACCGCCTACGCGCGCGCTGCGCGGATCCTGCTGCTGCTCAACGAAACCCGTAACCGCGCCCCCGTCACCCACGGGACGAACCCGCGTCCGAAGGGGATGATCGACGAGGCGATGGGCCGCCTCCGTAACAAGAGGTACCTGCCAGGCCCCACCGATCTGCCCACAGACGCGCCGTCCCTACTCGAAGCCGCCATCGCGGCGGCCGAGGAGCTAGGCCTCGGCCAGAAGGACCAGGTCAACGACCTAATGCACTGGCATCGGCGCCTGGTCGACCGGGTCACCGAGGTGCTGGACACCCGGGTCTAGGCGCCGCCGGCGCCCGGCCCTTCGACGCTCGGACCACGGGCATGGGGCTAGGCGCCGCATCCCCGGATGCCTCTACCTCCACAACCCGCACGCGCAAGAAGCTACACACACGCGCGTCGGTCCGCTGTGGCCACCGGGAACCGAGCCGGTCCTGGTCGACGGGAAACGCACGATGGCAGCGTAGTCCAGAGTGCTCGCATCCGACAAAGCCAGCACGGCCAACCCGGCCGGGCAGCCGGCGGACGTGGCGACCGGGAGCTTAAGGGCGGATGACACCCACAGCTTGACAGGTATTGCCAGGTGCCAGTGAGCAGCTTATGGTGGGTATGTCTCTTACCAACTCAAAAGGATGGTTTGCATGACCCGCCCCCCGACCTTCCAGGTGGATGGCCTCGTGCCTCGCTGTGCTTGTTGTAGCCGCGCTCGGATTCGCCAACGCCGAAGCTCCGCGAGAGTTCAAGACCGTTTCAACAAGTTCACTAGCCCCCAACACCCCAGAGTCCATGCCAGAGGGTGTCCGGTTCCAGTCTGAGCACTCCTTTACAACCATCGGGAATCACCAGGTAAATGAGCCACAGCTGGCCGACCTTCGTATCGCTGCAGATGCAGTAGGGATCAGCTTGGAAGAAGCAGCTGACCGATACCTTTGGCAAGATCAGTTCGCGAAAATCGCGATCCACCTTCAGGACCGCTACCCCGACGACTATAGCGGGGCTATGATCATGGGCGATGGCCAGTCGGCCTGGATCGCCTTCAGAGGCGACGTGCCAGAGTTGGCGTATGAGCTCACGAGGCAACTCCCAAAGCCTATCAAGCTTATCGGAGACCGCGGGTATTCGGAGCATGAGCTAGCTCAGACCCTACAGCGTCTCCATGCCACTGTCTCAAGCCACGAGAGCGTCGTGGCAGCCAGCGGCGGTTACGACATCGAAACTGGGACAGTATCCATCCAAGTTCTCCTTGATGAGGACCGAAGCCTCCAAGGATGTCGAAGGACTACCAGCGCTTGAATCGGCCAACTCGGGCTTCATAGTCCACATAACTCCGGTAGAGGAACTGGATGATGTGCGCCTTGAAAACACGCGAGGTGGCTCCTATCTTAATGCGACCCAGTCCACCACAACGGGCAACCGCTGCACCACAGGGTTTACTATGCACGATGTGACCAACAGCAACCGCCGAGGCGTTAGCACCGCAGGGCATTGCGCATCCGACACGCCTCAGCGGTGGTACCGCAACCACAATTCATCATCCTGGTCTGCCCATGTTCGCCAAGAGTGGCACGTCGGCCAAAACGGCGATATCGGATGGTACGGAAGCAACAACTCCCTCCCGCAATTCTACGCCTCTTGGGGTGGGGTTCGTAATGTCACCGGTTCAGCTCGGCCGGTTGTTGGCCAGCGACTCTGGTTCTTCGGGACCGGAAATGCATCGACCGGACAACAGACTGCCACTGTCGCCGCTAATGGCAACTGCGCGAGTAACAGGTGTAACCTCACTGCCATGGATTCAAACGTGACTGTGCCAGGAGACAGCGGAGGACCGTGGTTCAGCGGAAACACTGCATATGGAGTGCACTGCTGCACCGTAGGATCCTTGTCTAACTTCACCCCAGTATATGTTTTCTCGAACTTGTGGGGGATGGTCGTCACCCGTGCATAACCCAAAGTCCATTAACGACGGCTTGCTACAAGCAGCCCCTTGCATACCAGGTGCACCATGACAAGACAGCATGGGGATGAGGAGGTCGACATGATCAACCGGAAGAGGACGTGGCTTCTCACCACCACAACGGTTGTGCTCGCTCTCCTCAGCGGCTGCGGCGCAGAGGATCCGGCAGATGAGCCGGAAGTGATCTCGGTCGTCGAAGACGACCCGGTCATCATGGTCCATGATGGCCAGAACCTAGCGATCGCCGATACCACGACCGGTGGGGAACTCCAGTTCGACGCCACCACCGGATGCCTCTACCTCCACAACCCGCACGCGACAGAAGCCACACGGATCGGTCCGCTGTGGCCACCGGGAACCGAGCCGGTCCTGGTCGACGGGAAACGCGGGGTGGACCTACCCGGCGCCGGAGTGATCACCGAAGGCGACCATGTCAGCCTGCACGGCGCTCCTGATGATCCGGAACTCTACTCCGAGTGGACCGACCTGTTTGGCAGGTGCTGGCCTGAGCAGACCTGGGTCCTGGTGGTTGGCGGCCCCAGCCAGGGATGACACCGGTTCCCCGCCGCCATACAACCATCCAACCGCGAGCTACCCGGGGTGTGACCAGGTGACAGTCACACCCCGGGTAGCCGCTGGACCTCCGGTCAGGGCAGCCGCTCGTACGCCGGCAAGGTGAGGAAATCCTCGTACTCCGCGGCCAAGGCCACCTGCCTGAACAGCGACGCCGCGGTGGCGTACGCCTCCGTGTCGAACCCCTCCCCCGCCGCCTCGGCGATCGCCGCCATCTCCTCCTCGATCAGGTCGTTGACCAGCGCCCCGGTGACGGTCCGCCCATCGGCCAACGCCACCTGATGGTGCACCCACTGCCACACCTGGGAACGGCTGATCTCGGCGGTGGCCGCGTCCTCCATCAGGTTGAAGATCGCCACCGCACCAAAACCGGACAGCCAGGCGGCCAGATACCGCAAGCCGACCGCGATGTTGTTCCGCAACCCGGCCTCGGTGATCCCACCGTCGGTGGCAGCGAAGTTCAGCAGATCCTCCCGGGTCACCGCCACATCCTCGCGCAACCGGTCCCGCTGGTCGGTCGCCGAACCCAGCACCGCGTCGAACTCTTCTGCGCAGATCGGCACCAGATCCGGGTGGGCCACCCAGGACCCGTCGAACCCGTCGGTGGCCTCCCGCCGCTTGTCGCTGCGCACCTTCGCCAACGCCTGCTCGTTGACTTCCGGGTCGCGCCGGTTGGGGATGAACGCGGCCATCCCCCCGATCGCGTGCGCGCCCCGCTTGTGGCAGGTGCGCACCAGCAGCTCGGTGTAGGCGCGCATGAACGGGGCGGTCATGGTGATCGCGTTCCGTTCCGGCAGCACGTACTCCCCGCCGCGGGTGCGGAACGTCTTGATGACGCTGAACAGATAGTCCCAGCGGCCCGCGTTCAGCCCGGCCGAATGCTCCCGCAGCTCGTACAGGATCTCCTCCATCTGAAACGCCGCCGGCAGCGTCTCGATCAGCACCGTGGCGCGGATGGTGCCCCGGGGGATCCCCAGCCGCTCCTGAGCGGCGACGAACACGTCGTTCCACAGCCGCGCCTCCAGGTGGTGCTCCAGCTTCGGCAGATAGAAGTACGGCCCGTGGCCACGGTCCAGCTGTCGACGGGCACAGTGGAAGAAGTACAGCCCGAAGTCGAACAGGCTGGCCGAGACCGGTTCCCCGTCCACCCACAGGTGTTTCTCCGGCAGATGCCAGCCGCGGGGGCGGACCACGATGGTGGCCAGCTCGTCGGCCGGACGCAATGCGTACTGCTTGCCGGACGACGGGTCGGTGAAGTCGATCCGGCGGTCCAGCGCGTCCATCAGGTTCAGCTGCCCACCAACCTGGTTCTCCCAAGTGGGGGAACTGGCGTCCTCGAAGTCGGCCAGCCACACCTTCGCCCCGCTGTTGAGCGCGTTGATGGTCATCTTCCGGTCGGTCGGCCCGGTGATCTCCACTCGCCGGTCGATCAGCCCAGGTGCCGGCGGCGCCACCCGCCAGTCCGGGTCGGAACGCACCTCGACGGTCTCCGTTAGGAAGTCGAGACTCCCCCCGGCGTCCCACTCCGCCTGCCGACGCCGCCGGTCGGCCAGCAGCTCCGCCCGACGGGGGCCGAACTCTCGCTGTAGATACGCCAGGAACTCCAACGCTGGCCGAGTCAGCACCTCCTCGTACCGCGGCTGCAGCGGACCCCGCACCTGCACTCCGTCCGGCATGTCCATCTCGTACCTCCATTGTGTGTGTGGCGGTGCGACGCTATGCGGAACCACCCGCATGCCGCTCCAGGAACTGGTAGACCTCGGTGTCGTCCACGCCGGGGAAACTGCCCGGTGGCAAGGTGGCCAGTACATGCGACTGGGCCCGCACCGACGGCCAGGCCAACTGCTCCCAGCGGCGGGCCAGCGCCGCTGGAGGCCGCCGGCAGCAGGACGGATCTGGACACCGGGACTTCGCCCGGTGCGCCGCCTCCTGCCCCCGGAACCACTGTGCCTGCCGGTACGGCACCCCAAGGGTGATGGCGAAGTCCCGCTCCCGTCGCGAGTCCACATGCGCCACGCAGAAATGGGTGCCGGTCGGGGTGTCGGTGAACTGGTAGTACGTTGTGGCCGGGGTGCCGGCGTCGAACACCCGGCGGCCGGCCCACTGTCGACACATCCGCTGCCCCTCGATCGCGCCGAGCGGATCCTCCGGGAACGCCAGTCCGTCGTTCTCGTACGCCTTGTAGATGATGCCGCGGGCGTCGTTGCGTACGAAATGGCAGGTGATGTCGAGGTGTTCGGTGGCCAGGTTGGTGAACCGGTGACAAGCCACCTCGTAGGACACTCCGAACCGGTCCCGCAGGTCCGCCACGGCCAAATCCCGACGTGCGCGGGCTGCCTGCAAGAACGGCACCGCCGCGGATTCGGGCACCAGCACCGCGGCGGCGAAATAGTTGGCCTCCACCCGCTGCCGCAGGAAGTCGTAGTACGTGGCCGGGGGCTCGTGCCCCAGCAGCACGTGCCCGAGGGTCTGCAGCACGATCGTGCGGGCGGTGTGCATGCCCATCGCCTGCCGTCGGACATAGATCCGGTGGTGACGTAGATCAGCGATCGCCCGCACCGAGTACGGCAGGTCCTCCGCGTAGCGGACCCGGAACCCTTGACTGGCCAGGATGGTGCGCAGCATGTCCGGGGTGAGCACCCCCGGATGCTCCCCCTGCTCCGGCAGCGCCGGGGCCAGGGCCTCGGCGGCGACCCGCTCGATTTCGGGGAAGTAGTTGCCGCGCTCCCGCATCATGCGCCGTAGCTGGGTGTTGGCCTGCCGCGCCTCCTCCGGGGTGGCGGTGCGCATCGCGTCGCGTCGACGCAGCTCGTCGTACAGCGCCACGATGTGCTCCAGCACGTCGTTGCCCACCCGCCGCGACACCTTCAACGGCGGCAACCCGAGCTCCGCCAGGGACGGATCGTGCGCGGCGGTCGCGATCGCAATCTCCAATTGGGCACGTCGGTCCGGCGGCGGTCGGTGGTCCAGCAGCTGGTCGGTGGTGACGCCCAGCGCCCGGGCCAACTCCCGCAGCAGCGACAGCCGCGGCTCCCGGCGACCGTGCTCGAGCGCGGACAGGGCGGACGGGGCCCGGCCCACTCGCCGCCCCAGTTCGGTCAGGGTCAGTCCGCGCATGTGTCGGTAATACCGCAGCCGCTGACCGAACGTGACCAGGTCACGGGTGGTAGGTTCCGACATCTCTTCACGCTAACGGAAATTTCTCCATTTTTCTTCTTGCCAACCGGCGGTTCTGAGCTCAGTCGACGGCCATGCTTCCGGCATCAGCCACCACTGACGACAGTGGTCGAGATCCATCGGAGGTGCGCCATGACCACCACCAACCAGCCCGTACCGGCCACGTCGACGATGCCGGCCACTCCCGACCCCACCACCGTCGAGCGGTCCGCGACTCCCTCCCCCAACGGTGCGGTCAGCACCGACCGGCAGGCGGCCGCGGCCGCGCTCCGGGCCGAATGGGCCTCCCACCCCCGCTGGGCCGGAGTCCGCCGGCGGTACCAGGCCGAGGACGTGATCCGGCTGCGCGGCCGGGTCCAGGAGGAGCACACCCTGGCCCGGTTGGGGGCGCAGCGGCTGTGGCGGCTGCTGCACGAACGGGACTACGTACCGGCGCTGGGGGCGATGACCGGTGGGCAGGCGGTCCAGCAGGTGAAGGCCGGCCTGGAGGCGATCTACGTCTCCGGCTGGCAGGTGGCCGCCGACGCCAACACCTCCGGGCACACCTACCCGGACCAGAGCCTGTACCCGGTCAACTCGGTGCCGCAGCTGGTCCGCCGCATCAACCAGGCCCTGCTGCGCGCCGACCAGATCAGCTGGGCGGAGGCCGGTGACGAGGCGGACGCTGACCGCTACTGGCTGGCCCCGATCGTGGCCGACGCCGAAGCCGGGTTCGGGGGCGTGCTCAACGCGTACGAACTGATGCGGGCGATGATCGCGGCCGGGGCGGCCGGGGTGCACTTCGAGGACCAGCTCGCGTCGGAGAAGAAGTGCGGCCACCTGGGCGGGAAGGTGCTCATCCCGACCGAGGCGCACATCCGGACCCTGACCGCGGCCCGGCTGGCCGCGGACGTCGCCGGGGTGCCGACGGTGCTGATCGCCCGCACCGACGCCGAGTCCGCCAGCCTGCTCACCAGCGACGTGGACGAGCGGGATCGGCGGTTCCTCACCGGGGAGCGCACCGCCGAAGGCTTCTACCGGGTGCGGAACGGGCTGGAGGCCTGCATCGCCCGGGGGCTGGCGTACGCCCCGTACGCGGATCTGCTGTGGATGGAGACCTCCACCCCGGATCTGGCCACGGCCCGGGCGTTCGCCGAGGCGATCAAGGCCGAGTACCCCGACCAGCTGCTGGCCTACAACTGTTCGCCGTCGTTCCACTGGCGGGCCCATCTGGACGAGGCGGAGATCGCCCGGTTCCAGCGGGAGCTGGGGGCGATGGGGTACGCGTTCCAGTTCATCACCCTGGCCGGGTTCCACTCCCTCAACCACGCCATGTTCACTTTGGCTCGGGAGTACGCCCGCACCGGCATGAGCGGGTACGTGGCCCTGCAGCAGGCCGAGTTCGCTGCCCAGGAGCACGGCTACACCGCCACGCGCCACCAGCGGGAGGTGGGGACCGGGTACTTCGACCTGGTGGCCTCCACCATCGCCCCGGACACCGCCACGGTGGCGTTGGCCGGATCCACGGAGCAGGCGCAGTTCTGAGCGTCGCCGACAACCACCGCATGACCCGATTGCCGGGGGCCGCTACCGTGGGTGGCGGCCCCTTGGCGACCGGAGGTTCCCGTGTCCTCAAGCGTTCTCACCACCATCACCGTGGCGGCGGCGGGCGCGTGGTTAGCGCTCTACCTGGTGGTATGGCTGCGCTCCCGGCCCCGGTCGGTCTCCCCTGACACCACCCAGACGACGCTGGGTCCGGAACCGCCCGCGGTGGTCAACCTGCTGACCCACCGATGGCGACTCACCGACGACGCCGCCGAAGCCACCCTGCTGGACCTCGCCGCCCGCGGCCTCCTCCACCTCCACCAACCC
>Ga0079224_100007694_pt1 | contig 14493 bp, 12 predicted proteins | sample Stecom2015_FD_80414 | JGI IMG/M metagenome (GOLD analysis project Ga0079224, IMG submission 80414) | Agricultural soil microbial communities from Utah to study Nitrogen management - Steer compost 2015 | ecosystem: Environmental > Terrestrial > Soil > Agricultural land | place: USA: Utah...
AGGATCGCCGCGGCCGGCGTGCAGTTCGTCGACGTGCTGATGATTGCGGGCGAATACCAGTTCAAGCCCGAGCCGCCCTTCATCCCCGGAATGGAGGCGGCGGGAACGGTAGAGGCGGTCGGCGATGGCGTTCGCGGAATTGCCCCCGGCGACAAGGTGATCACCAGACATCGGCCCGGAGCATTCTGCGAACGGGCGGTGATCGATGCGAGCGCCGTCCTGCCGATGCCGGAGAATCTGAGCTTCGCGCAGGCGGCTGGCTTCACCTCCGCTTATTCGACCGCCTATCACTCGCTCGTTCAGGGCGCGCGGCTCCAGCCCGGTGAGACCGTGCTGGTCCACGGCGCCGCGGGCGGCATCGGTCTCGCCGCCGTGCAGCTCGCAAAGCTGATGGGGGCCACGGTGATCGCCACCGCCAGTCGCGACGACAAGCTCGAGGTCGTGGGCGAAAACGGCGCCGATCACCTGATCAACTACAGTGAAGGCGGATTTCGCGACAAGGTAAAGGCGCTCACCGGCGGCCGCGGTGCCGACGTGGTTTACGATCCGGTCGGCGGCGACGTCTTCGACGAATCGATGCGCTGCATCAATTGGGGTGCGCGCCTCCTGATCCTCGGATTCACCGGCGGTCGCCCCGCCCTTGCCAAGACCAATCACCTGCTGATCAAAGGTGCGTCCGCGATCGGTATCCGCATGGGCGGCTTCAACGAGCACGAGCCGGAGCTCGCGCGAGAGAACATGAACAAGATCCTGCAGCTCGCCGCCGACGGGAAGGTGAAGCCGCACGTTTCCCATACCTTCCCGCTAGAGGAGGTTGCTGCAGCGATGCAGGTCATCGTTGATCGCAAGTTGGTTGGGAAATGCGTCCTTGAAGTCACCTGACTGGAAGAGGCAGAGAACGGTTCCTCCGGCTTTGCATAATGCTCAAGTTGAGCATATTATCTTCCTGCCGAAACCACTCGCGCTATCGCGCAGGAGGCCTGCATGCCCGACGGAACCCCTCATCCTTTGGCGGCCGCATCTGCTCTCTATCGAAAGGTCGAGCGGGTCATCCCGCCGTTCGAATGGGCGATGCACGAGCCGACCATCCTCGAGATCCAGCGCCTGAAGCAGGAGCGGAACGCCGTCGTTCTCGCGCACAACTATCAGACGCCGGAGATCTTTCACTGCGCCGCCGATCTCGTCGGCGATTCACTGGCGCTGGCACGGCAGGCGGCCGAAACCGACGCCGATGTCATCGTGCTCGCAGGCGTTCATTTCATGGCGGAGACGGCGAAGCTCCTGAACCCCGAAAAGATCGTGCTGTGTCCGGACCTCGCCGCTGGCTGCTCGCTCGCGGATTCCATCACGCCGGAGGACGTGCGCCGCATGCGCGAGGAGTGGCCGGGAGCGCCGGTCGTCACTTATGTCAACACCTCCGCCGCGGTTAAGGCGGAGTCCGACATCTGCTGTACCTCGGGCAATGCCGTTCAGGTGGTGGAATCGCTCGGTGCCGATCGCGTCATCTTCCTGCCGGACGAGTATCTGGCGAACTACGTCGCGCAACAGACGGACGTGGAAATCGTGAGCTGGCGCGGCCACTGCGAGGTGCACGAGCGCTTCACCGGTGACGAGATCCGGCAATACCGGGAAGGCGTCGACGGCCTCGTCGTCGTAGCCCACCCCGAGTGCCCGCCCGACGTGCTCGACGCCTCCGACTTCGTCGGCTCCACGGCGCAAATGATCGGCTACGTGAAGTCGAACCGTCCCGGTCGCGTCCTCCTGCTGACCGAGTGCTCGATGAGCGACAACGTCGCCGCCGAAGTGCCGGACGTGGAGGTCGTCCGCCCCTGCAATCTGTGCCCGCACATGAAGCGGATCACGCTGCAGAACATTCGGCAGTCCCTCGAATCACTGGAGCCGCGCATCGAGGTGCCGCCAGAGGTCGCCGCGAAGGCACGCCTCGCGGTCGAGCGCATGCTCGCGGTGAAGTAGCGGAGCGCGAGGCATGGCCATACCGGAATACGAGCCTCTCCCCTTGTCACCCTTGCTGTACCGGCCGGTGGTCGAGCGTGCCCTTGAGGAAGATCTCGGGCTTGCCGGCGACATCACTACGGCCGCGACGGTACCGGCCGATCTCGAGTGGACGGCACGGCTCAATGCGCGCGAAGAGGGCAGACTCGCCGGACTACCGGTCGCGCTGGACGTCTTCCACCGCCTGGACCCGTTCATGGCGGTCGAGATCGAAAAACCCGAAGGCGCCGACCTGGAGCCGGACGATACGGTCGCGGTCCTGCGGGGAAAGGCTCGGGCGCTGCTCACGGCGGAGCGCACGGCGCTCAACATCCTCACGCGCCTTTCCGGTATCGCGACGCAGACTAGGCGAGCGGTCAGGGCAGTGGGGGATAATCGCACAAGGATCGTCTGTACCCGCAAGACGACGCCCACCCTCCGGGCGCTGGAGAAATATGCGGTCCGCGTCGGGGGCGGCATCAATCATCGGTTCGGGCTGTTCGACGGGGTTCTGATCAAGGACAACCACATCGCCGCTGCCGGCGGGCTCCGAGCCGCCGTCGAGAGGGCACGCGCCGTGCTCGGACACATGACCAAGATCGAGGTGGAGGTCGACACCCTCGACCAGCTCGCCACCCTGATCGACTACGAGGTCGACGCCGTCCTGCTCGACAACATGAAGCCGGATCAGCTGCGCGCAGCGGTGGCGATGGTCCGGGGCCGGATGCTGACCGAGGCTTCGGGCGGCATTCGCATTCACGACATACCCGACTATGCCGGCGCGGGTGTCGACCTGATCTCGCTCGGCTGGCTGACCCACAGCGCTCCGGGTCTCGATCTCGGGCTGGATTTCGACACGGCCTGAGCCGGCCTCGCTACATGGCGCTAATACCGCCGTCGATCACCAACTCCGAGCCGGTGGTGAAGCTCGACTCGTCCGATGCCAGATAGAGGATACCGTAGGCGACCTCCTCCGGCCGGCCGACACGGCCCATCGGCACCTGGCGGCCGAGCTTCCGCATCGCCTCCTCGTTACCGAAGCGCTCGCGGTGTTTGTCGAGGATCGGCGTATCGACGAAACTCGGGTGCACGGAATTGCAGCGGATCGGATAGCCCTGCCTCGCGCAATGCAGTGCTACCGATTTGCTGAGGTGTCGCACCGCCGCCTTCGCCGAATTGTAAGCCGCCATGTTGTGCCCAGCGATGATGCCGGCGATCGAAGAGATATTGACGATCGAGCAGCTCCCACCGCTCCTGACCATGGCCGGGATCGCGTGCTTGCAGCCGAGGAAGACGCCGTCGAGATCGATCGCGTGCACGCGCCGCCAGTCCTCGAGCGCGATCTCGGTCACGGCCGCCGTAAGCGCGATGCCGGCACTGTTCAGCAGGATGTGCAGACCACCGAACGCGTTCACTGTCGTTTCGATCGCGGCGATCCACTGCTGTTCGTCCGTGACGTCCAGACGGACGTAGAGCGCGTTCTCGCCGAGCGACTCCACGACCGCCTGCCCCCGCCCCTCGTCGATATCGGCGATCGCCACCCTGGCACCCTCGCGCGCGAAAAGCCGGGCGGAAGCCTCGCCCAGCCCCGACGCACCGCCCGTGACGAGCGCGACCTTGCCAGCGACGCGCCCGCCCTGCTCGCCCTCCCCTGTCAAATCGCGCAGTCCTTGAGCGTGTAATTTCGGATTACCCGCTCGAAGGTCTCATCGTTGAACCGGAACTCGTCTTCCCGCCCGACGAACGGCTCGTAGACGAAAGGCGTCTCCTCCGGGTGCTTCTGCCGGCGAGCGTCTATCGCGACCTGGATTACCGCCGCGCGAGCATCGATGTGCGCCGCGTCATAGGTGTCCGCATACGGCTTCATGCTGAGTCCCGCCTTTGCCCCGAGCACCGACTTCCGGCGGTGGAAGCCGAAGGTGACCGAGACACGCAAATCCGGAGACGAGTTTGCGAACGAGCCGTGCACGGTCTGACGGTTGACGATAGTCACGTCTCCCGCATTACAGACGAGCGGCATCGCACCCGGAATTTGCTCACTGCCGCCGTTCTCTGCGACTAACCGCTTTATGTCGACGCGACCCTGCTTGTGCGTTCCCGGTATGACCCACAGGGCGTTCGCCGGGGTCGTCGGGTAGATCTGAACCTGGAAATTGAAGCCGTGGATGCCCTCGTTCCACTCGGGCGAGTTCCAATGGGTGACCCCGTCCTGGTGCCAGGCGACCGAACCGCCGAGCCCCGGCTGCTTGACGAAGATCACGTCGTTGAACGGCACGAAGTCCTCGCCGTTGATAGAAGCGGCGATTGCGAGCAGCTGCGGATGGCCGTAGAGGCGCAGCCCGGCCGGCATGTACCGGCACATGCTGTACATCTGATGCACGACATATTCCGGCGCGTCGTCGTCGGGCCGCGGCTCGCTCATCTTGCTCGGGTGGCGTCCGCCCAGCAGCTCCGTCCCCCCGACTGGATCGGAGAGCGGCTTCACCAGCCGATAGACCTGGCGCACGGAGTCGAGGCCGAGAGCCTCGCGCCCCTGCGCATCGACTTTTGCATCTGGGGCCACTGGGGCGCGCTCGAGCATCTCGGCCGCACCACGCCGGAGATCTTCTATCTCCTGTGCGCCGATCACGCCCTCGAAGACGTAGAAGCCGTGCTTCCAATAGGCGTCGAGAATCTCCTGATCGAGCCGTCCCTTCTCGTCGAGCCGCACCGGCCCCCGGTTCCCGATCTCGCGGGCGAGCCTTACACCCGCCTCCCGATAAGCCGCCATCCTTTCTGCGTGTTGCGCGCGCGTCAGGGTGGAAATCGCTGGCGAAACATCGTTCATGGCGCGTTTCCTCGCTTCTTTGGCGGACGGCAGATCTCCTGCCGAACTCTAAAAGCTCCAGAGGAAGCATAGCGCAACCTGAAGACCGGCGAACAGCTGTACGAATGCCACCTCACCCGTCGTTCAGGATCACCCACGCCGGCGCATGGTCACTGGCATCCTCGCGCCCCCGCACCTCGCGGTCGACACCGGCATCATTCAGGCGGACGGCAGCGCGAGGACTGAGCAGGAGATGATCGATCCGCAGGCCGGCATTGCGACGCCATCGGTTACGCTGGTAATGCCAGAAGGTGTAGATCGGCCCGGTGGGATGAATCGCACGCAACGCGTCGGTCCATCCCTGGTCGAGCAGCCGGCGGAAAGCCGCACGGCTCTCCGGCTGGAGGAGTGCGTCGTTCGACCATGAAGTCGTGGGATATATGTCGTCGTCCGTCGGCACCACGTTGAAGTCGCCGGCCAGGACGACCGGGACATCCGCGGCCATCAGTTCCGACGCGTGGGCGATCAGCCGATCGAACCACGCGAGCTTGTAATCGAATTTCGGGCCGGGCTGGGGATTGCCGTTCGGTAGGTAGAGCGATGCGATCAGCACACCTCCGACCGCGGCCTCGATGTACCGGCTCTGAAGATCGTTCGCATCGCCCGGCAGTGCCGTCCGCGTCATGACCGGTTCCGCGCCTCGCGCCAGAATGGCGACGCCGTTCCACGACTTCTGGCCTCGCCAGACGGCGCCGTAGCCGGCATTGCGCAGAGCCGCCTCGGGAAAATCGCGATCGACGGACTTCAGCTCCTGAAGGGAGACCACGTCCGGCTCGGCTTCCTCGAGCCAGGACAGCAGGTTCGGCAGCCTCCGCCTGACGTTGTTGATGTTGAAGGTGGCGATCTTCATGGCGGGCCCGCTTGGGCGTCGCTCAGTCGGCCACCATCCTCATCCCGAGCTCGAGCGCGGCACGCACGGTCGCAGCGATTACCTGCTTCGGACGCCCGGCGAAGTGGTGCTCTTCGGCGACCGGATCTTGGCCACGCCGGGCGGCGCCGATGTAGACCAAACCCGCCGGTTTGCCGCAGTCCGGCCCCGGCCCGGCCACTCCGGTCACTGAAAGCGCGAGTTCCGCCGCCGGGGCGCCGGCGAGAGCCCCCGCCGCCATGCGGCGAGCGACCTCCGGGTGGTATGGCGTTTCCCGCTCGATCAGATCGGCCGGAACCCCAAGCGCGTCGGTCTTCAAAGAGCTGCAATAGGTCACGAAGCTGCCCTCCAGGATGCCGGAGCTGCCGGGCGCGGCACCGACACAGGCAGCGAGCAGGCCCGCGGTGCACGATTCGGCCGTCACAAGGCGCATCTCCGATCGCGCCAGCATCTGCGCGAGCTGGCTCGCCTGATCCTGCAGGTCGGCAGAGAAGCTTGAAAGCGCCTCCTCGATCTTGATCACCGCCGGCCGGAACAGCCGCGCATCCAGCATGTCGAGCGCGTCGTAGCGCTCCGCGACCGGGTGCTGCAGCCTGATGGGGTTGATCCGCTTGTACCAGGTGCTGCGGAGGCGACGCAGCACCGCACCGACTGCTTCCTCCGCACGCTGGTCCGACCCGACCTCGAGAAGCGCGAGGAGCGATTCCAGCGGCTCGCCCGGGTGGCGCGACAGCGCCTCCACCAGTGCGAACACAGCGATGTCCCATTCGAGATAGCTGGCGCCGATCTGCGCCTCGTCGCCGGCGCCGATGCCGAGACCGTCGGTCGGCTTCGCCCGCCACGTCCGCTCGGGCACTCCGTAGGCGCGCGCCATCCAGGGCACTTCCCACGACTTCAGGAGGGACTGCACCGGCGCCAGGTCGCCGACATCGCCATGAAGCGTCCAGAAGCCGGCGCCGAGCTCCGAGAAGTTGTCGGTGCTGGCAACGAGGCCGCCGAAGCGGTGCGCCTGATCGTAGAGCGTGATCATGCGCAATCTCGCGCGCACATTGCCGCGCCTCACACGCAGGGGCTCTTCGTCGCCCTCGCTCAATCGTTCATCGAGAGTGCCCAAAGCCCGCACGAAGCCGCGATAGCTCTCTGACAGATCGAGATGACGATGCTCCAGTCCGAGCGCCGCACAGGCTTCGACTCCTCGTTCCGTCTCTACCGGGTTTTGCTCGATGGGGAGGGTGTAGCCGACCACACGCCATCCGGCATGTTTCAGCAGCGCTGCGGTAAGCGCGCTGTCGACGCCCCCCGACATCCCGAGAACAGCGGTGGAGATCCCGGCCTGCTCTCGGTAGTCGGCGAGCTCGGCGACGAGCTGCTCGCCGACGCGGCGCAACTCATCTTCGTGTGGGAAAAGTCCTCTCTCTACCTGCTCCTGCAACTGCCGCTCGAACCAGGGCGACAGTCCCCCACGATCCTTCTGCCGCGAAAGATCCAGAATCTCCTTGATGAAGCCCACGGCGAACACCTCCCTGCTCCGGTGCAAGAGGAACGTGCCGGAGCGGACTTCCGGTTCCAGCCGTACCGTCAGGGAAGCGATAGACGCGGCTGTCGCGGCTCATCAACCGGACATCGTCAGGCCACCGCTCACGCTCAGCACCTGGCCGGTGATGTAGCTCGCACGGTCGCTCGCGAAGAAGAGGATGGCGTCGGCGATGTCTTGCGGTTCGGCGAGCCGACGATAGGGAATGACGCGGAGCAGAGCGGCGCGCATCTTCTCCGGCTGCGCCTGGAACAAGGGCGTGTCGGTCGGGCCGGGACAGACGCAATTGACGCCGATTCCGTGGCGCGCCATCTCGCGCGCGAGGCTCTTAGTGAAGGCGATCACACCGCCCTTGGCGCCGGCATAGACCGTCTCGCCCATGCTTCCCACCCGGCCGGCGTCGCTCGAGACGTTGACGATCCGCCCTCCCCCAGCTTCGATCATCGGCGGGAGGAACGCCTTGCAGACGCGAACCTGCCCCAGATAATTGAGCGTGACCACCTTCTCTATGAAGGCGTCGTCGTTCTCCATGAATGGCTGGATGATGTCCCAGCCGGCGACGTTGACGATCACGTCCATGCGGCCGTGACGCCCGTTCACGTCCGCCGCCACCGCATCGATCGCCGATTTGTCGGTCACGTCGAGGCGCACCGCCTCGCCCTTGCCGCCCGCCGCCGTCAGCATCTCGGCCGTCCTGGCCGCCTCCGCCTCGTTGATGTCCGAGGCGACGACAAGCGCTCCCGCCTCGGCGAGCGTCAGGGCGGTCGCCCTGCCGATGCCCGACCCCGCCCCCGTGACGAAAGCCTTCTTCCCCTGGAGACTGATCACAGCCGTCTACTCCTACTTCTTGCGTTCGTGCAGAAAGGCGTGGACGAGCTTCCGCGCCTCCTCGGTCTTCATCAGCCCCCTCGTCACTTCCAGCTCCCGCTCGAAGCCTTCATGGCCGGGGCGCAGCGCCTCGGCGATGCAGGACTTCGCCGCCCGCAACGCCGGCTTCGACATCCCGGCGAGCCGCTCCACCAGCTTTTCGGTCGTCGCGGCAAGATCGGCCCGGGGAACCGTCCACTGCACCAGGCCCAGCGAAAGCGCCTCCTGCCCGCGGACCGGATCGCCGGTCAGGATCATTCGGGCCGCCGTCGCCCGTCCGCAGAGGCGGGTGAGGCGCTGCGTTCCGCCCGCCCCGGGGATCATGCCGATCGTCACCTCCGGCAGGCCGAGCCAGGCCTCCTCCGCAGCGATACGGAGGTCGCAAGAGAGAGCGAGTTCCAGACCTCCGCCCATGGCGGCACCGTTGATTTCCGCGACCGTCACCAGCGGCAGCTTTTCGATCCGCCGGAACAGAAGCTGGAATCCCCGCACCTCCTCGGGAAAGCGGAGGTGACCGTCAGCGTCACCGAAACGCCGCTCCATCTGGGTGAGGTCGGCGCCGGCGCAGAATACCTTCTGATCGCTGCGGATATGCAAAACCGCCAGATCGTCGCGGTCTTCGAACGTGTCGATCAGTTCGTTGAACCCCGCGATCCAGGCGTTGTTGATGGCGTTCACCGGCGGCCGTGACATCGTGATCTCGACCACACCGGCAGCCTCGTTCAGCTTGAACACGCTGGCCTGTCTCCCTCTGTCCGCCATTCGAACTTACGGCGCTGAACGCGGCCGCCCCGGAATGTGGTTCATGATAGAGGCGGTGAAGCCGCCGTCGACCAGGATGTTCTGTCCGGTGCAGTAAGATGCGTCCGGTCCGATCAGGAAGGCGATGGCGTTGGCGATGTCTTCCGGCTGCGCGACCCGGCCGAACGGCACGACCGCCTCTCGCCCCCGTTTGATTTCGGGGTCGGCGTACATAGCGGCTGTCATCGGCGTCTCGACCATACCGGGCGAGACGGCATTCACGCGGATGCGATCGGCCGCCAACTCCTGTGCCAGCACACCGACGAGCATGATCAGCGCCGCCTTCGACGGACCGTAGCCGCCCATGCCGGAATGCGGCTGCATCCCCGACATCGAGGCGGTCGCGACGATCGAGCCGCGCGACTCCTTCAGCGCCGGGTAAGCCGCCTGCGCCAAGAGCAGCGTTGGACGCGTGTTGACATCGAACATGAGATCCCAGTCGGCGACCGCCAGTTCCACGAGCTTCCCCGGCAAGGTGAGCCCGGCGTTGCTGACGATGGCATCCAGCCCGCCGAGCGCATCGAGGGCCGTGTCGACCTGACGCCGGGGCTCGTCCAGATCGGCGAGGTCGCCGGTCATCGTCACGACCTCGGCCCCCATCGCACGCAGTTCCTCGGCGATGGCATCGAGCCCCGCCGCACGATGGAAGTCGCTTGCGGCAACCGATAGACGACGGCCGGCCGCATTTGCATCTCTCGCCAGCTTTCGGCATGTCGCCTGCCCGATTCCGCCACCGGCACCCGTCACGAGCACTCGCATCGGTCCCTCCCGGCTTGCGCTGGTCGTGCGTGAGATGTTCGACCTTGCGGCCGGATCGTGTCAATCCGACCTCATTGCGGCGAGCCGGGACGCACCGGAAGGCTAATTTGCTTGCTCCTGCCCCGAGATCGCCGTCACGAACTCTCATGCTCCGGCGTCGTTCGACCGATGACGTGCCTGAAGGGGAACCTTGTGAGCGAAAATGGAAAGCACCGCGCCCGCACTGCCGATGGCCGGGATCGCGAAGACGGCAGGAGGCGGCGTCGATTTTTCTCGTTGTGGAAGAGCCTTCTTATCGGAGGGCTGACACTCTCACTCCTGATGATAGCGTTCCTCGGCTATTTCTTCCTGACCCTGCCGATCGGGCAGGAAGATGGGCGACCCAGCGCCGAGGCGACCGCCCTAGTCCTTGCGGACCGCAACGGTGACAGGTTCGGCACGCGCGGCGCCTTCGTCGGCGACATGGTCGAACTGGCCGAGCTGCCGCCCTATGTCCCGGCCGCCGTGATCTCGATCGAGGACAGACGCTTCTACCGCCATTTCGGCGTCGACCCGATCGGCCTCGCCCGAGCCGCCGTGGCGAACCTCGTCGCCGGCGACATCCGACAGGGCGGCAGCACGATCACGCAACAACTCGCCCGCGTTCTTTATCTCAATCGCGAGCGGACGTTCAGCCGGAAGATCCACGAGTTGATGATAGCGCTCTGGCTCGAGTCGCGTATGACGAAGGATGAGATCCTCGCCCGCTACCTCAACGAGATCTATTTCGGCGGCGGCGCCCACGGCATCGACGGGGCCGCCAGACGCTATTTCGCCAAGCCTGCGAGCCGGCTCAACCTCAGCGAAGCGGCGATGCTGGCCGGTCTGATCAAGGCGCCGTCCGCGCTGGCACCGACAAACAACCTGGAAGCAGCGCGCGCCCGGGCGGAGGTGGTCCTCGCCACGATGGTGGAGACCGGAGCGATTACGCGGGAGATGGCGGAGTACGCACGCGCGCATCCGGCAGAGCTCGCAATCGAGACCGCGGCGCATCCCGACCGCCACTATTTTTCCGATTGGGTTGCGCACGAGTTTTCACAACGAATGAACCCGGCGCGCGGCACCGTGCAGGTCGTCACGACGCTGGATCCCGAACTGCAGGATCTGGCAGCGGAGGTGGTCGCGTCGACACTCGCCGAGAAGGGCGCGGAGGCGAACGTAGGCCAGGCGGCGCTGGTGGCGATGGCGCCGGACGGCGCGGTGCTCGCCATGGTCGGCGGCCGGAGCTACGAGGAGAGCCAGTTCAACCGCGCGGTCCAGGCGCGCCGCCAGCCGGGGTCTCTCTTCAAGATCTTCGTCTATCTGGCCGCTCTCGATGCCGGCTACCGCCCTAGCGACACCTTGGTCGACCGGCCAGTGAACGTCGGCGGCTGGACACCCGAGAACTACGGCGAAACGTACAAGGGACCGATCCCGCTCAGGACCGCTCTGGCGAGCTCGATCAACTCGATCGCCGTGCAGCTCGCCGAGGAGGTCGGTGTGGATAACGTGATCGCCAAGGCACGCAGCCTCGGCATCTCCACCGAATTGCGGCGGGATCTCAGCCTCGCGCTCGGCACATCGGAGGTGACGCTCATGGAGATGACCGGCGCCTTCGCCGGCATCGCCAATGGTGGCGATCTTGTACGGCCATGGGGGATCGCGGAAGTGCTGCGCGACGGAGAGGCGGTCTATCGCCGTCGCGCGGACCGGACGGAAACCGCCGGCGAAGCGGTGCTGCCGTGGAAGCGGGACCAGATCCTCGACATGATGCGCGCGGTCGTTACCTCGGGCACCGGACAGCGGGCGGCGTTCGGCTGGCCGTCGGCAGGGAAGACGGGCACCTCCCAGGATTACCGCGATGCGTGGTTCGTCGGCTTTACCGACCACCTGATCGCGGGGGTATGGGTCGGGAACGACGACGAGAGTCCGATGAAGGGCGTCACCGGAGGGTCGCTTCCGGCCGAGATCTGGCGCGAGTTCATGGCTCAAGCGCACGTTATGAAGGGCTATCCGAAGCCGCGGCCGCCGAAACCGGTGCAGCCGGCGCCGCAGGTCCTGCGCTCCGAGCCACCCCCTGACCCGGCACGGACGGCGCCGCAGCCGCGACGCGAGACCTCGTTCGAGCGAGATCTGCGCCGCCTCGGCGACGCGATCCTGTCGATCTTCGACTAAATGGTAATAGGCGAGCACATCGACGGCTGTTGAGTTTTGGCGCGAGCACGGCTACCCCTTCGCGCCACATCCCCGGATCGAACGAAGCAGATGCCCCCACGGGACCTCCCCACGATCGACCGGCCACCTTGCGAGCGCGCACAGCAACCGGTATCCGAGACGGATACCCGGCGGCTCACCGCACGCCGGGTGGCCCCCCTGCTCAGCCTCGTCATCTTCCTCGTCGCGCTCTTCGTCCTCTCGCGCCAGCTCGCCGAGCTCGACACCGGTGCACTGATGAACCGGCTCGGTCAGACCACACTCGTCGAGGTGGCGATGGCGCTGGGGCTGACAATGGCGAGCTTTCTCGTCCTCTCCGGGTACGACTTGCTGGCCCTCGGCCAGATCGGCGTGCGGCTGCCCTATCGCACCGTCCTCTCCACCTCGTTCCAGAGCTATGCCTTCACCAACGCGATCGGCTTCGCGGTGATCACCGGCGGATCGGTCCGCTTCCGTCACTACACCGAGGCCGGATTGCGAGCGATGCAGGTGGCGTCCATCCAGCTCATCTGCGTGCTGACCTACGTGATCGGCGCCGCGACCGTGGTCGGGATCGCGCTCGTCGTCGACCCGCCGCAGGTCATCGGCGTGGCGGCGCCGGTCGCACGGCTGATCGGCTGCGCACTGCTCGCGGCCGCCGCCCTTTACATCGCCGCCTGCGCGATCCTCAGACGACCGTTTCGGATCGGCCGCTGGCGCGGCCGGCTGCCGTCGGCAGTCTTCGGCATCCGCCAGATCGGACTGGTCGTCCTCGACCTGACGATCGCCGGGCTGATCCCCTACGTGCTGCTGACCGGGGAGGCGGGCGTCTCTCCGCTCGAGTTCCTCGGCGCCTACGTGGTCGCGATCACGGTCGGCGTGGCGAGCAACGTCCCCGGTGGCCTCGGCGTGTTCGAATCGGCGATGGTCCTGCTGCTGCCGTCGCTCGCCGACAGCACTCTGCTCGCCTCCCTTCTGGCGTTCCGGGTGGTTTATTTCCTGCTGCCGGCGGGCTTGGCCGCCCTTCTCCTGATCGGGCAGGAGTGGCTCAGACATCGCCGGCGCTGAGGCGGCGATCAGGGCGGCAGTATCTTGCCGGGGTTCATCAGGTTCATCGGATCGAGCGCCTGCTTGATCGCGCGCATGACCGAAACCGCCTCGCCGTGCTCCGCTGTCAGGAACTTCGCCTTGCCGTAGCCCACGCCGTGCTCGCCGGTGCAGGTGCCGCCCATTGCGAGCGCCCGCATGACGAGCCGCTCGTTGATCGCGTTCGCCGCCTCGACCTCCGACTGGCTGTCCGGGTCGATGACGTAGACGAGGTGGAAATTGCCGTCGCCCGCATGGCCGACGATCGGAACCGGAAATGGCGCCGACTTCAGGTCTTCCTGCGTCTCGGCGATGCACTCGGCGAGGCGGGAGATCGGCACGCACACGTCGGTCGGCCAGCCCTGCGCCCCCGGCCGCATCGCCAGCGCCGCATAGAACGCGTCGTGCCGTGCCTGCCAGAGACGGTTCCGCTCCTCCGGCGAGGTCGACCAGCGAAAGTCATCGCCGCCGAAGTCTCCGGCAATCGCCTTCACCGTCTCGGCCTGCTCTTCGACGCCGCGCGGGCTGCCGTGGAACTCGAAGAAGATCGTCGGCGCGACCGGGTAGTCGAGCTTCGAGAAGCGGTTGCACGCCTCCATCTGCAGCGCGTCCAGCAACTCCATGCGCGCGACCGGCACACCGGCCTGGATGGTCGCGATCACCGTGTTCGTTGCGTCCAGCAAGGTCGGGAAGGCGCAGACGGCGGAGGAGATCGCTTCCGGTATGCCGTAAAGCCTGAGCGTGATCTCGGTGATGACGCCGAGCGTACCTTCCGAGCCCACCATAAGCCGGGTCAGGTCGTACCCGGCGGAGGATTTCCGCGCCCGGCCGCCGGTATGCACGACCCGGCCGTCGGCCATCACCACCGTCAGCCCCAGCACGTTCTCGCGCATCGTCCCGTAGCGGACCGCGTTCGTGCCCGATGCTCGGGTCGCGGTCATGCCGCCGATGCTGGCGTCGGCACCGGGATCGATCGGGAAGAAGAGCCCCGTGTCGCGCAGATGCTCGTTGAGCCGCTTGCGCGTGACGCCGGCCTGCACGGTCACGTCCATGTCCTCCGCTCCGACGCGGAGGATGCGGTCCATCCCGGAGAGGTCGATGCACACGCCGCCCTCGAGGGCGGCGACATGCCCCTCAAGGGAGGTGCCGGTGCCGTAGGGGATGACCGGCGCGCCGTGCCGTCCGCAGATGAGAACGATGTCCCTCACCTCATCGGTGCTCTCGGCGAATGCGACCACGTCGGGCGGATGCGGCGCATGGAACGACTCGTCCTTGCCGTGCCGCTCCCGCACCGCCTGGTTGGTCGTCACCCGCTCGCCGAGGACCGCCGACAGCTCCGCCACGAGAGCGTCGTTGTGCCGGATGCGAGAGCGCCCCGCCGGTGACACCATGCCAGTCTCCCCCGACCCGCTACTTCTTCGCCGCCACCGCCTCGATCTCGGCGAGCAGGTCGGGGCTCGCGAGGCCGGAGACGATCAGCAGCGTGGACGCCGGCTCGGCGCCGCCGAG
>Ga0079224_100007695_pt1 | contig 14492 bp, 15 predicted proteins | sample Stecom2015_FD_80414 | JGI IMG/M metagenome (GOLD analysis project Ga0079224, IMG submission 80414) | Agricultural soil microbial communities from Utah to study Nitrogen management - Steer compost 2015 | ecosystem: Environmental > Terrestrial > Soil > Agricultural land | place: USA: Utah...
AATGATGGAAAAACTAAAAACGGAAAGCGTTTATAGTTTTTTAAAATTATTTTTCTTCCTTTTTTACAAGAAAAGAAAGCAAAATATAGGTTTATATTTTGCTTGTTAAGGAGCGACTAATTAACGATGAAAAAAGAATTGATTGCAATTAAAAGTCTCTAGAAGCATAGTGATTTATAATCCAGATAAATTTAAACGATTTTGATAAAAATATTATATGTTGAAGATATTTTTTATCAATTTTTTTGCTGCATTATAAGGTGTAATTTCTTGATTGGCAATTTGTTTTTCAAAATCCTCTAACATAGATTGAGTTTCTTTTTGATTAAAAAAATGCTGTTTAATGTAGAAATCTACTATTCTAGTAAAAGCTAAAATATTTTGGCTTTCTCTATTTTTATAAAAGTAACCATTGTTTTTTGTTGTATTTATAAAAGATTCAATGCTTTCCCATGTTTTTTCTAAACCAATATTTTTATAAGAACTAATAGTATGTACTTGTGGTTTCCATCCACTATCTTTTGCGGGCAAAAAATGCAAGGCTTTAGCATATTCGTTTCTGGCAGCTTTAGCTTTATTCTCGTTTCCTTCATCTGCTTTTGTGATTAACATGATGTCGCACATTTCCATAATTCCTCTTTTAATTCCTTGGAGTTCATCTCCTGCTCCCGCTAACATTAGAAGCATAAAAATATCTGAAATGTTAGCAACTTCAATTTCACTTTGTCCAACTCCTACTGTTTCAATTAATATAATATCATATCCTGCAGCTTCACAAAGTAAACATGCTTCTCTTGTTTTATATGCTAAGCCACCTAAACTGGTTCCTGAAGGGGTAGGTCGGATAAATGCATTTTCATTTGCACTTAATTTTTCCATTCGTGTTTTATCTCCTAAGATACTGCCAAATGTTTTTTGACTACTGGGATCTATAGCTAGAACTGCAACTTTATATCCTTTATTTATTAAGTGAATTCCAAAGCTTTCAATAAAAGTACTTTTTCCCACGCCAGGCACACCTGTAATTCCTATTCGAATTGCATTTCCTGTGTAGGGGAGTAGCCCTTCAAGTAAATTATCTGCAAAGTCTTGATGTTTTTTAAGAGTGCTTTCTATATAAGTAATTGCTCTACTAAGATATACAATATTACCTTTTAGAATTTCTTTTTTAAATGTATTAAAGTCTTGCATTTTTTATATTGACAAAATATATTAAATTTAGGATAAAGATACGGAAATTAAGTAAGCGTGGCTTGGAAATACTAATAAATTAACCCAAAGTTGGAAAAATTATTTAAGAGGCAAAATGACAATCTATGATGCCATATAACTTATTGCAACTGAAATAAATTTGAAAATTCTTGTTCTTATTTTATTATTAAAAGAAAGCAATAAAGGAAGGAGCTTATTAAAATTATTGCGTTAAGCTTAGCTTTTCTTCAATTTATACTTATATTTGCGTGAATTATGACTTTATTTTTACAATTCTTTTTAAAAACACACATTCTATGAATTGGAAACATGCATTTACCTCATCCGTAGGAAAAAAGATAGTGGTGGGGGTAACAGGTTTATTCCTGATTCTATTTTTAATCGTCCATTGTTATATTAATGCCTTAGTATTTTTGCCGAATGGACGGGAGTTATACTTAAATGCGGCACACTTTATGGGCACAAATTTTCTGATTCGAACGATGGAGATAGGATTGTTTGTAGGGCTGATTTTACATGCAGTTCAAGCTTTAATGTTAGTTGGTCAAAATAAAAAGAAGCGTCCAGTAAACTATGAAATTAAGCCTGGAAATGAGTCTAGTTCTTGGTATTCTCGTTCTATGGGTTTGTTAGGAACATTAATATTATTGTTCTTAGTGGTGCATTTATACCATTTCTGGATTCCTAATCGTTATGAGCAACATTTAGGCTCAGGAGAAGAAATTGATTTATATGATAAAATGCAAGTTGTATTTTCAAGCATTGGCCCAGTAATTGTATATACGATTGGATGTATATCATTAGCATGGCATTTAGTACATGGTTTTTGGAGTTCTTTCCATACTTTAGGATTAAGTACAAGAAAATACAAAAAACTAATCACTAATGTGGGTTATGCTTTCGCTGTTATTATCCCAGGATTGTTCATTGCTATGCCGTGGGCTTTCTATTTAGGTTGGATTGGTTAATAAGCATAAAAAAAATTCAAGATTATTTATCATAGATTAAAAGATTATTATAATGAGAATAGATTCTAAAATACCATCTGGAGAGATTTCTCAAAAGTGGACGAATTATAAAGCTAATTGTAAATTAGTAAACCCTGCGAATAAAAGAAGTATTGATATAATAGTAGTAGGAACAGGATTAGCTGGAGCTTCTGCTGCTGCCTCCTTAGGAGAAATGGGGTATAAAGTAAAAACATTTACCTATAATGATTCTCCTCGTCGCGCACACTCTATAGCTGCACAAGGAGGTATAAATGCTGCTAAAAATTATCAAAATGACGGCGACTCTATTTTCCGTTTATTTTATGATACTGTTAAAGGTGGAGACTATAGATCCAGAGAGGCAAATGTGTATAGATTAGCAGAGGTGAGTGCTAATATTATTGATCAATGTGTTGCTCAAGGTGTACCTTTTGCAAGAGAATATGGAGGATTATTAGCCAATCGCTCTTTTGGTGGAGTTCAAGTGCAACGTACCTTCTATGCAGCAGGTCAAACGGGACAACAATTATTAATTGGTGCTTATCAAGCATTAGAACGTCAAGTTGCTTTAGGTAATGTAACCTCTTATGTGCGCCATGAGATGCAAGAATTAGTTACTATCGATGGTAAAGCACGAGGGATTATTGCGAGAAATTTAGAAACAGGAGAATTAGAGAGATTTTCTGCACATGCAGTTCTTATTTGTTCTGGAGGATATGGAAATATTTTCTATTTATCTACCAATGCCATGGCTTGTAATGCAACTGCAGCTTGGAAAGTACATAAAAAAGGAGCATATTTTGCTAATCCTTGCTTTACGCAAATTCACCCAACTTGTATTCCTGTTTCCGGAGACCATCAGTCAAAGCTAACCCTAATGTCTGAATCTTTAAGAAATGATGGTAGAATTTGGGTACCTAAAAAGAAGGGAGATAATAGAAGACCTAATGAAATCCCTGAAGAAGAAAGAGATTATTATTTAGAACGTAGATATCCTGCATTTGGTAACTTAGTACCTCGTGATGTAGCTAGTCGTGCTGCAAAAGAACGTTGCGATGCAGGTTATGGTGTAGGTACATCTAAACAAGCAGTTTATCTTGACTTCGCTTCTGCAATTGAAAGATATGGAAAAGTAGAATGCCATAAAAATCATATTAGCAATCCAAGTAAGGAAAAAATTAGAGAATTAGGTATGGAAGTGGTTAAAGCAAAGTATGGTAATTTATTTGAAATGTATGAGAAAATCACAGGAGAAGATCCATATCAAGTTCCAATGAGAATTTACCCTGCAGTGCATTATACCATGGGTGGAATTTGGGTAGATTACGAATTAATGACTACTATACCTGGTTTATATGCTTTAGGTGAAGCTAACTTTAGTGATCATGGAGCTAATCGTTTAGGGGCATCAGCTTTAATGCAAGGTTTAGCAGATGGGTATTTTGTAATTCCATACACTATTGGAAATTATTTAGCTGATGAAATTAGAACTGGTCCAATACCAACCGATCATCCTGAATTTGATAAAGCAGAAGCTGCAACCGCTCAAAGAATGAACAGGTTAATGGAAATTAAAGGTACTAAATCTGTAGAAAGTTTCCATAAAAGACTAGGTAAGATAATGTGGGATAAGTGCGGAATGGCTAGAAATGAACAAGGACTTAAGGAAGCAATTAAAGAAATTCAATTATTAAGAGATGAATTCTGGAAAGATGTTAGAATACCTGGAGTAATCAATGGAATGAATCCTGAACTTGATAAAGCGAATAGGGTAGCAGACTTCTTAGAATTAGCTGAATTAATGTGTTTGGATGCTTTAAACAGAACAGAAAGTTGCGGAGGACACTTTAGAGAAGAATCACAAACAGAAGATGGAGAAGCATTAAGAAAAGATGATGAATTCTCTTATACGGCTGTTTGGGAATATAAAGGACCTCAAGAATGGACTTTACATAAAGAAGAATTACACTTTGATATTGTAAAACCAACGCAAAGATCATATAAATAATAAAATAATTTCTCAATTTCAAATATACGATTATGGAACATTATAATATGAACCTTAACTTAAAAATTTGGCGTCAACAGAATGCCAATGATAAAGGTGGGTTTCAAACATATCAAATAGAAAATATCTCCTCTGAAATGTCCTTCCTCGAAATGTTGGATGTTTTAAATGAAAAATTGGTAAATGAAGGAGAAGAGCCAGTAGCTTTTGACCATGACTGTAGAGAAGGAATTTGTGGAGCTTGTTCATTACACATTAATGGGCAACCTCATGGTCCATGGCATAAAACTACTACTTGCCAATTACATATGCGCGAATATAAAGATGGAGATACTATCGTTATTGAACCATTTCGTGCAAAAGCATTTCCTATAATTAAGGATTTAGTTACTGATAGAAAATCTTTGGATAGAATTATTGAAGCAGGTGGATATATTTCTGTAAATACTGGTAATGCTGTAGATGCAAATGCTATTCCAATTGAGAAAGCTGCTGCTGATGATGCTTTCGCTGCTGCTGCGTGTATAGGTTGTGGTGCTTGTGTTGCTGCATGTAAAAATGCATCAGCTATGTTATTCTTATCAGCAAAAGTTGCACATTTAGCAAAATTACCTCAAGGGCAAGTGGAAAGAAAAGAAAGAGTAGTAGGTATGGTAAATCAAATGGATGATGAAGGTTTTGGTTCTTGTACGAATACACAAGCATGCGAAGCTGTTTGTCCTAAAGGTATTTCTATTCAAAATATCGGATTCTTAAATAAAGAATACATAAAGAGTATCTTTGATGGTTCGAAAATATCTGAATAATTATTAAAAATTCTTCATCCTTATATATTTTATTAATGTGTTAGGGTGAAGAATTTTAGCTTTCTATTTATTTATAACTTTTGAGAGTATAAAATAAATAAAAGCTTTAATAAAAAAAGAATTTCTTTGAATTCTTGCTTAAACTATTTGCTTTTTCAAATAGTTTAATTATTTTTAAGCCGAATTAAATAAATTTATTTATCTCTTAAAATTTATAGAATGCGAAAATATAAAAATGTTTTATTTTCAGTTGGATTTACATTATTAACAGGTGCTTTTGTTTTTGGGACAAGCTCTTGTAAAGAAGATTTATGTAAAGCTACTGTTTGTGCCTATGAAGGTACTTGTGAAGAAGATGGTTCTTGTACTTGTTTAATTGGATATGAAGGAGAACGATGTGAGACTATCTCTAGAGATAAGTTTAAAGGTGCGTGGACAGTTACTGAAAAAGGTACTATTACTAACGCTGCTACTTATGCTACATCAATAGAAAATGGTGAAGAAATTGATGATGTGGTAATAAGAAACTTTAATAATAAGTTTAATAAGGATATTTATGCAAAAATAGAAAAAGATACTATATATATCCCTTCACAATCTGTAACATATGCTAATGAAGAATATACTATTCAAGGAAAGGGATATGCAGAACCAGAAACTTTTTATGGTTTACATGGTAAAATTATATTTTCTTATTCCGTTACTTATCCAGATAATAGTGTAGATAAATATGGTTTAGAAGGAAGTGAAAATCACTCTATATGGATTAAATAATTTAAAATTTAACCTTAATTTTGAAGCTGATTAGTTTGAAACTAATCAGCTTTTTACATTTAAGAGGGGGTAATTATTATAATTACATTAATTTTTCAAATAAAATAAAAATTGATAAAAATATAATTAATTTTTTTTTGTATTAGAATTTTATGGTTTTTCTTTAGAATTTACGGTGTTTGAGTGAGAATTATTGCATTAATGTGTTTTAAAACTTTAAAAATTGATGCATTTTCTTCTTATTTTTATTTTTGATTATTTAAGAAATTTTTTTGAATTTATTTATTTATCTATCTTTGTGAATGAAAAGATAATTTAACCTAAGATCACAGAAATCTATATTTGTTTTATGACATACCAAGAAATAATTGATAAAGTTAATGAGTTTCTAATTGAAGATTTTGAAGTGGAGGCTGAAAAAATTCTTCCTGAAGCTGAATTGAAGGAAACGCTTGATTTAGACAGTTTAGATTATATTGATTTAATTGTAGCTATTGAAAAAGATTTTGGATTTAAAATGAAACCAGAAGATTTCACAGACTTAGTTACGATGGAAAGTTTCTATCAATTTATTGCTGAAAAATTGAATGTTTCTTTACCTGCCTAAATGAAAAATAAAAGTATACAAAAATGGAGTGGCTCTTCAGGTAATACAAAAAAGGGTTACTCTATTTTTTTATGGTTAATTGATAAAGGAGGAAGATATGCTGCTTATTTTCTCCTAAAGTTCGTCGCCTTATATTATTGGTTCTTTAAGAAAGACGCTAATATTGCATTAAGGGATACTTATATTAACAAGATGGGCTTTAGTAAATCGAAAGCTAGTTTATTGCGTCTAAAAAATTATATCTTTTTTGGGCAAGCTTTAATTGATAAAGTCACTGTTGCTTTAAAAGCTGAAACACACGGCTTGAAGATCCATAGAGACGGAGAACATTTTTTTAAAGAAATTATAAATGAAGGAAAAGGCGGTATCTTAATAGGAGCTCATCTAGGCTCTTGGGATTTAGCAGGACAATTACTCGCTCAATTGAATATTAAGGTGCATATAGTGATGTTTGATGGAGAGGAACCAGAGATAAAAAAAATAATAGAAAATAAAACTGGAAGTGTACTTTATAATGCGATTTATATTCGAGATAATATGAATCATATTTATGAAATTCATAAAGCGCTATCTAATAATGAAATTGTTTGTCTTCATGGTGACCGTTTTGTGGAAAATGATAAAAATATTAAAAATTTGGACTTTTTAGAAAAAAATGCTTATTTTCCTTTAGGTCCTTTTTTATTAGCTGCAGTTATGAAAGCTCCTGTTTCTTTTGTTTATGCAATAAAGAAAAATAGAGACTTTTATCATTTTACGGCAAGTAAACCTAAAATCTATGAAGAAGGTGCCTCTAAATTGGTTGCGACAAAAATTCTTGAGGATTATAAAAATCTTTTAGAAGAGCAATTGAAAAAAAATCCTGAACAGTGGTATAATTACTATAAATTTTGGAACAATTAATTGATTTAAAAATATGAATAAAATTTTGAAACTTTTACCTCATAGAGATCCTTTTGTTTTAGTTTCTAATCTTTTAGAATCAACTAGTTCTCATACTATTACTCAATTCCAAATTGACAAAAATCATCTTTTAGTTGAAAATAATGTTCTTTCAGCTGCAGGTTTGATAGAGAACATGGCTCAAACTGCTGCTGCTGGTTTAGCTTATCAATCGCAATTAGGTAAAGATACAGATCAAAATCCTACCGTAGGATATATAGGACAAATTAAAAATCTAAAAATTAATTTTAGACCAGAGATTGGTTCTGTTATAGAAACTAAAACTACAAATGTGCATCAAGTTATGAATGCACACATTGTTGATGCTGAAATCTTGCTAGGTGAAGATATTGTAGCTAGTGCTGAAGTTCGCGTGTTTTTACCTTCATAATGTAAGATTATGGATAGCATAATAAATATAGTAGATTATTCTTTACTTTGTGGTTTAGGCTCTAATAATGAAGAGATATTAAATGCCTTAAGTAATGGTAAAACTAGTGTAAAAAACAGAAAAGAGTATTTATATCCTGTTAGTACTTTTCCTGAGGAATGGTTAAAACAAGTGGAAGAAAAAGACAGTAAAATATCATTAAGTTTTCTTCAAAAATCCTTAATTTTATTTATTGAAAAATTTATAATTTCTTCTCCTGAATTAAAAAGAATATTGATAGAAGATAAGGATAATTGCATTATCTATTGGAGTACTACTAAAGCTGGCATAGGTGAGAATGTTTATAATTTAAATTCATTCTTAAAAGAAGTATTGCACTATTTTTCATGGGAGACTCTTCCTAATAGAATAGTGAGTACTGCTTGTATATCTGGAGGTTTAGCTTTGAGAGAGGCTAATGAAGAATTAAAAATAAGTGATAAAAAACATGCTATTATAATAGCTTTTGATTTTTTAAGTCCATTCATAATGGATGGATTTAATGCTTTTAAAGCTTTATCTGATTCTGTATGTATGCCTTTTCATCCAAAACGAAAGGGTTTAAACCTTGGGGAGGCAATGGCCGCTATGGTTTTAACTAAAGATAATAATCGCTCTTTTAAAGCTTCTGTTTTAGCTAGTGCAAGCACCAACGACGCTAATCATTTATCCGGTCCTTCTAGAACTGGTGAAGAATTAGCAAAAGCTATAGAATTATGTTTTAAGAATCATTGTACATCAGATTTGCAATTTGTAATGGCTCATGGTACAGCAACATTATTCAATGATGAAATGGAAAGTAAGGCCCATTATTTATCCGGTTTAGGATCAGTGCCATTTATTGCTCCAAAATATTATTTAGGACATAGTTTAGGAGCAAGTGCATTAGTGGAAATAATATTAGGTCTTTTAATACTAGAAAATAATATCACTATTCCGCATCCTTATTTCTCAGAGGATGAAAACCCAATTTTTAATAAAAGAGTATATTCAGAATTTTATAATTCCAAATCGAAACGATTTATAAAAACTGCTTCTGGATTCGGAGGTTGCAATATTGCTCTTTTATTAGAATTACATTAATTCCTTAATTGATTAATTTTTCTAAATCTGGATTGCCTTTAAGTTGTTTAACTTGCCTTAAAATCCATGTGCTTCTTTTTTGTATATAAGGACTGGGAGGAGCTGCTCTATAAACTTTAGGATTGGGTAATATAGCAGCTATTTGTGCAGCTTCTTGAGCATTTAAGTTTTTTGCTGATTTATTAAAATACTTTTGTGATGCTGCTTCTATGCCAAATACCCCTGGACCCATTTCTATACTATTAAGGTATATTTCCAAAATACGTTCTTTCCCCCAAATCCATTCAATTAATATTGTAAAATAAACTTCCAAGCCCTTTCGAATCCAAGAGCGTTTTTGCCATAAAAATACATTCTTTGCAGTTTGTTGACTAATGGTACTGCCACCTCTTAATTTCTTATTATTATTTTTTTCTTTCCATAATTTTTTTATTACTGGGATATCGAAACCATTATGACTTGCAAATTTCTGATCTTCAGAAGCAATAACGGCCCATTTGATGTGTGGGCTCATATCATGGTAGGAAACATATTTTCTATTCCATTCCTTTTGATTAGTCCATGCTTGAAGCTGCGTTAAAGTAATGGGAGGAAAAATGAATTTTAAAGCTAAAAGATATATTATATGAGCTATCACAATAAAGCTAATAATCCTGCGCAGCCATCTAAACATAGAATATCTAATATTTTAATTGGATAAGATAGGGTAATAAAATAAAGAGAGTTTAAGGCTCTCTTTATTTTATATTTTCTGATTTAATAACGCGTTACCATTGCTAATTTATCAAACTTCTCCAAACTGCCTTTTTCTAAGAATACCACATCTCCTCCAAATTTTAAAACATGTTCAATAATTTCATCAACAATATCATCAATATGGCCCTTATGATTAATTTCATCAAACTCAATTAAATGCAGAACACCGTCTTTTTCTTCAACTGCTTGAATATATCCTTCTTCTACAAAAATAGTTCTACCTTGACCAGATTGAGCTGCTTTCCAGATTTCATTGATATCACTTAAATATTTTCCAGAACTCAAAGCTGATTCTAACTCTGATATTCTAGCTCTATTTTTAGCAATAGTTAATTCTTTTACCTCGCTCCATACTTCTTTAATTAAATTTGAAGGACTTTCATCAAATGATTTAAGAGTAATGTGACCTATTATTGTATTGGGGTGGTCTGCTTCTTTTAAATATTGATGATAATTAGTCTCCTCAGAATAAATTACTACTGGAAGTGGTTTTTCTTTTCTTGCTTTATTAACAGCTTTATCAATTCTATTGAAGAATTCTTGCGTTAAATTTGTAATACGAGATGCTACTGCAGCCTCTTGTCGTGTCGCTGCATGTAAATTATTATCTGTAATTGGGAAATCGTCAGATTGTATTTCTTTTATAGCTTCTTCACTACTTGCTTCAATTAGTCGAGCACGACCTTTACTTAATACAAGTACATAATAATCCGTATCTCTATTTAAGGCACGAACTATAGGTCTTGTGGCAAAAGTTTCATCAATGATTACACGATCATGCAGTTTTAAGGGTAAGCGTAAATATTCTGCTATGTCGTCATTCACAAATAACATTAAACCATGATCATTATGTGAATGATCAATACTATCCGCAATCTTATTTAATTTTTCAGTATAATCTTTTGCTATAGCATCACCGAATTCATTTTTTAATCGTTGATTTGCTTTCGTAATTAAATTTTTTAAATGAATGCTGTCCTGCTTGTTTTCTGGATGTGTTTTGTGTGTATTCAAAACTAATGTTACGCAAGCTGGAGCTTGAATTTTACTTAATCTTTCTAAGGTTTCTCTCATATGATTTCAAGTTTATTTTTTGTAAATATACGAAATAAACTCTTTAAAATTTGATATACTAAAGATAAAAATCTATTTTATTTTGTAGAGTACCATGTTATTATAAAAATATTATTAAGATTTTAGATTTTTCTTCTTTTTATTTATTTGGAATGTGGCTATACTGATATTTATCTCATATCCTATTAAAATTATCATTCCACAAATAAAAGTCCAAGCCATCACCATCATTAAAGAACCTATAGAGCCATAAACTTTATTGTATTGAATGAAATTGAAGGCAAAATAGAAAAAAATGTAACTTATGGTTAGTATTGCCAGAGTGGCTATTGTGGCACCAGCATTAAATAAACCAAATTTATAATCTACTGAAGGACCGTATTTATAAACTATTGCTATGGTTAAATGAATAATAAGCACTAAGGTTAACCAACTTAAAAAACGGATCAAGCCTAAATTTAGAGACCAATTTTCTAGTAAAACCTCAAATATGTTTGATTGAATAATAAGCAAGCTAATGCTAATAAGTAAAAATAATGCTATAATTAATGTTAATCGAATAGCCTTTAAACGCATTCTCCATGGACTAATTTCCTTAATTGCTGGAGAATCTCTATCGAAATTTCGCAATAAGCCCATTATTCCGTTAGAGCTAAAAAAGATTGTTGTTAAAAAACCTACGGAAAGAATATCTCTTCGTTTAGTATTCATAAAATCTGTGACAAAATTCGACACTTTGTCAAAAAAGTCCTTATTAGGAGATATTATTCGAATGCTATTTATTATAGTCTCTTGAACATGTTCTAAGGGCAAAAAAGGAACTAAGGAAAATAAGAAAATTAAAGTAGGGGGAATACTCATTAAGAAATTGAAAGAAATAGATGCTGCTCTTTCAGGTAATTTTAAATTATTAAAACTACTAAAAAAAATATATATAATATCATATACTGATGCGCCTTTTGCACCAGGAAAATGGATTTTTTTTAACTTAATAAAAATTTTTTGTATGTTCCTTTTAATATCTATGGTACTTAAGTTTTGTTTTTATAAAATATTATATTTTAGCCCAAACAATTAATTTTGTTTGAAAAAAATCTTCTTTATAAAAATGAGGCATATTCCATGTTTTAACTTTCAACTTTGATTCTTTTATTTCTTCTTTAATATCGCCTCCTTTTAAAGCCCAAAGCCCATCATTATTGTGGGGATCAAGTATTCTTCGGCTCCATTGTGATAGTTGTTTTAGATTTGTTACTGCTCTTGTAACTACCATATTGTAATGATGTGGAGGTAGTTTTTCAACGCGACTGTGTATTGCTTCTACATTATCTAAACCTATAGAATTTGCAATTGCTTCCACCACTTTTATCTTTTTTCCTATGGAGTCTACTAAAGTAAATGTTGCGTTTGGAAACAGAATAGCTAAAGGTATCCCAGGAAAACCCCCTCCTGTTCCAATATCTATCACTTTACGATTAGCATCAATTTGAAAGACTTTTGCAATACTTAGAGAATGTAAAACATGTCTTTCATATAAACTATCAATATCTTTTCTGGAAATGACATTGATTTTTTCATTCCATTCTTGGTATAAATCCTGCAATTGTCCAAACTGCAGTTTTTGTTTTTCCGTTAAATCGGGAAAGTATTTTAAAATTATTTCCATGAATTGTTTTTTTTCCAAAATATATTAGGAATGTTAATTAAATGATATAACGACCATAACCATTCCATAAATACAAATGTAATAGATTTTTCTTCTTTTATTTGCATTTTATGCCATTTCCTATAATTTAAATACTTAAAAATCAAAGCTATGCTAAAAAGAAAAAAGAAAAATAAAAAATATAAGCTATTGAATAAATAAGGGTTTAGTACAAAAAATAATAGCAATATTGTGGAAAATAACCACCACAAGCCAATACTCAAAGCATAAAAACCTAAGTTTAATTTATCTTTTAAATCATAATGTTTTCCAATGCTTAAATGTCTGCTTTTTTGTTTTTTATAATTCTTATAATTGCTCTTAGGATTTGTTATAGTGCTTTGTGTTTTTGAAAAATATGGCAAAATGATATTTTGTTTCTTAGCCAAGTATTGGATTAGCAAATCATCATCTCCACTCATTTCTTTTAAATAATAATCTAAAAATAACTGGTCATTAATTATTTTTTCAATGCTTTTTCTTTTATAGGCTATATTTCTACCTACACCCATATAAGCATTTCCTTGCATGGCATAAGACCCATATTGCATATAGCTTTGTAAAGTCTCAAATTGAATGAATTTTTGCAATAAGCCCGCATCGTTTTTATAAATTCCTAATCCTAAACCTGCATCTACATTGTGCTTCTCCATCCAAGAAACCCAGTTTTCAGCCCAGTTTTTATGGTATACTTTGCAGTCAGCATCTGAGAGAAATAGATATTTTCCTTTTGCTACAGAAAAGGCATATAATAATGCTTCTTTTTTTCCAAATACTTTCTGAGGCTGGCTTGCAGCTATTTCAAGAATTTTTAAATTTGGATGTTTTTTTTGTAATTTATATAAGATTTCCTTGGAATTGTCTGTTGAACGATGATTTACAAATATAATTTCAGATTCTTTATGATTCTTAATTTGCTTTAAAAAGCTGGGTAAATTCTTAGAAATATTTTTGGATTCATTTTTACCACATATAATTATAGAATAACATATAGCTTGATTTGAATTGGGAGTCTGCGATAATTTACTTATCTTTTTATATGATTTTATAAAAAATAGGCTATAAGATATTTGTATTAAACTTAGAAGAAGATAAAAACTGAGCAGATAGAGTAGCATAGTTTTATATTTAAAAAGAGGTGTTTCAAAATATGAAAACCATAGATAAATTAGAAATTGGTTTTATTTTATATTCTTTTAAATGCATAAAGTCCAAAATCAATACTATGAATTTTCCTTATTTAGAAACACCTTCGAAATTTTATGTAGCTTTTTGATTTAAATAATAAATCAATTTACATTTTATTATATAATACTTTCTACATTGACTTTTTCTATAAAATCCTCTAAAGAAGTAGCGCCTAAATCTCCTTCACCATGTTTTCTTACACTCACTGTTTTATTTTCAGCATCTCTTTCACCTACGATTAGCATATAAGGGATTTTTTCCACTTCAGCATCGCGTATTTTTCTTCCAATTTTCTCTGCTCTATGATCAATTTCTACTCTAATTCCAGCTGTTTTTAAAACTATATAAACAGATTCTGCATATTCTTTTGATTTGTCTGAAATTGGTAAAACTTTTACTTGAGTTGGCGTCAACCATAAAGGTAAATTACCTGCACAATGCTCTAATAAAACAGCGATAAATCTTTCTAAAGATCCGAATGGCGCTCTATGAATCATGACAGGGCGTTTTCTGGAATTATCTGGAGCTACATATTCTAATTCAAATCGCTCTGGTAAATTATAGTCTACTTGAATAGTACCTAATTGCCAGCTTCTACCTAAAGCATCTTTTACCATAAAATCCAACTTTGGACCGTAAAATGCTGCCTCTCCTTCTACTTCAATAGTTTTTAAACCTTTTTCTGCTGCTGCTTCACGAATTGCATTTTCTGCAATATCCCAATTTTCATCAGAACCGATATATTTTTCTTTATTATTAGGATCACGTAAAGATACCTGTGCTGTAAAATCCTGAAAATCTAAAGAACGAAAAACATACATTGTTAAATCAATTACTTTTTTGAATTCTTCTTTTACTTGTTCAGGTGTGCAAAATAAGTGCGCATCATCTTGTGTAAATCCTCTAACCCTTGTTAAG
>Ga0079224_100007696_pt1 | contig 14490 bp, 15 predicted proteins | sample Stecom2015_FD_80414 | JGI IMG/M metagenome (GOLD analysis project Ga0079224, IMG submission 80414) | Agricultural soil microbial communities from Utah to study Nitrogen management - Steer compost 2015 | ecosystem: Environmental > Terrestrial > Soil > Agricultural land | place: USA: Utah...
TGCATGGCGCCAACCGGTTGGGCTCTAATTCGTTATCAGAACTGCTGGTATTTGGCCGCGTCGCCGGAGAGCAGGCTGCGCACTATGCCGGCCAATGCCCGGCAGCTGACAGCAAAGCACTTAATGTACAAAGAGAAATGTCACAGCGCTGGCTTAACCGCCGTTTTGGCACTAATGCTACTGATTCAGTGGCATTAGTGCGCCGGGATATGACACTGACAATGGAGCAAGGCTGCGGTATTTACCGCACCGGAGAGGGTCTGTTGCATTGTCAGCAACAATTACAGGCGCTACAGCAGCGTTATCAGCAGCTGAAAGTCACCGACCGCAGCAAGGTGTTTAACTCTGAGCTGTTGCAGTATCTGGAGCTGGGGTTTGGCCTTGATGTCGCGCTGGCCATTTGCACCGCTGCTATGGCCCGCACCGAGTCACGCGGTGCGCATCAGCGGCTCGACAGCGGCATGACAGCGCGTAACGACGCCGGGTTTCTATGCCATTCGCAGCTGTGTTACAGGGCGAACAGTTTACCACAGCTTAGCTGGCAAACCGTGCAGATCAGCAGTCTGCCACCGGCAGAGCGCAGCTATGGTAGCAGTAATGCCACTGCAGATAATAGCGCTAATCGTGCACAAGGAGCGCAGCCATGACGGATTATCAATTGTTGGTGCAGCGCTATGATCCTGAGCATGATGGCGAACCGCGACAGCAGCGTTTTACTGTACCTGGCGATCACACCACCTCAGTGCTGGATGCGCTGTTGCATGTGCAGCAACAGCTGGACCCGACACTGGGCTTGCGTTGGTCGTGCCGGATGGCCATTTGCGGCTCCTGCGGTGTCATGGTTAATGGTATACCCAAACTGGGATGTAAAACCTTTTTACGCGATTACCGCGGCGACATAGTGATTGAACCGCTGGCACACTTCGCGGTAGAGAAAGACCTGATTGTCGATATGACACAGTTTCTAGCACATTTATCGGCCGTCAAACCCTATCTGATTAACGACTACAGCGGCACACAGCCGCATAAGCAAACGCCGGCGCAGCTGACAAAGTATCAGCAATTTTCTAACTGCATTAATTGCGGCCTGTGCTATTCGGCCTGCCCGCAATTTGGCTTAAACCCGGAGTTTCTGGGCCCGGCGGCTATAATGCTGGCACAGCGCTATAACCTCGATAGCCGCGACAACGGCAAGGCAGCACGTATGCCGCAGTTAAACGCTAAAAACGGTGCCTGGGGCTGCACCTTCGTTGGCTTTTGCTCGGATGTCTGCCCCAAACAGCTCGACCCGGCGGCGGCAGTAAATCAGACCAAGGTGGAATCGGCGAAAGATTTTATTATCAGCATGTTTAAACCCTAAGGAGCACGGCGATGAACACACCCGCTTCTGCGCGTAAACCTTATCAGCCTGAACTTAGCCGCAGCTGGTGGCTGAAACATCACTATTACCGGCTGTATATGCTGCGCGAAGCCACAGTGCTGCCGCTGCTGTTTTTCCTCGGTTGTTTACTCTATGGCTTGTATTGCCTGGCACAAGGCGCAGCCCATTGGCAGAGTTTCCAGCTTTTTATGCAGCAAGGCTGGGTAATAGCGCTTAATCTGCTGGCCTTTGCTGCAAGCCTGTTTCATGCTAAAACCTTTTTTGCCTTGTTCCCGCGGGTAATGCCGCTGGCGCCGGCCAGACTGATGATCGGTGGTCAATGGCTGGCAACACTGCTAGTCGCAGCAGGTTTGCTAGTGTTGTTGGGAGGTTGGTTATGAACAGCCCGAAACGCTCAGATGAACCTATCTGGTGGGCACTCTTTAGCGCCGGCGGTGTATGCTTTGCAGTATTTCTGCCGGGGTTAATCCTGATACTGGGGTTCCTGTGGCCACTGGGGCTGCTTGATGCATCATTACTACAATACGCTCAACTGTTGACGTTATTGCAAAACGGTTACGGTTTAACCGGGTTAGCTTTTACTTGTGCAGTAATTTGCTTACCGCTGTTTCATGCTGCACATCGTATCCACCATGGTTTACATGATCTAAAGTGCAGTTACTCCGGTGTTGCTAAACTATTATGCTATGGTACAGCAGCTGCGCTTAGTATGCTGGCACTGTATTTAACCTTCCTACTACGATTAGCGGGCTAAGAGCTGCAACCTGTCGCTAATCAGCAACAGGTTATTCATTTGATTTATAAAGATAAAATTTAATAACTCTATTAAGTGACGCCGATTTGCGACAACCAAGCCCCGCCATTTCGCCAAACGCCGAGCTAAAACAGTGTAACTTAATGTATTTATTAATTTTTTAATTCTGGCACGGCATCTGCAGTTGCTATAACAAGATTGCAAGAAAAGCCGGAGACGGAAAATGAAAAAAATCTTGATCACTGCTCTGCTATTACTAAGCGCCAATCTGGTACTGGCCAATGAATTTCGGAATAAGATGCATCAGCAAGAGCTGCCACAAACAACGATATTGTCTCAGGCTGAACTAGCAGCTCAGGCTGAACTTAATGCAGCGTTATCTGCCAATACAGAATTGCGTTGAAGAATTATCTTGAAAAAGAGTACGGGTGGTGAACCACCCGTTTAGCTAAACACCGGTTCTGAATTTAGCCGCATCAATAATGGCCCATAAGTGTGCGATAGCGGCAACGATCGCTGGTACCACCAAAAACCACATGGCATAACCTGCAGCACAGACTACGAAAAACAGGATAGCCGCCAGTATACGGCCCTGTACCAGTTGCCCTAAGCCCGGAATAAACACATTACACAATGCGGCAATAACATTGCCACCTGAGCCCTTAACTGCCATAAGCTTTCCTCCATTAATATTTCTTAGAATTAATTGTCAGTATTGTAAGCGCTTTATTTACTGCTTTAACGTAGCAACAAACTGCTCCGACTGCGCAATCGCTTTATTCATTTCAGCGATCAGAAGGTTAATGTCTTTCTGCACTGAATTGAACTCCCCTTTTAACGCCCCTATCGCTTTGGCATTAAGGTTATGCTTTAAATACAAAGCATTATCTTTAAGCGATGACAGCACAGGTTGCATCGTCTGCTCTGCCCGGCGCATCGTTTTTAGCAGGCTGGCATATTGCCGTTTGGTTTCGGCAAGCTTTTTGGTGCTGTCTTGCTTTAACTTAGCATTACTGTATTGCTCAAGCTCATCCTGCCACTCATCAAACAGCGCATCTGCCACAGCTTCTATGCTGTCAATGCGGGCGCTGACGTCTTCGGCCGCTTTGTTACATGCCTGATATTCGCTGTCGGTCGCTTCGTACATACGCTGTAAATCACCGCCGTCAAATTTGATCAGGCTGCTAAATTGCTCCAGTGCCGACTTAAACTGCTGCTGGGCATCCTGTTGCGATTGCTGGGCTTCTTCTACCCGGTCAACCAGAATGTCACGTTTATGTACGCCAACTTTCTCCATTGCCGAATAGTAAGCGCTTTGACAGCCAGTCAGTGCCAGCAGTAAAGGCAGGGTAAACAATAAATTACGCATAAAAATAGTCCGCTGATGTAACAGTGTGGTTGGATAATAGCCTGTTACTTAGCTCAGAACAAACTAGCGATAGCAGTTGTACAACTGTTTTTCCAACGCCATTAGTTGCTTGACACCCGGGGTCAATGAAAACTCAAACTGAGGAGGTAAGCCGAGCTGCGCCCGTTTATACTGCCACTGCGCATAAAGATCCTGATATATCTGCTCATATTCGTGTGGCGCAAATGGCAGACCGCTGGCTCCTGAGGCCTGCAACTGCTTTATTTGTATTTCCAGCGGCAACAGTATATCTGTTAACTGCGGCATCACATCAAAAGCTAACTGCATATAAGCCGCCAACTGATATTCCAAATCTCTTATCTGTACAGCCAGCTCGTTTTTGAGCTCGGGTGATTCATTTAGCTGCTGCGTTAATTCAGAAATTTCAATGATATAGGTGAAAGCAAAGCCAAAAAAAGCACCGACGTAACCATGTAACCCGGCCTGCTCGTTCCAATAACGCGACTGGGCCAGTGCCGATCTGTCTTTAAGTTTTTCATCAAAGAGATTTTTATCAGGTTTGCTATAACTCTGAAATTGAGCATACCGAAGATACTTTTCAGACAACATCCGCATGGCCGATACATTCGCGGTCTGGGCTTCTGCCAAAAGCTCATCTATATTCAGCTGCTCGTAGTAACTGTCAATTAACTCGGACGATAAACTCTGGTTAAACTGCCGAAACTCTTCTGACGCTGGGTGCGAGTTAATCTGCTGCTGGATATCTTCACATTCCACTTGAACAGATTGTTGCGCAGAGTCAGAAGATATGTCGTTTGCCAGAGCTGGTTCTTCATTTGCCGGCGTAATCGTGGTCTTGCTGTTTTGAACAATATCAATAGTGGAGGTTATGGTGCCTTTGCCTATGTCAGCGTCAATTGAATCAGCCGGCGAGGAATTGTCATGCCAGAACCAGCCCGATACCACCACACTGAGCACAACAGCAACAGTAAACAGCCGCGTCCTGCTTATCATAGCGTTACGCGGCCAACTCTTTAGCCAGTTGCAGCAGCTTGGGGTAGAACTCTTTATCCAGCTGGGCAAGCTGATCCTGCTCCACCAGTACATCGTGCAGAATTTGCTCGGTGGTCAGCGGGTTAGCCAATACCACACGAAACACTATCGTTTCCTGGCGCTGGTATTTTGCCGGCGTTAGGCGGGTACGCGAGACGAAAGACTTACCCTCTTCGCGCTGGCGCTTCTGGATAAACTTCGTCAGGCCATTTAGCAGCTCATTAAAGCGCTGCAATTGTTCCGGGCTGGCTTTTGCCATCGCTTTTTGCACCTGCGCCGGTACATAACGGTAGGTCAGCAGGCACAGCTCGGGTTCGGTTATTAGTTCAAAGTCGATATTATGCTCAATTAAGGTGGCAAAATAGCGCGCTTTTTCTAAGCTGCGGTTAATCAGTATTTCATAGCCGTCGCGGCCAATTACCTGCAAACAGGCATGCACCAGCATTGCCATACCGGGGCGCGAACCTTCCAGTGTCTGGCTGCCTAAGTCTTTTGAGCCTTTACGCAGTATATACTCAGCATGGTGCTCAATGGCATGGGCGGCCGATGGGTGCTTAAACACCACCATGCCAGCACCCATGGGTACATACATTTGCTTGTGTGCATCTATGGTGACGGAGTCGGCGCGTTCAATACCGGCTAATAAATGGCGGTACTTTTGCGACAATAAGGTGGCGCCGCCCCAGGCCGCATCAACATGAAAATGACACTGATACTGCTCAGCCAAATCGGCCAGCTGATGCAGCGGGTCAACATTGCCGGTTTCAGTGGTGCCGGCCACGCCGACAATCGCCAGCACACGGATATTAGCCGCTTTAAGCTCAGCCATTTTCTCGGCCAGCAAGACCGTATCAATTTTATTATCCGCGTCGGTTTTAATTGATATCAGTGACTCACGGCCGATACCTAATACGTCAGCCGCTTTACCTAACGAATAATGGCCACGCTCAGACACCAGTATCGCCAGGCCATCATAACCATAATGCTTCATCGCCTTAAACAAGCCTTCGCGGGCGATGCCTTTAAAGTCGCCGTCAGGTTTTAGCAGACGGTTACGCGCTATCCACAGCGCGGTAATATTGGCAATGGTACCGCCGGAGCAAAAAGCGCCCAGCGAGTGGTTAGCGCTGTGCATCCATTTTTTATAAAAGCCGTCGCCCTCGCCGTACACCAGATGGTGCATCATGCCCAGCACCTGGCGCTCCATTGGCGTAAAGGCTTTGGAGGTTTCAATTTTCACCAGATTCTGGTTTAGCCCCACCATCATTTTTGACAGTGACAGCACAAAGTACGGCAGCGCCGACGTCATATGACCAATAAAACTCGGTGCCGCGGTATGCACCGAATGCGCCACCAGCTTTTGCATCAGGCTTTCGGCGTAATCTGAAACAAAATTCGGCATTTGCGGAATTTGGTGCGCCTGAAAATCACGCTCAATCTGCCATAGCGGCTTTTCCACTGCGACAATGCTTTCGCGCAAAAAACCGGCCAGATTCTGTGACAGGTTCTGCTCAATAATACTTAAGGTGGAGTCAGGTGCTTCCGGCACGGTAAAGATGCGCCATAACGCTTCTTCAGAGGCTGTTGCCTGTCGTTTGCTCGATTCTGTCATGCGCTTGCTACTCTGCATACGGTTTCAGCGGTTACTAAAACAGCCGGAAAATGGCGCTCACTTTACTGCAAGCGCCGAAAAATGTCTGCAAAAAAATCACTGCAAACACGGGCCGAGGATCGGTTTGCCCTAAGCCAACCGTTGACGGCATGGATGCCGGAATCGAGCCCCCAGGGACTGGGTTTACGGCGCGTTGGTGTGGGTAATCCGGTCCGGTTAGCAGAAATATAAATGTCAGCTACGCAGGCCAATACCGCGGTTAATCAGGTACATGGCATAGCTAAACAGCACCACAATAAAGCCCACTACCACAGCCAGCGCCAGCCACAGGCTGACATCACTTACGCCCAAAAAGCCATAGCGAAAGGCGTTAACCATATACACCACCGGGTTTAATGCGGCGACATGTTGCCAGAAGCCCGGCAGTAAGGTGAGCGAGTAAAACACCCCGCCTAAATAGGTCAGCGGCGTTAATACAAAGGTCGGAATAATGCTGATGTCATCAAAAGTCTTGGCGTATACCGCGTTAATCAGGCCGCCTAACGCGAACAGCATTGAGGTCAGCGTCACGGTAACCACAATCACTGCCAGATTATGTATTTGAATAGTAACGAAAAACAACGACAGTATCGTCACAATTAAGCCCACTAGCATGCCACGTGCCATGCCGCCGCCAACAAAACCGAGCACGATAATATAGTTGGGTACCGGCGCTACCATCAGCTCTTCGACGTTGCGCTGAAATTTGGCACTAAAAAACGACGATGCCACATTGGCGTAAGAGTTAGTGATCACCGACATCATAATCAGGCCGGGCACGATAAACTCCATATAACTAACGCCGCCCATATCGCCGATGCGTGAACCGATTAAGCTGCCAAAGATGACAAAGTACAATGTCATGGTAATAGCCGGCGGCACCAGGGTTTGCACCCAGATGCGCAAAAAGCGGTTGGTTTCTTTATCGAGGATACTTTTCAGTGCCACCATATAATTCGCTTTGATCATTTGGCACCTCCACGGCCGTTTTCTACCAGGGTGACAAACAGCTCTTCCAAGCGGTTGGCTTTGTTGCGCATTGATAACACCTTAATATCCTGCGCGCTTAACTGGGCAAAAATCGGGTTTAAGCCCTGCGCTTTTTCGACATCCACTTCTATGCTGTGATCATCCAGCACCCGCCAGGCAAAACCGTCCAGTTTCACCGCGCCAGGGTCGGCGGCTAAATCCAGCACAAAGGTTTCCAGCGTTAACTTACTCAGCAGCGCTTTCATCGTAGTGTTTTCAATAATGCGGCCTTTGTCGATAATGGCAATATTGCGACACAGCATTTCCGCTTCTTCCAGATAGTGCGTGGTAAGAATAATGGTAACGCCCTGCTGGTTTATCTGACGTAAAAACTCCCACATTGAGCGGCGCAGTTCGATATCAACTCCGGCGGTCGGTTCATCCAAAATCAGCAACTTGGGTTCATGCATCAGCGCACGGGCTATCATTAAGCGCCGTTTCATACCGCCGGATAACTCGCGCGAACGGGCATGGCGCTTATCCCACAGCCCAAGCTGGCCGAGGTATTTCTCGGCGCGCTCAAGCGCCAGTTTCTTCGGCACACCATAATAACCGGCCTGATTAACCACTATCTGCAGCACGGTTTCAAACTGGTTAAAGTTAAATTCCTGCGGCACTAAACCGAGCTGGCTTTTGGCGGCTTCAAGCTCGGTATCCAGATCAAAACCGAACACCTTAACGCTGCCCTGGGTTTTATTCACCAGCGAGCTGATTACGCCAATAGTGGTACTTTTACCGGCACCGTTCGGGCCTAACAGGGCAAAAAAATCGCCCTGCTTTACCTGTAAATCGATACCGCTTAGCGCCACGGTACCGCTTTTATATACCTTATGCAGGCCCTGAATATCTAAGGCTAAACTCAATGCTGCTCTCCTGTATCTTGTCTGTTGTCATAACCCCAGCGGCCAAGCAATTGATGCGGCAGTTTTAAATGATCAAGAATACGCGCCACCATAAAATCGACTAAATCACTGATTTGTTTCGGCTGATGATAAAAGCCCGGCGCCGCCGGCATAATGGTAACGCCTAATTTTGCCAGCTTTAGCAGGTTTTCCAGATGAATAGCGCTGAGCGGGCTTTCACGTGGTACTAAAATTAACTGGCCAGCTTCTTTAATCACCACATCAGCGGCGCGTTCAATTAAATTATCACTGGCGCCGCTGGCAATAGCCGACACAGTGCCGGTAGAACAAGGGCAAATCACCATTTGTCTTGGCGCAGCCGAACCCGAGGCCACCGGCGAGAACCAGTCATCTTTGCCGTAAACCTTAAGCAAACCACTGTCGCAGCCAAAGTGTGCCAGCAGCATCTCGGCGCATTTATCCGGTGACGCCGGCAGCTTAATAGCATGCTCGGTGGCAAACACCACCCGGGCGGCACTGGATACCAACAAATGCACCTGTACGCCCTGCGCCAGTAGCAGCTCTAATAAGCGCCAGCCATAAGGCGCGCCTGAGGCGCCGCTAAAGGCCAGCGTGATTTGTTTTTGCGTCTGCATTAATGCTCCCATTTGCGCTTTAACGCGCTAATCAGCTTGTCGTGAATGCCGCTAAAGCCGCCGTTGCTCATAATGACGATGCTATCGCCCTGCTCTGCCTGCTCACTAAGCTGTGTCACTAAGCCATCGATATCCCGGCTTAAACTGGCTTTAGGGGCTAAAGCGCGGCTTAGCGCATCCAGCGACCAGTTGGCATTAGCCGGCTCGTATAAAAATACCTGGTCAGCCAGTGCCAGCGCCAAAGGCAGCGCGGCCTGATGTACGCCCATGCGCATGGTATTCGAGCGCGGCTCCAATACGGCAATCACCCGCTGTTGGCCCACTTTATTGCGAATGCCCTGCAAGGTGGTGCTGATAGCAGTAGGGTGATGGGCAAAATCATCATATACCTTAATGCCGGCGACATCGGCCTTTAGCTCCATCCGCCGTTTCGGCGCGACAAAACGCGCTAATGCTTCCAGCGCCACATCAACCGGTACACCGGCATGGCGCGCGGCGGCAATCGCCATTACGGCATTGTCGACATTATGCTGGCCGCTAAGCTGCCAGTTAAGCTCGCCAAGCTTTTTATCCTGTAGGTACAGCGCAAAATGGCTGCCATCGGCGCTTAGTAGCTCAGCGCGCCAGTCCTTGCCATAACTTTGCCGCTCGCTCCAGCAGCCCATCTGCAGTGTTTGGCTGACCGCTGGTGTATCTTCCGGTGACAATACCAAGCCATTGGCCGGCACCATACGCAGTAAATGATGAAACTGGCGCTGAATGGCGGCTAAATCGGGGAAAATATCCGCATGATCGTACTCCAGATTGTTAATTACCAAGGTACGTGGCCGGTAATGCACAAACTTAGAGCGCTTATCAAAAAAGGCGGTGTCGTACTCGTCGGCTTCGATAACAAAAAACGGTGACTCGCCTAAACGGGCCGAGCAGTCAAAATTCTGCGGGATACCGCCAATTAAAAAGCCCGGTTTTAAACCGGCACACTCTAAAATCCACGCCAGCATAGTGCTGGTGGTGGTTTTGCCATGGGTACCCGACACCGCCAGCACCCAGCGGTCAAATAACACCTGCTCAGCCAGCCACTGCGGGCCGGAGCTGTAGCGTATATTAGTGTTTAACACATACTCTACTGCCGGGTTACCGCGCGACAAGGCATTGCCAATAATGACTAAATCCGGCGCTGGCTCTAACTGCGCCGGATCCCAGCCTTGCGTCAGTTCGATGCCTAATTGCTCAAGCTGGGTACTCATTGGCGGGTAAACATCGGCATCGGCGCCGGTCACCTTATGCCCCAACGCTTTGGCAATAGCGGCAATACCGCCCATAAAGGTGCCACAGATACCGAGTATATGAATATGCATACATTATCCTGAAAATTAAGCTGCGCCATTGTAGCAAATAGATACCGACGCGCAGTAATACCTGCAATTTGTGCAGAAATTCTTTAAAATACGCCAGCCTCTGTAGCTTAAGCAAAATTTTTACCGAAAAGGAACCTATCACATGCGCCGCATCTCGCCAGTACTGCAACAGGATGGAGTCGACAGCGACCTGATTTCACTGATAAAAACTATTCTGGCGGCCTGCCGGGAAATCTCTTTTCGTGTCAGCCAGGGTGAACTGGCCGGGGTATTAGGTTCTACCCTGGGCGAGAATATTCAAGGGGAAACGCAGAAAAAACTCGATATTATTGCCAATGAGCTGTTAAAAGAGGTGATCCTGGAAACGGGCGTGGTTAAAGCCATCAGCTCAGAAGAAGAAGATGATACCGTTGCCGGTAACCCTGACGGCAAGTATCTGGTGACGTTCGACCCGCTGGATGGCTCTTCCAACACTGATATCAACAGCTTAATCGGCACCATATTTTCCATTCTGCCGGCCAAAGCAGATTTAGCCGCCGACGATGCGGCGCAGTTTTTACAACCGGGCAGCGCGCAGCTGGCGGCCGGCTATGTATTATACGGCCCTTCGACGATGTTAGCGCTGACTACCGGCAAAGGCACCCGGCTGTATACGCTGGATAAAACCTATGGCGGTTTTTTGTTAACTGAAGAGCAAGCCGCCATCCCGAAGTACACCGCCGAGTTTGCCATTAATATGTCGAACCAGCGTTATTGGCAGCCGGCGATGCAGGCCTATATTGCTGATTTACTCAAAGGCAAAGAAGGCCCGCGCGGCAAAAACTACAATATGCGCTGGATAGCCGCCATGGTAGGTGATGTGCACCGCGTATTGTGCCGCGGTGGTATTTTTGCGTATCCACGCGATACCAAAGATGCTAACAAGCCGGATAAACTGCGACTAATGTATGAAGCCAACCCGATGAGTTTTCTGGTAGAACAGGCAGGCGGTGCCAGCTCTACCGGCTATCAGCGTATTATGGACATAGTACCCACCGATATTCACCAGCGGGTGGCGGTGATATTAGGCTCTAAGCACGAAGTAGAAAGCTGTATTGCCTATCATCAGCAATAGCCATTTTTAATTGTGGCGCTATAATAAGCGCCATTTTTTGCACTGTTTTAATGAACTAAAGGACCAGGCCATGAGCTTAAGTGATGTTGCCGCAGGTAAAAACCTGCCAGAAGAAATTAACGTTATTATTGAGATCCCGGCCAATGCCGACCCAATTAAATACGAAGTAGACAAAGATACCGGCACCGTATGGGTAGACCGCTTTATGTCTACACCGATGTTTTACCCGTGCAACTACGGCTTTGTAAACCAGACACTGTCGCTCGATGGTGATCCGGTTGATGTATTAGTACCAACACCTTATCCGCTGGTACCCGGTGCAGTAATTAAATGCCGTCCGGTCGGCGTACTGTTTATGTCAGATGAGGCTGGCGAAGATGCCAAAGTGATTGCGGTACCGGTCAGCAAACTAACTAAGCTGTATGACCATGTTAAAGATATTAACGATGTGGACGAACTGCTGAAAAAGCAAATTCAGCACTTCTTCGAGCGTTACAAAGAACTGGAACCGGGCAAGTGGGTGAAAGTAAATGGCTGGGGTGATGCAGCAGCGGCTAAAGCCGAAATTTTAACCTCATTTGAACGCGCGAAAAAGTAATTTCCGCAAAGGCCCGGCTTCATCGGGCCTTTGCATTTTATGCGTCTGAACACCAACAACTACAAGCATTTACGTCAATAAAGCACTATACTGCGCAAACACATACTCTCATAATAATTATTCAAACTCACAGAGGCATGCTGTATGGATGTGTTACGACGTCTGTCTATCGCAAAGAAAATCTATTTAATTCCTTTCATTGGTACTCTCAGTTTCGTTATCTATCTAATACTCGCCAGTCTTACTGCGCTCAATAACGTTAAAACACTAGAGCAGACCCGCGACATTCAGTTTCCGGTGCTGCAGGCATCTCAGCATGCGCAGGTGCTACTGGAACGGGTGAAAGACTCACTGGCCAGTGCCGTAACAACCGGAGATAATGAAGCGTTAGCAGGCGCGGCCACCTTTCGTAGCTCACTGACCGAAGCACTGAACAATATCAGCCGGTTAAACAACGATTACGCCAGTGACATTAACAACATAAAGCAGAGTTTTGATGCCTATTATCAGGCCGCCTACCGCGTTTCTGAGCAAATGATTAATAATACTGCTGATTTCAACACGCTGGCACAGCGCTCCGCAACGATGAACGCTGATTATGACAATACCGCCCGCTTACTGAGCCAATTCAGCGAGACCAAACTCAGCCAGTTTACTACATCAATTGATGATGCCAGTGAACAGGCCGGTACCCTGATCACAGTAGGCATTGTGATGGGCATTATTACCACAATGGTGCTGTTTGGTACGGCCTTTCCAATAGCGCACGGTATTCAGAACAGCCTCAACAGTATGAACCGTTCGTTGCAAAGCCTGGCAAAAGAGGATGGCGATCTGACAGCCCGTATTCATACCAACAGCAAAGATGAACTGGGCGATCTGGCGCACGGGTTCAATACGTTTATGCAGAAGCTGCAGCACGTGGTTAAAGATATTGTTAACACTGCGGTGCCATTATCAAAACTGGCAAAAGATCTGCATCAGCTTACTGACGATACCAACAAAACGATTTCTGATCAGCGCAGTGCGGCTAACCAAGCCAAACATGCGGTAGATGATATGAGCGCCAGTGTTGTCGCTGAAGTAGCCAGCGCTAACGAAGCCGCAGCTGCGGCAAACCAGTCCAGCGATGCTGCAGATCAGGGCCAGAAAACGGTTATTCTGACGGTAGAGAATATCCAGCTGTTGGCTGGCAACGTGCAAGAGGCATCAGAGGTGATTACGCAACTGGAAAAAGATGCCAATCAGGTTGGCACAGTACTTAGCGTCATTAAAGGTATTGCCGAACAAACCAACCTGCTGGCACTAAACGCCGCAATAGAAGCCGCCCGTGCTGGTGAACAGGGCCGGGGCTTTGCTGTGGTAGCAGATGAAGTGCGCACTCTGGCATCACGGACGCAAAAATCGACTGAAGAAATACAGCGCACGATTGAACAGCTGCAGACAGCTGCACGGTTATCAGTCCAGAAGATGCAGCAAAGTACAGCACAGGCTGACAACAGCGTGCAATCGGCCAATCAGGCCGGTGACGCTCTGCAGCTAATTACACAAAGCATTGCGCAAATCAGGCTAATGAATCAGCAAATTGCTGATGCAACGGACGACCAGCAGAAAATGGCCAGCGATATTGTCGGTCATGTAGATGCTATCTTCAAAAATACCGAGCACAGCTCAGAAAGCGCCTGTCATATTGCTAAGGCCAGCAGCGAACTCGCTACACTGGCACATAATCTGGAAAACATCACCCGCCTGTTCAGGGTCTGATGGAAAGGAAAAAGCCGACATAAGCCGGCTTTTTCTTATTAATCAACGTAGTAGCCATCCGGCACATTCAGTTTTGCCACACCAGAGGCCACTGCGGCTTCTGCCACAGCACGTGCAACCCTTGGCAGTAACCTTGGGTCCATCGGTTTTGGAATAATATAGCTGCTACCAAAGCTCAACTCGCCTACTTTAGCGGCGGTCAGCACCTCCTGCGGTACTGGCTCTTTAGCGATAGCACGAATGGCATGTACCGCTGCCAGTTTCATTTCATCGTTAATCACACTGGCGCGTACATCCAGAGCACCACGGAAGATAAACGGGAAACACAGTACGTTATTCACCTGGTTCGGATAATCCGAGCGACCGGTGGCCATAATAATGTCATTGCGTGCCGCATGCGCCAATTCGGGTTTAATTTCCGGATCCGGGTTAGAGCAGGCAAAAATGACCGGTTTGTCGGCCATCAGCTGTAACGCCTCAGCCGGCAGCACATCCGGGCCGGACTCGCCGACAAACACGTCAGCACCGGTTAGCGCATCTTCCAACGTGCGTTTATCGGTATTGTTGGCAAACAGCAGTTTATACTGGTTTAAGTCGTTACGCCGGGTATGGATCACTCCTTTGGTATCCAGCATATAGATATGCTCGCGCTGAGCGCCGCATTTTATCAGCAGCTCCATACAGGCAATTGCTGCGGCGCCCGCGCCCATACAAACAATAATGGCTTGTCTGATGTCTTTGCCCTGAATTTCCAGTGCATTGAGCATACCCGCCGCGGTTACAATAGCTGTGCCGTGCTGATCATCATGAAACACCGGTATTTTGCAGCGTTTAATCAGCTCTTTTTCAATCTCAAAGCACTCCGGTGCTTTAATATCTACCAGGTTAATACCACCAAAAGTATCAGCAATATTAGCAACA
>Ga0079224_100007698_pt1 | contig 14489 bp, 12 predicted proteins | sample Stecom2015_FD_80414 | JGI IMG/M metagenome (GOLD analysis project Ga0079224, IMG submission 80414) | Agricultural soil microbial communities from Utah to study Nitrogen management - Steer compost 2015 | ecosystem: Environmental > Terrestrial > Soil > Agricultural land | place: USA: Utah...
CAAGAGCATGGACCTGCGGGAGGCGCTCGAGCCGGAGCCGCTCATCCAGAGCGACGACGAGCGCATCGTCAGGAGGGCGCGCCAGATCACCACCGCCAGAGCCTCCTGGACGCAGAACCCGAAGGAGGTCGCGCTGCAGCTCAACGCCTCCGTGTTCGGGATGCTCGAGAAGCGGATCACCTTCTCGATGCCGAACGCGGTCCAGGTGCTCGAGACGCGTCAGGGCGACTGCAACGAGCACACCGTCCTGTACGTCGCTCTGGCCCGGGCCCTCGGGCTCCCGGCGCGCACCGCCGTGGGGCTCGTCTGGGTGAACGGCGCCTTCTTCTATCACGCCTGGCCGGAGGTCTGGCTGGGCGAGTGGGTCGCGGTCGACCCCACGTTCGGGCAGCACCCCGCCGACGCGTCGCACATCCGGTTCAAGGTCGGCGGCCTCGCGCAGCAGGTCGAGATCGTGCGCCTCATCGGCAACCTCCGGATCGAAGTGCTCGATCCAGTGGCGGCACGGTGAAAGGCTCGACCGATGGGGGCTCGGGCGGCGGCGTCGTGGCGACCGGAGCGCCGGAAGCGCGCGAGGGCGGCGGCCGCGACGGCAACGGCTCCGGGCCGATGCTCGAGCTCAGCGGCGTGCGCAAGCAATACGGCGACTTCGTGGCCGTGAAAGGGCTGGACCTGCGTGCGAAGCGCGGGGAGATCTTCGGGTTCCTCGGGCCGAACGGCGCCGGCAAGACGACGACCATCCGCATGGTGGCCGGTGTGCTGCGCCCCACGGGCGGGAGGATCCTGATCGGCGGGATCGACATCGACGTCGATCCGGAGGGCGCGAAGGCGAAGGTCGGCTATATCCCGGACCGGCCGTACCTGTACGAGAAGCTGTCCGGCGGGGAGTTCCTCCGGTTCGTGGCCGGGCTCTGGGGGTGGGGCGCGGCGGAAGCGGACGCCCGCGCCGACCGGCTGCTCGAGCTCTTCGACCTCGCCGACTGGAAGGACGAGCTGATCGAGAGCTACTCGCACGGCATGCGTCAGAAGGTCCTGATCAGCTCCGCCCTGATCCATCAGCCCGAGCTCATCGTGGTGGACGAGCCCATGGTGGGGCTCGATCCCCGCTCGGCCCGGCTCCTCAAGGATCTCCTGCGGACCTTCGTCGCCGAGGGCGGGACGGTCTTCCTGTCGACGCACACGCTCGAGGTGGCCGAAGCGCTCTGCGACCGCATCGCGATCATCCACGAGGGCGAGATCATCGCCTCCGGCACCATGGACGACCTTCGGGCGCAGGCGGAGGCCGGCGGCGCGCACCTCGAGGAGATCTTCCTCAAGGTCACGGGCGGTGACGTCATGGCGGACGTGATCGCGAGCTTGCGCGGGGCGGTGTGACGGAACGTCGGCGGCACCGGGCCGGCGTCGGCCGGCTCCTGCGACCGAAGCTGCGGACCAGGATCAACCGCGCGCGGAGCGGCGAGGGGGGCGTGTTCAAGGGGCTCCTGCTCGGCTTCGTCGGTGCTCTGTTCTGGGGAGTCACTTTCGCGGTCATCTTCCGCATGCTGCTGTACTTCCGGGGGACGCAGGGCATCGGAAACCTGCTCTCGGCGAAGCTCCTGGGGATGGCGTTCGTCACCTTCCTCATGATTCTCGTGCTCTCCAACGTCATCACCGCGCTGTCGACGTTCTTCCTCTCCGAGGATCTGGAGCTGGTCGCCGCGGCGCCCGTCGATCCCGGAACGGTGTACGGTGCGCGCCTCATGGAAACGATCCTGGATTCGTCCTGGATGGTCGCGCTCCTCGCAGTGCCTCTGCTCGCCGCGTACGGGGTGGTGTACGCCGCGAGCGTGGCGTACTACGCGCTGGCGCTCGGCGCGGTGGTGCCGTTCCTCGTCATCCCGGCGGTCGTGGGCAGCGCGACCACCCTGCTCCTGGTGAACGTGTTTCCGGCCCGCCGCACGCGCGATCTGCTCGCCCTGATCGGGCTGTTCGCGGCCGCCGGACTGCTCGCCCTGCTCCGCTTCGTGCGGCCGGAGCGGCTCATGCGGCCGGAGGAGTTCCGCAACCTGGTCGATTTCATGGCGGTGCTGCGGACGCCGACGTCGCCGTGGCTGCCGAGCGAGTGGGTCGCGGAAGCCCTCATGTCGTACCTGAACGGGCGCTTCGACCCGTTCCCGCTCCTCCTTCTCTGGAGCACGGCCGCCGCCTTCGTCGTGCTCGGGGCGGGGCTTCATCGGCGCTACTACAGAGACGGCTTCTCCCGCGCCCAGGAGGGGGCGGAGCGGAGGGATGGCCGGGGACGCTCACGCCGACTCGAGCGGGCGCTCGCGCGGCTCGGCCCCGGCACGCGCGGCGTAGTCGCCAAGGAGGTGCGCACGTTCTTCCGCGACACCACCCAGTGGTCCCAGCTCATCCTGCTCGGGGTGCTGGTCGTGGTGTACGTCTACAACATCAGCGTGCTCCCGCTCTACACGGGGGAGCGGGTGTCTTTCCTGCTCATCAACGTGGTGTCGTTCCTGAACCTCGGGCTCGCGGGATTCGTGGTGGCCGCCATCGCGGCGCGGTTCGTCTTCCCCGCGATGTCCGTCGAGGGACGCATGATGTGGCTCCTGCGCTCGTCGCCGCTCGACGTCCGTGCGCTGTTCTGGTCCAAGTACTGGGTCGGCACCGTCCCGCTGCTGGTGGTGGCGCTACCGCTCATCGTGGTCACGAACCTGGTGCTCGACGCCTCGCCGCTCATCCTGACGCTCACGACCCTGACGATGGTGGGGATGACATTCGCGCTGACCGCGCTCGCGCTCGGCCTCGGCGCCCTGTATCCGAAGTACGATACCGAGAACGTCGCGGAGATCCCCACGTCGTTCGGCGGCCTCCTCTTCATGATGTCCGCCGTGATCTATCTGGCCGGAGTGGTCGCGCTCGAGGGGTGGCCGGTATACCTCTTCCTGCAGTCTCGACTCTCGTCGAGCGACGGCGCGATGTCGGTGCTGCCGCTCGTGCTGGGCGTATCCGGCGCCGCCGTGCTCACCGCGGTGGCGACGTGGTTGCCGCTCAGGGCGGGCGTGCGGCACGTCCGGGCCATGGAGCCGTAGGGGAGCGGGGGTGACAGCGCCGGGGCGCTCGGGCATATTCAGCGACTCGAAACCCTCATCCACGAGACTCCGACGATGCTCGACCTGGTTCCCGGCGGCTATCTCTTCACGCACCTGATCTTCTGGACCGTGATCGCCATGGTCGCGGTCGGCACCCAGCTGGTCGCCATCATGCTGTCGATCGGGCTGGGCCTGCTCGTCTTCGAGACGGCGACGAAGAAGTAGGCCCCGCGGGGGCCGACGCCGGGCATGGGGGCACGTGACGAAGGACCGAACGGCTCATGATGACGGCACTCTACATCGTTGGTGGGGCGCTCGCGCTCGGCCTGGGGATCTGGCTCGGGCTACCGGGCCGCTACGACCAGACGCCCGAGGAGATCGAGCGGATCATGGCCGAGGGCGGCCGACGCCGACGTAAGACGAAGACCATGTTCACGCCGCTCGCGTGGCTCCAGCGCAAGACGAGCCCGCGGCGCGGGTCGGGTCGCGGCGGGAGAAGGGGCTTCAACCTCGAACGTCCCGACGACCGCTAGTCCCGTCCCGGCGCTGGAGACCACCCTCCGTGCCGAGCCCGGTCGTGTTCAGCCGCCCGCGAGCGCGGCGTCGACCAGCACCAGGGCTAGCCCGATGATCGCGCCCAGCACGTAGCCGAGGCGCACGATCATCCTGAGCTCCCGGTCCGTCACCTTTCGGACCAGGTCCTCCATGCGCTGCGTCGGAAAGTGCAGGACCTTCTCCTCGACGCGCCGCGCGACGTCGATGCGCTCCACGACGGAGGGCACCTGCGTCTGTAGCCACGCCCACAGGGGATCGCCGAGCGCCGCGTGGATGCGCCCGGGCGCGTCGTCAGGAAGCCAGCGCGAGGGGATCCCGATGGGACGGTCCAGGATCGTCCCGGCGAGCCTGCGGACGCCGGACGCGATCGCCTGCTGCGCGCCGTCCGTCCGGCCCGCCGCGACCATCGCCCTGGTGATCCGCTCCGGCGGGACGCGCTCCAGCACCTCGCCCCACGTCTTGGCGCCGGCGCGGTCGATACCGGTCCGAAGCTTCTCGACCAGGAAGGTGCGGGTCTCGGGATCCCGCGCCATGTCGACGACCCATCCCCCGAGCGTGGCCCGGGCCTCCACCATGCTCGGCTCGTCCGCTCCGCCCAGGACGTCGGCCACCGGCCGCCGCAGGAGGTCCACGATCGCGGAGTTCACACTCGCGGCGATCGCGGTCTGCACGGCCGGGTCCCTCAGGATCTCCGACAGCCGCTGAGCGCCCTCGGCCTCGATGGTGTCGAGCACCCGATCCACGGTCTCCTCGTTCACGACGAGCCGCGCGACCAGCCGCTGGTGGAAGCGCAGGTCCCGGAGGAAGCGGTGCAGAAGCTCGTGGATCGTGGACTCGAACTTGGCCCGGGCGGCCGGGTCCTCGAGCAGACCCCCCAGCCGCTCGGCGGCGAGCGGGAGGTAGCTCGCGATGGCGCGCTCCACCGATGCGACGAGCCCGAGCGGGAGGATCTCCTCGAAGGTGCGGTCCGCACGCAGCAGCTTCCGCGCGCCGCGGTCGAGGTAATCCTCGACGGCGGCGTTGAAGTCGCGGCTCTCGACGGCGCTCTCGATCCATCCCTCGACGGCGGCCTCCACGGCGGCGCCGCGGGCGGGCGTGAGCACACCGCCGATCGGCTGATCGTGGACGGCGGCGATGAGGTCCCCGGTGCGGCGAGCCATCGCCTCCTCGAACTCGGGCGAGTCGACGTACCCGCGGAGTTGGACGAGCCCGTGCGCGATGGCGTCGTCGAGGAGGGCTTCCGCGTCGGCCATGACGGCGGGCGGCAGCAGGCTGCGCAGCGGTCCGCGCTCGGTATGGAGCACACCCTCGAGGAACCGCGCGAAGCGCTCGTCGAAGGCCTCCCGGAACTCGTGGTTCGCGAACGTCCGGGTCAGGTCCTCGGGCGTCAGCAGCCGGTTGCCGACCGTGCGCCCGATGGCCGACGCGAGTCGCGCCTGATTCTTGGGAATCGCACCCTGGAGGAAGCCGAGCCGCCACCGGCCGAAAAGCCGCGGGGCTTCGTACGGGTGGAACAGCATCCAGATCGCCACCGTGTTCGTCAGCCCGCCGGCGAGGGCCCCGAACCCGATGGTGACGAGCGCACGCACGACCTCGTCGGACATGTCAGGTGCCCCTGGTGAGCATCGACACCTGCCTACCGCCTCTGGTGGACCAGGAGCCCTCGCACCGGGAACCGGGCCCCGTCCGCGGAGATCGTGCCCTCGACCTCGACCAGCGCCAGGACCGGCAGGAGGGGGCCCTCGCCGTCGCCGGCCTCGATCGCCGAGGTGCGGCTCGTGAGCGTGCCGGAGACCGAGCCGTCCTCCGACGAGATCGTCCACTCGGTGGGCACGTCGCGCCGGGCAGGCGGGAAGGATTGCCTCGCGGTCCACGAAAGGCTGACCTCCGGCCAGAAGATGTCCTGTTGCCCGCGCTGCGCCCATCCACGGTAGACCGGCTCCTCGTCCAGGCCGTGCTCGCGGTCTCCGATCATCACGAACCGCACGGAGTCGCCCGAAGCGACGAAGAGCCAGTCGCCCGCCGCCGGGCCGGCCTCCCGCCACGAGCGGGACATCTCGACCACCAGGCCGTCGACCCGCCGGTCGGAGAGGTAGGCGGCTCCCTCCATCAGGTCGAGGGTCTCGCCGGTGGGACCGATCCAGGCCGCCAGGACCTCGCCCATCGCCACCTCGAGATTCCGGGGACCGTCCCCGAACAGGAGCCCGTCCACGAGGTCACCGTCCCGGACGACGATGCTCAGGTCCCCGTGCGGCAGGATCCGACCGGGCGTGCGGGTGGGGGGCGTGGCCCACCGCTCGCCGTAGAAGGCTTCCCACGCGCCGGCCCGGCCCAGCCAGCCGCGGGCATCGCGGAGGGTGGAATCGGGCGTGGCCAGGGTGCGCATCAGCCACGGCACCAGCAGCACGCTGTCGCCCGCCTCCGCCATGAAGACGAACCCGTGCTCGTAGATGCGGCCCGGCATGGCATCCGCGGTCGAGGAGGCGGACTCGCCCTCGCGCTCGGGGGTGGGCGCGTCGGCCGCATCCCCGCACGCCGCGGCCAGGGTGAGGAGCGTGAGCACCACCCCGGCCCGGGAAGCCGTCACCGAGCCTCCCCCTCCATCCAGGGTGCTCCACGCGTGGGGTCCAGGATGTGCGTCGCGGCGGCCCCGAGCTTCCGGTCGAGCTCGCGGCAGAAGCGGTCGACCACGCGGGCATGACGCCGCGCCGAGCCGCCGCCGTCTTCCCGGGTACAGTGGAGATCCACGCGGGTCTGCGCGTTCTCGTCGAGCCCGACGCGCAACACGATCAGGTCCCGCTCCTTCCGAAGGAGCACACGGCACTGTGCCTTGATCACGCCCTCCCGGTCGTCGGAGTGCGCGACCGTCCAGCCCCCGAGGCCGCCGTGGGCGAGCCCCAACGCGACATCCCACACGCGAGCGAAGGGAATGGCGTAGGTCCTGCCGCGGAGCCGCGGGTCCGCGGCGGCCGGATCGGTCACTGTTCCCGCTGCCTGGTCCGGGCGGCTCGCGCCGGCCGGCCGATTCCGCTCGGCATCCGCGCTCAACGCCCCGGCAGCTCCGGCCCGAGCGCGAAGCGCACGGTGACGTTCGCGATCACGGTCTGATTCCCGCTCTCGATGGGCGTGGGCGCGGCCTCGGCGCGCATCATCATGTAGTCGGCGGCGTAGGGCCGTGGCGCGGGGCTGTCGGCGCCGCCCCGCACCTCGAGCGCGGGCCCGAGCGCGTGCCCGAGAGCCTGTGCGATGGTCCGTGCCTGGTCCCGCGCCACGCCGACCGCCGCGGCCAACGCGTCTCCCCTGGCCGCGTCGAGATCGGACGCTTCGAACGAGAGGCTGGAGATGCGGTTGGCGCCCGCCGCGATCGCCGCGTCGATGACCGCGCCCACGCGGTCCACGTCGGTGATCGTGGCGCGCACGTTGTTCAGCGCCGTATAAGCCTCGATGGTGCGGACACGCGCCTCCGGCGTGGCATACTCCGGGCGGAGCGTATAGCCGAAGGTCTCGATCTCGAGACCGGGGAAGCCGCCCCCCCGCACGGCCGCGAGCACGGCCGACATCAGCTCGGCATTGGCGCCCGCCGCGTCCGCGGCCGTCTCGGCGCGGCTCTCCACCGCGAACGCCACGATCGCGCGATCCGCGGCGACGTCCACGGACGCGGAGCCGCTCACCTCGATGAACGGGACCTCGGCGGCCTCCTGTGCGGAGCGCACGGCCGCGCGCGCATCGGCCGGAACCTCGTAGACGTGGAGCCGCGCGAGTGAGCTGTCGACCGCCGGGGGCGGAGGGTCGCCCGACGGTGTGCCCGAGCCGGCACATGAGCCCAGCACCCACGCCAACGGCACGACTGCCCCGATTCGTTTCATGTGCGTCATCTCCTGGACCTCGCCGTCCTACGCCGTCCGCCGACCCGAAAGGTTTGATTATAGTGTGGCGGGCCCCTTCGACCCTACAGCCGAGATCCCATGAAAGCCGTCATTCCTCTCGCCGGAAAGGGTACCCGACTCCGGCCGCACACGCACCATACCCCCAAGCCGCTCCTCAAGGTCGCCGGAAAGCCGGTGCTCGCGTACATCCTCGACGATCTGGTGGAGGTGGGGGTCGACGAGGTCGTGTTCATCGTCGGATATCTTCGAGACACCGTGGAGGCCTGGATCGGGGAGCACTACGCGGGTCTGCGCAGCCACTACGTGCTCCAGGAGGTGCAGGACGGCACCGCGGGCGCCGTGGGTCTGGCCGAGCCGTTCATCGACGACGAGCTGCTCATCGTATTCGCGGACGCCGTGCTCGAGGTGGATTACGGGCTCGTCCGGTCCCTGGATCGAGGCTTCGGCGGAATCATCTGGGCGAAGGAGGTGGAGGACTACCAGCGCTTCGGGGTGATCGTGACGGCCGAGGACGGCACCATGGAGCGTATCGTGGAGAAGCCGTCCGAGCCGGTGTCGAAGCTCGCGAACATCGGGCTCTATTACATCCGCGACCACGCGCTGCTGTACGAGGGCATCCGGGAGACGCTCGATGCGCCGCTCGGTCCCTCGGGCGAGTTCTACCTGACGGATGCGTTTCAGTACATGGTCGACCACGGCAGCCGGATTCTGACGGCACCGGTGCAGGGGTGGTGGGATGCGGGGAAGCCGGAGACCCTGCTCGAGACGAACGCCCATCTCGTCGGCGGATCCCGGGGCGGCATCGCCGGCGGGGCGACCATCGAGGGCGCGGAGGTCGTCGAGCCGGTGCGTATCGAGGAGGGCGTGATCGTGCGCGGCGGCTCGATCGGCCCGAACGTGACCCTCGAGCGAGGAGCCCGGGTGCTCGATTGCCGCATCCGGGATTCCGTGATCGGCGTCGACGCGCGGCTCGAGCGGGCGGAGCTGCGCGACTCGATCGTGGGTGCGCGCGCGACCGTGCGTGACGTGCACGCCGTGCTGTCGGTCACCGACGACTCGGTGGTCGAGAAGGCCTGACCGGAGGAGGGCCGGCGGACCGTCGGCTCGGCTTCGAGCCCGCGCCACCGGCAGCCTCCCGTCCGGCGTCACCGCTGCCAGTCGGGCCATCGCGGGCGCTCCTCTCCGGGGGGGCGCCCGCTCTTTTTTGTCGAGGTGCGTCCGCACTTGTCGTCCGGTGGCCGCCCGCTCTCTCGCCTCCGTTGATCGTCCGCTCGCTCGTCCGGTGAGGCCGCCCCCGGCTCCCGCACGCCCTTCGCCCGCCGCCCGGAACGCGTTACGCCCCCGTTACCGGCGCCGGCCTTCGCCGTTACGGGGGGCCGGTAACGTCATCCCACGACCGAGCGGCGTTGCCCCGGTCGACCGGACCACGTGGGCAGGCGGGAGCACATGAGCATGGCAAAGCGATGGTGGGTAGCGATGACTGCGGCGGGGTTGTTCGGCTTCCCGCTCCCCGGCGGCGCACAGGACGGGCGTGTCGCGGAGCGGCCGGCGGTGGGAAGCATCGTCGGGCGGGTCGTGGACAGCCGAGGCGCCGAGCCGTTGGCGAACGCCCAGGTCGTCGTCTCCGGCGGGTCGATCGGCGCGCTCACGACCGCCGACGGGCGCTTCGTCCTGCGGGACGTGCCGGCGGGCACGCACGACGTCCACGTGCAGCTCATCGGGTACGGATCCCGGACGGTGCCCGCTGTGAGCGTGACTGCCGACCGGACGCTGGTGCTGGACGTCACCCTCGAGGCCCAGGCGGTCGCGGTCGAGGGGGTGGTGGTCACATCGGCCGCCGCCCGGGGCAGCACCACGTCGCTCATGGCGGAACGACGGCGCTCGGCGGTGGTGTCCGACGCGATCGGCGCCGACGAGATGGCCCGTACCCCAGACGGGGACGCCGGAGCGGCCCTGAAGCGGGTTCCCGGCCTCTCCGTGGTGGACGGCCGGTACGCGTACGTGCGCGGGCTCGGCGAGCGCTACACCGCGACGACCCTGAACGGGTCGCCACTGGCATCGCCCGTCCCCGACAAGAAGGTGATCCCGCTCGACGTCATCCCGTCCGGGCTGCTCCAGAGCATCGTCACTTCCAAGAGCTATTCACCCGAGCAGCCCGGTGATCAGGCCGGCGGGCTCGTCCAGCTCCGTACCCGCGACTTCCCGGCGAACCGTATTCTGAGCGTGAGCGCCTCGGCCGGCTGGAACTCGGTGACGACCTTCAAGAACGGGCTCGGATACGCAGGCGGCGGCCGGGATTTCACCGGCTTCGACGACGGGACCCGCGACCTTCCCTCGCTCATACCGCGGGACGTCCAGATCACGCCGAGCCGATTCTCCGACGGCGAGCTTCAGGCGATCGGACGGAGCTTCCGCGGCGGATGGGGCCCCACCGAGCGCAGCCTGCCGCCGAACGTCGGCTTCGGGGTCTCGTTCGGGGACGTGGTCGATTTCGACGGGGACCGGCGGCTCGGCTTCATCGGCTCGCTGAGCTATTCATCCGCGCAGAGCGTGCGCCGCGACCTCGTGGAGCGCGTCTTCTCCACGGCCGGCGCGACGGATCCCAAGGTCGACTACAGAGGCGAGATCGCGGAGCGCTCCGTCGGCATCGGGGCGCTGGCGAACGTCACATTCCAGCCCCGCGCGAGCGACCAGATCAAGCTGACCGGCGTGTACAACCGCCTGACCGACGACGCCTCCCGAGTGCTGACGGGCTTCAACGCGGATTCGAACACCGATCAGTGGAACTCGCGGGTCCAATATCTCGGGCAGTCGCTCATGAACGGTCAGCTCGAGGGCGAGCACCAGCTGGGCTTCCTCGGGGAGGCCACGTTCACCTGGAGGGGCGCGATCACCCGCGCAGGCCGCCTGGAGCCGAGCACCCGGGAGGCGCTCTACCGGGAGTTCGGCGAGCGCTTCTACTGGGACGACTTCATCCAGAGCGGCTCGGTGTTCCACCAGGACATGGTGGATGCCGGCTGGAGCGGCGCGGCATCGCTCCACGTGCCGTTCGAGATACGGGATCTGCCCGCGACGGTTTCGGCGGGTGCGAGCACGGACGAGAAGGACCGCCAGGCCTATACGCGCCGCTTCCGGTTTCGACCCCAGTCCGGCGGTATGATCGACAACGAAGTGCGGACGCTGCGGCCGGACGAGCTGTTCGGGGCGGACGCCGGCCTGATCGCGCCGGACGGCTTCGAGATCCGGGAGGCGACGTTCCGCACGGACAACTACGATGCGCTCCAGTCCGTGGACGCCCTCTATCTCATGGCGGACCTCGAGCCGGTTTCGGGGCTCAGGCTCTCGGGCGGGGCCCGGGTCGAGCGCACCCGCCAGCGTGTCACGCCCAAGGATCTGTGGTCGACCGGCCTCCCCGCGCTCGAGGGTGCGGAGGCGACGTCCACGGACGTGCTTCCCGCGGTGAACGCGACCCTGGCCCTGGGCGAGACCATGAACCTGCGCGCGAGCGCCTCGCGCACGCTCGCCCGGGCCGAGCTGCGCGAGCTCGCTCCGTTCTCGTTCGCGGACTATGCGGGGGGCTTCCTCGTCATCGGGAATCCGCTTCTGGAACGGAGCAGGATCTCGAATCTCGACCTGCGATGGGAGTGGTTCGCGAGCCCGAGATCCGTGCTGGCGATGAGCGGCTTCTACAAGCGGTTCGAGGACCCGATCGAGGTTTCGGTCCTCCCGAGCAGCGAGCCGATCAGGACGTGGGTGAACGCGGACGAGGCGGAGAACTACGGGGTGGAGGTCGAGGCGCGGTCGGACCTGGGCTTCCTGTCCGAGTCCCTGGCCACCCTCTCGCTGAACGGCAACTTGACGCTGGTGACGTCGAGCGTGACGACCGGGACCTCGATCGACGTCTACCTGCCGGGAACCGGAGCCTCCACGCTCGGCGTCCTTCCGAAGAACCGGCCGCTCCAGGGACAGTCTCCGTACGTCCTGAACCTCGGCCTGACATGGGGCCCCCGGGACGGCGCCTCGGTCAGCGTGCTCTACAACCGGTTCGGCCGCCGCATCGACGGAGTCGGGGGGGAGACCACGCCCGAGATCTACGAGGAGGCCCGTGGGCAGCTCGACGCGGTCGTGGAATGGCCGCTGAGCGCCGGCTGGAAGGCCAAGCTGTCGGCGAACCGGCTCCTCGGAAACGAGGTGGAGTTCACGCAGGGCGGCGGGACGCTCCGCTCGTACGACGTCGGGCGCTCGCTGTCGCTCTCACTCGGCTGGGGGACCGGTCGGTGATCGAGGTCGCGGCTCGAACCCGCGCGTGGGCCGCCTCTTCCCACGCCAGGCGCCCGAGCCAACCCGGCGACGGCGATTCACACGGGGCGTGTAGAACACGGCCCGAGCTTCATCCGAACCAGGAGAATCACAGGATGTTTTCCAGAAGACGCTCGATCCCGGTGCTCACCCTGCTCACCGTGCTGGTGGCGGCATGCGGCGACGACGACCCCATCGCGCCCATCGAGCCCGGCGAGCCGGACACGCAGGAGGCGGTCCTGAGCGGAACGATCGAAGGCGATCGGGAGCTCTCGGCCGACACGACGTACTACATCCAGGGCGTGGTGACGGTCGAAGACGGCGCCACGCTCACGATCCCGGCCGGCACGCTGCTCCTCGGCGACGTGGACATCACGCCGTCGGCGCTGATCGTTCGGCGGGGCGGACGGTTGTTCTCCAACGGCACCGCCGCGGCGCCGGTCGTGTTCACGTCGGAGAATCCGGCGGGTGAGCGCGAGCGAGGCGACTGGGGCGGGATCGTCCTCAACGGGCGGTCGATCTGCAACTTCCCGGCGGACGAGTGCGTCGGTGAGGGCTCGTCCGGGCAGTACGGTGGAGATCAGCTCGACGACAACAGCGGTCGCATCGTCTACACGCGTATCGAGTTCGCGGGCTACGAGGTGAGCTTCGGCAACGAGCTCAACGCGCTGACCTTGAACGGCGTCGGCTCGGGCACCGAGATCCACCACGTTCAGACGCACTACGGCTCGGACGACGGCTTCGAGTGGTTCGGAGGCACGGTCGACGCGAAGTACCTGCTGGCGACCGGGATCTCCGACGATTCGTTCGACTACTCGACGGGGTGGCAGGGCCGCGGCCAGTTCTGGATCGCGCAGCAGGACCCCGACGACGCCGACAACGGCTTCGAGGTCGACGGCAACGAGGACGATACCGAATACGAGCCCTATACCGCGCCGACCATCTACAACGTGACGCTGGTCGGGAAGGGTGTGAACGGCGAGGGCGGCTCCGCCGGAGAGTCCACGACCGGCATGCTCGTCCGGCTGGGTGCCGCGGGTGACATCTACAACGCGGTGGTCATGGGCTTCGGTACCGCCGGCATCGATATCGACAACCAGCCGACGATCGATCACGGGCTCACCATCCGGAGCTCCATCGTCGGGCTCAACCTGATCGACACGTCCGACGACGACGACGGGATCGACGAGGCCGCGTTCATGGGCACGGCCGGTTGGGGCAATCGCGTCGGGATCGATCCGGAGCTCACCGATCCGTTCAACCGGGGCGCGCCGGACTTCCGCCCGATGGCGGGCTCGCCCGCGTTGACCGGGTTCACGGTGCCGCCGGAGGACGGCTTCTTCGAGGCGGTCGACTTCATCGGTGGGGTCGATCCCGAGGGGACCCCCTGGTACGACGGCTGGATCACGCTCGAGCAGAGCTGACGCGTGGGGAGCGGTTCTCCATCGAAACCAGGAGATGCCATGAGGAACCGGATGGCCGACATGATCCTTCGGGGCACGCGCGGATGCGTTGCGTGGATGGTGGCGCTCCTGATCGGGGTCTCCGGGTGCGGACGGCTGGATGGTGCGCCCGGCGAGGGTGCCGGGGCCGCGGTGGATGAGGAGCCGCTCCCGTTCCCCGGGTCATCGGCGTCGTTGGACGAGCTGGCTCGCAGGGTCGTCACGTCGCTCGTCGAAGGGGACACGGCCGCGCTCGCGCGGCTCAGGCTCACGGAGCAGGAACACAACGTGATCGTGTGGCCGGAGATGCCCGCATCCCGGCCGGAGGTGGGCTTCCCCGTCGACCTGGCATGGACCAACATCGAGCAGCGCAGCCAACGTGGCCTCGCGCGAACCCTCCCGATCTTCGAGGGGCTCGCTCTCGAGCTGGCGGGCGTGCAGTGCCGTGGCGGCACGCATACGTACGCGAGTTTCCACGTGCTGACCGACTGCTGGACGAGGTTCGGCCTCGGAGGCCGGGAGGGGGCGTTCGAGGCGCAGCCCTTCAAGGACGTGCTCGTGAGGGGCGGTGGGCACAAGGTCTTCCGCTACTACGAGACGCGCCCTGCGCGGGTGGAAGCGCGGGGTGAGGGGTGAGGCGGCCATCGACGTCCCCGACAGTGACCCGAACCGCCATGGGGCCTATGTTTCTGCCGGAGCACTGGATGACCGACACCGTCGAGGGCCGGCATGCAAGAAAGCGATCTCATCCACGACTGGAACAAGGTCGGCACGACCTTCGACTGGTCCGCCGTGAAGAAGGTGGAGCTGGACGACGAGACGCTGAGGGACGGGCTCCAGAATCCCTCCGTCGTCGATCCGTCGCTCGAGGACAAGGTCCGGCTGTTGCACCTGATGGATCGGCTGGGGATCCACACGGCGGACATCGGTCTTCCCGGGGCCGGTCCCCGAGCCGTCGAGGCGGTGACCGTGCTGGCGCGGGAGATCGTGGACGCGGGGCTCTCGATCCAGGCGAACTGCGCCGCCCGCACGGTGGTCGCGGACGTGCGGCCGATCGCCGAGATCAGCCAGCAGGTGGGAATCCCGATCGAAGCCTGCACGTTCATCGGCAGCTCGCCGATCCGGCAGTACGCGGAGGACTGGACGCTCGATCGCATGCTCCGTGTGAGCGAGGAGGCGGTCTCGTTCGCGGTGGCGGAGGGTCTGCCGGTCATGATGGTCACCGAGGACACCAC